>Ga0209596_1000010_pt1 | contig 183261 bp, 174 predicted proteins | sample M_130807_MF_Meta_FD_187314 | JGI IMG/M metagenome (GOLD analysis project Ga0209596, IMG submission 187314) | Freshwater microbial communities from Lake Montjoie, Canada to study carbon cycling - M_130807_MF_MetaG (SPAdes) (version 2) | ecosystem: Environmental > Aquatic > Freshwater > Lake...
AAGGTTCCCCTTAAACCTTGGTTCCCCTTCCCCTTAAATAAACGATATCTTGTTTATCTCACGGTTCTCTCGTAAAAACATGAAATTCAACAAATACATCAACAACATCTTCTCGCATCGAAATTCAGCTTTAACTTTATTGAAAAACATGAGAACGTTCGATTTGTCAAATTCGCTCCATTTTGCAGAGTCTTGAATATAATCCAATAAATCCAAGCACGAGCAACCATTTTCATATATAGTAACACTCGCGTCTGATATAGCCACGTTCGAATTCATCTGTGTTCTTTCCATAAACTCTTGCATCCACTTAGTCTTTGCATTGTAAAATACAGACAGGTCCATGTTCTTGTTCAATGTATATTGGTGTAAATTCATCGTCTTTCCATCTACAATGTGGTCAGGAACGTGTATTTCACAGAATCGAGACACAATTGGGTTTAGTAGTTTGTGTTTGTTCTCTACCACTATAAAAAAACGAGTATTAAAACTGAACTGTTCGATGCATCGCCGAAGCGCCGACTGTGCATCGTTCGTTAGACTATCTGCATTATAGAGAACAATCGTTTTAAATTTTACACCACTCGTCGACTGTAGATTTGCTTTGGCGAAGAATTTTAAATCCTCGCGTATAAATTTAATACCCTTTCCATGAGAACAATTTACAACCATTACATTGTTTTTAATCTTACCCTTATCGCTATTGTAAATCTTATTTAGAAAGTAATGGACGATAGTCGTTTTGCCAGTCCCCGAAGAACCATGGAATATAATATTGGGTATTCGATTTGAATCGTGAAAATAATCTAATTTTTCTAGTATTTGTTTATGTATTTCCATTAACCAATATTTAGAATATAATTTTATATGCGTATTTTATATATAATATAATGGACCAACTGACTGACGAAGAGAGAAAAAGAAAGGAAGATGAGGCCGCGCTTCCGCCGCCGCCAGCTGCCGAGGTTCCCGTAACTACTGAAGTTGCTGCGCCTATCGAGGTTACTGCACCTGTCGAGGTTGCTGCACCTGTCGAGGTTGCTGCGCCTATCGAGGTTGCTGCGCCGGTTGAAGAGGTTCCCGCGACTACTGAAGTCGCTACTGTTCCCGCATCGGAAGAGGTGATTGCGACTACCGAGATTCCCACACCAAAAGAGATGATTGCGACTACCGAGGTTCCCACACCGGAACAAGGTATGGCTATGGCCGTGACTGAGACGACCAATGACACCGTCGAAGACGTTATCGCCAAGAAAAAGACACGCAAGCGCCGCAAGCCGTGCGCGAAGGGAACGCGCCGTAATAAGAAGACACGCAAGTGCAAGCCCAAGAACGGCAAACGCTGCCCTAAGAAAACTCGCCGTAACCCGAAGAATGGCAAATGCATCAAGAAGTAAGCAAATGAAAATAAATATCAATATAATTATTTTCATTATTTTTATAAATATTCGGCATAACTCTTCACCTCGCAAACATGAGAGTTATAATGCTCATTTATTTCAGTCTTTGCCCTGAATCTAGCGTCGTTTGTAACATACACGGTTCTCGCGATTTCGATAAATTCATTATCAAACTGTTTCAACGATTCCTTCTTACGAATACTGTCTTCAATATCCCATAACTTCTCGTTGATTTCCTTCAAATTTGTCAATAGTTCCTGTGATACACTGAATTGTTCTACAAATGGTCGTAACAATTCCAGTTCATTATTTACCTTTGCCAACTTTTCGACATCAGTTATTCGTTCCGACTTAATTTGCAATATAGTATATTTATCACATAATTCGCCTATCGAAACTGGAACGGAACAACTCATAATATAATAAAATTACAAACATGCATTTAAATAGTAAATCATGGTATAAACATATAATGGAGTTATTCAGATTACAAAAAAAACTCCAGGATACTCCCACATCCGACCTAGTTTCAATATGTATTATAAATAATGAAATTGGCGTATACTACTCAAAAATCAACGACTATAGAAGTTCTATTAACCATTTTAAAAAGGTTTTGGTTATCAAAAATGACATACCCGAGATATATACTAATATGGCTGAGTGTTATCGTTTATTAAAAGAATATAATGAGGCGATTGCGTGTTTAAGCATAGCGCGCCGTTTACGACCATCAAATTACATATATCTACAACTGGGCGCACTATATATGTATATAAAAAAACATGGTGATTCAATTCAAGCATTTCAATCACTTGAAAATCCATCACAAGACAATTTACATAGCACATGTTTTCCATACCTAGCGAGTAAGCAGTTTATAAAAGGATTTAAGTTGTATGAAAATCGATTGGCGTCGAACGATATATCGCCAATGACGAATCAGAAAGCACGTGTCGATATACCGGCGTTACAATACTGGAATGGAACCGATGCATGCAACCATCTACTACTAGTATATGAACAGGGAATCGGCGATAACATTCAGTTTTTCCGTTATGCCATCGAATTATCCAAACGCAAGCCCGATATGCAAATAACATACTTTTGTAGGACAAATGTATCACACCTATTTGAATATGAAAACATAACGGTCCGCGATGACTCGCAAATGATAGACCTTACGAGCTATGATAAAAAATTGTATATAATGTCTCTGCCATACATCCTGAAGCTGACTGAAATTACAATGAACAAAATCAATTACATTCGAGAGAACCCAAACAACATCGAACTATGGAGCGAGAGATTATCAGAATTTCAGGATAAACTCAAGGTTGGGATTGTGTATAGTGGAATGTTAGTATCTTATATCGATAAACATATGGAATTGAGTAAATTCAAACCAATTTGTAATGACGATAGATTTCATTGTATTTGTCTGCACGCAAATGACGAAAAAATACAGCGCGACTTTTCGCAAATTGACTTCGCCGACCGGCTATTCAACTACGACATTGACAAATACAAGGCATTTTTCGATACTATTGCCATATTACGAAATATAGATGTTCTCGTTACCATAGATACATCCGTCGCTCATTTAGCCGGAGTGATGGGCGTAAAAACATTGTTGCTAATTGGATATACAAGTGATTGGAGGTGGTTCGATACAGATGACAAGGTATGGTATGAATCGGTTGAAATAATACGAATGAAGGAGAACAAACCACTCGAACATTTAATACCCAGAATCCATAAAATGCTTGCGAAGCTTGCGGATGCCAATCCGAAATGTTTTGTCGACCTATAATAAAAATGGAAACTGTAAGGTCACTATTTAAGGAGAACCCCGTAAACACAAAAGAGGCCTACCGAATTATGTGCAAATATCCGGACCGAATACCCGTAATTGTGTCACGTAATAAAAACTCGGTTACCACGCCAGAATTAGATAAATATAAGTATCTAGTTCCGTCAGATTTAACTATGGGACAGTTCTTGTATGTGATTCGAAAGCGTCTTAATTTGAGCCCCGAAAAAGCACTGTTTTTGTTTATTGACAATAGCGTTGTATGCAATGCAACTATAATTGCCACCGTATATTCCGAATTTAGAGACCCAAATGACGGATTCTTACATGTCGTTTATAGTTGCGAGAATACTTTTGGAAACTAACCAAACAGTGTATATGTGTTGCTTTGTAGATATAACGAAAGCTTGTTGGATATATAGGCACTCTTTATACTCGGTAGTGTAAATACACACCAACAAAACAAACAATCCTCTTTACCGATTATTGTCGGGTTCTCGTCAAACCGAATCGCATCATATATTTCCTTCGTCACGGTTACTTGTGAATGATGTATTCCGAGTTCGCGATTATTCGGATTTACATGTCTTATACAACCACCTATAGACTGACACAAACTATCATATGAAATATTTGGTGAGTCGTAAATATAACAATCACTCGGTTCTATACTATAATTATGAAGAACGACATTCGCTCCATCCAAAAAAGCTTGCTCTATAAATTCGAGCCGTTGTGGATGCATCAAGTCATCCGCATCAAAAAACGTGATAATATCGACATCCAATAACTTTGCAGCAATGTTACGGTTTTGGGCAGGACTTTTCTTTGATTGAACACAAATGATAATTAAGTCGAAATTATATACTGGTAGATTCGGCAACTCTGTAGTCGAAGAACAACTAACTACAACTTTGTCGGGTAGCCGAGTTTGCTTTGAAATTGAAGATAGGAGAACTCGTAGGTTCTCTATATGACCAATATAAGAAGGGATTGCTACACCGATGCGCATTATTATTAGTATTATATTCATTTTCGCTTTATCCGGTTTTCACAATAGTCAACTGTTTTGTAAATACAAATCGTTCATGATACATGGTTCTCCTACGTAGGTTGCAAGAGAGACACGCTATTTCAACATTGCCATCATTATGTCCATGTTTATTATCGATTCGTTCTAAAGTCCATTGTTTCGGTTCTCTCACATGTTGATATAATACTTGGACCGGTTCTTTACAATAGAAGCATTTCATCTCGGATTTTGTCAGCAGCGATAGCGTTGATTTTAGTGTTATAAATAGCGTGGCATCGTATAGTTCTTTCAACACATCTTGTGACTTATATCCATTTAATTTCGACTGAATCTGTTGAACCATAGTTTTATAAATGGGATTATTACTTGCATCTGTACATAATAATCCAAACTGAACATCGATGTTATAATCAAATGTCAGGTTCTCCTGGTTGATTACTACACGGGTCTTCTTTTCTTTGATAGTTTCGACCTTTTTAACTGCTACTGGTAATTGAATTATCCGGTTGTCCATTAACATATTTATATATATAATAAAATGAGATAGAACGATTTTACTATAATAGTATAAAGACAAGACATGACTACTATGCCAACTACTCAAGAAAATGCTTCTGTCTCTGGACCGGAACCGTCATACGTGAATAAATACATACCGAACACATCATCTATGTCTGCCAACGTTACTAGTAGCAGTCTCGATGCGCTACTAGAAAAGGAAAAGCAGAGCAACAAGGCAGATTCATGGAATAAGCTGGATAAGACAGTGAAAACACAGGCACTACATTCATACGCTGAGACTTACGGTAAGGATAAGTCGCTATCCGCAAAAGATATTAAGACGCTCAAACTATTCTTTAGTGAATGCTTGAAGACAAATAAGCTGAATAAAACGAAGGATGTCAAGTATGACAAAGATACAAGGACTATTTTGAATATCCCGTCGCTGTTTCATAATATATTAAATCATAATTTCACCCTTAAAAATATGGATACTAAGCGGGTGTCTACTCTGAAATCACTGACTCCGAAACGGAACGCCGAAGAATAAAATTGAAACTAATATGAAGATATAATAAGTATTCATATTAGAAAATGGAAGAAACTAATGAAGAGTATAGAGAAGTAGAAGTAGAAGTAGAAGTAGAAGTAGAAGTAGAAGTAGAAGTAGAAGTAGAAGTAGAAGTAGAAGTAGAAGTTGAACAGGCAGACGTGCCATTGAGCGAAGATGAATACATCGAGTTCGAAACCACTGTTCTCGAAATGATTTATGATGAATTGGGCGAAAATTGTTTATCCTATTCCGACCCCGATTTCCGTGCAAATCTCGTCGAAGATATTTGCGATTTCTTTCATGATGAATGGTATGATGCAGATTTATTGAAGGACAATGAGCACATGTATAATCATATCAGCCAAATCGTCGACTCATTCTTTTCCATTTACGAAGACGAATTTCCAGAGCGGTCAATCACAAATTCATATGTATTCGTAAAACCGAATATCGCTCAAATAGAAACGCAAATCGAATATCTTCGCAACCTTCCACAACCAAAACAGAAATCAGTGGAGTGGCATCAAGATAGACATGAGCTTATGACGGCAAGCAATATATGGAAGGCTCTGTCGACCGATTCACAGAGGAATAGTCTCATCTATGAAAAATGTAAACCGCTGAATCCGTTCGCCGCAGAAAAGGGTAATTGGCACGCTGGTGGTTCGCTTCAATGGGGTGTATTATATGAACAAGTCACGTTGATGATATACGAAAAGAAATACAATACGAAAGTTGCCGACTTCGGGTGCATCAAGCACCATACACACAAATGCATAGGCGCATCTCCTGATGGTATTAACGTGGACCAAGATTCTGACCGGTATGGGCGAATGGTCGAGGTGAAAAACATAGTGAATCGTGATATTACCGGAACGCCAAAGGAGGATTATTGGATTCAAATGCAAGTCCAGATGGAAACGTGTGAATTAGATGAATGTGATTTTATTGAAACGAGATTCAAAGAATATGATACCGAAGCCGATTATTTCAACGACATACACCAAGAATGGAAAGGCATTATTCTATGTTTCATAGAGCGTGATGTTCCGAATTCTAAACCAACATACAAATACATGCCGCTCGATTTGCCGGCGCATGAAATGAAAAATTGGATTACCGCGACCAAAGATGAATTGAAGGAAACACTGGTTTTATATACAACAACTTACTGGTATCTCGACGAATTATCGTGTGTCCTAGTCAAGCGAAATAAACGATGGTTCAACGCGGCACTACCGAAGATACTGGATACATGGGATACAATTGTTCGCGAACGAGAGACCGGATACGAGCATAGAGCTGCAAAGAAACGCAACCCAAGTTCAAATATAACATGTAGCATAAATACAGACAACGAATATACCATAACAAACTTGAAGATTATACCAAGCCTATGTTTAGTGAAGTTAGACCACGAATAACATAGTCTTCTGTTTCAAAAAATATTTGTATAATATAAATAATGCCGAAGAAATATGAAATGCGTGTAATTCATACATACGCAGATGCGTATGCAGTAGGGGCCAAATACATAACAACTGGCGCCAAAATGGTTCCCAGATTGAGAGAAGGCGTCGACGTTCCATTCCCTGAGCAACTCAGCGACCCGAAATGGGAAATTAGTCTACCCGCACTAGAGAACACATTGAGGTATATAATGGAATTCTTACACCACCAATGCTATATGTTGTGCATTGGCGACAATGTTGTCCTCATGTGTAAGCTGGACGTGCAAACAACGGCGCCCGTATTTAGAGACATTCTAGAACAACCTCTGGATAATAACGAGATTAATCCAACCCAAGCCAAAAATATACGCGAAACTGTGGATAAGAACATTGACAAACTACGTGTAATGCAATGCATTGTGAAACCGTTTGCTTCCTCTTCATCGAATACAGATAGTAAGACAAATGAGTATTTAGAATTGGTGCGTGGGCTCAATTTACCCAATGGTGTGTTTATACTGAATCTAACAGACGCAGTCATATTACGGAATGATGGGAAAATGCCCTTTACAATGGTTACGGGTAAAACCGATTTAGGCGAATACAACTTTGACAAGCATATTCCAATCTTGAGTATTTCGGGTCAGCGCAAATACCTGGATATTCCCATACCGAATTATGACGACGTCATGTTTGTTTTGAAATACCCGAAAAAATACGCCGCCATCAAGAACAGTTACGTTGGAGCGAAAGTTGTCAAGTCGAACCCTGACCCGACATACACGACGAACTGGGACGATAAAAAAATCGCGAAGGCTGTCTTCCGAGGAGGCCCTACTGGTTGTGGATACACCGACGAGACAAATATGCGTATTCGGTTGGCAAAAATGAAGTCGAGATATTTGGACGCGAAACTGACTGTCAAGGATGGAAATGAATCTGTTGATACGAAGGCCATAAAATTCGACCCGAAATATGGATTGGGGTCTATGAACACGCATATCGGAGCGTCGGGTAATTTTTTGACTATGGCGGACCAAAGCCGCTACAAGTATATTATCCATGTCGATGGAAACGTCAATGCGTATCGTTTGCTGGCGACCATGTTAACTGGTTCGCTCATATTGAGAGTTACCAGTCAATATACATCTTGGGTAGACCACATGATGCAACATATGGTTCATTATGTCCCTGTGAAAGCAGACTTATCGGATTTATTGGATGTGATTCGCTGGTGCGAGAGGAATGACGATAAATGCAAGGAGATTGCGCAAAATGGAATGAACTTCGCACGTTCAATATTGAGTAAAACGTACATACAGTCCTATTTCAAAAACGCGCTATGGAGCTTGAGCGAGGGTAGACCGGTTACGATACTTGGAGAAATGGCGAATAAAACGACCAAGAAACGCAAATCTCATGTCGTTGCTGTTGCTGCCGCTAAAAATAAGACACGCAAGGTCGATAAGGTTACAAAGGATGCTGTGAAGAAGGCCAAGGAAGATGAGAAGAAGGCTAAGGAAACTGCCAAGGAAGAGGAAAAGAGGGCTAAGGAACAGGAGAAGAAGGCTAAGGAAGCTGCGAAGGAGCAGGAGAAGCGGGCCAAGGAAGCTGCGAAGGAGCAGGAGAAGAAGGCCAAGGAAGCCGCAAAAGAGGAAGAGAAGAGAGCCAAGGAAGCCACAAAAGAGGAGGAGAAGCTGGCTAAGGCAGAAAAGAAGAAGCCAAATGAAGCCGTGATTAAGGCTACAGATGATGAGAAAACGACTGAAAATGTCGTTATTGAAGACAACAAGAAAAAATGCGGTCGTCACGAAACATTCAACATGAGTAGGAAACGGTGCGAAATAAAACCATATACTAAATGGCAAAAAGTAGAAACGGTAGAAGGAGTATTTCGTAAAATTCCTAGTGACTTAAAAGATATCATTGGTGAAGAGCGGTTTAAGCGTGAATATGAAGATGTAATCGATGTTGCAACTGGCGAAAAAATAAAGATACTATTAGTAGATACAAAAAAACCAAAATAAAAAATAATATATTATTATATATTAATAATATGTCATTGACAAAGAGGAAAAGAAAAACTAACAAAACAAGGAAAAACAATAAAACATTAAGCGTTTGGATTGACAAGACAGAATTACCATTTACTCAAAAAGACTATGGTAGTAATTTCTTGGTAATGGATGAGGTAGAAACGTATAATCGGGTTGGCGAAAAAAACGAACCAATCAGCGTCGCCCAGTCAACCACATATCAACCACATACATTTCCCGAACGCTGCATCGATGGAACATATTATACATCCAAATCACAGCAATGTCACACTGATGGAACAGGAGAACGATGGTTTAGGCTAGACCATGCCCCATCGACCGATATTTCGAAGATTGTCATTTACCCGTATTATAATATGCCAAAAGGGACGATGATACGTATCGTCGCCAATGCACCAAAGACGCGTAAGGCGGCTCTGAAACAAACCTTATGGTCCCTCCCGTTTACCGCCAAATTTAAGACAAAAAAAACCATAAAATTCAATCCCAAAACATGGACCAAAGGTCAATATTCGTAAACCATTGTATCAATCGTCTTCTTATCAACTACCCCATCATTCAAGTAGGATAATATATAGCATATATTATCTTGACAAATCGGTGTGCCATCCTTCAACACGTTACTCAGCCATGTCATTTTTGACATTATAGCCGGTATTACATAAACTACCTTACAAGCTTCAACAAATTCACGAATACATCCAATTTGCGGAAGCGAAACTGCAATTTTATACAAGTCAAAGATGGGCTGCTGAACGTCCATTTGTAAATCGAAGAGACGCAATAGTCGCTTATACAAACCACTTATAATATCTATATCGTATTCGCTAAGTTCTGCGTCTATCAAGTGACTTTCTATTTGCTCTATGAATCCAGGCTGTTTTACTCCTTTACCTTCATATACAGCCTTCATTATATCGTATTTCATTGCACGATGCGACCCAGCTATTTTAAAGCAAGCATATTTATGTCGAGCACCAAGCTCTATATCCAATTTAACTTCCTCGTCCGTTTCTCTTTGTAGTTTGATTTTGTCCTGTAGCACGTCTATTTCGTGTTCGTATTCTCGTCGATTACGGTCTGCAATCTGCATCACAATTTCGATGTTACGTTCGTTCATTTCCTTTTCGTGTATACATCTCTCTCTGTTACCTATACGCATATCAATTCGTCTTTGTGCATCGCGCACCTTGGCTTCCGCTTGTTCCACAATTGCTCGTGTACATAGATGCTGTTCTCTCCTCTTTACCTCGATTTGTCTCAATAGTTCGGATTCCATTTGCTTTTGTTTTGATTTATTCTTGTTCAACATGCAACAAATCAATTTTAAGAAAACGATATAGAATTTTCAAAGGTTATATATATAGAAACATGTCGTCACCTGGAGCCATTGTAGAGCAAGAAATGCGCGTTACCAAACGCGATGGTGAGCTTAAGACCGTCGAGTTTGACAAGATTTTGCGACGCGTGAAAATCCTAGGTAACGAGGCAGGAATTAAGATTAACTACACTGCGCTTACTATGAAGGTGATTGACCAACTTTTTGATGGCATATCGACTACCAAGATTGATGAGCTCAGCGCGGAACAGTGTGCCGCCATGTCATCGATGCATCACGATTATAATACGCTGGCCGGTAGGATTGTGGTGTCGAATCACCACAAGAACACTAAGGCTTCATTCAATGAGGTAATGACCGATTTGTATAATTTCATTGATAAGCGTGGGGCAAGTTCGCCGCTGGTTAGTGATGAGCTGTTTGCTGTTGTCCAGGCGGATGTAGATGGTGAGTTCGATAAGATGTGCGATTATTCGCGCGATTATTTGGTCGATTACTTTGGATTCAAGACTTTAGAGCGTGCGTATCTTATGAAGATTAATGGCAAGACCGTCGAGCGTCCGCAGCACATGTGGTTACGTGTGGCGATTGGTATTCACGGGAATGATATGGTATCTATTAGGGAGACCTACGATTACATGTCGCGCAAGTATTTCACACATGCTACGCCGACGCTATTCAATGCGGGCACGCCTCACCCTCAGTTGAGCTCGTGCTTTCTACAGGCGATGGAGAGCGATAGTATTGACGGCATTTATAATACACTCAAGGAGTGCGCTCTCATTTCCAAGTGGGCCGGTGGTATCGGAATGCATATTCATAACGTCCGTGCGTCGGGAAGTCATATTCGAGGAACGAACGGCAAGTCGAATGGAATCGTTCCCATGTTGAAGGTGTTTAACAACACAGCTAAGTACGTTGATCAAGGAGGTGGGCGAAGAAATGGTAGTTTCGCGATTTATCTTGAGCCCTGGCACGCAGACGTGGAAATGTTCCTACAGATGCGAAAGAATCATGGCGACGAGGAGCTGAAGGCGCGCGACCTATTCTACGCAATGTGGATTCCCGACCTCTTTATGGAGAGAGTAAAGGTGAACGGTAAGTGGACTCTCATGTGCCCTGACGAGTGCCCCGGATTGTCCGATGTGTATGGTGATGAATTTGTCACACTATACACGAAATACGAGGCGGATGGTAAGGGACGCTCGACGGTAAATGCGCGGGATGTCTGGTTCCAAATCCTCGATGCCCAGATGGAGACGGGAACGCCATACATTCTGTTCAAGGATGCGTGCAACAAGAAATCGAACCAGAAAAATGTTGGCACCATTAAGTCGAGTAATCTATGCGTCGCGCCGGACACTCTAATCCTAACGGATAGAGGTCACATAGAAATCCAGGAACTAGAAGGTCAAATGGTCAATGTTTGGAATGGCGAAGAATTCTCGGAGGTGAAAATTATGAAAACAGGAATGGACCAAGAGTTGATTACAGTTCATACTGATGATGGTATGAAATTAACTTGCACTCCGTATCATAAATTTTATATGAAGGATGGAGTGAAAATGGTAGATGCAGATGACTTGAAACCTGGTGATGAACTAATTCAGTGCTCTGCCTATCCAATTATAGATGGAACCGACGCATACAACGGTGAGCCAATTCCATCAGCAAATTGTCCTATACAAACAAAGTTGGAGTGGTTCGCCAAATACTGTGAGACAGAGGGTAACATGGCGAATGGTGTGATGCAGATTGCGTCGAATGAAGGCGATTTATTACAAGAAGTTCAATTATTCTTACAGACATGTGGTATTGGTTCGGCAATAAATACACTTACCAGTCGTGCGAAAACATCGGTTACATTACATAATCTTAGAACTAAGGATAACTCATCACTACATCGCTTAATCATTGACCAGAGAAAGTCTGTGAAAATTCTACATGTAGAACGTAATAACCATTTCGATGACACATATTGTTTCACTGAACCCAAGAGACATATGGGAGTCTTCAATGGTATATTGACCGGACAATGCACCGAAATCCTTGAATACTCCGACGAGAATGAAACCGCGGTGTGCAATCTCGCCAGTATCGCACTTCCGGCATTTGTGGGCGCAAATGGAGTCATGAATTACGAGGAGCTACACAAAGTCGCCAAGGTCGTAACAAATAATCTGAATCGTGTGATTGATGTCAATTATTATCCCACACCGAAGACGCAGCGCAGCAATTTCCGTCACAGGCCCGTCGGCATCGGGGTGCAAGGCCTTTATGACGTCTTTATGCTCATGAATATTCCATTCCATAGTGATGCGGCAAAGCATGTTAACAAGAACATTTTCGAAACTATTTACCACGCCGCGTTAGAGAAATCGTGTGAGCTAGCACAGCGCGATGGACCTTACGAGACGTTCGCTGGCTCGCCCGCCAGTAAGGGTATTCTACAGTTCGATATGTGGAATGTGGACCCAACCAACGCCCGGTATGATTGGACCGCGCTAAAGCAGTCGATTATGCAGCACGGAATCCGTAATTCGCTGCTTCTCGCACCGATGCCAACTGCATCTACATCCCAGATTTTCGGATATAACGAGTGCATCGAGCCGATTACGAGTAACATCTATAATCGCAGGACGTTGGCAGGCGAGTTCATCCTTACCAATAAGTATTTGATGAACGACCTCCTCAAGCTGGACCTTTGGAATGAGAAGATGAAAAACAATATCATTGCGAATAATGGTAGTGTTCAGCATATCGAGTCGATTCCCCTAGAAATCCGCGAGAAATACAAGACCGTCTGGGAATTACCGATGAAGCACCTCATCGATATGTCGGCGGACCGTGGTGCGTATATCTGCCAGAGTCAGAGTTTGAATCTATGGTTAGAGGACCCCAATTATAATACACTCACTTCGATGCACTTCTATTCTTGGTCGAAGGGTCTAAAGACGGGTATTTATTATCTACGCCGCAGGGCGCGTCACCAGGCACAGAAGTTCACTATTGAGCCCGAGAGGAAGCAGAGCGCCGACGGCGAGTGTGAGATGTGTGGTTCTTAGGCTTGCAGTTTTTGAATAGCGCCGGTATATATTGGTGTCGCTGAATCATCTTAATTTCATTCAACAACAAGCGGCGCTTCGCCGTCGAGTTGCACTTACCCTTACAATATTTAGACACGCTTTTATAGCCTTTACCATTCTTTATGGTAACATTTCGGACTTGTTTTTTTCCGCCAGTCATATGGGTCTGAATACTCTCATAGCTAAAATCCTGACTTTTCATTATATTATATGCCTATAAAATATAATGCGTCTCATATATCTTTTCCATGTTCTCATTATTGGTGCCCTCTTCATGTATGTCGGAATCAAGCGAACAGATATACCGATACAAATGTTCCCATTTCTTCTCGGTTTAGGTGCAATCATCATACCATACCATATGTATAAGGCGTATTTCAAGAAGAGTGGGTGGGTCAACTATATCCATATTTTTCTAGTGGGACCTCTCCTGATGTATATCGGATACAATGCCGAGAAAACGGAACGCCGCTTCTTCGAACTACTCCTTATGCTTGGGTTCGCTGCCATAGGTTACCATGGATATTATATTTTGGACGAAACGTTAGGAGAGTCGAAGGAAAATAAATAGACATTATAAATGCCCTATAAAATCATATTATTAGGTGATACAATGGTGGGTAAATCGTCGATCGTTATACGATATGTATTTCAAACCATATCTGACCGTCAATGCCCGACCATCGGTGCAGCAATGTTCTCCAAATACGTCAACACACCCAAATTCAGAGGTCATTTGAATATCTGGGATACTGCCGGCCAAGAACGATATAAATCACTCGCGCCACTGTATTACCGAGGTGCTCATATTGCACTGGTTCTATATGATATTACATACCCAACCAGTTTCATGAATGCCAAACAGTGCATTCAACGCCTCCAACTAAGCGAAAACCCACTTATCGCTCTCATTGGAAACAAAACAGACCTGACTGAGATGCGAGCTGTGGAATACGAAGAAGGTAATCAATGGGCGCAAGAAAATGGCGTATTTTTCTTCGAAACGAGTATAAAGAACGATTCGTCCGACATCGTATTTGATACATTACTCGCGATGTTACCATCTGAACCAGAACAACAGCTAGAACCAGTTCTCGATATAATACAAACAAAATCTAGATGTTGTTAGTTATAATTATATTAGTAAAAATACCATATATAAATATTTTTACTAACACCGTATATGTCGCCTCTTACAGAGTTCAATTTCGCATTCGACCGTTTATACCGAGCAAATAAACAGGATGAAGTCATCAAAACCATGGGAATTCAACTTCTGCAAAATGAAAATTATAGTCAATTTATGAAGGATGAAATCATTTATAAAATGATGGTCATCTATCCTAAAGACCACTATCTACATTATATAATGGGATTCATGTTGAAAGAACGAACTCCCCTACGCGCCCTATATTGGTTTCGATTGTCATATGAAATAGAACCTCTATTCGAGCAGAATTTGATTGATATGTTGAAGATTTACTTCGATACGGAGAACTTTGACGCTATCGAAAAGATAAACAATGATAATGACGGGATTTTATACAAGTTGACCGACTGCCGTTTCCGTCTTTTGGTCTCCGCATATGAAGCCAAACGTAGGAATTACGAGAAGTCGATTGAGCTCGTCCATAAAATCGTAGATGACCCGAAAGATGTCCCGCTAGATATTCTTTACCTATGCTATTCGAATGTCGGTGTAACCTACAATGACATCGGCCGAAATGACAAAGCCATCGAACATCTCGAGAAATCGATTGCAGTGTATGAACGCACTCCATTCGAAATGCGACGCGAACTAAAAAACACATTCGATAATCTATTCTTGACCTACGACTATACGTATTACGAGCACAAGAAGCTGAAGCAGATGTATGAAACCTTCGACAAATCGGTTGGGAATACGCGCCAATTTAATCATTCGCTCCGACCAAAAAAGAATAAAATCCATATCGGGTATGTGTCCGGAGATTTCAACTTCCATGTAGTTGTCAACTTCATTTTGCCTATACTATACAACCATACGAGCGATTTCAAGGTCTTCTGTTTCACCATGAATACCCTATGCGATACATCCTATCAGACCCATGTCCCGAATGTGGAATTCCACGACCTCAGTGATATGAATACAAATGAATCTGCCGAGCTTATCAACAAACTACAAGTCGATGTGCTTATCGACCTTTCTGGACATTCTGCTAGAAACAGGCTTGAGATATTCTCGTTGAATCCGGCACCTGTGCAGATGACGTATTTGGGATTCCCCAACACGACGGGGATGTCCGCCATGCATTATAGGATTACCGATTCTATCGCCGACCATCCCTATAGCAAGCAATATTACAGCGAAAAGATGCTTCGTATGCCTAAGTGCTTCCTGTTATTCCAGCAGGTATATGCGAATTATAGTATTACGCCACGCAAAACCCCGAAGGATGCCATCGTCGTGGGTTCTCTCAATAAAGAGACGAAGACGTCGATTGCCACTCTCGAAGTCTGGCGCGAACTGATGGCGACTTGCCCTAAAATAAAAATGCTGGTTCTTTTGAAGACGAACACCGATACCCGCCGCAAGTTTTACGTGGACAAGCTGAATGTCCCTGTAGACCGCCTCATATTCGTTCCGTTCGTGGATTCTGAGAATGGATACTTGGACCTATTTGCACAGATTGATATCATGTTGGACCCGTTCCCATATTCGGGAACGACCACGTCGTGTAAGTCACTCGACAATTCCATACCGATAGTATCAAAATATCATAAGGATTATCATTCGCATAATGTCACTGCGTCGCTCCTAATTAACTGTGGATTCCCTGAACTGGTCGCATATTCGAATGCCGAGTATATTGATATCGTAAAAAAATTATCTGAAGACCCAGACAAACTCGATGAATATAAGACGACTATAAAACCGAAATTCAAGGAACTTATGAACCCCGTTGTATTCATGAAACAGTATGAAAATCTGATTCGTCAAACCCTGGCGTAGAAGATGTTCTCATAATAAACCACGTCTTCCGATGAGTTATTGTTATCAATCTTTTTAATCGTATATCGTGTCATATCTATAGGTTCAATATTATGTCCAATAAATTCTGCCGTGAAAATCTGCAAATACGAGTTTGCTTCCCGTATCGGTAAATTCACATAATAATCATACGATATCGCATTGAATCCGTTTCCACTAACGTCCACATAGAATTTCACACTTTCAATCTTTGGCATCTTATTCAACATTGCGAATCTCGGGTCATCCGCAGGTATTCGCCAGATGAACTTACCGTTTCCGGTGCCTCTACCCAACCTCCAATTACCATGTCCACCTATAGTGAGAATCTCGTAGACAACATCCTCCGGTAGAAGTGCGCCCAAGCGTTTGTCGAATTGCATTTTGATTAGTTTGTGTTTTTTGGTTGCAGATTCTATTTTTATTGTAAATTCAATTTTATGGAAATCCCATGCGCATATCCGCATAAACTATATATTTCTCATACAACTCGTTCGCATAATCAATGAGGTTGTCATCTATGAACCGTGCCCATTCGTCAGGTATAGTGGTCCGACCAAGGCATTTTGTCATCAGTAAATTCAACATATCATCCTCTGTAATATCGATTTTTGCCCCGAGTTCGTGCATTACATATTTACCCGCCATGATATCGAATGCGGTAATTGCTACAGCCCATATATCCGTAAGCACTAGGTCGCATGGTAGCGCTTCGAGTAGTTCCGGCGCCCTCCAATAAATCGTCTGTATGTATTGATGACTATTTTGTAATTCGCCCATTGGTTCCGATAATCCGAAATCAATCATACGCACTTTGGGTTCTCCATCGATGATATCCAGTAGTATGTTTTCCGGTTTTATATCACCATGAACGTATCCGGTGACTGCATGTATTGTTTTTACTGCATCGAATATATCCTCGATTATCTTGATGGTTCGCGCATTCGTATTGGCATCGTGATTTTTCCATTCAAATGACGGAATATAATGTTGCTCGAGGACCATTACCCATGATGTGTCTTGCCATCCGGCGCCATATAGTTTACCGACGACCCCCGTATGCTGGAGCTTACTAATCATACAGTATTCCTTCATGAACCCACACCAGTCTTCGTATTGTTTATGAATCTTGGTTTTTTCGATATAGGTGAATTTCTTTATTGCCACGTGTTTCGAATTCAGTTTTCCACTATATACTATGCCATAGGCGCCGGACCCCAATTTTTCTGTCGATGTTACCAGTGCCGAGATGTCCAACGGTTCCTTTGGTTTGTCTATATAAGCGTCGAAAAATATGTAGCTTATGATGTCGATTTCTCTAAATATGCTTTCCAGATTGGCGCACTCATTCTCAACCAGTTTGCTTACGGCGCGAATATGTCGCTTGTTGTCGGAGTATTTTGAAATGTAATTCAGCCAAACTGTAAATACGGCCACAGTATTATATGCATATGCTGGAAACCGACGCTTTATTAAGGAGGCGATGTATTCGTTGTGTTCGTTCATTTTTTGCGATTCGAATACTTGCATCTTATAATAAATCAATTTTATTATAAAGTGACTTATGGATTTTATTATATATACGAAAAAAGGAATGACAGAAATGACTATACTCGAATGTCCTCATCCCGATTGCAAACAGACGATTGAAGTCGTCGAAATGAACTGCCGTATATTTAGGTGTGGTGTTTTCAAGCACGATTTCAAGCAAATCGACCCACATCTGCCCAAAGCACAATGCGATAAACTGGTGGCAGATGGCGTTATATATGGTTGTGGGCGACCATTTCAAATTGTTTTAGATGCGAGTGGGTGCAATCAGGTCATTATTTGTGGTTACATTTAGCATGTACAATCAATACCGACAATTGGCAAAATTGAATGTCATTATGATAAAAGGTGTAATAGTTATATATTATGTCTCAACTTGATTCAGAACTTAACTCTTTGCGCCTCAGGCTTGCTATGTTGGAGGAAAAGAAGCAAACTGAAATCAATAACGCGTTAGATAAAAAGGCATTTCCACTGAAGACTCTTGAGGACATAGTTGATGCAAAAAGAAAACAAATTGAACGAAACGCATATTCTAAGGGTATCCCTCTGGCAAAATTTTATGACCAAGAGAAGTTATCATATCTTGAACCGATATTAAATATACTTGTGAGTATTCAAGAACGTTTGGATATTCTTGAAAACATGGATACTATTTCTTCAAACGTGTAATGCTTCATCCTCGCAATCTATCATATTGAATTCCAGGTCGAAACACATAGTTTCCCCGTTTATGTTGAGGTCTTTGTTTTTGTATTGCTCGAATAGCTCCAGTGCTTTCTCGAAATATTCGTTTTGAGAGAACCCCGCTTGTATAGATACACACGTCCCATGCTTCAGCCATTCATGTTCGTAGAGCGCGATAGTATCATTGAATGTGCAGTCATACCAGTTCTCCAGTAAGCTTTCGTATTTCGGCGATTTTTTTAGTTCTTCCAAGCTGAAGGGTGTTTCGCCACAATAACTTGGGTAACTGGTCGCATCATAATCGGGCCACAAACCGTGTATTTTATAATCTATAGAGCACCAATTCTGAAGTGCTAAACAGTAATATGCATATAACTTCATATATATATTAATGCAGTTATAAAATTGAATGAAACAAATAAAAACGCAACACAAACACAAACAAAATAAAATGATACCAACGCCGAGTGCACAAATCATGCACGAACTGATTGCTTGGTATAATTATCATCGCATCGAGGTTTGTGTAGGTTCTCGATATGTCAATTGTGTTTATACTAATCAGCCGAGGTTGAAGCACTATTATAGAGAACGCGTTTGTTCCGAAGTTATGAGTTTTTACGATTATTACTTTCCTCAAGAAGAATTGGAATTTGTTTAGTAAATAATTTCTTTAAGTAGGAAAATCAATAACTCTTAAAAGTCTTGGGAAGGAATCATTATTAATAGGTTGTTTTGAAAATTGGACATTTATAAAATGTCCAAAAATAAATATGCAAGGACCTCTTCTGGTCGATTTTCACATTGTGAGCATGATGCTTTGATTTCTGTTTTTTTATAAAAAGTCTGACAGCATACTATTTTTCGATTCGTAAAATTCTTCACTATTTTCTGTTGCCATAATATACAACAAATGGCAACAAAGTTTAGTGAAAATAGTGAAAATGATGGTTATAAATTCGATTGTAAATTATGTAACTATAAATGCTGTAAGAAACAATATTTTAAACAACATTGCGAGAGCATAAAACATAAAAATCGTGTTGGCAACACATTGGCAACAGAAAATAGTGAAAATAGTGTAGCTACAAAATGTGATGTTTGTAGTAAAGTATACAAGGACAGAACCGGATTATGGAAACACAAAAAGAAATGCGTGAAACCCGACCCAACAACCATCATAGACAAGATATTAGCAGAGAACCAAGAATTACGTGCCTTTATGGTGGAACAATCAAAGGAGTATTCGAGGGTTCTCTCAGAACAACGCAAAGAAACATCTGAAATTATGAATAAAGTTCTTGAACTGTCGAAACCTGCAAATATGACTATCAGCAATAATACCATAAACAATAATAATAAATTCAATATCAACCTCTTCTTGAATGAGCAGTGTAAGGATGCGTTCAACTTCACTGAGTTCGTAAATAATATCAAGATTTCCTATCAAGACCTGGAGAACAATGCACAACTTGGTTTTGTTCAAGGCATTTCCAAGATATTTATGGATAATTTGAAACAACTCGATATTAGTGAGAGGCCAATTCATTGTACTGACGTGAAACGGGAAACCATGTACATCAAAGACGAAGATAAGTGGAATAAAGAGGTAGATGATTCTAAGTTACAGAAGGCAATCCAAACGGTGTCTTATAAAAGTATGGGAAAACTGATGGAGTGGAAACAGGAGAACCCAGATTACCAGGATGCAGATTCCGAGTTCTCCAAGCGATGCTTGGATATGCAAAGACAATCACTCGCAGGAAGCGAGCGTGAAGTATACTACCCGAAAGTCATTCACGCACTCGCGAAGGAAACCATGGTGGACAAGTAGTTTTGAGTTTCTTTAAGTAGGAAAATCAATAAGTCGTAAAAGTCTTGGGAAGGAATCATTATTAATAGGTTGTTTTGAAAATTGGACATTTATAAAATGTCCAAAAATAAATATGCAGCCTCCAAAATTATCGAAAAATCGCATTGTTAGCATTATGCTTTGATTTCCAATTTTTTATAAAAAGTCTGACAGCATAATATTTTTTGCAAATTCGTAAAACGGCTGGATTTCTTTTGTTAGGATTATTTAGACGAACAAATGAAAATCGACCAAAAATACGTATGTGAAATGTGTGACTATAATACGAGCAAAAAAAGTAATTGGAATGAACATATCCTTACTGAAAAACATAAACGGCTGGATTTGTCAGTTCAACAAATTTCCAACAAAAGAAATCCAGCCGTTTGTTATGATTGCGAAATATGTGACGTAAAATGCTCACATCCTTCAATTTTAAATCGTCATAAAACTACAAAGAAACATTTAAAATCCAGCCAAGTCCACGAAAAATCCAGCCGTGATTCTACAACCGAAATTTTAATGAAGGAAAATCAGGAATTGCGTAATTTAATTATAGAACAAGCAAAATTATACGCTGAAAATATGAACAACTCGATTGTCCAAAATGCAAATGTCCTGAATAAAGCAATTGAGTCGTGTAGACCAATTAATAACACTATAAACAACAGTAATAATACCATAAACAATAATAACAAATTCAATATCAATCTCTTCTTGAATGAGCAGTGTAAGGATGCATTTAACTTTACCGAGTTCGTAAATAATATCAAAATTTCCTATCAAGATCTGGAGAACAATGCACAGCTCGGTTTTGTTCAGGGCATTTCTAAGATATTCATGGATAATCTGAAACAACTCGATATTAGCGAGAGACCGATTCATTGTACTGACGTGAAACGGGAAACCATGTATATTAAAGACGAAGACAAGTGGACGAAAGAAGTCGACGATTCCAAGTTACAAAAGGCAATCCAAACAGTCTCGTATAAAAGTATGGGTAAACTGATGGAGTGGAAACAGGAGAACCCAGACTACCAGGACGCAGATTCCGAGTTCTCCAAGCGATGCTTGGATATGCAAAGACAATCGCTCGCTGGAAGCGAACGTGAAGTATACTATCCGAAAGTCATCCATGCCCTTGCAAAGGAAACCATGGTGGATAAGTAGTTTTGCGTTTCTTTAAGTAGGAAAATCAATAAGTCTTAAAAGTCTTGGGAAGGAATCATTATTAATAGGTTGTTTTGAAAATTGGACATTTATAAAATGTCCAAAAATAAATATGCAAGGAACTCTCCAACTCGATTTTTCGCATTGTTAGCATGATGCTTTGATTTCTGTTGTATGAAAAACAATTTGTTAGCATAACTTTTAAACTAACCGCGTAAAATGTGGGAACAGACGCGTAATTTTAGGCACAATATTTTATCAACATATTAAAATGAATTCTAATCTATATTGTGAAAAATGTGACGTAACATGCGGTCGACCAGCAGATTGGAAAAGACATATATTAACAACCAAACATCTACGGGCACAGGAAAAGGTTCCGAAAATTACGCGCAAATTTATTTGTTCAGATTGTGACTATGAATGCTGTAAGGCATCTATTTTAGAGCGCCATAAATTATCTAAACGCCATAATAACCGCGTAAAATCGAATTATACAACATCAGTGCTCGATGCGTCCAGTGCGCATGTTTCCGAAAATAGTGTATCATCGTCACAAAAAGACTGTTCCGAAAATTACGCGATTGTGCCGGACATTTCGCGCATGGATTATATGTCAATCATATCAGAATTATTGAAGCAGAATAATGAACTAAAAAATTTCATTATTGAACAGGCAAATGAGAATAAGAAGGATACAATTGATATTATTAATAAAGTTATTGAAAATGTGAAACCTAGTAATAATACCATAAACAGTAACAATAAATCATTCAATATCAATCTATTCTTGAATGAACAGTGTAAGGATGCGTTTAACTTCACTGAGTTCGTAAATAACATCAAGATTTCCTACCAGGATCTGGAGAACAATGCACAACTTGGTTTTGTTCAGGGCATTTCTAAGATATTTATGGATAATTTGAAACAACTCGATATTAGTGAGCGACCGATTCATTGTACCGACATAAAACGCGAGACCATGTATATTAAAGACGAAGACAAGTGGACGAAAGAGGTCGATGATTCCAAGTTACAGAAGGCAATCCAAACAGTCTCGTATAAAAGTATGGGTAAACTAATGGAATGGAAACAGGAGAACCCAGACTATCAGGATGCCGATTCTGAGTTCTCTAAGCGATGCTTGGATATGCAAAGGCAATCGCTCGCAGGAAGCGAGCGTGAGGTCTACTATCCGAAAGTCATCCATGCTCTCGCAAAGGAAACCATGGTGGATAAATAGAGTGCGCGACAGCGACAGCGACGACATCAATTGATAAATAATATATCAATTGATATAAAGACACAACGTATAATATAGTATAAGATGAGCTCAGTTTGCGACCTAGGCACAATTCGTAATATTATTCGTGGAGTTGATGTTCCATCACCACACACTCTAATTGCAGAAGTAATAGACGACGGAGAACATTCCGGTTCGTCAAAAATTTTTATAGATTTTAATACACATGATAAAAAGATTATCATTGGATTCGAAAACCCAGCAACAGAGGACCAATTAGATAAAATGATTACTTGGAACCCATCATCAGGCATTCACCACACGTCAAAAATTTCAACCTGTGGTCAGGGTTTAAAATACTACGAATTTCGTGCTCGCGGAGAACATACGCATGCAACAAGGACATTTGACGAAGAAAGTGGAAAATATATGTTCAAGACGTCATTCATCAATAGTAGTAATATTTATAAGGCAGCAAACTCTGCAGACATATCGGAATCAGCGTTTAGTGAGATTTTAAGAAAAAATACGGGGTATGTTACTTGTTCAGACGAGATTATATCGACTATTGGGGATATATTTACCAATAAAGAGAATATTTACCCGTTTCAAGCCGAAACAATTTTCAGCGCCAAAAACATAAGCAATGATAAATTATTGGAATGGTTTAATGAAGACGACAATATCAAAAATCTAAATAAGGAGCTAACAAACAAGTATTTCGAAGAAATAAAGATGGGAAAACTAATCATATACATTAAGTATCCGGGGAGAGAATTTTGCGAACTTGGAAAAGATTGCAATACAGATGTTATTGGTAGCACAAATCAACAAAATCGTCATGTTACTGAATTATATTACGTGAAGGACTTGTTCGATAAATTTAAGAAGGGCGATTACATTATTCGAATCAAAAATACAATGTTTCAAATTCATAAAAATGGTAATAGTTGGGCGAGGAATATAACATACGTCAAGGATTGTGATATGCCCAAACTTATATTGCAGTTCACGTTTACACAATATACTATAAGTAACACATCAGATGAAGATGATAAGATTCTCAAACGCTTTATTGTCGGAACATCATTGGAAGACTATTGCGGTATCTATCTAAAAATAGGCGATAAGTTTATCGATGGTAAGCCAATTGCATCTTCATTGACAAAGCGTAACTTACAGGGCGCACGACTTTATCGCGGAATATTAAATCTCGAAAATCCTGAAGTAACCAAATCTATGTTAGGTATACATGGATTGAAATCCGAATTCAATTTGACTCATATGGTTTCACTTGAGATTATTATTAAGCAGTGTTGCGCAATCTATAAGACTTTTTGTTCTAAATACAATAATTTTCCCCCAGCTTTTGATACAATTGAACCAGACACATATTGTATTGTTAAGACGAGTAACGAGAAGACTACTCGAACTACCAAACCAGGACATAATTATTTGCGAGTTGTTGGTAAACATTTTTACAAGTTTGGTATTACATATGAAAAAAATAGAACAAATCGCATATTCAACACATATTCTATAAACGATGTTGAAAAATTGAGACAAGCTTTTCCGGACGAGGACATTTTTCCGCCCGACAAATGGTATTATGAATATCTTTCTCCAATGTTTAATGCACATGCATCAACCGAACAGAAGGTTAAGGAAGATATTATGAAACGTCAAGACGTAATATGCTATGACCAGATGATAGGCGACGATACTCGCGAATATTTTCACTGTGAAGACCCCGATACTTTACGCGAAATCAAGCAGATTATGATTAGCGAAAGTTCATAAACTCAATAAAATGGACTTTGCACATTAGATTATAAAAATGTAATGTGTAAAATAAAGTCATCGTTTCATATTCTTCAAATCATAGTAAGCACATAGCCTCTCCGAATGAAGCATGTCGAAATCCGCATTCATCTTCTCCAATGTCTGCTTCATCTCCTTATAGCGACTATTGAGTTTGCTATATTCCTTCTTCTTTTTTTCATATTCCGCCTTACGCTCTATACGGTCAAATACTTCTCGTATATCTTGCTCATTGCTATGACTCTGTGCAAACGTCTCGAGCTTGTGTAGGAAATTGACATTCAAACGGTATAGAATGGTTCGCGGCATATAACTATAATATGTGTATATTTTTATATCATTATACTATAAATTATGTCAAAAACGCGTAATAACCGGAAACCAAACTTTAGACAGACAAAGCGGAAACGCGGAGGGGGGACTGGTACTTCGACTAATAAAAGCACCCAATTTAATCCCACAAAGTTAGCTGCAGCAGTATCGCGAAGACAACAAGAAGAAGAAAGGGAGAAAGCATCACAACAAAAGAAGAAGAGTGCGATGTATCAATCATTTGCAGAAGAAGCTAAAAAAAAGAAAGAGGAGGAAGCTGAAAAAAAGGCAAAAGAAGAAGCTGAAAAAAAAGCAAAGGAAGAAGCTAAAAAAGCTAAAAATGCGAGAAAGGAAGAAGCTAAAAAAGCTGAAAATGCGAGAAAGGAATCGGCCAAACTACAAAAAATGGCAATATCACAGCTTCCTCCTATCCCGGAAACTCCGAAATCTAAATCTCCGGATGAGTCAAGCGAACCACCGCCTACTACCAAGTCTCCGTCTCTGTCTCCATCTCAATCTTTGGCTGCTCTACCTCCTGCTCCCAAACCAGATGAGGTTATACCTCCAAACTCTGAATCTCAATCACTAGCCGCGAGTGAACTACCACCTCCCGCTCCCAAATCAGATGAGGTTCTACCTGTCACTAAAAAAATAATACAAAAAACACCTGCTAGACAGGCAAAGCGTGCATTGGATGTTGCATTGAAACTTGAATTAAAAAATAAACACGAGGCAGAATTAAAACAAAAACAAGAATTAGAGAACGCATTACAACTACTGGCAAAAGAGCTAGAAACGACTAAAAATACATGCATTTTAGTCAAGGACGTTTTTTATATCGACAAAGAAACAGACAAACAGGCAGACAAACTATTACAAGTAAATTTATGCAAATGTTTTTTCATATTGGGCCGTGTATCACAAATACTAGAAGATTTGAACTATAAATTTATGCTGATTCTGAAAGGCACACGAGCCATGTTATTGGCAGCAAAGGACGTAGTAGCAAGGTTAAAGCCAACACGCCCAGGCGTTTCATCATTGGATAATGAATTATTCAAAACACTAGATGTCGATGGAACTCTACAACTTCGTAATGGAGTTGAAACACCGGAATCAAGAGAGGAACGCAAAGAATTGGCAACTGACATATTTAAACTAATACAAAAACACATCGGAGAAGATAAAATGTCAATACTCCAACCGATGGCTGAAACCGCCGCTGATAGCATAGAAACAATCGGCGCCAGAGTAGTAAAATTGTCATATAAAAACCCAAATGGCGGAGTTACAGCAATATCCGATTTAGGGTTTAGTCAAATTATGCATGATTATTATACTGATGCGTTGCAAGTAACCACAGTCGAAGTCGAAGACCATAAATTGCACTATAGATTTCCTTCGCTAGAAGACCAAGAGAGGGAAAAGGCGGCATTTTTGGAAAAATTCAAACAACAATGGGCCGCCGGCGACCATAGCGACAAGTCGTTATTTAATATTCAACATTTCACAAGGAATCTGAATAAGATACGCACACTGCTAGGTAAAGAGTCAATTGAAATGCCATCTGCGAGACCGGTGCAATCTGTTGAACAGTTACAAGCTAAAAAGGTCGTATTAGTAGGGCTATTGGCAACGCAAAAAAGCGAAGAAAAAAGAAAATTGATAGTAGAACAATTAGAATTAATTGATAAACAATTAAAATGAACGCTGCGCGCACATTCTATATGAAAACGGTGAAACCCGTCACCACGGGTGCGACAATTATATCGATGTATTCAGGCGGATACAGCGCGGGAGCAACAGATTTGATATACAAAAAGACCAATACGCCATTCATTCCATTCGTGTTAGATATCGCATTTTGTGCTGTTATAGGTAGTTGTATAGGAATAACATACCCAGTCAGTGTTCCGACATTATTGGCATACGAGTATTATCAAAATTGATTTCTGTTATTATTGTTTTTTATTTAAAATACAATAATACTAATGTCTATATCATGGATAATCGCCGCCGGAATCTATAAGCAATATGCACAGAAAATGGCCGTGGTAACCGTATGCACCGAGGTATATGTATGTGGCTATATTAATGCTATGGACGACGTTTCAAAAAATACGAAAAAGTCATTTATGCGCAACATTGCTAACATGGCAGTAAGCAGTGGTATAGGTTTAATGAAAGCAGCTGTGTTCCCAATTTATATACCAGCTACATGTTTATATATACTATGGAATAAAAAATAATTTATTTGCGTATTATACATGCGAACATTTTCATTTTTATGTTATTTTTGTTGTTGGCCTTTTAACCGAAAGTCAAACCCTGCTCCTCATATATTGCTGGACGATGACGATACTATTTTCTTAGGACCAACATCAAATTATGTTACATGTGAGGTTTAGACGTCCTCTAGCGGCATATCAATGCCTAGCGCAAGCTTCAAATAACATCGCATGCAAACCATCGTATCGACCAGTGCGTCGTGCAAATCCATCGGCACATAATCGAACAGCCGAAAGTGCAATTCGGAAAGCTTCGGTGATTTCTTCCACCTACCACCCTTCTCATTAGTAATATAGAGGTTGCAAATATCCTTCCCCTTATTCATCGTGCAGACAGTTTCAATGTTGTTCACATCATTGAAAGTATCGTTGAACATCATTCCAATCGTCGGAATCCTACGTAGCAAATGCAGATTACGCAGAACTTCGATTTCAATCATCTTCCGGTCGAACGCGATATTATGCGCCACAACACGGTCAACCGACATATACGCCTCGTGGAAATCGGCGAGGGCGCGCTCAATCGGAATGCCACGCAAATTACAGGTCTGCTTGGTAATACCATTAATCTCGCTCGCCTTGGGTGAAATCACCACATCATCGGCAATCCGAATGTATTTGTTGTATTTCTGCACAATACACTTCTTATTGACATCATAAATCACAAAACTCAGTTGCAGAATATAGGGATAGTCGCCGATAGCGGGAAACGGTAGACCGCTCGACCGGTCAATCTTGGGAACGAGACTGCTGGTCTCCGTGTCGTAAGCCATAATAAGGGATACCATCGTAGATTGTTTAGTTGTTTGGTTTGTGCTTAATTCAATGTAGAATAATTATTCAATCAATTTTGTAATATAAAATAATCCTTCTCTTACAATGATAGAAATGTGTATAACATTCGTTTCGAGTTTTTTCCATATTTACGAAAAGGATTACGACACAAACAAAACATTGGAATGGCGCATCGAGCGGTTCCGAGAGATTGCGGACACTGGAATCAAAATATGCCTTTATGTAAATCTCGAGCAACATGCGTTGATACCAAGGGGATATGATAATGTTATTATCATCGAAATGCCGACAACTCAAATCGAGTGCTTATGCGCAAACAAGGAATTGGAACTCCCACAACAACGTAATATCCAGAAAGATACCCATAAATATATGTGCTTGATGAATGCGAAGACCGAGTTCGTGGCCGACGCCATCGAGCGCAACCCATGGAACTCGACACACTTCGCCTGGATTGATTTCAATGTATCGTATATTTTCAAAGAAAAAAATGGAGACAAAGAGAAAACCCTACGTTTCCTAAAAGAGCTCGATTTATACAAGCTTCCCGACCAATGCATGATGATTCCAGGTTGCTGGAATCCATACGATAACGTGCATATCGCGCATGTCACGGAATGTATCTTCTGGCGGTTTTGCGGTGGGTTTTTCATCGGCGATGCAAACTCCCTACTGAAATTCGATAGCTTATATAGACAGAATTTCGAGACCTTCCTACAGAAATACAATAAGCTCACATGGGAGGTAAATTTCTGGGCATGGCTCGAAGCGAACACAGATTGGAAGCCTACATGGTATAAGGCCGACCATAACGATAGTATAATCACGAATCTACCGTGCGCCAACTTGGCCATGGTCCTCGCTTCATCTCCCGTCAGTGAAATCACCCACTATGACTACCCAGCTGTCTCGCTATTCCTTCCCAGCTCGGCATCGTATTTGAAGATAAACGGAGAACACATATTGAATACACGATATGTGAACTATTTTTTCAATGGGGATGGGTCATATTTGTTCTATGATGGTTCTCGTGTGATACAAAACAAGAATTTTTGCTCGCGCCTGGTCTTCGAGAACGGGACGTCGATACCCGCCGATTACGAGGAAATGAATGAAAATACCATCGATTTACCGAGATACCCGATGTATTCACGAGGCGTCGAGGACATCCGCTTATATGAACGGAATGGGAAGGCACGCTATATTGCAACATCGGTAGGGTATCATACGACGGGTGGGAATCGTATGGTGGTCGGAAACTACGACTACAAACGTCGAGCATATTCGGATTCGCGCATCATCGCGCCACCGACGGATACCTATTGCGAGAAGAATTGGGTGCCACTACCGGGGGAGCGCGAACTGTTCGTGTATAAGTGGGCGCCACTCGAAATCGGCGAAATTGACGAGAACCAACAACTTAAAATTATCCAGACACATGCGGAAACTATGCGATTGCCATTTTTCGATAGGATGAAGGGGTCGACACAATTTATCGAACATAATGGGGAATTAATAGGGGTCACGCATTTTAGCGAAGATGCGAAAGTGAGAAGATATTTCCATATGCTGGTTGTTTTAGATAAATCTACGTATGCGCCATTGAGATATAGCCAGCCGTTCGTGTTTGAGAAGTTCGCGATAGAATTCTGCATTGGGTTCGACATTTCGGATGACAAATATAGGTTTTGGATTTCCAGATTTGATAGAGACCCGGCATTATTCGAAGTAAAGACGCATATTATTTCTTTTGTGAATATATATGCAAAGTCGGAAGAAACAAAAACAGAATAAGAATAAGAGGAACAAGGGACATACATTTAAAAACAAGACGGCGAGAGGAGGAGTATATAATCCATTTACAGCTGCAAAATATGCTATACAGAATAGAACAGCCAGAAAGAATGCAGCTGCTGCCGGAACCAACTGGGAACCAGACATTAAAGATATAGAAAATTTAATCAAAGACAATACAAAGATTTATGAAATTCCAACGTCGATATGGAATACCAGCATATCCAAATCTATTGATATATATGAATATGACAATAAGCAAGAACTTGCTATAGAAACAGAAATTCGCGAATCACCCGCATATGAGGCATTAGATGACAAATTTAAGTTAGATGACACCGGAAATGAATGGCGTGGATGGAAGTATGCCAAATTAATGGTTATTATAGACGCTTTAGACGGTAGAATAACTATTGACGATGACTATTTAAATAATACATTCAGTGAAGCGAATTTGAAAATTTTTGGAAATACAAAACATATCGATATAATCATAAGCAAAATCGATGGAATAACATCCAAGAAATTTGCGTCGAAAGCCGATTTAGATGAAAACGCCCCAAAAACGGAGTTATTGAAACTAATAAAGAGTTGGTTTGAGTTGATTAAGGTTTCGGCTGCAATATATAAAGACGACCCTGCGTATAGACGGGTTGGGACGGCTATTAAACGAGGTGTGGTAGCGACTGGAGAGGGATTAAGTTCAGCGGCAACAGCAACTGGAACGAAATTAGGAAATGCAAAGAATGCTGTAGTGAAAACAACGGGCAAAGCGTTAGAAACATTCAAAAATTTTGACCCAGCTGATGCTATAGGAAAAATTAGTGATGGATTCGACAAAGGAGTAATGCAAACGGCTAGTGCTACTGGGCAAGCAATTCAAGAAGTTGGTATAGCCACAAGAGAAGCAATTAAAGCACCATATGAAGATTATAAAGCAGAACGTGAAGATGATGAAGAACGCAAACGAGCACAAGTTTTACGCGAACAATCAACTATAGAATATAAACAAAAGCAAGAACAACGTGCACAGTTGGCGACAGAAAAACGCAGAGCGATTGAAGATAAACTCGAAGCTAAAAACACGGGAGGAACAGCCCTCTCGACGAATGGTTATGATGATGATACAGATGAAGAGGAAGAGGAAGAGGAAGAGGAAGATGACAGTTTATTCCAAGAAATACTCAAAAAAATACCCTCTCTAGACCACAGCGACAAACCTATTACAGTTATACAATTCAAAAATATCTTAGCTGACCTTGAACTTGAGTATAAAAAGATAAAATCTATATCTCTTGATAAGGTTGAGCAATTTCATACAGTTCTTACCAAATATATAGCATTCTTATTAGAAATTGTTGGAAAAATGCAAGATGGCACTATAAAAACTACATACTTTGGTTTACTAGGAAAACACATTGATTTAATTGCAAAATTGCTTGAGGAGATTCCAAATAAGGAAATTACTGCAAGCTTGCAACAGTTGAAAGCTATTGTAGACCCTCCCAAACTCGAAGCAACAAACGTTGATGGTGTTGAAATCGTCCAACAAAAATCACAAGATAATGTTGCTTATACAGCTGAACCCGTTGATGAAATCAAATCAAAGCTAGCAGAGGCATTAGCAAAAATTACAGAACTCGAAGAAAAACTTAAAATTGCTGCTCAAAAATCAACGACACCAGAACCCAAAAAGGAATATGAAACATTTAATCTTAAAAATGGTATAACGAATAATATACCATTATTACCAGAAAACAATGGGGAAACGGGCGACTACATGTTATATGCTGTAATGGGAGCCCTCGAAGTAAGGTTATGGTATGCATTAAAAGACGGCACAAATCCAACTACGAAATACAGTGTAGAAGATGACCTTGGTTACGACGAAGCCAAAAGATTAATAAATGAAGAGGTAAGGAAACTGGTTAAAAATCCGCCACAACAACCGGCCGCGGCAGCGGCAGTGTTACCAGCGGCAGCGGCAGTGTTGCAAACTTCAGCGTCGGTGGTGGATAGGGTGGCGGCGACGGATGAGGAGAACCTGAAGAAGGCAGCGGAGGATGCGGCGGCGGAGAAGGAAAAGGAGAGGTTGAAGAATGAGGCAGCGTTACCAGCGGTGGCGGAGGTGGCGGCGGCGGAGGAGAAGGAGGAGAAGGATGCGGTGGTGGCGGCGGAGAAGGAAAAGGAGAGGTTGAAGAATGAGGCAGCGTTACCAGCGGTGGCGGCAGCAGCGGCGGAGAAGGTGGAGAAGGAAAGGACGGCGGCGGCAGCGGCGGCGGCGTTGGCAGCGAAGAATGAGGAGGAGAAGGAGAGGGCGGCGCAGCAGCAGCAGCAGCAGCAGCAGCAGCAGCAGCAGCAGCAGCAGCAGGATACTGATAAGGATGATGTGGGCATGCAGAAGGCGTATACCCCCGCAGATGAAGAGCAAGGGCAAGAGCAAGGGCAAGAGCAAAAACAAGAGCAAGAGGAAGATGATAGTGCGAATGATTTACGGACTTTAGCAAGCAGCACTGCGGAACAGGCGTTAAAAAAAGCGGTTAATAACGTTAACGCTATGCCAAAACTAGTAAACACTAGTCCCTAAAACTACTCTTCGCCCGATACTTCAATAAATCCACAAGACCCTTGTTGGTCGTAGGGAATTCACCCACACCATACAAATCCTGCAACAGAAGCCACTCGAACAACCCGCCCGCATAAATATACACATCGACCACACCCAGCGCACGCAACTGCGTTTGTTTCTGGTCCACCGACGCATCACACGAATTCCGGCCATATATGATGACCGGCAAGTCCGGCGTATTATAATCGTTCAACTGTGCATTAATCACGGTCTCTTCGCGGTCCATCGGAATCGTTCCATGAATCAGAATATCTTGCTCTCCACTCGGTAGCGTATTTATCAAAAGATATCGTCCACTATTCCGTATTGCAATTTTAATGTCTTCAAAACCGACTAATCGTTTAGGCGGCGATTGAAATAAAAACATTCGTCTATTTATCATACATCCATTATTTTTATATCATCATATTGTATAAAAACAATGTTCTCAAAGTTATTAGCGAAGGTTCTCCGAACCGCGAAGCGCACATTCGGTGGAAAGCAACAGAAGCAGAAGCAGAGCAAAACTATGAAAAAGAGGTCTAAAGGAGGGTGAGGTTACGATAAATAAGCGGCCTCTATAAAATGGTCGATGTTCGTATTACACAGAAGTGGCGTGAAATCGTTAATCTTCGCATCATCCCAGTCCCACCATCGAATCTGCAGTAATTTGTCGATTTGTTCTCGTGTAAACCGATACCGAATTAATTTCGCAGGGTTTCCGCCAACTAATGAGTATGGTTCGACATTCTTAACTACATGACTACCAGCCGCTATAACCGCGCCATCACCAATCGTAACACCCGACATAATTCGAACATGGTTTCCTATCCATACATCGTTGCCGATAACCACATTGCCTTTTGTCGCCGGATGACCAGTCCCGTCAAATTTATTAAATACCGATTGATGTATAGTTCCAAATGGATATGTAGTAACCCAATCGGTGCGATGGTCGCCGCCCAAATATATGACTAAATCGCCACCTAGAGAACAGAACTTTCCAACAGATGTCGTGGCACTACTACCACTATGAACCACCTGTGAATTTTCGGCACCATATGTGTATTTTCCAACGGGCATTTTATTATATATTTCAACTAAAAATGTGCATAATTTACGCATTGAATGACGAGTATTCTACAAATACTCTGAAAAATGAAAAATTGAAATGCACCATACCGATTCCATTATAAATCAAATACATCTATAATGGACCTTAAACAAACCAAACTCACCAAAACCGAATGGAACAATACCGAAGTCCCTGTGTCGGGCGACGAAATGCGTGTTCTCCAACTAATCAAGGACGGATTCAGCGATGTGAATATCAAGTCCAATGTCAACCAATCGATGTTTCAGCTCGTGAAAATCGAAGTAAGCCCGGAGAACGAGGCCTATTTATACACACAATATTTCGAGAAGGATGTCAAATCCACAATTAAAAAATACGGCGACGGACTCGTAACATACGTCCCGTCGCTAGTTCAGATAAAACAACCGAAGAAGGTCGATGTCATTCGCCTCCAGAACATGGACGCCACCATCGAGTCCAAACGCGAAATCATCTTCGAGTATGTCGTCCTGGATTTGGCGAGGTCCATCCTGAAGTCTATTGTAAATAAGACATCCAAATACGCTCTGGCACTCTACACGGCGATTCAGCTGAAGAAATGCACGATTCCGAATGTCAATAAGTATGTCACAGAGTTCGCCGACCAGGTCATCAAGCTGGCAAATGACATGACGTCGATTGCCAGTGTGATTCATCGCGCATACGAGTTCATTGAGAAGAACCCCACGCTCCTGAAATACGAGGATGCGACTCTCTTCCAACATCAGAAGCAGCTGTTCACCATTTTCAAGCAGAAGCCTACTACTCCGAAGCTGGTCCTTTATATTGCGCCCACTGGAACGGGGAAGACCCTGTCGCCCATCGGTCTTTCCGAGAATTTCCGCGTCATCTTCATCTGTGTGTCGCGCCATGTTGGTCTGGCGTTGGCGAAGTCGGCCATCAGTATGAACAAGAAGATTGCGTTTGCATTCGGCTGTGAGACCGCGTCCGATATCCGCCTCCACTTCTTCGCATCGGCGAATCACACGAAGAATACGAGGACGGGCGGCATTTGGAAGGTGGATAACAGCATCGGCACCAAAGTCGAGATTATGATTTGCGACGTCCAATCCTACTTGACCGCGATGCATTATATGTTGGCATTCAACGAGGAGGAAAACATCGTGACCTATTGGGATGAACCGACGATTACTATGGATTATGAAGAGCACGAGCTCCACGCGAAGATTCACCAGAACTGGAATGAGAACAAGATTTCGAAGATGGTCTTGTCGTGTGCGACGTTACCCCAGGAAACGGATATTATGGATACCATCTGTGATTTCCGTATGAAATTCGATTGCGCGGACATCCATACGATTAATAGTTATGATTTTAAGAAGACGATTGCCGTTCTGAACAAGGACGGAATGTGTGTATTACCACACTTGTTGTATGGGGATTATAGGGAGTTGTTGAAGTGTGTCCGTCACTGTGAGACGAATCGGACACTGTTGCGATATTTTGACCTATCGGAGATTATACGGTATATTAAATATGTGAATAAACAGGGTATGCTGGACGCCGATTATAATATCGATGCATATTTCACGAGTATTTCCGACATTACGATGAATACATTGAAACTGTATTATTTGGAGTCACTGAAGCATCTAGATGCAGACCGTTGGGCAGACGCGCATGCCGAGCTGACGAAGACCCAAGAGCCGAAGTTCGAGAAGGCGGGGGGAATCAAACTGACCACGAGTGATGCGTGCACACTCACCGATGGACCCACGATATTCTTGGCGGACGATGTGGAGAAAATCGGGAAGTTCTATATCCAGAACTCGAGTATTCCTGCGTCCGTGTTTGACAATATCATGAATAGGCTCGATGTGAACAACGATTTGCAGGAGAAAATCACGAAACAGCAACAGATACTGGATGACAAGCTGGGGACGAGTAAGGATACGACGGAAGAAAAGGACACGGATAAGAAGAATGCGCGGCGCGAGAAGTTCGACCCCGAGATTAGTAAGATAGTCGGCGCCTTGGATAAACTCAGGCAGCAGATTCAGAGTGCGAATTTGGAAGCGAAATATATCCCAAATTCGAAAGAACACCAGAAGGTGTGGACAAGCACGCCGGTCGATAATGCGTTCGTGCCACGCATCGAGGAATCGACTGTCAAAGAAATCATGGAGCTCGACGTGGACAACTCGATGAAAATCCTGTTGTTGTTGGGAATCGGTATGTTTGCAACGAACCCGAACACACAGTATATGGAGATTATGAAGCGGCTCGCGTATGAGCAGCGACTGTTCTTGATTATCGCGTCGTCGGATTATATTTATGGAACGAACTATTCGTTCTGCCATGGATTTATTGGGAAAGATTTGACACATATGACACAGCAGAAGATTATTCAGGCGATGGGACGTATTGGGCGTAATAAGGTGCAACAGGAGTATACGATTCGATTCCGTGATGATGAGATTATGATGAGGTTGTTTATGCCGGTCATACATAATTTGGAGGCGATTAATATGTCGAAGCTGTTCAGGTTTGGGGGGCTGCCGCATTAGGGGCTGCCGCCCCCTAAGACCCCCTTGGGGGCTGCCGCCCCCTAAGACCCCCATTGGGGGCTGCCGCCCCCTAAGACCCCCTTGGGGGCTGCCGCCCCCTAAGACCCCCATTGGGGGCTGCCGCCCCCTAAGACCCCCGCTTCAGGTAATATTGGGCGGAAGGCAATATAAACGCATCATCTTCAAGGATTCTAACACCATATTTTTTATAAAGAGGAGGAGGGGGTAAGGGGGACATTGGGTCCCCCCCTTGGAAACATTGGGTTCCCCCTATCCTAATATGAATTTCGAATCCAAATCAATTAATCTGCCAGACGACAATTTCGGAATTTGTGTAAACTCGGATTGTGCTAAACTATTTTTCATATTAACAATCAATTGACGCCAAGTTATGTTCGGCTTTATGTTATTCAACAACGACCATGTCATCGCACCTTGAAACTTACTATTAATAATTGCGTCCGCGCTAGTCTGGTCATCTCTGCATCCACTAATCATTATCACATTTCCGACAGTATCAACACTTTTAGGGGTTTCAATATAATCCATATAATTATACTTCAAATCCATCATAGTGCCACTATGGCAACTATCAAATACTGCAAATAAAGTTACATTGGGTTTCAAATACGTTTTAATATACGAATTAATTTCATCATCCTTTATGATATTATTATCTAATGTGCAAATACACTCATCTTTGCCGTCAATCTCATCACCATTTCGGTCTACGGTTTGAGAACCATGCCCACTAAATGATAGTACTAACATATCGCCTGCTATAGCGTTTTCAAGTAATTTTCTTAATTCGCTTAATATATTGTTTCTGGTAGGTTTCATATCAGTTGTATCCGTTAATTTAACAATTGATTGAAATCCAGTTAATATATTTGATAGGTTATCGATGTCATTTATACAACCACGTAATTCATTTATTGTTCCAGTATAATTTATTCCAATGAGAAGAGCTTTTTTCGATGCGCTAATTGTTGCAGGGATAGTAATTGTTGTAGGGATAATAATCTTTGCAATTTCATCGTTGATTTGTTTCATTATACGTTGATGTTCAACTGCATATAATGCCTTTATACGTGTAATTTCGGCTTGTTTGTTCAATGTGTAACGCGAATTTATTACATTAGTAATTAGTCTGTTATATTTATTAATTAAATTCGTAATTATATCGACGTATTTTGCCCTTATTTCAGAGGAACGAGTTGCTTTGTATTTTTCAATATCCATTATATAGTAATGGTGATATAAAAGTTTCTAATGCATCTCTATATAACTGAGGAGGGGGTAACGTCAGGCGTAGGTAAGATTATAAACTCTTTTTATATGCACCGCCAATAAATATTACACAAATCCTCCAATAATTGGAAACATTGGGTTACCCACACCATCGGCAAGGAGGGGGTAAGGGGGAACCTTGGGTTCCCCCTCTTCCACAATCGGTAACAAAACTGCTATTCCCGCCGCAGTAAGTGTATGGAAAATACTCGTTCCCCAATAGTGTCCGAAATAGATAGTAAGTGTTTTGCACATAAATCCGACAAACAGGAGAACCACTCCTAAAACGAACATCTTATGCCTCGCATAATACGTGCCTAGTGTGAACATATTCAGTATCATAATCGTCCCTGTAATCGGTACCAGATTCAGATGATAATAATGTAATAATTCGTAACTATAATCCAATGCAATTGCACTCACAATATAGACAATAAACACCCCATCCACAAAATAAATCATATACCACTTATGTGGCGCCTTGGGTAGTATCGATAATGACACGATGATGATTACCCAAAAAATGCATGTGACGTCGACGAAATTCACTATAGGAGTAGAATGCGCCCATAGTCCGAAACTCACAATCGATAATGTTAGTAAGGGTCCCTTAATCGACAAGGGCGCATTCGGTAGTGCATAGCATACAGAACTCCATGAATTCGTCGGATTATTCGAATTCCATATACCACCCGACGAGACCAGGCAAGCGCCAACAATACATATTATAAATGATACAATAGGTTGTATCTTGTTTTTATGGTTGATCAGCATAGACATATTAGGAAAATTGATTTTATCTGAATTTATATAATAACATATTAAAAACTGCAAAACAAAACCATGCAAAGGAAACACGAAGTTGCCATTGATGTCATTCATCCCGATGTAGAAACATACTACAAAAATGAAAATAAAAATAAAAATGAATCTTCTAACCTAATTATGTGTGCCATTTCTACTATTGCCCTTCTCATTCTCGGTGTAACACAACTCTACGCCACCATAAAGTAATAGTGTGCCAATGCTGCTCCAACATGCCAATAACTATGCAAATAATATGTAAAATCGCCTGGGTCCGATGGACATTGTCCAGTCGCATGTAAATATCGTTCATACCCCCAACACGAAAATGCCGTTGCCAGATAGGTCGCACTTATCACCAGATACGTTTTTCGCATCCCTATTTTTTTCGGTTGCACGATTACCATCCCGAGTGGTAATAGGATTTGGCATGCAAAGAACGTCGTAAAAATAGCATAAAGTTTGTAGCGAATATATAGAATCCATGCCATCGACAAAACTGCTAAATAGGTGCGATTATGCGATCGGGCTATAACTGTGTAATACTGATACGCTAATAAGGACATCGGTAGCTCGTCGAGTATTTCGCCCAAATAGGACCCCGTAATATGGAAATAGAAACTACCACAACCGATGGCGGCGATTAGTAGATTCCGCTTTGGTGAGGCAAAATATACGATAATAAACGCGAGATTGCTAATACTATTGTATGGTTCGTATGAATGGAATTCGCGCTCGCACCATTGGACAAGACTCATTTGATTACTAAATATTGTAAAGGCTTATTTATTACGTTTTACAATATTCTATTTGCGCTGATTTTTGCGAGTCCTGCAAAACTTGTGGACCTTGCCCATAGCATAGGAGCAGCTGCGCTTAAACACACGCTTCGTTCTTCGCTTACATGGCGTCTACCACGCATTAAGAACGCGATTATAATATTTTCACACGCTTCGTATGGGATTGTCCATATTTGTATTTTTTTCGTGATTTCTTTGCTAAAACGAGCGCCTTACCATTCTTACATCCCTCCTCAAGTATATTATAATCGACCGCAGCGGCTTTACCAGATGTAATTGAACTAGCCAAACGAGCATATCCCCAGGACTGGGCAGACTGGTTGGGACGAGAACCGGAAGAGAAGTATGCGCCCTCACCCTTCGCAACGATTTTCTCTAGCGCTTCCACCGAGCATCCAGTGGCGCGCGCTAACTCAGGGCCAGGAACAATAGCGTCAACATTGTATATTCTGCGAGCGCGCTTGATGTGCTTCGATTCCTTGCTATGATAGGACGGAACTTTCGCACGGGTATAATATTTACCGGTCTTGTATAATTTCCTGGATTTATTCAACATCTTAAGTTGGGATGCACGGTCCTTTTTGGTTAATCGGAACGGAAGATACCGAACGGGCACCTTTTCCATAGTTATATAGAGTATGCCGACAAATTAATGATTTTATATATGGCCAATTGAATATATGTCATTCGAGGAAAATAAATACGTGGTTATAAAAAATGCAATAAGTGAAGAGACCGTGAAAATGATACAATTCCAATCGCAAATGTTGGAAGATGTAATATGCCATAATAATCATACTCTTCCCAAATTTTTCAACTTTAGTGACAAACAGGTCCCGAATAGTTTTTCATATTATGGCGCGTTATTCACCGAATCGATGATGTTACTACTCCAGCCAATTTTAGAAAAACATACCGGAAAACAGTTGTTACCTACGTATTCGTATATGCGAATTTACTATGAAAATTCCACGCTTGCAAAGCATACAGACAGACCGAGTTGTGAATATTCAGCGACAGTTTGTATTCAGTGCGACGCCGAAAATCCTTGGCCAATCCAATTCGAAGATATACGAAAACAAGACGTTTCGGTAATATTGAGGGAGGGCGATATGGCAATTTATAAGGGCGACGAGTTGGTTCATTGGAGAGACGAGTGTAAATATAATAAACATATACAAGTATTTTTACATTATGTCGATGCGAATGGCAAATATGCTGATTTCAAATATGATAAACGTATTATGTTGGGAATAAAAAGGTAAAATGCGTTTTTGTTTTTATAAAAAAATTATGCCATATACATATATATAAATATATGGCAAATTATTATTGGGAAAACCAATCAATAGCGACAATAACACGGGGTTCCCAATTTATTAACCCTGCTTTTCTTTTTATATATGGTATAAGTGGTAGTTCTACTGTGTATTCGCATCCAAGTTATGATATGACATTCAGTTATTTAACTAATTTTCATAGCGCCGCTCCTACACAACCAACATTACGATTCGTTAATTCAGGGTATAATAATTTAAACACATCTATATTTCCAACCACAATTTGTCCTGATGGTAATGATTCTACCTTCAGCAGTGGCCCGGTTTCAGATACAGTAGTAACTCTAACTCCAGGCGTAAATCGTATGTACATAATATTAAAGTCTGGTGGGGGAGGCGGAGGAGGTGGAGGAGGCGGAACCAACACATCTTCCTGTTGGGGCGGCGGAGGAGGTGGTGGAGGAGGTGGCGGAATGATGGGTAAGATGATTCCAGTAGTAGCTGGACAGAACACCTATACTTATGCTGTCGGCGGAGGAGGAGCTGGTGGAACCGGTGGTAGGAATCCAGCAAATGGCGCTACGAATACCGCGGGAAATATAGGAACTCCGGGCGGACTGACGAAATTTACTTATAATGGAATCACCCATCAGTGTAACGGTGGATTAGCAGGCGGAGGTGGCGGGTTAGGGTTTACACCACCGATAACCAAAGGCTCCGCGGGGTTATCTGGTTCTGGAGGAACTTGTTCTCCAGCAATAACAACTCCTGCTATCGAGACACTAGTAAATGGTGGAGTCGGAACTGCAGGAGAAGATGGTAGTTTAGCTCCAAATTCACTAGGAGGAGCGGGAGGGACAGATTCTGGTTTTCCATTCATTGTTAATAGTCCAACTTCTTTTTATGTGGCGGCTAGTTTATATGGAAATGCTGGTTCTGGAGGAAATGGATTTAGAGGACCAACACTCTATTCAAATTTCGGCAACGCTGGTGGATCCGGAATGATTCATGTATTTCCTTATTATGATTAAACCCTTGAAGAATTAAAATAGAACTTCGTTCCATTTTTTCTTAAGGATTATGACCGATAAGTTTCCAAACGGACGCTTTCAGCGTACCATTTGAAATCTTCATCTGTTTAATAAACAGCTGAAACTATTTTGTTATTTCTAACATTTAGTGTAAATTCTATACGTAATATTGTTATTATTCCAGTTATATTACGCGATGGCATTCGCATTTTAGACGCATATATAATACAATCACCTTTATTCATACTAACACACATTCCATCATTAAAATTATGACAGTATCCGGTTTTGTCATTAATTTCAGAAAATGCAATATCAATCGAAAAATCGGAATTTGTCGCATCATTGTCATTTTGCATTACGTCGCATAGGACAATATTCGTAACGTCGAATCTAAATGTATCATTTGATATATTATATAATTTAAAATATACTGGTAATAACTGATTATCAATAATGAATTGAATATAATCGCATATCATACTCGCCTTACTCGGAAGTAGTTGTATTCTTGACGTGATTTCGTTGTTTCTCATGCGTTGTGATATCCAGTCGCATGTTGTTGGAGTTAAAATGCCATTTATAGTATTTATATTTGTAAATCGATTTAATTTTGAATTGACTGCATTAAATTGTTTAATTTGTTCTAATGCTTCTTTGCCACCTTCATCATCCCGCGAATGTTCCGTTATCATAAATATTCCATTCGATTTCACAATTTCTTTGTGGTCAAAACTTAATTTTCCGTCATATATCAAGTCATTGAAAAATCCATAATCCATTTCCAAATTTTTATTCAATGCAATCGATTTCTTATCCTTTTTAGTAAATCGATATACGCTATTTACAGATTCGAGCGGTAATTGAATGTCACAATCGCCCTCAAAAGATACATAAATATCAAATGATTCGCTCTTGTCGCCGCCTATCATTTTATAAAAATGTTCTGATAAATAACAAACCACGTTATTTGTATTGACTGAATTTGTATAAAGTTTACATTTATTACTGAATGACTTGTATTTCTGAGTCTCTTTGTCAATATCTGTAGTTACAAATGCATTATTTGAACAGTGATTTAAATAAGTTATAATATATAAAGTTTTAGTTAATATTGGTGTGTTACCATCAGAACTGCGTCTATACTGAATCTTACATTTCGCAATACTCTTATTTAATAATACTGATATCATCTCAAATATATATTTTTCTGGGTCAGTTCTATCTGATTTATTTATGTCAACTGTGTATAATGTGTTACACTCCAATCCATCAAGCGAAGGTAGTTTATTTGCGATATACAGCGCTGGTAATTCCATTTAATAATCATTGAAACAAAAAATGTTTAAATGATTTTTATTAAGAATGAGTTATTGTATATATCCATCCTGTGATTATATATTTATTATCCGATATTGGCATTTTTCCACAATGCGGAAATGTCCAGCATGCAGGAAATAATATTAGCTTTCCAGCAGTCGGCTTAATCTGATATTCTCCATTAAATGTAGTCTCTCCGCCCTCTTGGACGTCATTTAAATACCACAAATATGTCATAAACCGTTTTTTGTTTTTAGGCCAATCTATCATGGAATCATTATGGTATACGTATCTACCTTCTCTTACTTTGTATTTCTGTACCATGAAACTTTCTATACTTATGTCTTCAAATTTTATTCTGAAATCTTCTAATGTTGAATTATTATTTTTTGATTTGAAATCATCTTTTATGCTTAATGCGTTTAGATGTTTTTTCAAACAATAATATAATTCATTGCGGAGTGTAACTCTAATTCTTTCCCATTCAGAACCCATCATTAATAAGTCTTTCGTGTCCTTTATCTGTTTATTCACACCACTCATTGTTACTCCATCATATTTGTTTTTGGATTCATCGAACTTTTCTATGATTTCTTTGCACAGCTCAGGCGGGAGAGACCTGCTATTCGTATATATAAACTTCGTGTATTCGTCCTTTTCAAACTCGTCGTCGATGATTTTCATATTTTAAGTATACCTCTGTAAAGAACTCTATATTCTTTTTCGAATACATACAAAATCCAACTGTCGCATTAGCGACCAGTAGACCCAAATCCGCCGCTACCACGCTGTGTCTGGTCGTCCAGCTCTTTCACCACGGAAACCACGATGGGAACCAGACCCGGCGCACAGATTTGCACGAGACGGTCGCTGGCTTGGACCGCATAGTCGGTCTGTGCGTCGAACGCGCCAATCAGATTTCCCCTATATCCCGAATCGATGATGCCCACGGAATTCGCGAGACGGAGCTTGGTCTTCGATAGGCTCGACCTAGGATACATATAGAATCCAGTCTCGTAAAACTTCCCGGTGTCCGTTACCATCTGCGCCTTGCACTGGATGCCGAAGTCGATTTTGTTGACTTGCTCTGCGAAACATAGAGTGTGCAAAGGCGTGGAAATATCGAACCCGGCGTTCTCGGTCTGGGAATTGTGCGCCTGGGCAAGCACTTCGTATTTCTGCAAGAGTTCGGGGTCTTTGACAGCGATACATAGGGTCATGTATTTGTCGTATTTGGTAATATACTCGTTATTGTATAGGTAGGCCATAATATACGAAATATAGTATGGTGTCTTTAAATCCTTGAAGAATTAAAATGGAACGAAGTTACATTTTTTCTTAAGGATTATGACCGATAAGTTTCCAAATGGATGCTTTCAGTGTCCCATTTTAAATCTTCAATGGTGTAAACCATTTTTAACGCCTCTTCTTGGAGTTGTTCTTCTTTCCGCCCTTTTTACTTTTATTGTTACGATTCCAATTTCCTCCAGACGATGATGATGGTGACAATTGATTAGACAATATACCTACGACCTCGTCGATATTATTACCTCGGTTAAAAGCTTGTTTAGCAGTATAGAAATAAATATCAACATTTCCCATATAATGTACCGAGGTGTATTTTTTAATAATTTCTGCATTTTTTTTTTTAATACTTTCGGCTTTGTCCTTATCTGAAGCATCGTCTATTTTATAATCGGTTAGGTCAGATATTAGCTGCTTTAGGTCAGTAATATCTCCACCCTTTTTATTTTTATTACGCTTCTTGGATTTTCCGCCCTTTTTACTTTTATTCTTCTTGTTTTTCTTGCCACCCTCATTTGTATCTTTCGTTGGCAACATCTCATTCGCCGTACCCATCATCTCCATCGCTGGCCGAGTCTTCTCTTCAATAGCACTGACAGAATTCTGTTGAGCGGCAACTCTGGTAGCCTCCTTCTCTTCAGCGGCAACTCTGGCAGCCTCCTCTTCAGCGGCAACTCTGGCAGCCTCCTTCTCTTCAGCTAACCTAGCCTCCTCTTCAGCGGCAACTCTGGCAGCCTCCGCTTCAGCGGCAACTCTGGCAGCCTCCTTCTCTTCAGCTAACCTAGCCTCCGCTTCAGCGGCAACTCTGGCAGCCTCCTTCTCTTCAGCTAACCTAGCCTCCTCTTCAGCGGCAACTCTGGCAGCCGTCTCAGCCTCCGTCTCTGCGCCGCCCTTCATGCTCCTAGACCGCCCATTCCTCTTCTTATCCCAGGTTCTACTTTTGTGAGACTTCGCCATAGTTTATATATACAATATGCATACATAAAATTTTATTTCGCTGAATACGGAATCGCATACGGATTTCCCTGGAGCGCACTCATGAAATCCGGAGTCGTTCGGTCCATTTGAATTGTCTGGTAAAGCGGAACTCCCCCACTAACGCGCCCAATATTCTCAGCCGACGGTGATTGCGCCGCGCCTTTCTGTACCAATTGCCGATTATTCACTAAATACATATCCTTCTGTTTCGCCTCCATATTGACAATTCCACTAAATACGTTGGTATTTCCATTACCCATACGCCCATTAATGGTCGACGATTTCACGTCGTTGTTCCTCTGGTTGTGCTCGCCATCGAACCTACGCATTTCCTTAGCACCCGACGCACTCGACCCGCCCGCATAATAGAAATCGCCAGTGGTTGCGCGCGCCGTCTGCGCCATTTGGTGGTCCGACGTCGCATATCCACCACCACGCTGGTTGGCATTGATATTCATGTGGAATTTCGAGTTCTCCGTCATCTCGCGAATAGTCTTGGGAGCGAGCTGTGTCGGGTCGAACATATACGTCGCCGCAACAGAAGACTTGGCATTCTGGTAAGGGCGCAGACTACCGATGGTATTCTCCTTACGCGATGGGCGAAGAGCATCAAGGAGGGGCGCAACCGCAGCACCGAACGCACCACCAACCGCGCCGAAATACTTATCCTGGAAATTCGACGACCTGTTGTTGGGATAGGCCATCTTGGCCTTGATACCATAGTCCGATTCGGTCGGGCTACCCTTACCACTCGCCCCTGCAGCGGTGAATGGAACCGCGCCCAACTGAATGCGGTGTGTGGGCATGTGTTCGCCATCCACATATACCGTCGAGTTACCATACGCGGCAACTCCCGCATACGACGCCGATGTCTCCGGACGCGAAACATCCTTTTCGACAGGCACAGACCTCAACATTGGTCCCTTCTCGATACCCGTAGTCGTCATATAGCGGTCGCTATTCATCGCGAAAGACCCATCGACGCGGTTCTTCTCTTGAACTCCCTGCTGTTGGGAGTGCTCAAATGCAGTTCGCTTGATGTGACTGTTGGCCGGACCAGCATAGTCGAGAATCATGTGCCCACTCGATTTCGGATTGGTAGCAACACGCAGTTCGTCAACCGTCTTTTCGCTCCAAGCATCGCGGTTCATCATACCCGAATTGAATCCACCGCCACCATCCGACGTAAATCCTAAACCTAGACCGGGGGCAACACGCTCCTCCTCGAATGGCTTCACATTCGCCATGCGCATACTGGGGTTCACACGCGAACGCATGAAATCGGTGGAGTTCGGCGCACCATTCGCCCACTGCTGGTTCTCACTCGGCGAGAAAAGAGGCGCGCGCTCCTGTTTCGCCATTATCAGAGAACCCGTTCCAATATAGTTATCCAATACGGACTCGGATGCCTTGGCATCGACCGCTCTAGTTCGTATATTACCACCGAAAAAAGGGACCATGTTATTATGTCTAAAATAATTCTCGTCGACCTGTTCGCCGGTGACAGAAGTGTATTTCGTCGTGCTGGTGGTTTCGGCGGGTGGCTTGAAATACTTGTCCGTATACGCTTGGCGCCCATCATATTGGTTGACGGTGGAAAGTCTTGACGTGGATTCAGATTCTACCGGCGACTGATTCGGATAATTGACGTCTTGAATATCGACATTTGGTAATTTGGACATAGTTGCAAAACCCGATTTCTGATTTGTTGCTATATATAATCCACCCATTGCGATTAAAGGTATTGCGAGTTCCATACTATTCTATATAAACTATTGAAGATTTAAATATAATAAAGGGAACAAAGGGAACCAAGGTTCCCTTTAAATCCCTCCTTTCTAATCTTGGCGATATTTTTATAAAGGATGGTTCTAAAGGAGAGTTCTAAAGGGCACCTTGATTATAAAGGAGGGTTCTAAAGGGAACCTTGGTTCCCTTTCTATAAAGGAGGGTTCCAAAGGGAACCTTGGTTCCCTTTATTGGTTCCCTTTTTGCATAATCCTCGTGGATTCCCTATTCAAAAATGGAATGTCCACCGGTGTGGCCGCCCCGGAAATACCCGTGGCAATTGGGTGAAGATGCGGAGCTTCAACTTGCGTCCATCGCGTGTGTTCTAAATCTCGCAGAGTCCAGGCCGGATTTGACGCCCTCGTTTCATCGACAAATGCCGCGCTCGAACTATAACGATTGGTCGATGTGCTCGGCGTCATCGCTCCATACTCCACAGTTTTCTTCGTAGCCTTGCGATTAATTCCAATCAGGTCGCTCTCCAAATTCGTTGTATTGTTTCTTAAATTCGCCCCCCATTTTTGCAAGCGGATTTGTGGGTCCTCGAAAAACGGCATATCTAGACCGGGTCCCGGCGCATTCAATTGGTAGTCGCTAACTCCCGTCATTTCCTGTAGTTTCTTTTTTATTCTAGCGGCATCATCATTGAAACGTGTGAGCGACATTATATATAATAATATCAGGAAATAAATATAAACGTCGTCACGTATTATACACAAGTATAGAATGTTGCTAAATATGATTGTAAAAAACGAGAGTAGAATCATAACCCGATTATTCGACTCTGTTCTCCCTGTCATCACCAGTTATTGCATTTGTGATACTGGTAGCACCGATGATACTATCAAAATCATCAAATCTTATTTTGAAAGTAAGGGTATTCCAGGGAAAATCGTCGAGGAACCCTTCGTAGATTTCGGATACAATCGGACATTTGCCCTGGAGCAGTGTGTGGATATGGAATCCGACTATATTTTGTTGATGGATGCGGATATGGTTCTCCAGTATGGTAAAGAATTCAGTTTGGCAGCACTGAAGACGTCACTACAATTACACGACGCGCACTATGTCATGCAAGGGTCCGATAAATTCCAATATAGAAATGTGCGAATTGTCCGAAATCGTCGCGGAATCAAATATTGGGGTGTCACACACGAATACGTGGATGTCCCGAAAGGAACTACATATGGTCTATTTCATCCGTCGACCCTCTTCATCAATGATGTAGGGGATGGCGGATGCAAAGCGGATAAGTTCTTGCGAGATGTGCGATTACTCACGACTGCGCTGGAGAAGACACCTGATAATGACAGATACACATTTTATTTGGCAAATAGCTATAGGGATTCGGGTCAAAAAGAGCGTGCCATCGAGTTCTATAAGAAGCGCGCGAAATTGGGTGGTTGGATAGAGGAGGTTTGGTATAGCTATTTTGCCATCGGCAGATTATACAAAGAGTTGGGCGACATGGAGCGAGCAATCTATTACTGGATGGAGGCATTCAACGCATTCCCGAACCGAATAGAGAACCTATATGAAATCATACATTACTATCGAAATAGGGGCAATAATGAACTCGCATACAACTTCTATCGCATCGCCGACAAGAAGCGTGGAGAACATAAGAACATCGATTTCTTGTTTATGGAGAATGACATTTATCACTTTAAACTAGATTACGAATTATCGATTGTTGCATATTACCATAATCCGGACAATTACGACCTTATGAAATGCAGTATCAATCTATTGGCATATCCTCATGGAGAAAAGCATATCGTAGAGAACATTCTCAGTAATTACAAATTTTATAGCGAAATCATACCCGGAACCAAACCGTATTTACACGCCAATGTTCGGTGCGATTCTCTACAATGTAGCACGCCGTCGATTTGCACATTCCGAGGTAAGCTAATCACAAATACACGATACGTGAACTATAGAATCAATGACGTGGGTGGTTATGAAAATGGTGAATTCATAGAGACTGCGAACGTAATTTCGAGAACCTGGAATGATACAAATGACGAATTTTTCGTCAAACATGATACATCACGCGATGGACGGTATGTTGGTATCGAAGACATTCGCCTATTCGAACACAAAGGTAAATTGTTGTATAATGGAAATCGGGGTATGAACGACCGATTTTATGTGGAACATGGCGAAATCGATTTTGATACGGGCGAAACAAAATCGGTCATATTGAGTGCGCCGTTTCAGACGAACATCGAAAAAAATTGGGTTCTCTTTGAAGATGCGAAGGGTAACTTGAAATGCATTTATAGTTGGCACCCATTAATTATAGGTGATTTGAAGGATGATGGAGCATTCGATAAGACACACGAATTAAGCACGTCGTTTATATTTAGTCGATTTCGTGGGTCGACGAACGGGGTGAGAGTGGGAAATGAGATTTGGTTTATCTGTCATTTAGTCTCATATGAGAACCGGCGATTCTACTACCATTCTATGGTTGCAATTGATGCAAACACTCTCCAAATAAAGCGATATACACCATTGTTCACATTTGAAAAGGAATGTGTTGAATATACGCTTGGATTTGCGCCATTTAACGAAAATAAAAACAAAGAACAGTTTATTATAGGGTATTCGCGGATGGACCGAAGCACAGAATATAAGGTAGTTGATAAAAAGTGGTTCGAGGGAATGTTTAACCGGCTGAGGGGAACCAATGTGAGGGGAACCAAGGTTCCCCTCTAACCCCTCCTTTTGTTTTTTTGAATTTAACACAACGAAAGGAGGGGGTAAGGGGTTAGCGCCTTCGGCGCTTATGAAAACGAAGTTTTCAAGATCCTAGGTCCCCCCTATAGGTGAGTATTCTGCGGCCTTACACGCACCAAATGTTTTTCTATGCCACTGCGTGATACCATGTTCTCTGATACCCGCCATATGTTTTGCAGTGCCATAGCCCACATTCTCATGTAGCGAATACCGAGTTTTCAACAGTGGATACTGTTCACACAATTCCAATATATACTCGTCGTGTGCATTTTTAGCCAAAATGGACGCCGCCGCAATAAACGAATAGGTTCCATCACCCTTCTCCACAGTAACGCTCGGGATTTCGCGCAACGTTTCCGTCTCATTATCGAACGTGGTATATGGCGGGAAATCATTACCATCGACGACCAACATCACACCTTCACTACCGATTTTAAGCATCACTTGTTTAATGGACTCGCGCATACCCCTCAGCACGGCTTGGCGGATATTAATTTCGTCGATAACCGACGCCTCGATGAAATGGATGTGCCACGCAATAGCATGTTGTTTAATATAATCCGATAGTTCGCGCATTTTTACCCTTGATTTGATTTTTTTACTGTCTTTCATAAGTTCATGACGGAAAGAATTGTCTTTAGGTAGAATGGCGGCGGCGACATAGAGACGACCGAACATTGGACCGCGCGCGCATTCGTCAACGCCAATTTCATATTTGTTAGATTCGTCGTATATCGGTAGCAATGACATTTTTTTATTTAGTTATAATATATAAGTAATGTTTAACTTCAATTTTAAATTGAAATTGACGCCAATATGGTTATTATTTATACTATTGGTGGTCTTAGTTATCGCGGTAGTATTTGGTGCGAATTCATCTAAAATGGAGGGGCTAGTCAACTACGAATTGGGAACTGTCTCGCTGACTGAATCGCAACTTGCTGCAATTGCACCAAATACATGGTATCAGAACACGCTCTATAAATTATATGACAACAACTTCATTGACTATACCAATGGTAATCTAGTTCGTGTATACGAGAATGAAAGTGGTGGAGTAAGGTTGTTTAATCAATATACGGTTACTGTAAGGAACGGACAGACCACGTCGTATAACACGGGCGTTAAATGGACGCCGTCTTCGACGAATGTGCTTTCCAGCTCGGTTGCACCATGGTCGGTTTCCAACACGGACAACAATTATAATTTACCCGCTTTCACTGACACGTCGGTGATTTATATGCCTTGGGGAACAGACACGTATGTTCATGTGGTAGACAATGCAAAGACTGAAAAGAATGGTAGCACGTTTTACATTGGTGGATGCGATGCGGGACAGAACAACTGCACGACCAAGAAGAAGCTCGATTATGGTGTGACTGTCGACTTGACCGGAAAGATTGATACAACGGCTACCGAGTCGGATGTTAAAACGGCGACGGGAGTGAGGTCGGGGCAATTATTATACAAGTTGGCGAATGGTGTTTTCTATGATATTTCTGGATGCTTTTACGTAGCTACTACTGGCGCTACAGGTGCTACAGGTGCTACAGGTGCTACTGGGGGTAGCGGGGCTACTGGGGCTAGCGGGGCTAGCGGGGCTACTGGGGCTACCGGTGCTACAGGTGCTACAGGTGCTACAGGGGGTAGTGGCTCTGCTACTGGCGCTAGCGGGGCTACTGGGGGTAGCGGGGCTACTGGGGGTAGCGGGGCTACTAGAGTTTCTGGTCCTGCCACATTTACATACTACACAGGTCCAAAAACATGGGATTCCGCGGAAGCAGATTGTGTATCGAAGGGTGGACATCTGGCATCTATCAAAGATGCTGCCGAGAATGCAACTGTTTTAGGAACGATTGCGGCTGATGCTTGGATAGGCGGAAAATATACATCGTCAACTACAAAGACCTGGACAAACGGCGATGCGTATACATACAATAATATGAATTCGCTGGATACTTATGTTACTCATACTACTAACGATAGACTTTGGATGAGGAAGAATGCGATTACAAATTTTATCAACCTTCCAGCAGGAGTTTGGCAAACTTCATCCAGCACCGAAAATAAACCATATGTTTGCAAGGCAAACTCTGTTTCCGGTTTCAGGAATATTGAGGGTATGGCAACTGGCACAACCATAACAAAATATGACCGGTATGGCGCAGTGTTTACTGGTAATGCGGTGGCTATGAAGGATGAGCTCAACGAAAAGTTCGAACCATGTATTTTCAAGATTAATGCGACTGACTCTATTATTTGCGTGCCGACTCGTCTAAATAATTTGATTGCTGTTATATCTAGGAATGATACTACCAAGAAATACACAATTTCGGATGTTGGAATGTATACCCCGTCGATTAAATTGACAGTTGCTCCTGCTACTGCTACTACTACTCCAGGCGCTACTACTACTCCAGGCGCTACTACTACTACTACTCCAGGCGCTACTACTACTACTCCTCCTGCTAATACAGATGAGTCTGAATACTGGAAGAAGTATTGGTATTGGCAGACGGAAGGCGGAACTAAGATGTCAAGTGATTATATCCTAAAGTCGCAAGTAATACCGCCGGTATGCCCAGCTTGCCCCAACTGCACTACAGGGTCTTGTGGAACAAGTGGCAGCGGAACAAAAACTAGCACAAGCACATCTTCGGTTGGATCTGATATTGCCGGTGTATTCAAGTCGCTGATTACCGGAACGACAGACGTAGCGAAGGACACAGTTTCTGCCGGCACCGGTCTCGCCAAGGACACCGTTAAGGGTGGTGTGGGTCTCGCTAAGGACACCGTAAAGGGCGGCGTTGACCTTACCAAAGATGCAGTCACTGGAACGGTTGGTCTTGCCAAAGGTGCTGTAACAGGAACAGTTGGGCTGGCTAAGGACACTGTAAAGGGTGGCGTCGGCCTAGTGAAGGATACTGTGAAAGGCACCGTCGGTCTAGCTTCCGATGTTGTAGGTAGCGGAACTGGGTTAGTTACTGGATCTGGATCTGGATCTGGATCCAGGTCTGGTTCCGAGTTACCTGTTAGTTATTTCGATTCATATACATACAATGGAACCTTATCCAACAAACCATCAACCAATTTCATGCCCGTAACCGCAAGTTTCAGCGCGTTCAGCAAGTAAACATTCGTTCAAATAGATATAAAAATAAATGTTCTCAATATAGTAGTCTATATGGAAAACATTAATAAAATACTGGGTAGAGAGGAAATCGCCAATCAAATAAAAAACATACTGAATGATTTTGATAAAAATTGTAAAAATGTGAATTACAATAAGGGAATCTATATCTATGGCGCTTCCGGAACTGGTAAAACTCATTTTATAATGAAATTGCTCGAAGAAATGAACTACGACATTATTCGGTATGACGCCGGTGATGTTAGAAATACATCGCTAATTGATACAATTACAAGTAATAATATGTCTTGTCGTAATGTTCTCCACATGATGAAGAAAACCGTAAAAAAGATAATCATTGTTATGGATGAAATCGATGGTATGAACAGTGGGGACAAGGGTGGGCTCACGTCACTCATCAAATTAATTCGACAGAAGAAGACGAAGAAGCAGAAACTAGAGGACGTGACACTGAATCCGATTATTTGTATTGGTAATTATTTTTTGGACAAGAAAATGAAGGAATTGATGAAGGTTTGCACAGTGTTCGAATTGAAAACACCGACACCTCACCAGATGTCCCTATTATTGAATAATACTTTGAAAATCGAAAACAAGGAAGCCGATAAAAATAAGGATCGACTGAAATCAATGGTTCTCGAATATATACAAGGCGACCTAAGAAAATTACAATTCATACAACAGTTAAATCCAGACATACTAAACGAGACATTCATAGAGAACATATTGCATATTAAATCGCATAACGAAGATTCAAAGAAGATAACCAAGCATATCATTAATCAGCCAATGTCCCTATCCGAACACGCCACGTTCATTAATGAGACGGACAGAACCATAGTGGCTCTCTTATGGCACGAGAATATTATCGACGCGCTCGATAAACACACGCCGCAAAAGTCATATCCATTTTATTTGAGGATACTGGATAATATGTGTTTCGCGGATTATATTGACCGCATCACATTTCAGTATCAGATATGGCAATTTAATGAAATGAGCTCGCTTATGAAGACGTTTTATAATAATAAAATATACCATGATACATTTCAAAACAAGGCAAAATTGGACGAAATCCGATTCACTAAGGTTCTCACGAAATATTCTACGGAATACAATAACCAGCAGTTTATTTATGGCATGTGTCAAGACCTCGACATGGACAAGAAGGATTTGATTGCATTCTTCCAGGAATTACGCATCTATTATGGCGAAAATTTCCAATCACAAGCGGATATTTTAAATCAAGTAGAAGAGTCATTTGAGAACAATAACGTTAGCAAACTTGATATAAAACGTATGTATCGATATTTAGATAAGAATGTGAAAAAAACAATTGCGGATGATGAAAGCGTTAGTGATGAATAATTAGACTTTTACAAATAGTTCGGGTTCGGATTTCAACCTTTCGATGAACACTGTAGGTTTAGGTTGAGGCGTCAGTTTAGGTTGAGGCGTCAGTTTAGGTGGAGGCGTTTGCAACGGCGTTTGTTTCCGAAGCGTTTCAATCTCCGCTCGCAATTCAGCTTCAATAATAGAACTCTGCTTTAGTTTAAATTGAAGTTCGCTAATTTGCGATGTCTGCATTATTGCTGATACTGGTATTGTTGCTTGCGCTGGCGCTGGCGGTTGTTTCCGTAGCCTATCAATATCCGCCATTAAATCCGCTTCAATAATCGCACTCTGCTTCAATTTGAATTCCAGTTCGCTAATTTCCTTCTTCAACTTCTGAACATTACTCGATGGCGCCTCAATCGGCTCCGAGAACTTAACCGTCGTCTTCCTTTCTAACATATCTTCAAGTTCATCATTTCGCGCCATAACCGCCTTTAAATTACTACGCAGCCCATTTATCATATTAATGATTTCATTTGGGTCAAGAGCCACGGGGTCCTTACCATCTTGCTGCATAATAATCTGTGGTTGCTGTTGTTGTTTGCGACGTTCATCAATCTCCTGGGTCTGTTTCAATACATCGGGTTTCATGCTAGGTTTTCCAGCTTCATATTTAGCAAGTTTTTCGTCTATATCAGTTAAGAAAAATCTCTTAATTTTCGACTCATCCGTAAATTTAATGAACATATCAACAGTTTTATTGGATTCCTTCACTACAGAACTATTCGGATTATCCAAAAGCCTACGCTTATCAAACGTATTATGGACATGAGAGAAAACCAGGATAGTCTTCAATGGGTCCAACTGCGCAAACGGTATCGTATAATCTTTGAGAAACTCACGCTCCTCCGCAATGCAAGCAGTCTCGTTGTATTTCGTGATATCTAGTAGCTCACGTTTGAATGCAAACGTTCCCGCCGTAGCATGATTTGGACCATATGGCCCAAACTGATACATCTTACTAATATGCTTAAAGTATAAATATAGTTCGCTGGACCCGGCACATAGCGCCTTCTTGTTCGCCGTCAATACCTCGACTGCATGTTCAATCCGCTCGGGTGGATAATAATCATCATCATCCATATACACAATAATGGAACCCTTCGCCTTCTCATGCATTAGATTACGCTTTGCGCCGAGTGGGATTTTCTCAGGCAGTTCGTAGTATTTAATCTGTGGTATATTCGAACCTTTTACCAGGTCCTTAATTTTATCAGTTCCATCATCGATAATAATCCATTCAATAAGGTCCTTCGAATATGTCTGGTTTCGGAAACATTCGAACATGATGGGTATAAATGGGCGTCGATTGAACGTAGGCGTGCATACAGACACAAACGGCTTGGATTTCTTCGTCATATTTAGAATATACTATTTACATTCTAAATTCTTTTTGAAACAAACATAACTTATTTGTAAGTTTACTCTGCTGATTGCGTAAAATACATTGTCAAACCATCTACGAAGGTTTTGTTTGTCAGTAGTAACATAAATATACTGCCAACACCAGTAAAATAATGTGCTCGTCTAAGACCCTTTGATTTTATGGGTGCTGTGCCAGTTCCGGTCATTCGGAATGCACCACCACGTGCACCCGAGCTAAATCTAAATCCTCTAGCTCCTTCAGTAAAACCTTCCGGTCCGTCATATCTACTAGTATGAATATTATAAATAATAATTGGTATCAATACCCATATATGTATGTTTTCTAATATTACTTTTCCGAAAATCTTATTGAATCTACTTATAAACTTTTCGAAATCTGTACCAATTTCAGGGCATTCGTAAATATCGTCACTATCTCCAACAAATGATTTGTTAATATCCAAAATTACCTGTATAAAATTCAATGGTTTTTCTTTATTATCCATCATACAAAGCATTGTAACATAAAATATAAATAATGGTATTATAAATTCGGCTATAAATACAAGACCCAAGGAAATACCAAAAAATAATATCCATCCCAGAATCAATCGAGGGTCTACAAATACGGCCGTTTTATATTTTACAATAATCATGCTTATCTCATATACCATCGCGATGGCAATAATTATAGTGGTAGTTTCATTGAGTTTATAACTCTTCGGGTCGGTAAAAAGCTTAAATGAATTCCCAAACATCTTTACAAAATAATCGCTTGCTCCTTTAGTTTGAAAATAATATGTTGCAATTCCAGACAACATGAATAGTAATGCTTTGAATGGAATCTGTTTAATCAATGGGAATGATTTTTCGAATGCATACATAAAAATTCGTAGTGGAGTTAATCCAATCTTCAATGGAAGCGCACCGTCTATTACGGTTGTTGCGATATCCGGAGGCGCGTCTGGTGGTTTTGGTTTTATTATGGTATCTATGAAACTTGGAACTTCGGGTGACGAATATAAGAAATATAAATTGTATGTTATGAATATTCCTATTAAACCGGTTAAAACTCTATGGACCATTCCAGTGAGATTTTTATAGTCTGTGTCATCTTTGCTCATAGGACGTTTTAAAAATGCCAGCTTGTATAAACCAAGAGAAATCAACCACGAAAGATTATACGGAAGGGTAGATATATAAATTAGAGAATCTGTTACCTTTTGTATTAATGTTTTCTCTTTTGGTGTAGGAGCAGATGTAGATTTAGATTTAGATGTAGATGTAGATTTAGATGTAGATTTAGACGTAGATTTAGATGTAGATTTAGTTTTTTTTTTACCTCTTGCCCCTTCCACAAACGGTTCAACGTCCAGATTCTCTTCAAGATTCTCTTCAAGATTCTCTTCAAGATTCTCTTCAAGATTCTCTTCAAGATTCTCTACAACTGGGTCGGCATCATATACACTTTCCAAATGCGGTAATTTCGTAAACCCCTTCTTTTTATTATTGATTTGTCTAATTTTTTTTTCAATTGAATCGATTTCGTTTATCTGTTCGTTATCCATACCTTCTACAACACTCGTTTCGGCTATATCTTCTTTTTTTTCATCGAATTTTATATTTTTCTTCCATTTGGTTTCACTCATTTATATAGGATGATAATATAATTTTACTTATAGTATCATACGCTAAATCTATCTAGCCAACATCATTCCACACTGTCCAGATATGAACGACAGAATATTGTAACGTTCTTCAAACACAGTTAAATTATAATTGTATTCGAATAGTCGCCAATTCTGTTTATTGGTTCCAATAACATTTCCATCGCCATCACAGATAACATTAAAGCTACTGTTTGCAGCATCGAACGGAGGAACATATGTGGTTATTTCCAGTTCAATCAATTTAAATTTACTCATATTAATTGCACCAGATGGTTGATATTCAAGAGGGTTTGTGTTCAGGCAGAAATTATAACAATAGAGACCGTCTTTGGCACACCCATGAGTCCTCGTATATTTTTCCACATAATCGAAAATTCCGTGCGTCAATGAATTTTCGCGATATTCACCATTCAACAAAATACCCATAGACATCAAGATGTTTTTCTGATTTGCAATTTCAAAAATACCAGTAAAAAAGTATCCTGTATTTTGATTATCTATTTCAAATCTCGGACCTATCAACTTATTTGGTAGTGCTTGGTCGCTGGTATAAATGCTTGTTGTATTTACAAGACCGGGGTCATTCGCAGGAAGGGTAGCTGGCGCGTTATCTATATTCGAAGGTGGCATACGGTATGGCCAATTCGTATAATTACTCCATTCGTTCCTCATATTCACGTCGTTCCTTTGTAGGTAAAACATCCAACTAGAAACCATACCATTCGACGTCAATTTGACTCGTTTGGAACCAGTGATATTTTGGAAATCGTAACGTATCACATCTTTTACTAAATAAATCTGGTCTTTGGCGGCAAATAATTGCGCCTCGTCTTTGGAAAGGAAACAATATGTCGAAATTAAATGGATATCCGCATTCCATACATTCGTTTTATTACCATAGTTTGCTGCATCTAAATAAATTGACGGTGGCGATTGTAGGAACCGATACATCTGTAGTTCTTCGCGGTTAAAATCAGGTTGAATGTATGGGAATAGATTCGGTTGGTCAAATATATCGCGAACTTGGAATAATTCCTGAATTGGACGGATGGTAATCGTAATTTCCAGTTCAGCGTATTGCAAACATACGAGAGGAAATGCACAACGGGTATCCAAAGTAAACCATGTGTTAATCGGTATATAGAGTGTGCGCCCGCGAATTGATGGTTCTGAACCCGCAGTATTTCCTGTATATAACGCGGATGGGTAGGCATTCGAACGACCGAATGCCATAGCCGGGTCATACACTTCTTCAATATTACCAGACATTTTATTGAATAGCTCTTTCTTTTCGGCAGTAAAATCACGCTCCACCATCGCAGCAAGATATTCACCCGTATATTTCTGCAACGTCACTGAACCACACGAAATAACGACTTCGCGAATCATATGGGTTCCGATATCATTAATCCATTTGAAATCATATGGCGCCCATTTGGCATTTGTCTCCGTTGTGGGATTATGGATAGGACTCCATATATCGGGTAGAGTTACCACCAAATATGTGTCCATCAGAAGTTCAGCATATCGCTTTATTTTGAACTTGAATACGGAATCATCGGCAGTTCGGAGGTCACGGGAGCCTTCGTAATCCAGCCTAAATTTTTGGAGTCCAAAATTCGTATATTTAGAATATGTTACATTGAAGAACGTCTTTGTAGGTGAACCGGTTAATATCACATTATTGGCGCCTTCCGATATAATATTTAGTAATCCGCCCGCCATTTATTATACTATACTATATCAGAACAATTTATATTACTTTGTAAATATATAATGACTGTATTTAAACTAATTTTACTATTACTAACTATATCTATATCGATACTCCTGATTTATAAGTTATTGACGAAACATGCGATTATTGAAGGCGCCGGTGACCCAATTGCAAAGAAAAATGACATGGATGCAGTCACTGGAAATTTTGCGCCGGAAATAATAGTCCCGGCATATATAGTTAAAGCATCTTATCCGAGACCAGCAGTAGTCAGTAATTCAGAAAGATTTAAAAATACACAAGATAAAATGCAATTGGTTTTATTGAGACAACGTTTACGCATTGCAGAATCGCAGTATAACGTCGAAAAAAGAAAGCTCACAACCAAACCGACACCTCCCAAGAAACCAAGCGGGTTCAAAGCGGCTATGGCTTATCCGAGTGCGATTGCGAAATATGGAGTCAGTTTAGCCAAATATAACATAGAACGTGGCAAGACAGAAAAACGATTGGATGAAATTAAAAAACAAATTCAGATAAATATGGACTCGATTGCAAAAGTACAATTGAGAATTGATGGATTTAATTGTAAGGTAACTAGTTATACTGATGCGTTGGCCGAATACAACGCCAGAAATGATGATAATAATCATAGAAATTATAGACTCAAGGACTATTTTGTAAAATCATCGTATAATTCCGCATTCACCGGAAACTATATGAATACCGAAATGGTAAAACTTCTTTTGAATCGTGGATGCCGATTTTTAGATTTTGAAGTTGTTAATTCAAGAGGCACACTCTATGTTACGGAGAAGTCCATTGCGTCGGATAGAAGCAAGCAAATCACTCTGGGTAAAGCGCTCGGTGTTATTAACAGAACATTGACGAAGGACGACCCAGTGTTCATCAATCTGCGCTTGCAAAATCCATCATCGATTACATACAATAATCTAAAATCCTCTCTACGCTCATTACACTATGAATTGCGCTATAGTGATCGCCCAATCGATGATACCACTCGCATCAGCGAAATACAGGGTAAGTGCATCATCATAGCTAATTATGACATTAAGGACAATAGTGGTAAATCTGCTGTAGATATCGTGGCGAATAAGTCTGCTACTGGGTTGTGCACCTATCAAAATAGTGTTATTGCAAATTTGAGCGCGACTACAGATGCGGGAACAAAGCGAATGACCATCGTCGAACCGAATAGTATAAGTAGCTTGTTTGATACTTCAGATATCAGTGTGCGTCGCCTGGTTCTCGAATTTAAGGTGAATTTTACCCCTCAGCGTTTCTATAAGAGAACGGATGAACTTACAAAATATGAGAACATTTTTAATGACATGAAGTGCTCATACATTGCCATGAAACACATAGATAAACCACTATTTGATAAATTGGATGCAGCCGCGGATGTTGTTGTTTGATAAATGAATAAAAATATTACAATATAGTATACTATTAATGAGCAAGTATAACACAGATTTGTGTGACAATGATATGACATTCGCAGATTGCGAATTGGCCATTCTGCGTCATGCCGTGGATGAAAGCGACGAGAAAAAATCGAAACGTTTAGCCAATGCAAAGGAAATCACCGAAATGATTGTAGTTGTCGAGGATTTTCTCCGAAAGAAACATCTGATTTGTTATGGAGGAACCGCAATTAATAACATTCTACCTAAGCAGGCACAATTTTACAATAGAGATTTAGAGGTTCCGGATTATGATTTCTATTCGCCGAATGCAATGGATGACGCCAAGGAATTGGCGGACATTTTTCACGCCAAAGGATTCAGCGAGATAGAGGCGAAAGCGGGTGTTCATTATGGCACATTTAAGGTGTTCGTTAATTTCATCCCTATTGCTGATATCACACTGTTGCATCCGACAATTTTCAAATCCATGGCTAGAGAGGCTGTACAAATCGATGGCATTCTGTATTCCCCTCCGAATTTCTTACGTATGAACATGTATTTGGAGCTATCGCGCCCAGAAGGCGACGTATCCCGTTGGGAGAAGATATTCAAGCGTCTTACCCTGTTGAACGAATATTATCCGTTTGCGATAACAACACGATGCGATAAAATCGAATTTCAACGCAAGATGGAGCATGATGCCGATAAATCCGAAGAACTATATCATGCTGTGCGAGATGCATTCGTAGATGATGGCGCGGTATTTTTCGGTGGTTATGCAGCTCGCATGTATTCGCGGTATATGTCGAAGGACCGGAAGGAGATTATTCAGAAGATACCCGATTTCGATGTTCTCTCTGAAGACCCCGACCGGTGTGCAAATATTTTGATTGAGCGATTGAAGTCGAAAGGGTTTAAGAATGCCACTAAGAGGCATTACCCCGAGATTGGAGAGATAGTGCCTGAGCGTATTGAGCTCGTCGTTGGAAAGGAAACACTGGCATTCATTTACAAGCCAATTGCTTGCCACAACTATAATGTTTTGAATATAGATGGAAAGGATATCAAGATTGCCACTATCGATACGATGTTGAGTTTTTACTTTGCATTTTATTATTCTGACGAGCCCTATTATTCCAAGGACCGTATCTTGTGTATGGCGAAATTCTTGTTCGATGTGGAGCATAAGAATCGTCTCGAGCAAAAGGGTATTCTCAAGCGTTTCAGTATCAATTGCTATGGAAACCAGCCTACACTGGAGTCGATTCGTGCAGAGAAGATGGATAAGTTCAAGGAACTCAAGGACAAACGTGGAACGAGGGAGTATGACATGTGGTTCTTGAAATATTCGTTTGACAAAAAGGAACCGGATTCTGAGGTAAAGAACAAATCTGAACCCAAGAAAAATAAAAATAAAACTAAAACTGTAAGGAAGACTATAAAGAAACGTCAACAAAGAGGAACACGAACTAAGCTCGGCGATTTTTTCACAAGAGCATTTAAACCATTGAAGAATCAATAAGTATTTTTGTTATTATACATAAATAACAAAAAAAACTGAAAAAAAGCCCCATTCCGGGTTCGAACCAGAGACCTTTGCATTACAAGTGCAACGCTCTGCCACTGAGCTAAAAGGGCAAACGAAGGTCCGATACGGGGATTGAACCCGTGACCTCTCCTACCCAAAAGGAGAATCATACCTCTAGACCAATCGGACACCCTCCAAATAATAGTCATATCTCCTATTTAAGTGGTTATTCAAATATCTGTTAAATATTGTATAGTGTTTTGTAAGCTGTAGAATACACTTCCAAACAAAACGCTCTTCAGTATCATGCCATAGAAATTCACATTACCATCGGGATTATACACTGACAAGAACGAGAAATTTCTATATAACATCGTTGTCATCATAGGCATCTGGAAAATGAAAAAGATGAGTGCTACCACAATCGGCGTTTGCAAATCCGAGAGTATCCGATCGACCATGCTCGTCTTCGCCTTACGGTTCTCGTGGTGGCGTATGCTCGTGTTCGATACCTCCTCGTAGTCCTTCACATAATCACTCGTCAACTTGGCGCGAGGAATATAATTTGGCTGTATCTCCTCGTCTTGCTGGTAACCAGATTGGTCCATCGGTATGTCACGAGACGGTAATCGCATCTGTGGTGTTTCCTCCTGGAAGCGAACCCGCGCATCAGGTTTCGCCTGTGGCGGGGCCATAACATTCGGCTGTATCGCATTACCATAAGGATTTGGGTGAATATTCATCGGTGCATACGTCGGATTTTGTTCCGTCGGCATACGCATAGTTATATTCTCCGGCAAATCATCTATTCGGGTGGTGCTTTCCATTTTATAATATACAATTTATATAAAATAGAATTCTTTGACGAATATACCTAAAATAACCCGGATTTTGGCGGAACGGGTTCGGTCGGTGGCGCAGTAACATTAATAACTTTTAACATCGGGTCGCATTTGGCGGTTTTCGTCGTATATTTGTAGCATTTCTCGTCATATTTAAAAATCTTTTCATCGAAGTCACTGATTACCGGACCATTGAATGTCAAGCATTTGTCACCCGTGCATACTTGTCTAAAGAATGTCGCTATTCCGAGACCGAGCAAAACCGAGATAATTATCCTTCCCAGCTCTGTGTTTAATAAACGTTTAAAATTCATATATATATACAATAGTCATATAAATTTTATTAAGATTGCATAGGCGTCTTGGCGATATCCTTGTCATTCGCCGGGCACTTCACTTCCTTCTCCACAATTGAAAAACATGAATTTGTCTTGTCGCGGTATTGCAGAATCTTCGCATTGTCGTGTGTAGGGTAAACAATAATCTTACGCTTTTCTGGAGCTGTTATGTAAACGGCGAGGAACCCTAATACGATACTAACGAGGAGAACATAAACATTAATGTATTTCAATAGATTCATTTTATATATTTTGTTGCTATTTTATTTCTTGTCTGTGTTTTTGTTTTTGCCCTTATCATTCTTCTTTTTTCCGTCAATTTTCTTAGTCTTTGCAGGTTTCTCTAGATTACCCAGTTCCGCAATGAGTTTTTCGTCATCTACTTTCTGCTGTGCAGAACTGCGCGCCTGCTCCTCTCCTGGAACGCGATACACGTAACTATTGGGCTCGGCGCCCTTCTCCATCGTTGCCTTATTCGCCTCCATCTTCTTACGCATTCGCTCCTTAATCTCCTCTTTCTTAGTCATTCGGTCCATAGCATTCGTATCTACGCGCATATTCTTACCAGCGAACTGCTTAAACAGTTCGTTCAACTTGTCCGCGCCTCCGCCCATCTCCTTCATCTTCGCCATAATATCACCCGCTTCCTTCATAATCTCCTCCTTCGAAATCTCTCCACTATCCATCTTCTCGGTCAATCTATCGCCGACCTTCTTTACAAGTCCCATCATCTTCTTGGGGTTTTTCATGAGATTCTTAAGAACATCCTGTGTGTTCTCCGGAGTGTCTCCGACTAGGTCATTGAAATCTCCCGAAATCTCCTCCGCGAGCTCCTTTGCAAGCTTGCCAATCTTGCCATCGAAAATGCCTTTTAGATGCTCATGAATACCCTCCATATCCGGCATTCCGTCCTCGGGACCAAACGTGAACTCGTGCTTTTCACCCTCGCCCTGACCCTCACCTGCAGTTTTGTTCGTCTCATTGAAGAAATCGCCAATACCTGCCATCGTCTCCTTTAGCTTCTCTTGGAGAACATTCTCGTCAATTCCATCAAAAATACTCGCAGCATCTCCGAATTTCGTCTTATCATCAATTGAGCCAATTACATTGAATAGTATTAGCTGCAGATACTTCCAAATCGTCTTTTTTGTGTTCTCGCTCACGCCATCGCAATTGTATAGTGTCTTGAAATCCACATCAGGTAGGAACTTGGTGTTTGTATCGTTTTTCGCCTCGAAAATTTCTACATTCTGATACATGATATCGAAGAAGCGCTCCGGAAAAACGGTCAGACAGTAGTCGAACAGCTCCTTACACTCTTCGGGAGTTGCATCCGTCCACTTACGCCACTTATCGGAGAACTCAGGAAACGTTGTAGATAAATCTACCGTAAAATCATGAATAATTGATTTGAAATTATCTGGGACAGACATTATGAATAGTATTTGAAGAAACTATTTATATAATATTTCTATTATAAATATAAATGCGTGTCGGAGTTGTTGATATGTATAAGGATAAATCGCATAGTTATTTACCTATGGTTCTCGTTTCTATGGGTTATGAGGTGCTAGTGGTCGATTATAAAGAAGATTGGCTAGATACCATTAAGAGTATGCGCATCAAAAGCTGGTTTATGACGGGTTCGGAATATGATGTACTGAGTCCGACTGCACCGAAAATAGACCTTGAAATATTGAATCTGAAAAACAAGCGTTTTTTCTTGATATGTTATTCGATGGAGAGTGTTCTCATACAATTGGGATGTAAGGGAATCAAACGCAAGAAGGCCATTCGGGAATTCTTTCCGCTCACTGACAAAATAGAAGCATATCGAAGTCATCATACGTATATTGTGCCAGATAGTTTGAAACCCGGAATGCGACTTTTAGCGACATACAATGATGATGTGATGACTGTGCAATATAAGAATCTAATGATGACACAATGGCACCCCGAGAGAACCCCAGATGGAATAGAATATGTTAAAAAATGGCTATAAATATATTTATTCTATATATAATCAAAAATGATTAACATACCGAAATTGAAGAATGATTTCAGCACAATCATTCGCCAGCGTAATGAACTACAAGACAAACGCACAACTCTCGAGGAAAAGTTGAGTGATATACGAGAACATTACAATGACTTGGTAAAAAATAACTCAAAAAAGATATATTTGTATTGCTTAGATTCGCTTTATTTCCAATATAAGATTTTACGTGTGGAACTCGAACAATTCCAGAAGATGATATCGCTTATATTCAATCGTATGTATGGCGACTATTACAAACTGTATAATATAATTAGTTCTCAATGTAAGGATAATTGTGTTGATATTATGTTACCCACAGACAACATTGTAATATATAAGGACCTCGACCCTTTGACTGAATATAGTTTAGACGATGTAACTGTTACGCATAACGCAATAATAAATATGTTGCAACAATTGAATGGATTGTATGATTCGAAACAGAGCGAAATTGGTCGTCATAATAGTAATATGCGTGTTGGGTTCTCTGTAACTAGTTTTATTTCTACTTTGTCTTACGAAAACAAGTTGTTGGGGGAACATATTACATTGTATTCCGATTATTTATCATTTTATCATTCATCGCAACGGAAGTATTTTGATATGGCCTTGTATAAAATCAACAATTTTATGAGAGAAATCGAGGATGAGATTTTGACCAATCATAAAAAGGATGCTCCAGTGGAGGAGATAATCATGGAAATAGAACCCGAACCAGAGCCAGAGCCAGAGCCAGAGCCAGAGCCAGAGCCAGAGCCACCTAAGGTAGAGCCATCTAAGACAGTAGAAACTGAGGCACCTAAGGTAGAGCCACCAAAGGCTACAGAACCTGAGCCACCGAAGGTGGTGGAACCCGAGCAATCAAATGCCACAGAACGGGAACAACCAGAAGACGAAATTAAGCGAGAAGAAGTATTAAACGATGATGATTTTCAAGTAGTTGGTAAAGGCGGTAAACGTGGTAAAAAGAAATAAATTTCTATGTATTAGTATATAACACATGGAAAAGCCGAAGCCTACCGATACTCAATCGGAAACAGCCGAAAGCAAAGTGGGTTCAACTTTATCGAAGAAAGACAAGCCAGTTAAATGGTCTCCAGAGAACGAGGTAATCATGGTGGAATGGTGCGACTGCGCCGCATGCTATAAATGGTTAAATTCTAGAGCTCATGCCAAGCTGAGTGTTGCACACGCCTGGTTTACTATACCGGCAATCACATTATCGACGATTACAGGAACTGCCTCATTTGCCCAATCAAGTCTACCTGTAGGTATGCAAGAATATGCGCCAGCCGTAATTGGTTCAGTGAATATTTTCATAGGTATCTTATCTACCGTCCAACAATATCTCAAAATCTCCGAATTGAATGAGGCGCACCGTGTTTCCGCAATTTCTTGGGACAAATTCTCGAGAAACATACGTATCGAATTGGCAAAGGACCCCGACGAGAGGAGTGATGCGGGCCAATTTCTCAAAATATGCAGGATGGAATTCGATCGACTCATGGAGACTAGTCCGGCGATACCCCAAAAGGTCGTAATTGAATTCAATAAGACATTCCAGGGCAAAGTCGGTTCCAAAGAACGTAAGCGTTTCGAGGAACTACGCAAGCCCGATATATGCAACAGTATAGTATCTGCTAACGAAAGTCGCCATCATTGGTATAAAGAAATCGAGCATGTTGAGAACAAGATAGAAGACGATTTCCATGACGTCGATAACGAATTAATCGAATCTATTAAACATAAACACGAAGAAGACCAAACACGTATATTGGAGTTAGTCAACAAAGTCCGTGAAAAGGAAGAGGCGGAACTAAACACAAAGAGAAGACAGAGTGCAGATGCCGTTAAATACGAGGCTAAACTATATGAGGACCGCGAGAAACTACAAAAGTATATTAATGCATTTATGGATACGGTTGGGCGTAACCCGCATATTGATGAGATGACTGAGAATATGAAAGATAATGTTAGTAAGGATGCTATAGAATCGTTTCGTCATGTTTTATAATAACCTGAAGACTCCGGTGTATAAAACAATAGACGATACAACCAAGAAGCCCAATGCCTGCGCAGAGCTTATGTATGGCTTAGAGTATAAAATTGTTAACACGGCGAACATGAGAATCCAAACAGATATAGAGTTTGTATATTTGCGTGTTTGTGCTTTACTCTTGTTTTTACTCTTGCTTTGATTTTTATAGTCAAGACCTAATAAAAGAATCGGTATGGAAGATATCAATAAAACCATCCATATGCGATGAACAAAACTAATACCATCGGGAGGACGATTGTTATCTGGTGACACATATAATTTCGATATAATCGGTAAGGGTGCATCAATTATCTCCTGTTTTCCAAAAAACAATAATAGTAGTGGAGCATTCATATAACGCAATACTTTAATCATTATCTTCATAAAATCCGATTCTTCCTCTTCTTTTACTTCTTGAGGACCAATGTGTGGCCATAATAAAGATACAATCGTATAGTCAATTTCTTCTGTGCTCATATATATTACTAAAACATAAATAAAATGAACATAAAGCGTAGCCTACATACTCACTTATAAAAGTCGCCTCCCCCCTTTACAAACACTATGACCTACGAAGATATTGAAAGCGTTAGCGATAGCGAGTCAGACATTGAGGTCGATTCTGAGCTTTGGGCTAATGTCGATGTCGAGCCATCCATTGCTGACAGCTATAAGCGCGTGACGAAGCAGCAATATCAGGCTGAACTGAAGTCGTCTGACCCCGATTACTACGTCGTGACTAAGCGCGTTGGTAAGAAGATGAAGCGTATTGAGCTATACTCGACTCGAAGCAACCCCGGACGCCTGATTCGTAATCCCGTAGCGGGTTACAAGTCTAACGACCGCGTCGGAACTTTTGCAGAGCGTTCCTATTTCAAGATTCGCATGACGTCCATTGGTGATGGCATCGAGCCAATTACGCTCTATTATGATTCGCCGGAGGGTTACGAGAAGCACCTCCATACTACGGTTTCGCATGAGATTAAGACCGCGTGGAGGAGTAGGTTTACTAGCAATTAGAGATAGAGATAGAGATATAGATAGATTTAGAAGTATGATAATAAAATATGTTATTATTATATAATGTTATCGACGTTAACGCCTCCTATAATTACTGCTCTTAATAATGGAACGCTAAGCGGAATGCGTGCAATGCCTGCTAAAGATATAAATGCTGACGGAAACAGCATATTCTCAATGAGTCGTCGCCGTTTCAATCGTGTGATGCCTCTTTCGACCCAGTCGAATACGATACAGCAAGAAAAAAAGTGGTATGGGGTTAGTAATCGCGATGCGTCGAGGGTTACTGAAAGCGCTCGTGTGGCTGAAATCGGAATCGGAACCACCAACTCGAGTTTGAACCCTTTTTCGTTTAAATCTAGCGCTGAAAAGAATACTCGGAACCAAGCGCTCACTCGCGTCCGTGCTGGCGGAGCAGTTGTTCCGTTGAAGAAGACTAAGAGCACGCAGATTTTCTAAGCAAACGTCGCAAATCCTCCACGGACAATTTATATAAATATGCAGCCGCATAGTTACGAAGTGCCATTTCGTGCGAGTAATCTCCTTGACTTGGGTTAAAATCGATGATGTCAGCAACATCACCTTGACGACCGCATTTATAGTGGCCATCTTCAGCGTAGTCGCCAATCCCTTCATACCATTCTACAATATCAAACCCAAATTCCCAATTGTATACTGCTGAGAACTTAAAGTTGTCCTCTAAATAGCTGTCAAATTCTGGCGTATTCGTTTCGGTCTTCTCACTCCATCGTTTCCCATCATCGTCCTCATCCCACGAGAAGACAAAACGGACATAATCTTCGACAATCACATTCAGCTTATTCATTTATACTATTACTATAATAGTATTATATCGATTTACAAAAGATTCATCTTGTATTTTACATATTTATTATAATTCGTATTTATGTATAATGCATCCCCCCAACCATGCTCGTTTATATTCTTTACAACACGCTTGAAATTATACTGTCCAAGGAAATCGTCAATATCAGTAATAAGACCACAACCCTTGTATAGTTCCTTCTCATTCACTTCTAAATATATCGCTTTGGCGTGATGAATATACTTTGTCGCACCCTTTAGCGCTATCAATTCCGCACCTTGGATGTCAAAATTCCAGAAATTACACCATGGCATGTTTATCTTATTACGCTCTACGAATGTATTTATGGTAATACTTTTCTGAGTTATTTTGTCGATATATACAACATGCGGATGCTCAGTAGCATGAGTTCCAAATTCTAATAAACTGGATGACTGTCCGTTGTTTGAAATGTTGAACGTTACCATAGCATCATCCACATCAGATACAACGGCGTGATATACATTTGGTATTCCACGCTCAGTAGCCTCTTTCACTTTATTTTCCATAGCATCTAACCAGATAATGTTGTCTTTTGTTACACCCAAGTCATTATAAAATGACATTTCCTCACATTCATGAGCGCCTAAATGAAATACGCCGGTAACTGTGATTTTATGCAAACCGAGTATTTCTTTTACCTTCTCAAATGGGATTAACATTATACAAAAAACTGTTATATTAATTTGTTTTTTTGAACGTTTTTAAATATTTTTTAGTTGTAGTTGTAATGGTAATGTAAGTTCCGGTGAATTTTCTAGTTTGTTGCGCAAACGCTGAATACTCGCTCGCAAACTCATATTATGTAAAGACAACAATTAGATTTCTATATAGTTATCATTCTTTAGAGATGTGCGTATTTTATGTGCCGACTTATAATGTTTCTAAACGGATAAATGAGTATAATAATTGTTTTTATTTGCTAAATAACAAGCAAATAAAAATGGCGTTGCTCTAAATAAGTTGGCTGCATTTTTTATACAGCTGCGGTTTTCACACCAATCGGCAATTATTTCCAATAAAAAATTGAAATTAAAAATTTACTATGAAAACTAAAATATCCACATTTATATAATGTCGAACACGACTGTTATTGCGTTCTCCCTAATCGGCGGGTCAGGCACCTTCCTTAATGCGATATATTACACTGCCCGTGCGTATCGTAGCAAAACGGGACCTATGATATCAGCGAACAAGTACATGCCGGACTATAGCGGGCATTTCGAGATGGATATGTTACCTGTCTTCGTAAATTTGATTACTACTATACAATACATCGGCGAGACACTCGAAACGTACGAAAATCGAATCGGATTCTTTAATCAATATCGATATGGCTCCTATTTGATAACTTGTCCATTGATGGTCTACGAAACCGTCCATACCATCGGTGCGCCATATGCCACAACTATGTTCTCACTTACTCTCATAACGATTATGACCGCGATTTTCGCGGACCTTGCACCAGACGCGTCGCAACGTTGGACATGGTTCGGTTTTGGATGTACGCTCAACGTGATGTTTTGCGTGATGTTATTAAAAGTTGTGAAGCACGCACATCGATTGAATGATGGTCTATGCTCAGATAAACAGATGAAAGATAGTATCAAGCAATTGGGGTATGACTCTGATACCTTCCCGAAAGGAATCGTGCGCTTGCGCACGCCGATGGACGAGAAACGTATATTTATCGACGGCGCATTCGCATTGATGTTCTTCCTCTGGCCGATTTTCCCGATTATGTTCGTCCTTGAATATATGGATTGTGTTGACCGAAATATGACACAGATTGTCTTCGCACTGACTGACTTGATAATTAAAACCAGTCATTCCTTCTGTTTGGACCAGTATAAGCAGGGCTTGCGGCATACCGTGTTTTCATATGGATTCTTGGATACGTCGATTCTGTATGAACTACATATTTGGGATACGACGACCGACGTATATACACAATTGAAAGCGCTGTCGCGCTCGATGTATGGTGATTTGCTTGTCGGAAAGAAGGGACAACTAACCGATATCGAGTCAGCTGGTATCGATTACCAGAGCATGCTTACTGCGAATCGTCTGAATCGTAAAGTGGACCAGTTTGAGGAGGAATCTGGCGGCGAGCCAAAATCGCCGACGCTCTTCCGTAGAATGTCGTCGCCGAAGGTTGGATTTGCGAAATCGACAAGTTTCCGAGTTGCACCTGAACCGGAATCGGACCCAGACAAACAATCTGAACTACGGACTCCGCATCCGACGACCGACACATTCAACCAATATAAGCAATCGCCGAACCAACAGAATCGGCAAATTGTTCAGCGTTCTAGAGAACAATATCCACCTAGAAATGAAATAGGCACAGGTCCCGTATACCAACAACAATCTGTACATAACTCTAGAGACCAATATCCGCCTAGAAATGAAATGACGCAAGGTCCTAGAAATGAAATGTATCAATATACAGACCAAGGTCCGGCGTCGAATTATAATCAAACTCCGATATCAACCCAGCATTCAATTCAAAATTCAATTATGGTCAATCATCAACCATCCAATACTGTATCAAATAACCAACAACAACAGAATTATGTATCAAATAACCAACCGCCGCCTATTGTATCAAATGCCCAACAACAGAATTATGTATCAAATGCCCAACTGCCGCCTATTGTATCAAATAACCAACAACAACAGAATTATGTATCAAATGCACAACAACAGAATTATGTATCAAATGCCCAACTGCCGCATATTGTATCAAATAACCAACCGCCGCCTATTGTATCAAATAACCAACAACATAATTATGTATCAAATGCCCAGCCGCCGCATATTGTATCAAATAACCAACCTCAGCATATTGTATCAAATGCCCAACCACAGCATATTGTATCAAATAACCAACAACCGCCGCCTATTGTATCAAATATTCCACAATCAATTAATAAACCTTACCAACATACATCGGTAGAGGCATTCGTATGGCATTAGTGACAGCATAAACAATATAGAGTGTTCGGCGCAATATGCATAGACAAGAATGAGCAACAATGATGATATTGAAAAACAATATGGCGAGATGATGAAAGAATATTGCGATATGATGAAGGCCCTTGACAAATTATATGTCAATGTAGCCACACCGCTTATATATGTGGCTACGCTAACTGGATTTACATTCGGTGTATTAGGCGAAATTAATGCGTCAGAGTCGGGTCGCCCAAATGCAGCAATAACATCATTTGTAAATATAACCGGTCTAACTTTTATTGGCTTATTTTCTGGATACACTTGGCCAATTTCGATGCCATTATTGAGCATGGGCGCTCTGTATAATAGAATGAAGAAGAAGTAGTTAGTATTATTTATTATAAAATGTGTATTTTGTTTGATTGAACGTTTTTTTATATGTTTAGTGTATAGTATTATGGCAAATGTTATGACTATTAATGGAATACCTATAATGACATATGGGCTGACCGGTATGTTAATTGGAATATTGACGTATTCGACATTTGCACCAGAACAATCAGCAAACGGCGATAATGGCGAAATTTTATCAACATCATTTGCTATTCCTACGGTTGCCTCACCGATTCCAGCATTGTTGGCGCCGCCGACTTCGAATATGTTCAGCACAGACGATGAACCCAAATCTGTAACTGATGTAGTAACTGACGCAGCACAATCTGTTACCGCATCAGTTACTAACACAGCACAATCGGTTAGCGCATCAGTTACTGATGCAGCACAATCGGTTACTGCGTCAGTGAATGATGCAGCACAATCGGTTACTGCGTCAGTGAATGATGCAGCACAATCGGTTACTGCATCAGTTAATGATGCACAAGAAAATGGAAATGAAAATGAAAATGAAAAAGAAAAAGAGGAAGAGGAGCTCGGTTTACGTGGAGGAAAAAAAAAGAAGAGACGCCGAACACGCAAATACAAACGCTAAATTATGTCGACTTTGACTGTTTGGATCTTTGGATTATTCTTTAAAATCTGTATGCGTCCCGACATTTTATAATCAAATGAACAAACATGTCCTCCGGTAAATTCAGATGCGAATGATTTTGCGGTTCTACACGAAGAACAAAACGTCTTCGGTAGATTATCTTCCCCTTTACATTTACACGCAAACCCGAAGAGTCCGACTTTAACGCTACACTCACTACACTTAGTTCGTTTTGAATCCATAATTGTTGGCTGTCCTATTAACTATCATCACGAATTTGCATTCAATTTTATAAAATTGATTTAGTAATATAGAAAATATATTATATTACTAAAAAGACCAAATGAACTCTAGCGAAATCGGTGGACCTACATCGGCGTTTACACGGTATGTAAAGCAATCGGAACAAACAACTCAAGTTATAAACACAAGAACCCGGCGAAAGTCAGCATTCTCTCGAATAAAACGATTGTTTAGTATAGGGTCGGATAAATACGAAGACAAAACGATTACTTCAAAAGACTTAAATGATTCGCACAACGATTGAACAATAGATTAATCTCCACCTGGTTCGACCCAAGCGCCGTGTCATCGGGAATAACAGATACATTACCAGCCTTCCAACACAATATAGCGGGGATTCCATTCACCATCTTTTTTGTCTTGAGGAGTGCATATAGCTCGAAACTCTCATCAACATCGATATCGCAGCATACGACCTTGTCACCATACACATTCATTATCTGAGACATAAGTCCATGAACCATTCCCTTGATTGTCTGACAAGGTCCACACCATGTCGCACCAAGTTTCAGAATAACCAACCCCGGATTATTCGATAGGATGGTATTAAAGTGCTGGAGATTATCGAACTCGGTAATAATCGGCATTATAGTATATTATGCATATATTTTCTATATCTTTTTTCATATAAAACTAATCGTATTATATGTCTATATGGCCGCGCCACACAATTTGAATGTAAGTATGTATTCGCTCGAGGAAATATTGAGTTTATTTGAACTATCATATGATATCGATTTAGAAGGTATAAAAAAGGCTAAAAGGAAGGTTCTCATGGTTCATCCAGATAAGTCTCGGCTCCCATCCGAATACTTCATATTTTATAAACGTGCATTCGAGGTTGTCGTCCAATTCTATGAAGAACAAAATAGACACACCCGCAAATCTCCGGGAGAATCTGCGAAATATTCTAACATGAATGTCGCCGATAAGAATGTCAAGCGGACCATCAACGAAATGAAAACGGAGGATTTTCATAAAAAATTCAATGAGATTTTCGAACAGAATATGACCACTAAGCCAGACCCCAGTAGAAATGAATGGTTTAAGAAAGACGAACCACTCTATAACGATTTGGGTAATGTATCCGCACAGAATATGGGCCGTGCATTCGACACTATCAAATCGAATAATGCACTGTCTATCCGTAATACTGGTATCCAAACACTTGGTGGTGGCGGAACCAGCTTATACGACGAAGATGATGACGACAGTTATGTAACGTGTGACCCGTTCAGTAAACTGAAATTCGACGATTTGCGTAAAGTTCATAAGGACCAAACCATTTTAGCAGTGAGTGAGAAGGATTATGATACAATGCGCAAATATAGCTCGATGGACCACCTAATGCAAGAACGCGGGCGCGATAAGCTCACGCCACTAGAATCAACTGAGGCAGAGAAGATGATGGAAACGCGTCAAAAGGAACGCGAACGCCTTATAATGCGAAAACAATATGAGGCGAGTTTGAAAACCATGGAATACGAAAAGAAAAACAGTAGTGTATTAAGCAACTTCCTTCGGCTCGGTAATTGAAGCGACCTTTAGCTTCAACTGCTCTAATTCTTCCTGTAGTTTTTTCACCGTCCGGCGTAGCTCTGCCAAATCATCCTGTGGTCGAGATAGGTCTAATTCTCGTTGGCGAATCTGTTGTTGCAATAATTCCTCCATATTTTCGATAACTCCGTCGCTGACTTGTTCTTTGAAATTTGGTTCTGGTGGCGCCGCCTTATCATAATCGCGTCTTTGTGTCGCCGTATCATAATCTGGTGTTGGTTTGCTCCGGAGCGAATTTATCATATGTCCAATCGTCTCTTTGTTCAGTTGCTTCAAATCATAGCTCCTGTTCTTGTATTCATTATAATACATGCTTACGATTTCTCTGAACCAATCAGCTTGATATGACGCGGGGATTGTTTCGTGTAACATACCTACCTTTTGTATAGTATTCCATAGTAACGTTTGATTTTCAGAGCTTATATAACTCATCTATTATCATATAATTAATACTATCTTTATATGATAATTTAGTTGTCAGGTTTATGATTTGGGCTTTTTATAGTCCAATAAGATAGTTTCTTCATGTATGACATCGTCTTCTGGTTCTTTTTCGCCCTCATCCTGCTTTTGACGTATTCGCGCAAGCATTTCATCAACCATATTCATGTTATTTTTTAGAAGTTCTGTAATACTGAAATCTGCCCAGTTTGGACCGGAATTTAAAAATACTTGTACTATAACATTTTCTTTCTTATCGTCTATTTTTGATTTCCGAACAACATATTTTATTTCCTTTTCGCCGTAGCCGCCAGTAAGATGTTTCTTTGTTTTTCGTAGTTTATCCTTCTGTTTATTAGTTTTGGTTTTAGTTTTAGTTTTATTTTCCATATCTATATCTTAGGAGTAGAAATATTCGTATCGCATTTTCTCCATATATTTGTCAGGGATTCTATATCTCTTAAAGAAATTTACTATATGCTTCGTATTCTTAAATGATTTGTCCTCGTATTTATTGGTAAGCATGGTTATAAGGAAAAATAATGAATACATACCACATTCCGTTCCACCATATTGATGTTCGAAAGGACTGTTTTCATATACCCGGAATCGCATATGCAGTTGCTTGGCCTGTTGTTTAATACGCGCTATCAAAATAGCGACCTCTTTTGGTATGCTCTCTCCAGCGCTATCAAAATAAAACATAAATCTGCGTTTCACATCGATAAACAGCGACACCCAATGAGAACCTGATTTAGTATGATCGTCTAAATTTAATATAATGCCAATCTTAGTTTTACCCTTTTTGATGTATTCTGATAATGAAAACTTGCAAAGTGATTCCTCTACGCATGTGCCGTCCTCTACATAATCGAAATCGATGTATGACGGTCCTAGGAACTGAAAATCTTTGTATCCATCCATATATTGATTGATTACGTTTACTATATCTGTATCGGACAACCATTCGTTGATATTGAGACTCCATTCGGCAGGTTGTTTTGGGACGAATGCCTCGTTTTTGATTTTCTCTTTCAGTTCCGCATCGGGTATTTTCCCAATGACGCATACATCGTCGCCATCGCATTCCTTCATAACGTCTCGAATGGATTGATTTCCTCCGAAGTTTACACCGGACAGGAGTGGTTTCGTTAAACAGGATTTATCAGATATTGTGTGTCCGACGACTGCTGGGTTGCAATTGGGTCGGTTTTTGATGGTTGCTCTACCACCTTTTTTATATTTGTTTCTCTTTTTATATGATGTCATCTATAATATAAAAAGATTTTTATTCATCGGCTTTCTTTGCTCCTTTACCCCAGAACGAGTGCATTGGCTTGAATAGGACATCATCGTCATGGTCATCTTTCTTAGGCATTGGTTCAAACAGGACATCATCATCTCTGTTTGTACTTCCATTATCTGTTTCTAAATTCTTCATTTCAATAAAACGTATGCACGATTTCGAATACTGTTGAAATGCTTCGTCTAATTCATTCGTATTCTGTTTATTGCTATTTACCACATATTCTTCCGTGATTTCCAAAATGATATCCTTGTATTTTTTGATTTTACTCAGATATTGTTGAACTTCATCATATTTCGACGGGTCCTTAATCGCCAAGTATTTATTATACTGCTGTTTATTCATCAATAGCTCGAGTGTTATTTTGTCGACTCCTTCCATTTATATATAGGAATCATTTTATTTATTTATGTTGTTTACGCGTTTTCTTGGATGCGGCTTTGGCCGCTTTATCTGCAGCTTTAGCGGCTTTGTCTGCGGCTTTGGCTGCTTTGTCTGCGGCTTTGTCTGCCAATTTATTGGCTTTATCCGCATCTTTTGCAGCTTTCTTGGTGCGGTTTAATTCAGCCTTTGCTTCCATTTTATTGGCTTTCTCTGCGGTTTTTGCGGCCTTCTTAGTGCGATTCAGTTCAGCCTTCGCCTCGGCTTTTGCTGACTTTTCGGCCTCTTTGTGCGCTTTACGCGTCTTTTTATCATTCTCCTTCCTGTCTTTCTTTTCCTTCTTGTCCGCCAGCTTTTTCTCAATAGAGACTTTCACGTCTTCCAGTTGTTGTTGCATAGTAACCGTGTGTTTATCGACTAAACCCTTCAAGAGGTCATGTTTGATTTCATCGACATATTTATCCTCTGCTCTCAGTTGCTTCCTTAGTTTCTTTTCCGCTTGTTCAATCTCCTTCTTCTCCTTATTTTCATTTTTCAATTGACCTTTCAATTCAGTGGCAAGAGAACGTATGCGCTTCTTCTTCTGTTTTTCCATCGATTTGCGCGTTTTATTCACAACTTTCACTTGTTCAGCGAAGGTCTTTTCGTTCTCGCGCTTCATAGTCCTGGCTTGTTTCTGAGTATCCTTGATAACCAGTTTCACTACATTGCGCTCAATGTCCCTCAAATCTGTCTTCAGCATCTTCTTCAGTTCCGCGAGCTTGTTTTTGAACGACTCTTCACTAGTTTTCAGCATGTTCTCCATTACCTTGATTTTATTATCCTGTTCCTCCATTGCATAGACGAACGGTTCGATGCTCGGATGTTCCTTTATCAGTTCCGATACAGTTGTAATCGTCTTTCCGCATTTCGTCTTCATATTATAGTAGGTTCCATCTTTAAAACGCTCATATTGTTCCGGATTGGCTTCGATAGTTGCCAGAATCTTCGACAAGTTCTCCTTCTTGAACAGTTTTTTCGCACTGATAGAACCACGCATCTCCTTAATTTCGTCTTTAATGCGCTTTACCTCCTCCTTCGCTTCGCTCACGATTTCGCGCATGTTCTTCTTGGCAATTTTATTGCATTCCTTCTCCATAGACGGTATGCTCTCATACTGTTTGCATGTCTTCTGGAGAACCTTGAATTTATTCACATCCAAATCACCAAGTTCTCCTTTCAGCGCCATATTCGAATCGTCCATTTGTTTCTTCAAGTCCATTATATCCGACTTTACTATTTCCCTGAGCGCGCGCTTATCAAATGCATTTACATCATCCATCTTCACTAGAGGAACATTCACATGGTGTATAATCGGCTGAGAGAACTGTCTGGCGTCCTTCTCGCGGTTCAAGTAGCTGACATACCCGGCGACATCATCCAAATATTGTTTTTGTCCAGGAGCGGAGAACTTACCGCTATCCGTTTCCAAGTATTTATTAGTAAAATCGTCGAAATGTATCGGCATCTGTTCTCCCATAGGCTTGCATAAATTGATAAGTTGAACCATTTCCATAGGATTGGTCGTTATCGGCGTAGCCGTCATCAAGAGGAGGCGAACCGAGTTACGCCCCGATACCGCATAGGAATTCATCAATGATTTGTGTAGGGCATCCATATCCGGGCGCTCTATAGTGGACAAATCGCTGCTTCCATAGAGCTTGTGTGCTTCATCGATGATAATCAATGTCTTGCGTAATGGGTCTGCGGCACCATTGAGTTTCACAAGGGTATCATAATACTGATTGCGCTTACTAACAAGGTTACTGAATTGCTTGTAAGACATAGGTCGTATACGCCAAGAGGGCCCCAATAGTTTCATGCGCTTAGGTTGCTCTGATGGCATCGCGATTTCATTTGCAGTCAGTTTAGTCCGGATGACCTCGTGACACACCTGGTCGAACATATTTTTCCATATATCGTTTTTCAGAGTTGTTCTCGTAACCCATAGAATCGTGTATCCCTCACTCTCGAATTGATTCGACGCAGCGGCAATGGCGGAACAAGTCTTTCCAGACCCAGTCGAGTGCCAAAGTAACATACCTTTGACCGGGTTCGACGGGATGAAGTAGTGCTTCAAGAAATCCTGTGTGGGCGTAAGGGTAATAACTGACGAACCGCCATATACATAACCACCCGTTTTGGGTGCGCATAGGTTCTCCATCTTCGCCTTTTCCCATTTGTAGTCGCTGAAATTTTCATTGACATACTTTTTCAATTCCAAGTGTGTCATGCGTTCTGACTTCTTACTCATACCTGCGAGGTTTGCAGCCATAGCAAGTGCAAGCTCGGCAGGCATATCGTCACGCACGACAAACGGAGACAGTTCGTCATGAATGATGACCTTCTGCTTTTTAGCACCACCACTAATCGAGAAGTTATGAATGTTCTCATTTAAATCATGGTCTACGGACCCAAGAATCGTCGCGCGTTCCAGTTCTCCGGTAAAGGCAAAAAGTCGCAGGTCCAAATTCATCGACTTCAAATATAGTTGGAATGCAGTTTCGGCATTACCCATGAGACCACGTAGTTCCTGTGGTATAAACATGTCATAAATGAATACATGCAGAGGCCATCCCATAGTCGGGTGGAACTGAAGACCCTTCTGACCACAGGTTCTCGTGCCACGTCCAATCACCTGCTTCTGGTCGGCCGCAGTGGACTGGGGTTCGAATATATGAATGTATTTGATATCAAATAAATCGATACCCTCCTTGAAACCACTGTCCATCACCATGATTCGCGCGTTCTCTCCATACACGTTATTCGGACGCTCATTGAAACGCGCGAGTATATCTTTCTTGGTGGCAACACTAATCGGCTGGTCGAAAACTGTGACGGAAGACATCAAATAGAAGTTGTTACCTTTCGTTTTGCGAAGCTCGTCCTCGGTCGTCATCTGTATTTTCTTGAACTTCTTCTTACCACTTGCGATGGGTTCCGCAGTGTAACCTAACGTCATTCCGGTGGCAATCAGAGCAGATGCAATGAGCTTTACACCATAGCTGTTCGACTTCAAGTCGGTGAAAATCAAATGCTTGAATTTCGTGCCATGCTCCTTCATGTCACTCTCATCCAACGATTCTATCTTTTTTAGGAGAACATTCAACTTCGGAGAATGTGTTTCTATATCTCCTAATATTATACTCGGGTCAGAACCAAAATCGACTAAATTATGTTCCTTTTTGACTTTAGACCAATTCGAACGTTTTTTCAGACACTCGGAGTCAAATTTAACCTGGACGTCGCTTTTCAGCAAATCAGTCGTTCGTTTAATTCGTTCATCAATGGGAGTTCCAACGGAAGAGTAAGAGGAAACAGAGGACGAAGAGGCAGAAGAGGAAGAGGAAGAATATTTTTTAGACGACGCCGCAGATGAGTTTGTCATGGTTTCCCATCCACTACTATTGCTCATTTTATATATAATGTTGGTAGAAATAAATATAATCGTATAGTATAATAATGACAAGTCTAGGAGGTGGATTACAAGGCATATCTGTCAAACAAACAGCAAACAGTTTAAGAAGCGGTGAAGATGTTATGACGCGTAGGGTGTTACGCACGTCATGGAACAACTCAGTCGTGCTGAACGCCTCGAGAGAAATTGGGGCTTTCCGCGCGGCGAACAATTTAGGCGATGTTCTCAACAGGCAGAATTACTCGTGTGGTGGACCGAATCAGGTCAACTCGCGTCCCGGCATACATGGCGATAGGGGTGGCTCGATTCCGCAACAGTGCGATGGAACGGGTCTCGCCGCTGCGTCGTGCAATCCCAAATTTGTCTCGGATTCTTCCGACTACATCAAGTTCAAGAAACAGCGTGCAGTCAGCCAGAATTACAATGATAGCAAGTTCGGTGGCGACCAGTCGCGTGCTTCGTATTCGCCTTTAATGAGGGTGAGGCGTTAAAAAAATCATATAGTATAATATATGAATAAGTATTTAGTCGAATTCTTGGGAACTCTCCTTTTCATCTATGTTATTTTAGCGACGGGCAACCCTCTCGCCATAGGCGCTACATTGGCACTTGTTATGTTAATAACTGCGCCCATCTCTGGCGGACACATCAATCCCGCCGTCAGTGTGGTCATGGCCTCTGCGGGCAAGATACCGACCGCCGAGCTTCTGCCGTATGTTGTCGCGCAGGTACTCGGAGGATTAGTTGCGCTGGAACTGTACAAACGTTACAAACTTTGAAAACGGTAAAATTGATTTGGTCATGATATAATATATCATAACTAAAAAACGACACAAAACAAAATGAACTGTGAGATTTGCACCGAAACGTTTACCAAGCGCAGGCAACAGGTGAAGTGCCAGTATTGCGACATGACCGCTTGCGCCGAGTGTTGTAAGACATTCATCCTATCGAAAAACCAACCAACATGTATGAACAATGCTTGCACCGGCGAATGGTCCAGAAAGCATATTCGAGAGAATTTTACACAGAAGTTTATAAATACGGAACTAAAAGAACACCAGAAGAATGTCTTGATTGAAACACAGATGGCGCTCATGCCCGAGACACAGTTGATTATAGAGGAAATTAAACGCAAAGCTAGATTAAATCGGAAAATAAACGAACTTGTAAAGGAACGACAGGCAACGCGCGATCGAAATGCCATATACGAAGCGGAGAAGCTGGGGGAATACAACCGGAAAAAGAAGGCACTTGAGAACCTAACCAGCTGGCACACAAATTATTATGGTGGATTATACGCAGAGCAGATTAGTAAGGCGCTTGAGGTCTTTGATAATGACGATAGTCGCATTCCAGATGACGGCTTACGGGATGCACTTAAATTAATTGTGGATAACCATAAGTCACTCGAAGATAAAATACACGCAAACTTCCATGTGATTGAAACGTATAAAACCATCAGCTGCCCCGACTGGACTGAGTATGTCAAGCAACGTAATGACGAAATTCGAGAATTCGATGACCGTATCGAGAAGCTACGACGAAAGCGCGATAATGGGTCGTCGAGACAGCGCGCGGAGTTCATTCGTAAATGTGGTGATGCCGAATGCCGTGGTTTCCTGAGCACTCGCTGGAAGTGCGGATTGTGTGAGAAGACGACGTGTATTGATTGTCATGAAGTTAAGGTGGAATCCGAAACGGAGGCTCAAACACACACATGTGATGCCGATTGTGTCGCAACGATAAAACTACTGAAAACGGACACTAGGAGCTGCCCGGGTTGCCAGGCGAGTATCTTTAAAATCGATGGCTGTGACCAGATGTGGTGCACGCTTTGCAAGACGGGATTCAGTTGGACCACTGGAAAAATAGAGATGAAACTCCATAACCCACACTATTATGAATGGCGGCGCCAGAATGGAGGACTCGACCGCGAACCAGGTGACGTTCCCCGCTGTGATACTCCACAGGACATTGTGAATCGTATTATAAATTACTATAACATGGATGACCTTATACTAGAAGACAGCATAATTGAACTTTGCCGCAGATGTGTACATATATCGGCATACAACACGAATCCGACGGCACCCGATTTCGAGAATGACCGAATCCGCTATCTGAACAACGAAATAAATGCGGAGATGTTCAAGAATAACCTGGTTCGAGCCAATAAGGCATACTCGAAGAAACAGGAGATATATACGGTATACGAACTGTTGGTAACGACGTTCACGGATATTATGTTGCGGTTCTGTGATGTATTGGATGAAACTGGACAGGGCGAACCGCGCCTCGATATTCTGAACGAAATTAATACAATTGTGGATTATGTGAATGGATGTTTTGCGGACATTGCATTTGCGTATGGTTCTATTTCGAAGCACGAGGTGAGTTATGGCTTGGAAGTGTCCAAGATTTCGATGAAGAAAATTAAGAGCGACGAATAAAACAATAAAAAGAATAATATGATTGTCTCTTTCTCTTTCTCTCTCTATCTCTGTCTCTATATTTTTATTGTTTTTTAGATATCATCGAAATTAATCTCATCCTCATCATCTTTGATTGCGTTCTTATTGGACTGCTTCGGAATCAATTCATCTGTCTCGTCATCCACCTTGTCGGTAAACACGATAGCCCTGTCACCACCGCCGTCGCCATCCTCCTCGAAATCGCCATACTTCTGTTGTAGAATACACAGCAGGTCGCACTCACGCTTGTCGTCAGATTGCCAAGGACGCTTGCCGACCAATACGAACGAGTTCGTTCCGACCATATTATGCGACTTCTGACGTCCGCGGAACTTACCACGAATGTAACACAAATACTGTGTTCTGTCAATCACGTCGATAACATGACACATGCCATTACCGAGCATTTTGTCGACCTTTGCGATGAACTCGAACTCGTTGGACGGCTCGGGGTCACGGCTTGCGTGCTCGTGCACGACATTCTTACGGGCGACGGACTTACCCTTGGAACCTCCTTTGACATTCTTGACCATTTTGTTTTGCTTTTGTTTTCACTGGCGATTTGTGCGATTAATACTATAATAGATTATAGAATCAATTTTTAGGGGAACCTATTAGGGGAACCTACGGTTCCCCTATGACCCCTCCCTTTTCATTAATAAAAAATACAAATACTACTGTCAACACAACACCCCCAAGCAAAGGAGGGGTTAAAGGGGAACCTTGGTTCCCCTTCTGGGTTCCCCTTAGAAGTCAGCATTGAACTCGAAGATGTTATCATCCTTCTTGCAGTTCGTCAGCGCATACTCCGAATTGGTGCGCTCGAAGAAATTCGTCTTAGTCTCCACACTAATCAACTCCATAAAATCGAAAGGATTGCTAGAATTATAAATCTTGTTATAACCCATCTGCACCGCCAAGCGGTCAGCGACGAACTCAACATACTGCGTCATCAGCTTCGCATTCATACCAATCAGACGGCACGGCAGCGAATCCGTAATGAACGACTTCTCAATCTCCGTCGCCTCCTTGATAATCTCGAGAGCACGCTCCTTGGGCACACGCTTCTGTAGCTTACTATAGAGCAGAATCGCGAACTCAGTATGAAGAGCCTCGTCACGCGAGATGAACTCGTTCGAGAGTGTGAGTCCCGGCATGAGTCCGCGCTTCTTAATCCAATAAATCGAAGCAAAACTGCTACTGAAGAAAATGCCCTCAACACACGCAAATGCCATCAAACGAGATGCAAACGACGCATCATCATCGCCAATCCACTTCTGTGCCCACTTCGCTTTCGTGGTAATGCAGGGGAAGTTGTCGATAGCCTTGAATAACTTATTTTTCTCGTCCGTATCCTTGATGTAGGTATCAATTAAAATAGAATACATCTCGGAGTGAATCGATTCCATTGCCGATTGGAACGCGTAGAAGGACCTCGCCTCTGAGACCTTAACGTCGTTCAAAAATCGGAGCGATATGTTCTCCATTACAATCCCATCACTTCCCGCGAAAAACGCCAGCGTCATACTGATAAAATGACGCTCGTCATCCGTCAAATTGGCCCAGTCATTGAGGTCACGAGATAGGTCGACCTCCTCCGGACGCCAAAACGAATCGACCTGGCGCTTGTACATTTGATACATGTCATCATACTGAATGGGAAATAAGGTGTAACGGTCAGAAGAGTCGCGTAGAATCGGTTCGTCGGACATAGGGTTCCTAAATATATATAGAGGGCTTATAATTTTTAAGCGACTTTAGTTTTAAGCTCTTTTAGAAAATTAAGTTCTATGGATTAATATATACATACGATGAAACTGAGCAACACGAGTGTTATTTTGAAGGATACGGGTAAGATTCTCCATAATCGCGCGGTTCTATACTTTGTTCTGTTTTTGGCGATTTCGAACCTGCTTATTTTAGCGGTTGGAAATGAATACAAGTATATCTCGGTTTTTTTCCTTACGGGATTTGTTACATCGTTTTTCAGCAAGAATATGATGGTTGTTATGTGCATCGCTTTGGTGATTACCAATATACTGAAGTTCGGAACCGACGTCGAAGGATTCAAAGAGGAACAGGAAAATGAAAAGGAAGAGAAGGTTCTCCCCATAGTTACACCCCCTACTATTACCGAAGGCAATGCTACTCCGGTTGCGGAGGGACATGTTGCCCCTTCTGTGCCTGCGCTGGTTAAAGAAGGTGTTGCAGCGAAGGCCAAGCTGAGTAGCCTATCCGAGGATGAGGCGAAGGAACTCGTGGAGAACATGGACAAGATGAAGGAAATCGAGCCGCTAGTTACGGCTATCAACAATTTATTCGCAAGTTTCGATAAAATTATAAACGTATAATATAGAATGGTGATGGACTTGAAAACTCTATATTTATTAATTTTAGGTATAACTATAAGTATATTGATACATGCAATATTCAAGAAGCCTACAACAATTAAAGAGGGACTATTTGATGGAATAGCAAAAATAATTCAAGATATCAAGAATATAATTGCATTCATTTGTTGGTTCATCGAGTTTATGAGATGGGCAATAGAGTCGCTGATATGCCTATTCAAATACATAAATCCACTTTGCGTAATATTCTTGATTGTTGATATAATTATTTCAGGTATTGGGTTCTTAATTACATATGTGCTGAATAAGATGGGACTGGATAAGGTAACTGTAGCATTCCGATTTGGCCTCGATGGAATTGATAACTTATCAAAGAGTGCAACTGGCAGTAGATTATTTGTATATCCGGCTTTCATTAATAAAATGTGTTATTCGTGCGCGCTGAAACCGCCGCCACCACCGCCGAAACCTTTCTAGAAAAATTTTTTTTTAATATATACACTTATTATATAATGGGTAAAAAGTGTATTCCTGGTGTAATCTGCATCGAGAACATGACGCTGTTCATACTTCTCTTAATTTTAGGTATGATAGTTTATATGTTTGTTTCTAACCAGCGATTAGGACAAAGACAAGAACAAGGACAAATACAAGTTCCTCCCCCTCCACAAATACATATTCCTCTTTCTTATGCTCCCATGTCCTTACGCAAGGATACATTCAACGACCCCTATGCTCCACCACTGAAGATGACAGGAATGAATATGGATTATTCGCAAATCGGTATTTTGACTCGCGATGGACTTATTCTACCGTTGATGGGTAGACAATACCGGAGTGGGCGCGACAAGTGGCAATATTACACGATTTCTAACAGTGGTAATCTGAATACGAAATTACCGGTCAGTGTGAAGGGTAAGAGTTGCACGTCGGAATATGGATGCGACCAGATAATGAATGGCGACCAGGTGTATGTCGAGGGATACAACAACACATTTAACGCGACCGTATACGAAACCAATATGTTTAGTTATATTCCACAGATGTGAATAGTTTAGTTTAGTTTGCAGTAAAAAAATAATAATACATTATAATATAGTAATGAGTTCTAATGTATTAATCGTCGTGGACCGAGATGAAAAAGGCCAGACAACTTTCAAACGGTCATATATGTCAGAGGGCAATTTTGAATTAAAAAGGTCGACAGAAGGACATATCGGGTTTACAATTCCAAAAGAGGTAACTATAAACGATGTTACGGATACTTGTGTTGCGAATGGTGCATTAACCCAACAGTGTATAGCAATTAAAGCGAAAAATGAAGAGTTGTCCGTTGCAAAACCTGCTTTCATTCTTACCAAAAAAATTGCGGATGACTACAGTGTCGATTCATATGAACTGTATTATACTATAACTGAAAATGGTGGGTTAACGGTTGCAACAGATTCGATTGAGTTGACGGATGGAGTTCTCATACAAGATGAAAAGGAGGCTGCGAAAAGTAAAGAGCCAGTAGAAGAATCCGATTTTTGGAGTAAACTACGAAAGCTTGCCAGGGGTGGTGTTGAGCCGACGGCAGTGCAACCCGATAAAAAAATAGAATTAGAAAATACAATTCAAATGTTAAAAACTCAACTAGCTTCTGCGAAAGAAGAAAATGAAAAAATAATGCCATTGCTAAAATCCGCTAGTGATAAAGATAAGGATAAGGATAATACAGAATTAATCAATAAGCTATTGCAACATAATGAAAAACTTCAAACTAAGTTAGATGCTAAGAAAGATGCTCTCCTGCCTTTTGACGAGAATGTAGAAGATGAAATTAATGAATTAACTCGTGAAGTTGCAGAACTAAAACAACTCTTGGAAAAACAGAATAAACTGAATGAGGAACTTCAGGTAAGCAACCCTAACGTAACGCAAAGCAGTCAGACAGAAGAATCGATATCAATCAACGCGTCGAATGACGAGAATCAAGCTCGGGAAAGAATTAAAATGGGAATAAATGACATAGAAACTAGATTCGCTAGCGAAATCGAAGAATATAGGAAAACAATTTTAGAATTAGAACTCCGTCTGAAAGAAGCAACTAATAAGGAGGAAATTGAGAAGACAAAAAGAGAAGCAGAAACACAAAGTGAACAACCTGATTCCCCTCGTAAACAAGAATTGGAAGAAGCTAAAAAAGAACTCGATGAAATGAAAATCAAAGTAGACGCTCTAGAAAAAGAAAAATCTTTGATAGAAATTAAGTCAAAGGATGACATTTTAAAATTAGAATTAGCCAACACCAGTTTGAAGGAAGATATTACAGCTTTGGCTACGAAACTTACCGAGTTAGTGGGTCCGGATGTTGTTGCAGCTGCATCTGAATCTGGTGCAAGTGTTCTATCGAATGCTAGTTCGCTCGTTTCCCCAGATAAATCTAATGACTTTATACAACTTATAAACGAAATAGAAAGTATAAAAATTGATGGCGAATCTAAAGTCGAAATAAAAGGCGGGCTAGCAGCATCTAAAGAATCAATACAAAAGGTCAGCAAATTTGTATATGTGGAACAACCGATTTTTTACAAATTAAACGCACTAACATCAGAGAATTATAATAAATTATTTGAGAATACAGACAATCAACGATTCATGAAAGATTATCTAAAAGTTGTTATGATTGACGTTGAATTGATTAGTAATACATCAAAATCAACTGACAATGATTATGGCGAATATATAAAAAATGCAAACCAGTTTATATACGACCAGCTTAAACTCGACGATACGGTTCATAATAAAATATTCGAAGCAATGTTAACCCCATTGTCTATAAAAACACCTGTTTGCCATATTTTACGTATGGTTGGTTTCATAAATGAAGCAATCCAAAATGAATTTACGAAAAAAGAAAATATAAACTCAAAAATAATGAACGCTTACATTGAAAGATACATGCAACTTATAACAGAAAACATGGAGGAGTATTCAGACAAACGACAAAACTATAATACCGAGCTTTTTAAGTCATTTCAAGATGCGGTGGATAAACTTATACACGAACAAGACCAGTCAAAATTATTATCATATCTAAAAATATCAAACCACACGACTAGTAATCTCGACCAACATAGTTATCGATATGAACTAAATTTTGATGACATGAAAACCCCAACATTTTTAAAGCTTGGGTATAATGATAGTGTAAGTTCGTTATATGATACAACTGTGCATGCACCAAAAGCAAATCGCGAAGCAATAACGAGCGAACCATACATATTGGGTAAATTCAATCGAATATTACTCCCATATAAAGGAGCGGTTAGCACAGGCGAAATGTCCGGAGGCGCATTTGATAAAAAACGCAATGAAAATGATGCAGATGAAATCAGAGACGACATATTAAATAATTTAAAAGATGGTCGTCCAATATTTATGATTGGATATGGCATGAGTGGCTCAGGTAAAACTACGTCACTGATTTATTCGAATGAAGATGAAGAAGATGGGATATTGATACACTTATTAAAAAAAATTGTGGGCGCGAATACAATTATGGTAACTTGTAAAGAATTCGGTATAGATAAAAAGGATGAGGACAAATCCGAATTTAAACTTATTAACACAGAGTTTGTTAATATAGATAACAATAATGAAACGATTGCACAACACATAGCTAAAAATATACGTGGTTCTAGTCAAGAGCAAGGAGGGTCAAGACGTGTTTTTGCTACTCCGAATAACCCTGTCAGTTCCAGAAGCCACGTTGTAATACACATTCTAGTTAAGAATGTGGGTGGCGAAGTAATCGCAAACTTATTCGTAGGCGATTTTGCAGGTGTCGAAAATAGATTTATAAAGGATTTCAAAACGGCATGCATGTTCCAGAAACTATATGCTAAAAAACCGATAATGAAGCTTAACCCAACAGAGTTAAAAGAGGTAGCCGAGGAACAAGCTGAACTAGATAAATATAATAACGCGGAATTTGTTAATAGTATTAGCCGTTATGCTAAATTAAAAGAGTTATTCGATAGAATAAAAGAACATAGCGAAGAGGATATTGCAAAAGTTACAAGTCTATTAGAAAATAGCGGTGATTTTAAAACTAAAGCTTTACCACGCCTTATAAAAATAGACGTCACAACAAATAAAGATGCAATAGATAAAGAAACAGAGCGTTTAAAGTTAACTCAAGTGAAACCGCAAGTGAAACTGAAAGCAAGAAAAACTCAAAGGAAACCTTCAGACAGAGCTGCTTTAAGAGATGAGGAACAGGAAAGAATAAAAGAAGACAATAAAAAACTAGCCGCCGCGCTCAAAAATGCAAAAGCGCAAACCGATACCAGGCAGCGGCAGGGTGACAGAAACAATAAAACAAAGAAAAAATCAACGGGAGGAGGTCCAGATGATGATAAATACATAGGCATATTAAGAGACATTCTCGGAGTAAGAGGACAAGACAATAATGCGGTTGTAAGCGTGCTATTTGGTAATTCAAAAGATGACGCTGCGAATGTTAGAGACGCGCCTGCTGCATTATTACAGAAAATTACTGAATACAAGACTAAGCTTGATAAAAATTACAAACGAATTGTTGATGGATTAAATAAAAAACTAGTCGAAGAATCAAAAATCGAAATAAGCACCCCCATAACATACAGTGAACTTAAAGCCCTATCAGAAGAATTAGATAAATATGTACCACACTTAGAGGCAATGAAGTTTATAGATGACCGAAACGAAGAGGGTGAATTCATAAATAATAGTCTTGAGGAACTTCGCGCAGATGTCCAGAATATATTAGGAAAGCGTAATTCGAAATGTATATACTATGCGCCGGCAATCGACCCTGATTGTATCGAGCAATATTGCCCTGCACTGAACAACTGTTTTAGTAGTTCTATTGATAATGAAGAATACAAACATTCCGAGATAATGAATTGGGTAATTGATACATATGAAAAAATAAATAAATCTCAATCATTTGAAGAAAAATGTGTATTAAGTGTATTCTGTGTTTTAAATGTAACGCCTGGCGAGAACGACCCACCAGTTATGCCATATATCAATACGGATAAATTTGAAAGGATATTAATCAATATGCAAGATGCGAAGACGATTGAAGTCAATGAAAATACTGGCGTAGTCGAATTGGTAGAAATAGATATTACAGCTCCAAAACAGATTAAAGCAATTGATACACTTATTAAAAATATTGAATATGCATGGAATTCAGATATAGTTTTTCCATTTACATCAAATGATGCGGGAGAAAAGGCAAACTACAGTTTGTGTCTTAGCCTAATAAACGGCGTAGATAGTTATTTAGATAACGAAGAGAACGAAGAGAACGAAGAGAAATTCATGGAAGCATTTAAAAATATTTTCGAAGATTTTACAAAAATAACTAATAACAAAGACCAAACGGAAGAAGAAGTTGCACAAATAAAGCAAATATCAGTTCAACTAGAACAATTACAAAAAGACATGAATGATGCGGTAAAGAAAGAGTCCAAGAAACCTATACAAAAGATTATTTCCGCTCCTGAAATGAAAGCCGTTCAAACGAACAATGTTGAGTTATTAAAGACAGAGTTTAAAAGTATTCAATCTCTTATTGAAAAACAGCTTCCAAAAGGAGGTCCACCTATAGAACGTGTAGCATTAATCAATCTATCAACATGTGAGGAATATTCTGAATTAGAAAGAGCAATTGGAGGTGATTTCGGTAATAATGTATCTATTTCGATAGACATTGATTTAGATGTAATATGGAACGTTCGAACGCTAGCAGACGCTTTCCTTATCGAAATGCACAAATATAATGCATCGACTGACATAGGCACAATAAAATATCTAGATAATTTTGCCAAGTCAGATACTACTAATCTAATATGTATTCAACCAACAAACAAATATAATGTGCCATATTCAAATGCTATGAATGAGGGACACAAAGCGTTAAAAATAAATAATAAACATCTATAACCAAATAAAATTATATTATAATTCTATAATATAATGTCAAGCGCAGATAAAACAAAACCAAAAATCGCTATATTAATCGAAAAACATATTATTACCACGAAGATAGGACATTTATTAAGAGCATTAGATAATTGCAAGAAAACTACGAATGTCCGTCCAGAAAATGAAACCGCGGTATACGTAACACGAACAATTCATGATAAAATAAAAAACAAGACGAATGTCCAAACATCGAAGATTGATAATGACGGTTTAACGACTAATTTAACATAATTGTTTTCTGATGATAAAATATAATGACGGACAAACACCTTGATTATGATTATTATAATACTTTAACAATAAAGGCTAGTCCAGCAAAATTTGAATACCATGGGAAACCGAATGCGCCAAATCTAGTCTTCCAAGATGGTTTGCAAACCAAAAAATACATATCCACCAACATCTATTTAATACAGGCAACCGACCCAAATTTCGATGGAGAACTCGTCATTGAACATAAGCTGATTACCAATTATGGCGAAAAGATGTTTGTCCATTTCCCACTAAAAATCGACACACTGGTTGCCGAAAATGAGATTGACCAGCTGTTATCGATTGAACCCGGTGATAGTTTAGAGGTAAATCTAAACCGGGTGATTACCGAGCAATCGGAGTGCATTTATAGGAATACAAATGTCGCGGTATTCACCAAACCGATTATCATCAAGACCCAAATAGCGGAACGCAATTTCACCAAAAACGGAATCATTGAGGGTGGATGTTCTGATAAAGCCAGTAATGATATACTCAAATTAAAAAATGACATGAAAGCCATGATGGCTCATATAAAAGACAACTCGAGACATGGAAGCGGGGGGTCCGGTTCAGGTTTTGGCGCTGGCGGAACAATATCCGAATCCGCATTGAACGCCCTACTCGCCAAAAACGGTCTCCAATGCGATGCCATCCAAGATAACTCCCAAAACCCGTATATTGCAAAAATAATGAATGTCTCACCGGGCGTAAATGCCGAAAAAATAGATATTACGAATCCACTCGCCGTGACATTAGCGATAATAATATCTACTATTGCGGGAAGCATGGTATTTATCGCTGGATACAAGGAGATATTCAAAAGAATATACGCTCGACTAGGTAATAATACCTTAAAAAGTGTTAAAATAATGACTATTATCGAAGGAATCATCCCATTCGCATTTTTTATAACCTTCATATTAATTTCTATGGGAAAGAAGAGTTCGTATATTGCCACAATGTCGGCAATGATATGGATAATTTACTCTGTGGTTTTGGGTTTTAATAAAAAGGGTGTCATTTCCGATTTAACTGGTCCTTCGCCAGATACAGATGAAGCTATACGTAATGAGAGGCCTATATGGAAGAACTTTCTCTTAGTCTACCCATTCTGGCCGATTTTCGTAGTTATTGATTATTTGGCTTATAGAAAAATACCTTAGTAAACCATTTAAAATTTGATTCATAATATTCATATAGTATGAATCAAGTAACAATATACACACTCAAAATAGAACATAATTGGGGGTTCTTCTCCTGCTGCAGTGTCGTTATACATTACTTGGCTGACCTTATTAATACATCGCACGCCCGTAGTGTGATTCTAGATACGAGCAACTCCTTCAGTTGGTATAAGAAAAACGAAACTGATGGCGACATTATGCCAGAATATTTCAAATCATATCACCACACCGAGCTAATCGATGGCGATTCGTTGGATTTCACACACAATCATCAGTATATCGATTATACAAAACTCCGATTCGACCAGTTGAATCCATTGGTCGAGAAGTATTTCACTCCAAATGATATTATAATGAGTATCGTTAGCGATATTGAGAAACGGTATGGTATTACGGATTATAATAACATATGCACGATTTTTTACAGAGGAAATGATAAGTGTTTGGAGGCGAAAATGTGTGGATACAATGAGTTTTTAGAAAAGGCACGGCTCATCGAGGCCAAGCATCCAGGTGTGCGATTCTTGATTCAAAGCGATGAGACGGAATTCCTGGAGAAAATGAGTTCGGAATTGAAGAACTCATTTTATTTGAAGGATGATATTCGACATATGAATCGTGCTATAGATACAGTAGATAAGCGTTATAAAGAATCAAACAATGAGTATTCCAAGAAATATTTGGCAATTACATTGATTATGTCGAAGTGTAAATATGTTGTCTGCCCGAGTGGCAATTGTTCTCTATGGATTGCGCTATTTCGGAAAAATGCTAATAATTTTTATCAATGGCATAATGATGAGTGGTATGTTCCGAAGGATACGATTAAAATCAAACACTCATTTAACCATAGAGCTGGATTTTTCTCGTCTTGCAGTGTCGTATTACATTTTGTATCAGAAATAATAAATATTACTGGACCGTGTTGTGTATATATAGACACCGTTGATTTATTTGACTGGTATAAAAAAAGAAAAACAGATGGTGATATCATGCCGGAATATTTCAAACCATACGACAGATTTGAGAAAATAAATATAAATTATGTTGATTTTATGCACGACTATCAATACACTGATTATACAAAACTAAAATTCGACCAATTTAATCCATTGGTCGAGAAGTATTTCAGTCCAAATGATACTATACTTGGTATAGTAAAGGATATTGAAGCACGTTATGGTATTACGGATTATAATAATATATGCACAATTTTTTATAGAGGGAATGACAAATCGACTGAAACGAAACTATGCGACTATGAAGAATTCGTTGAAAAGGCACGGCTCATCGAGGCCAAGCATCCAGGTGTGCGATTCTTGATTCAAAGTGATGAGACTGAATTCCTGGAGAAAATGAGTTCGGAATTGAAGAACTCATTTTATTTGAAGGATGATATTCGACATATGAATCGTGCGGTAGATACTGTTGACCGACGCTATAAAGAATCGAACAACGAGTATTCCAAGAAATACTTGGCAATCACACTGATTATGGCGAAATGTAAGTACGTTGTCTGTCCAAGCGGCAATTGCTCTCTATGGATTGCACTGTTTCGGAAGAATGCATATAATTTTTATCAATGGTATAATGATGAGTGGTATGTTCCTTTGGATAAAGATAATGAAAATGATATAAAAAAAGAGAAAGAGAAAGAGAAAGCTAATACTAAGTTATTCTTTATTAATGGGACAATTAAATCTTAGACGCTCCATGAACATCCTCCGACACCGGGCTGAAGTCAGAAAGAACAACCCCACCATCTCCAATCGGCGCCATCTTCTCGACCATTGTCTCCTCGAGCGTCTTCTCCTTCGGCGGGTTCATGCGTAGCATCTCCGCATCCTTGGCGGGCTGCTCCGGCGTATACTGAAGCATCGCAACCGTCTTGACGGACGTGCGGCGAATCAGCTCATACGCAACGAAGATGGATAATATTCCTAAAACGGGGTGCTGATATAAAAAGAGGTAGAGCGCAATAGCAATGATAACAATTGTGCCGAAAAGGTTGTCGACAAGGGGAGCAAGCATTTTGGGTGTATCGGGCTGGAATACTAAATAAGCCACAAAAAGCACGAATAGAACAATCTCTAAAGGGGATGCAATCGATTTCACCATTATAATTTAGAAGTAGATATTTTATGTAATTGTATTATATAAAATGGATGTTCCGGTAAAGATAAAACGGACCTATAAGAAGCGAGAACCTAAAATAATTGAAAAAAAGAGAGAATCTGAACCCAACATTCAGATGGAAGTTGAAGAAATAAAAATAAGTACAGAACCCAAAGCTAAAACCAAAATCAAAAGAACCTATAAGAAGCGAGACAAAGACAAAGACAAAGACAAAGAAGTCATCGAAGAACCAATTGTAATTAAAATTGGAGAACAAGTACCGATGAACGAAAACAAAACCAAAATCAAAAGAACCTATAAGAAGCGAGACAAAGACAAAGATAAACAAGTTATCGAAGGACCGATTGCAATTGAAACGGGAGATATGGATGAAATAAAAACCAAAACTAAAAGAACCTATAAAAAACGAGAACCTAAGACCAAGGATAAAAGTGCATCAATTAAAACCGATTTAAAAACTTCTCCGAAAGTAATACAGACAGATATGCCTAAACTGAACGCGACATATATCGAGCTCATGGATACCCTCGGGTTCATAATGCGTAAGCGTAACGACTTTATGCGTGCGCGTGCCTATGCCAACGCCAAGGAGACCATCGCGACTTATCCCGGTGATATTACGAGCCCGGAGCAGCTAAAGGGTATGAAGGGAATCGGGACGACGATTTACCAGAAACTCGTCGATTTTACTGCGACGGGAACTCTACGAGTCTTAGAAGAGTCGAAGGAATATATGGCGAAGAAGCGTGCGATGGATGTATTTGCGAATATATATGGTGTGGGCGAGAAGAAGGCCGAGGAACTGATTGACTCCGGAATCCAGACTATGGAGGAGCTCGAGAAGCGTAAGACGGAGGTTCTCAATGACAAGCAGATTATCGGACTCAAGTATTATAGTGATATTCTGCAGCGTATCCCTCGGTCGGAAATACAGGAGTATGAGGCTATATTCAAGGATGCATTCCCGAAGAATGTCGAATGCTCGCATTTCGAGGTTGTCGGCAGCTATCGCCGTGGTATGCCGGATTCGGGGGACATTGACGTTATCATAACGTCGAGCCATTTGAGTGTATTCCGTTTGTTTGTGGATGAGCTCATTACTCGAAAAATCATCGTTGAGGTTTTATCGCGTGGTAACTCGAAGTGCTTGGTGATTGCAAAGTTGCCTAGTTCCAAATATGCTCGACGTGTGGATTTCCTCTATACCACTCCCGAAGAATATCCGTTCTCTGTCTTGTATTTCACCGGGAGTAAGGAGTTCAATACGGTTATGCGCGAGCATGCGCTGTCGATGAATTTCACATTGAACGAGCACGGGCTGTCGGTTATGGAGAACAAGAAGAAGGGAGACCTCGTGAACCATGTGTTTACTGACGAGAAATCGATTTTCGATTTTTTGAACATGGAATACAAGAAGCCGACTGAGCGCATCAACGGTTCGGCGGTTGTATTGAAGAAAGGCACCGGCGAAGGTACTGGCGAAGGCACTGGCGAAGCTACTAGCGAAGGCACTGGCGAAGGTACTAGCAAAGCTACTGGTAAAGTAAAAGTTAAAGGAACGCGCAAAGTGAAAATAAGTTCCAAACCATATGAACCTCCTCCTGCTCCTGCTAAGGAACCTACACCTGTAGCTAAGGCACCGACTCCTCCTGCTAAGGAACCTACACTTGTAGCCAAGGCACCGACTCCTCCTGCTAAGGAACCGAGTCCTGCTAAGGCACCGACTCCTTCTGCTAAGAAATCGAGCCCAATACCCGCATTTATGGAACCGACTCCTGCTCCTACTCCTGCTGTTGCTAAATCAAATGCGAAAAAGTGCTCTATAAAAAAGACAAACCCTCATATCGATTCATTCAAGAAAGATGGTATCAAGGTTCTCGAGACACTCACTGAAGACGAACTCGCCGCGATTATCGAACACGCCAACAATGCATTCCATTGCCGCGGCGTACCCGTAATGACGGACAACGAATATGATATTGTGCATGAATACTTACAAAGCAAATACCCCAACAATGCAGTCCTCAATGATGTCGGTGCGGAAATAGAAGACGAAAAAACGAAAATCAAGCTCCCCTATGAGATGGCATCTATGGACAAAATCAAACCCGATACCAATATCCTGACCAGTTGGTCTGCGAAATACAAGGGCCCATATGTTCTCTCGTGCAAGTTGGATGGTGTGAGTGGTATGTTCTCCACCGAGGGGGCTAAGCCCAAATTATACACTCGCGGTGATGGTAAGGTCGGCCAGGATATCAGTAAGATGATACCATCTATCAAGCTACCGAAAGACAAGAAAGACATCGTCATACGCGGCGAATTCATCATCCCAAAGGATGTGTTTACGAGCAAATACGCTGCCACCTATGCGAACCCACGTAACTTGGTCGCCGGAATCGTAAATCAGAAGACTCAAGACACCCGGATTGAGGACCTCCGGTTCGTCGCATATGAGGTCATCAAGCCCACTGGGCTCAAACCATCCGAGCAGATGGCCCTTCTGGAATCGATGAATGTCGACGTCGTCCAAAACAGGAGTGTTGCTGCCTTATCCAACGAATATTTGTCCGAGGTTCTCCAGGATTGGCGTAAGAACTATATGTATGAAATCGATGGAGTCATTGTAGCCGATGATAATATCCATCCTCGCGCAACAGGTAATCCCGACCATGCATTCGCATTCAAGATGGTGCTCTCCGACCAGATGGCCGAGTCCCAAGTCGTCGATGTGATTTGGACGGCCAGTAAGGATGGATACCTGAAGCCGCGTGTTCAGATTATGCCCGTGAAGTTGGGTGGCGTCACGATTCAGTTTGCCACCGGATTCAATGGTGCATATATAGAGGAAAACAAAATCGGTATTGGTGCCATCATACAGATTATCCGGTCGGGTGATGTGATTCCGAAGATTCAATCGGTCACCACACCCGCGACACAGGCGAAGATGCCCACAGAGGAATATATCTGGAATGACACCCATGTAGATGTGATGTTGCAGGACGCCACGGGTAATGCGGTAGTCCTAGAGAAAAACATCACAGGATTTTTCAAGGGCGTCGGCGTTGATGGTCTGGGTTCGGGAAATGTGGACAAAATGATTTCGGCGGGATTCGATAGTGTTCCGAAGATTCTACGTATGACGAAAGATGATTTCCTGAAGGTCGACGGATTCAAGGAGAAGACGGCGACCAAGCTGTTTGAAGGTATCCGTGATAAGGTTGCCGCAGCCTCGCTCGCTACGATTATGGCCGAATCGAATAAACTGGGGCGTGGATTTAGTAGTAAGCGCGCGGAATTGATAATCGAGAAATACCCGACGATTTTCGAGGAGGGTGAGCGGAATGCGGCGAAACTTGCAGAAATCGAGGGTTTCCAGAAGAAATCCGCGGAGGCATTTGTGCAACACATACCAGAGTTCTTGAAGTTCCTTGAGGAGTGTGGACTACAGGATAAGCTTAATTTCAAATCGGCTACACCAGTAGTTCGCGATGAGAGCCACCCGCTGTTTGGGAAGTCGATTGTCATGACCGGATTTCGCGACAAGGAACTAGAGGAAAAACTGAAGGTGGTTGGCGCGAAACTTGGGTCAAGTGTGAGTAAGAATACATTTGTAGTTTTAACGAAAGACGTCACTGAAAATACGGGTAAAGTCCAAGACGCGAAGTCGAAGAATGTGCCGATTATGACACCGGAAGATTTCATCGCAAAGTATTTGTAAGTAAAATAATAATCATATGCTTTTTTATAATTATTATTTATCGCATCAGTAAAATCGCTATCATCAGCGCAAGGAGGAATGCATAATATCCACCCTGGAAATAGAGTGCATACCTCGCCTTCTTCTCCGCGCACTCACACCCCCTCGCATCGACACTATAGTTATACACCAAATACGCGAAATATCCGAAGACGGTGACAATCAACGTCATTATCGCAGTTGTAGCTATCTTGTTCTTTGAAACCATAGTAAACTTACCATCGGTAGCCAGATTTGCCGCTAAATTCAATGCAATCAGTGCGCCGATTCCCATCTCCATAAACTTGAGGCGCTGCACCAGCCCCTTGTCGACGCACTCGCAGTGCTCCATCTTCTGCAGATACATGAAAATCACTGCAATCAAAACCAACAGAATAACCGACCGTATCGCTCTCGTATTCATTATTTGTTATATAATACATTTATATAAAAAACTGAATAAACATATGAATGAAAATTCTGTATATTGGAATGCCATTTAAAAACGAGTTGCTAAAATACAAAAACGACGTATTTGTCGAGACTGGAACCTTCCAAGGTGATACAATTGATATCTTGTTGAATAGTGATGAATTCAAAGAGAGTCAAATTTATAGCCTGGAACTATCCGACGTTTTTTACGAGAGATGCAAGGCTAAATACGCAAATGACGATAATGTTACGATTGTCCATGCCAATAGCAAATACGAGTTGTTTAATGTAATCAAAAACATAAACACGCCGATTACGTTCTGGTTGGATAGTCACTGGTCAGGCACACCGGATGTTGGTTGTGACCCCGATACAATTTGTCCTATTCTACATGAACTCCGGCAAATTAAGCAGCATCATATTAAAACGCATACGATAATGGTTGACGACATTCGACTTATGGACGGAAAGCATTTCCCCATGACATTGGATGAAATTGCCGCTCATATTATGGATATAAATCCGAACTATAAACTTGTTTTTTATGATGATTATATAGCATCACACGATGTGTTGGTGGCGTCTGTGGAATAGACTATGTCTCTAGAATAGACTATGTCTCTAGAATAGACTATGTCTCTAGAATAGACTATGTCTCTAGAATAGACTATGTCTCTAGAATAGACTATGTCTCTAGAACATGTTATTACTACGGATGAAGTGGCCGATTAACAATCCGAGTGTGTTACTGAATACGTCGTCCCATTTACCATACCAGTAATCCTTCTCTCTAGCGATATTATCGCACCACATCACCTTGAATGTATTGACCCAGCTATTTTTGTATTCCTTGTCGCAGGTGATTAATCCCTTACTTGTGCGTGGTGCCAAGCCATCCTCGACGACCTCCCATAATATACCTAAAATGAACAATTCGAATAAGTGGTCAGGGAAGAAGAATGCCATAATCGCGAAGAAGACAATGTGTGTGACGCTCCACCAATCCAGTTCCGCCGATGGGACCTTGAGAATGGGTTTTTTCAGGACCGCTTGGATTTGTCCAGGGTAGAAATGGCCAAGAACTATGAAACTCAGGGCGAATATAGTGATTAATACGGCGAACCGGAGGGTCCCTGCATCAATCGTTTTGACACGTTTCGATAAAGAAAACATTTATATATATTTATATTATATATAAATATGCAGATGGTATTGGCTTTTATTTTTGTATTGTTTCTGGTATTGGTTTTGTCTTTGTCTTTATTGATGTTTTTCTATCGGTTCCCCACCGAGCGGAAGTGTGTTCCGTCGGACAAAAACAAAGTGTATTCGCCTGCATATGGTCGGATTATGAAGATAACCGAACGCGCCGATGGGACACTATATATTGCTATATTTTTGTCGCCACTGGACATCCATTATCAGTTCTTTCCCGTTTCGGGGATAGTCAAGAAGATTGACTACGACCATAATGGAAAATTCGAACTCGCATATGAGCTGAATAAGAGTAACGATAATGAGAAATGTATCCACGTGATTAATAACGAATATGGCGATTTCACCGTTTACCAGATTGCCGGGTTCTTGGTGCGCCGTATTTCGCCATACGATAGTGTCGGGCAGACGGCGGTGAGTGGGAAGTGCATGGGGTTGATTCACTTCGGTAGTCGAGTGGACATTATTATTCCACAGAGGCATCGCTTCAAATTACGGGTCAAGGAGGGGGAATATGTGAATGGCGAGACTACCGTTTTAGGGCATTACGACGCTTAATGGTGCGGCATTTTTTGGACTTTGCTCTTCGGGTTCGTTTTGATTTACCTCCACGTTGCCGCTTGTTTTTATCCGATTCCTTCGATTCCAATGGTCGTTTTGAGCGAGTTAAAGGTGGGGGTGCTGGAGGTAAGAGTGCTGTAGACTTAGGTGCTTTAGACTTGGTTGCTAGATGCGGAGGTGCTAGAGTCGGGGCTGCTGCAGACTTGGCTGCTACAGGCGGAGGTGGTGGAGGTTGTAAGTCTGAAGATAAGGATTGTTCATTAAATGAGGACGATAGTGTTGAATTCGGTGGAAGCGCATTAAATGTTATTGTTTTAGCTGGTAAATATCGAAGGCTTGCATTGAATGTCATCAATTTGTTAGCGGCATTTAGTAATTGGACAGATTCTCCTTCGCTATACCATTTTATCCAATCTATACCGTGATCATCTATACCATAATTCACCTTGCGATAAATTCTTGCAATGCTACTATACTCATCAATAATTTTCTTCATAAACCCTATTTTATTCTCATCAATAATTTTCTTCATAAACTCTATTTTATCCTTATCAGTTTGGTTTTTAAGTAAGTTTTTATATTCCGTTTGGTTTTCAAGTAAGTTATTATATTCCGTTTGTAAACGTTCATACGCATCTGGTGATATATCCCGTTTTTCTTGCATGTCAATTAACATGCATTTAAATTTTGGTGGCGATGGACTTATCAACTTTACTAATATATTGCCCGAATGAGCATCACAATTCATTATTCCATGTACAAACCATAGTCGTGCAAATGTGAAATGAACTTCTGCCATCAATTCGTTTATCTTATCTGTGTCCGATAGCATATTGTTGTACATATCATGTAAGGAGGAGTATGTTACTGTATCGAGTGTTTGTTCTACGTGTGACATAACTATATATCCAAGTTGTGTCCTGGTATTTTTTTCAGATTTTTCAGATTTTTCAGAAACTGCATACATTAACAAGTCCAATAAATGAACTGCATCACTGCCCACTTTTTCTTTTATTAATTTCAATAAAGCAATTGATTGTGTATTTATATCAAAAATGCCCTCCGCTATTGGAGCAGGACATAAAGGAGGTGGCATCTGATATGAAAAATTGAATAATTCGCTAAGATTTCTAGATTCTTGATTTAATTGTCTACGGGTTACCGTATCTCTATCTACTTCATATTTAGCATCTACTTTATTTTTATTTGTATATGTAGTCAATTTTTTATTAACTAAGACAAACTTACATATGATTCTAACTATAGGATATTCCATTCCATTATCATCTATATCTCTAAATGGTGAAAGTTCCGACGGTACAATCATTTCCATAACTACTCCATTACGAGATTTTTCTGATATTAGCTTAATCTTTACATCAGGGTGTTGTAGTAAATCCACTATTAACTCCGTAGTATCTCTTTCTTCACCAGCAACAACATAAGCGCCACCTTTCATATATATTTATTTTGCATTATTATTTTTGCGCGTTTAAATCAACTAAGAATTTAATCCGTCCTGCGGATTCACATTCTTCGTGGTTAATGACCGATAAAGAGATAAATCCTAGCCCCGAAGGGGGCGGATTTAAATCTTCAGCGGTTCGAATATATAATATCCGCGTTCTATATAAATGGACCTCAAGTGGCAAATCACTCTCTTCTCCGCGCTCATCTTCCTCCTCGTCGTTCACCCGATGACGTATAAGCTTACCCAGAAGCTCCTCGGCGGTGTTTTAGGCAAAATCGCCGATGTGAGTGGATGCCCGACGACCCTCGGACTCGCACTGCACACGGTTGTTTATATTCTCCTGGTGCGTGGCTCGATGGATGTTAAATTATTCTAATAAGGGGGACTACCGTCCCACTTTAACCCCCTCTAGGGGGTATTTTCATAAATATGTAAAATACTTATGAAATTTAATACAGGAGATTTTTTAGTTCAATATATATGTAAACATTTGTCCAATATAATTGAACGCAAAAATCTCCGATGAATTATATTTGCGACATTTATAATAAAGAATATTCAGTCCGCAGCAGTTTGTGGTATCATTCCAAAAATGTAAGGCGAGTTTAATAATTGAACAACAAAATCTCCGATTGAACAACAAAAATCTCCACACCATGGATATAGAAATAATGGCTGACCTCATGACGATAACCATATATGAGGTAATGTATAAAAAATACTGAAGTTATTAATAAAGCCCTCGAGGCCAATGAAAATACAAGTTAGTTTCTTTAAGTAGGAAAATCAATAACTCTTAAAAGTCTTGGGAAGGAATCATTATTAATAGGTTGTTTTGAAAATTGGACATTTATAAAATGTCCAAAAATAATTATGTCACCAACAAAATTATCGAAAAAATGAGATGTGAGCATGATGCTTTGATTTCGGATTTTTATTGAAAAATTTTACAGCATAATTTTTTTCAAATAATTTAGGAACATTTGGGATATCTGAAAAACTCTGATAATTTTAAAGACATTTAAAAATGTTCCAACCATATGACACTATATATGATGTCATGGCAATTTAAAATGCAATGATATAGAAACAGATGTCTAAAAATGTTCCGACCCACGAATGTTCTATATGTAGCTATGTTTGCAAAAAGCACTCAATATTGTTAAAACATTATGAAACTGCAAAGCATAAGACTAATGCTGGAATAACACCAATCAACCCGCCTAAGAATAAACAGGTATCGTATGCATGTCAAATATGTGCAAGGAACTATACAAATTATAAATCATATTATAGTCATAAAAGTAAATGTGAATCTATACATGATAATAATATAGTGAATGCATTATTTAAAGAAACACAAGAACTTCGAAACTTTATAGTTGAACAATCGAAGCTAACCGCCGAGTTAGTGAATAAGGCCCTCGAGTCCAATAAAAATACAACTATTGTAAATAGCAATAACAACAGCAACAACAAATTCAGTATCAATCTCTTTCTCAACGAGCAATGTAAGGATGCGCATAACTTCACCGAGTTCGTAAAAAATATCGAGATTTCCTACCAGGACCTAGAGAACAATGCACAGCTCGGTTTCGTCCAAGGGATTTCCAAGATATTTATGGATAATCTGAAACAACTCGGTGTTAACGAGCGACCGATTCACTGTACCGATATCAAACGTGAGACCATGTATATAAAAGACGAAGATAAATGGAATAAAGAGGTCGACGATTCCAAGCTGCAAAAAGCGATTCAAACGGTTTCCTATAAAAGTATGGGAAAACTCATGGAGTGGAAACAGGAGAACCCGGATTACCAGGATGCCGATTCCGAGTTCTCCAAGCGATGCCTGGATATACAACGGCAGACACTCGCGGGATGTGACAGAGATACATATTATCCGAAAGTCATCCATATCCTGGCAAAGGAAACCATGGTGGATAAATAAAAAATAAAGACAAATACAAATACAAATACAAATACGCTATCTAGTCCTTTTCCTTAAGAGGGATCGGAGTGAATCCAATCGCGTGCCACTCCTTGAGTTTTGCTTCACGTTCCTCATCCGTCATCTTGAAGAGTGGCGACTCCTCATTGATCACCATTACTGCATCGATATGGCATTTTTCGCACCAAAGACAGTTATGTCTTTTGACCAGGTGAGATGCTTCGTATATTTCAACACAAGATACACATGCCACTAGATTCTTTTTTCCAGCAATCAGCGTGTTTACATTGTCCGTAGCCCAATACATGTAGTCGGAAGTCTGATATCTGTCGCGATTCATTTTATAGATTTAGAAGTTAGATGCAAATAACAATAGGAGTTTGGAGAGAATCAATTTTAGGAAAACATTATGGGCATTATATATATATAATATGTCCGAAACTGCGGTTGATGTTGAGAAAAAATACGAGGATAATGACGTTGGAAGGAAACAATTTAAAGATGACTTACTCACCAAATATAATAACGATGCAGACAAAGACAAACGAAATTTAATTGAGGTCTGGAATGATTGGTGGGATAAACATGAAAACCATAATGAGACACGCGGGAATCCATTAAGTAACCCAGTAAAATCATCTGACCTAGAAGCAGTAAATTCATCTGACCTAGAAGAAAATAGAATAAAAATGTTTACATCAGTCTTCGAAATATATTTATATAGAACTATTGAGCTTACAGTACCATCCCGATTTAAAAACGATTATGATTTTAGTGAGAGTAATTATGACTTACTACCTGATAATGTAACGCATTATAATTTTCCTACAGATTTTTTTACTACAAAATTTAAGGTTATAGAACCAGAAGCAAAATTTGATAAATTTAAGTCGGCTTACGATGGTTGGAATAAGTTAAAAAATGAGAAGAAGCAGAAAGAAGAAGACATTGTGTATAATTTAATTTTGAGACGAGTATTTCCAGCAGATAGGGAAAAGTTATGTAATTCTGTTATAGGGACACACATTGTAACATCGATTCTTGCGACTGTTAGTGCTGGCTCGGCAACCATAGCTACACTTTCAATAGCGGCTCCTGCCTTAATAGGCTTGGCTTCGATTGGGGCAGGACCTGGAGGATTAGTTCTTGTTGTATTTTTAGGGGGAGCAGCAATTATATATGGATTTTTTACTAAAACAAGTTATAATTATTATAAACGACATAATGCAAGAATTCGCGAAGGTGTAAAATTTGGAGGTAACGACGGACAAGGACAAGGTTCAGGACAACAATTCGAGCTTAAGATTCTACCTGAAATACCAGATGGAACTAAATTGATTACAAAGTTTGAATTATATAATGATGGAAGAATCGAATCGGCTGATGATGAAAACATGCCTCCTATTCCACCCAATCCAGAAATTGAGAAAAAACTTAGAGACCCGAAAACATTAGAGACAGTGGTAGCAGAAATGCCTCCTATTCCAGAACAAATTCGAGAGAGCGCACACTTGAAAATGGCAAGAGAAGTTGTAGCTGATTTCACTAAAGCGGCTATACAGAACGTGATGAAACAACGACCAGATGCTGTTGCAGGAGGTAAAACAAGACGCCGTCCCAAACGCAAAAGGAGCAAAACTAAACGCAACCAAAAAAAATCGAATAAACGAAGGACTTAAACTACGCACACAATAATGCGATGCCATTCTCCTGACAATAATCGAAAATCTTCTGCTTCTTCGCTTGGTCTCGATTCACGGACGAGCGAAGTGGATGGTCCACGATTTCCAACCGTAGTAACGCCGGGAAATTTTCCAAGTATGGGATAAACTCGAACCCCGCGCAAATCTTCATCTCCTTCACATTGGAGTTACGAATCTTACGAATATCTGGGAGAAGCGTCAAACTAAAATCCCACGGATTACCACTATTCGAAATCATCCGAAGCTTTTCCAGCGACACCATTTGAGAGATAATATGATAGATTCCGTCGAACATCGCGGGTCCATACTCCTTTTTAATGCAGCCATCATTAACCACATACTCACCATAGTTTCTTACGGATTGACAAGCCCAGCCAGAATAATATGGCTTTATGTTTTCGTCAACGGGTTGTGGTTGCTGTGTATAAACACCCTCTGGTGCGACCCTGGACGAGGGTGACTCAAGGGCTTGAATGCGTGCCTCGAGTGCTTCAATGCGGGCAAGTAGTTCTTCGTTAGACATAATGTTGTAGTTTTTTGATAATTATAAAAAATAATAATCATCAAATCAATTTTGAGGGGGAACCGACGGTTCTTGAAAACGAAGTTTTCATATGCGCCGTAGGCGCTACCCCTCTAACCCCTCCCTTTTAATAAGCATTTTTAGGGGAACCGACGGTTCTTGAAAACTTCGTTTTCATATGCGCCGTATGCGCTAACCCTCTAACCCCTCCTTTTTAATAAGCATTTTTAGGGGAACCGACGGTTCTTGAAAACGAAGTTTTCATATGCGCCGTAGGCGCTACCCCTCCCTTTTAATAAGCATTTTTTACCATCGATTTATCGTAAGTAATTTTTTATGCAATCATCATACGATTCCGATGACGAATTTCCCCACTGAAACAACTGTCCGCATTCTGAACATACGGGTCCGGCACCGTCCTAAAATAGAAGTAATAATCCCATAGTTCAATGTCTGTATACTCTCCATCGTCGTAAGTATGAATATCGTAATTGTATGGAAGCGACTCGTCGCTAATAATATGCTTCAAGCACCTATAGTGGTCATCATCCATATAAATAATGTCGTGTCGATTCGCCCATAGAATCTCTCCTATCTCCACTTGGACTTTAAATGCCGCAAACAGTAAGCGGATGAATGCGCACTTGGTCTCCGGGCATAAGTCCTCGGTGTTGTATTTGTGAGTGCATTCGATGATGTAGCAGATAATTTCAACACACTTCCTATAAGTCCGCTGGGAGGGAGATGGGGGGCAATGGCGTAGTAGAAAGGTGACTTCTTTGATACGAGCCAGTAACCATGGACTGTTTGCACAGCGCACTATCGAGTCAGCCGGGAAATCATAAATAATCAAGTAGGGTCCAGTCGTTTTTCCGCTTCGTAGTTTCATATTTGCTTCGTTCGTTCGTTCGTTATTAATAGATAGAATTACATTGATTCAATTTTTCTGTATATATTCGACTAAACGAACAATTACCATAGTAATTTGTCCGATAACCAACCATTGCTCATTTTTACCTGTCGGTCTTTTTCGTGACGAATTCTGTATAATCGTCGGCGAGTTTTCGCGTATTTGGGACCACGTTTCTGTATATATGTCGGATAATCGTTCATCCCATTAGCGCCAACACTCGCAATTTTTTCTCCCGTCGTTTCATTATACACGTCAATTTTCTTGGTCTTGTTTGTTGATGGCTTTACGCTTAAGCCCAGGCGTTTCGCTTTATTATAAGTATATCGGCGAATTGTATATCGCGGCATCTATATAGTATTATCGAGAAAAATTGAATGAAATATATATTTTTATTAAAACTTACCAATGAATGTTCACTTATAAACATATTTCCGAAGTTGTCGGTGCCCCTCTTCGATATTGGCGTTTCTCGGTCGTCGCATGGTCCGCTACGTTTTTCGACGACGCTCCGCGCTTCCGTGTATTACCCGTAATATTCGCACCAATGTTTATACTCGAACTGCAGGACTCTGCTGGTAGAAACGCTCTTAACTATGTTCTCCTCCAATCTATCATTGATAGTTCTTCGTTATCATTTGTTGTCGGGGTAATCGATATGATAATATCGTGTCTCAGTCTCGCGCTCAAACTCGATGGTAGGTGGAATCGATTTATGTCTTCCGTGGCGGACCGTCCATCCGGCGCCATTACTGGGGCGGTCTTATACTGCCTAGGTTCCGCCACACTTGCAATGATTGCTGATGGCCTGACGGCCTATGTGTTCGGTGTATTCATAATTAACCTCGGTATAAATCTTTTATGGAACACCTGTTCCGTCGCATTCAAAGACCATGGCAAGGGACGCATCGAACTGTTCGAGGCAGAAGATGAGGAGCAAGTGGCAATTTGTCCAGCTGAAAACATACGTGGCGATATCGACGCAAAGGTCATGCAACTACAGGTTATGTGTCGGTTCGCGGCCGGTTCGATTGGACCACTGTTGGCGACGCATTTGATTTTTGAGCGACCCACGGATGCGTATGGAGTACTAGCAGTCATAGTCGCCGTATTGGGAGTAGCCATGGCTATAGTTGTTCGTCGAATCGAAAAAGATGAATCGACCCAAGTTACCAACGTCAATGCAAATGTCACTTGGCGCATGGTCCTTCCAATCGGTGGTGGCTTACCACAACCTTATGATGGACATTTCAACACACCATGGTTTCATAGCGGTTTGCTGATTGCCTTCACCGAAGTTGTTCGTGGTGGTTTCGCTCGTGTGTTATGCCTTCGTGCCCTGTCGATGGGTCTATCACAGAAAGAGATTGCTATAGCGTTGGCTGTGGTGGGTGGGACGGCGGTATCGTTCTTCTGGCTCTCCGATATTGCAGACCGGAATCGTCGTCTCGCGGCGATCCTTAGCTTCACCGTATTGGGGCTGGGACACCTGAGTCTTGGTCTCTCTACGTCACTAAATGGGGTGTTATGCTCGTCGGTGCTATTTGGACTTGGTGAGGGGTTTTCGTGTGGTCTACGTGCACTGAATGCGAGTGATTGTAGACATCGTAATGGGCCAATGGGGCATTTAAGTCGAACCTTTGTCTCAGTCTCTGAGACTGATAAAAAGGTAGAGATTGAGACAAAGGACGCCGAGCTTGTGCGCCGTCAGGTGCAATCCATGACCGGAATATGGCTCGACATAGGTGGACTATTTAACTCTCTAGTGGTTGGATTAGTCGGAGGTTTCTTTGGAATGAGAGTGACCAGCCTAGTATATGCGGTTGTCGCCATGGTTGCGGTATATTCGTCGGCGCTGGCACCTGACAGCAAACCGACATTGTGTTGAAATCTATAAAATTGATTATGTTTTTTTCTCATTATATAAAAATTACCAAAGCAAACCAACACCAATAATGACTACCAAGACTACCAAGATGATTAACGGGACTGAGACCACGTTTACGTGGGAAGACGGATACTGGGTCCAGCAGGAGGAGGGCACTTTCGAGGATTTTTACGATGAGGACGAATGCAGGAAGTTGCTGAATCGCCTCAACCGCGGTGCCGAGATGAGGGGGTTCGGCATCAAGAACGCCAAGGGTATGACGTCGTATATGCCGATGCATTTCGCGAAGGTTCGTATGGTGTCTTTCGAAGCTTTCGGAAAGAGATATTCGCAACTGACGCGTAAGAACGACCCGAACGGATTCGACGCGTATTTCGTCATCAGGGACTATTCGACCAAGATATGGGTCCAGAAGACGGGAGAGAACATCGGCAAGCTCACGGATAACGATGAGCTTCAGCTTATTAAGGCGCTGGGGAAAGCTTCGGACTACTATTCTGGCGTCGGTGTGAAGAACAGGAGGGGGAGGTAATAGAAACAGAAACATAAACATAGAGAGAAACAATGGTTATAGGAAAAACCATTTTTTTATTGTATTGGACAAAATTGATTCTACCAAAATAGCATCTCTATAATAAGCAATTGCTCTTTCTCTTTATTGCATAATGCTTCTACGAAACGGAAAATACTCTACGGATATCGAGCAGATGTTGGAGAACAGGAGGAACTTGAGGAGTCATACGGTCATCAAGATCCGGAGCGCCACTATCCGTGAACTCGAGGACGCTTTTGTGGACGACGGTTTCCAGACACGGAAGAATCTGAGGGACCTGAAGACTGTGTTTAATAAGACGGACGATGAGTATCTGCAGATGTTGCAGGGGTTTGCTAGGATTTATAAGTATTAAAAAAAAGAATAGGATGTGGATGGATGAATATTATATTTTTTATTACCGTAGTTTTTCTAATTCGGAACAGATTGTATTCAATCTACATACCAACAAGTATCGCCTCCGGAACACAAATAGCCCAAACAATAAAATCCCCGCGCATAAATAATCACAATGCAATATTAGAAGTATCTTCATCACCGTTACGAAGAACAGCCCAGTATAAAATATAACGAAATTGTCGGTGTCGATAATGGAAGGCATTTTCTTCTGTATCTTCTTTTAGAGTGTACATTCGATTGGTTCAATTTTTACAAAAACAATGCTCGGAAAATAATAAAGAATCTCTGGATATATTATAATGGATGTTTATACCATTTCGTTTTGGGTGTTTTATTTGGTTTTCATCGTGTTGTCGGTATATTTAGTATCGTATAAGAAGGTGGATGAAGTGCTTTATATGCAAATTGCGTCGGGAGTCGGAATGTTTGTAACCAGTAAGATTGGCCGGACCTTTTTAGGGATTGCGCAATAAAAACGTATGTGTATAGTATATACATATGTTTAATAATATAGCCGACTTTACGAATACCAACGACTATCTGCCGTTATTGAATGCAGTATTGATTACCGATTTGTCCGTAATTACGTTATTGAATACAAAGGCATTTTCGTCGGATGTTTTACAGAAGTGGTATTCGAAATACAATCTATCGGCCGTTATCGCGGATGTGTTGATTATATTGATAGTATTGATTATCACGAGATTCTTGTATCATTCCATATTCGCCGATTTTTCGATAGTGAATTTCATACTACTGGCCATAGCATTGCAAGTAACGCATGATATATTGTTCTATGCGTTTTTCAGTAGTGTTCCCAGGGGGGTAAATCAGATGCTCGATACATTCAAGGATTATGCGAATGAGATGTCATTTAAGGCCGTTTTGGCAGATAGCGGCATGATGATAATGTCATGTTTATTGGCGTATCTGTTTGTGAATCAAAGTGTGAATACTAATATAATTGTCTTGATTGTATCTATGTATTTATTACCGTATTTATTATACAATTAGAAAAATACAAAAAATTATTACATATTTGAAGAATTACACATTTAATTCTTCAAAGTGCTACCTATTTACAGATTTGAAAATGGCACTTCGTGCAGTTTTAAATCTTAAATGGTGTAAAATGGTCTATTTATTACAACGTATTTGTAACCTTACTATACTTCACAATGTGTTCGTATTCTGCCGGCAAATTCACCCTACATTTCTCGCTATCATACACTCGAATCGTTGATGGGCCCTTGATATGCGTGAGTAGTTCGCACATGCTGACGTTATACAAGTCAGTGTAGTGTATCTCTGTGTCGCTCATCCAATCAGTGTCCTCGTTGTCCCACTGAAGTTCCTCATTAGTCGGTGTAAGATTCACCAATGGACCAAGTTCTCTCCTGTTGTGCGAGTGATATCTCGCTGCGGCCAGTATCTTTCCATGTGATTTGCTCTTTACAAACCATAAACGGTCTCCAGGTTTGACAGTTCTAGTGAAGAATTTACCAAACGAGTTTGTGGACTGAATGCCCCAAATCCTTTGTGGCGAACTCCTAATCAAGTTTGCGCCGTTTCCAACACGCAAAATCCAGTCTTTAGACATTATATTGTATTTAATGTCTAATTGAATCGTTTATCATGTTTCAATTTTATAAAAGTTTCTTTATATAGGAAAAACAATAACTCTTAAAAGTCTTGGGAAGGAATCATTATTAATAGGTTGTTTTGAAAATTGGACATTTATAAAATGTCCAAAAATAAATATGCAGCCACCAAATTCTCGAAAAAATGGGTTGTGAGCATGATGCTTTGATTTTTGATTTTTCTTGAAAAGTTTGGCAGCATAATATTTTTGCGTATTTTTCTTCGGCGTTTTTTCCTGTTCTATAAATATAGAACATTTAGAATGAAAAAAAACGCCGAAAACGCCGAAGAATTTAGTTGTAAAGAATGTGACTTTACATGCTGTAAACTATCAGACTGGACTAGACATACAATGACTCGAAAGCACCAAAATAGAACGATTTTGAACGAAAAAACGCCAAAAAACGCCGCAGCAAGTTATGCTTGTAAAAAATGTAATAAGGAGTATAAAGCTCGAAATAGCCTGTGGTATCATGAAAATAAATGCAATATAGTAGATGTTATAAATGAGAACAAATGTAAAGAAAACCAACGTTTATTGAGCGATAATCTGGAATTGCGGAATTTTATAATAGAGCAATCGAAACTCACCGCCGAGTTGGTAAATAAGGCACTCGATTCCAGTAAAAATACAAATATTGTAAATAGTAACAATAATAGCAATAACAAATTCAATATTAATCTGTTTCTCAACGAACAATGCAAGGATGCCTTTAACTTCACTGAATTTGTAAAGAACATCGAGATTTCCTACCAAGACCTGGAGAACAATGCACAACTCGGTTTTGTGCAGGGCATTTCGAAGATATTCATGGATAACTTGAAGCAGCTTGGTGTTAATGAACGACCAATTCATTGCACCGACGTGAAACGTGAGACCATGTATATCAAAGATGAAGATAAGTGGAATAAGGAACCAGATGATTCCAAACTACAAAAAGCTATTCAAACAGTGTCTTATAAAAGTATGGGAAAATTAATGGAATGGAAACAGGAGAACCCGGATTACCAGGATGCCGATTCCGAGTTCTCCAAGCGATGCCTGGATATACAACGACAGTCACTCGCTGGAAGTGACCGTGACATTTACTACCCGAAGGTCATTCATATCTTGGCAAAGGAAACCATGGTGGATAAGTAGTTTTGTTTTTCTTTAAGTAGGAAAAACAATAACTCTTAAAAGTCTTGGGAAGGGAATCATTATTAATAGGTTGTTTTGAAAATTGGACATTTATAAAATGTCCAAAAATAAATATGCAGCCACCAAATTCTCGAAAAAATGGGTTGTGAGCATGATGCTTTGATTTCTGATTTTTTGTGAAAAATTTGACAGCATAATATTTTTGCGTATTTTTGCCTCTGTGTTTTTCCTGTTCTAATAATATAGAATATTTAGAATGAAAAAACACACAAAAAACACAGAAGAATTAGAATGTAAAATATGTGACTTTAAATGCTGTAGACCTGCTGAAATGGCTCGTCATATGTTGACTCGAAAGCACCAAAATAGAACCATTTTGAACGAAAAAAACACCGAAAACACCACATCATCATTCGTGTGTAAAAAATGTAATAAGGAGTATAAAGCTCGAAATAGCCTGTGGTATCATGAAAATAAATGCACAGCACAACCAGGGATTGAACCAGTCATCATGAATCAGATAATCAGCGAACTACGCAACATTATAGTTGAACAATCGAGAACAATTGATAAGGTTATGGAGCAAAATGCTGAAATAATTGCAAAATCGGATAGAATCGTGAATAATAATACTATCAATAATAACAACCAAAAGTTTAATATCAACCTGTTTCTCAACGAGCAATGCAAGGATGCATTCAACTTCACTGACTTCGTAAAGAACATCGAGATTTCCTACCAAGACCTGGAGAACAATGCACAACTCGGTTTCGTTCAGGGGATTTCGAAGATATTTATGGATAATCTGAAACAACTCGGAATCAACGAGCGACCACTTCATTGTACCGACGTGAAACGTGAGACCATGTATATCAAAGATGAAGATAAGTGGAATAAGGAACCAGATGATTCCAAACTACAAAAGGCAATTCAAACAGTGTCCTATAAAAGTATGGGTAAACTTATGGAATGGAAGCAGGAGAACCCGGATTATCAGGATGCCGATTCCGAGTTCTCCAAGCGATGCCTGGATATACAACGACAGTCGCTGGCAGGAAGTGAGCGCGAGACATACTACCCGAAGGTCATTCATATCTTGGCAAAGGAAACCATGGTGGAAAAATAATTATACCGATGTAATGGGGAGCTTGCATATTTCAATATGAATGCCCTTCTCGACATATAGTAATGTTTTACCAGTTATTTCATTTTCTGGGACATCTAAATCAGAACACATAGGTTCTCCATCCGCTTCCAGAAGTTCTTCTATGATAGTCTCTGCATGACGCACTTTTGCGGCTGATACAGCCACGGCGAAGGATGTATACACCGCCGGATATGGGTCGCCGTTTTCAATCACAACGTATACGTAAGTCATTTTTATTATATGATTATAATAAAAATTATTATTTATGCACGCTTTCTAGTAGTTCTTTGGCGTGGTTTTGTTACTTTACGAGATTTGTTTTTCTTTTTGCCTCCAAATTTCTTCCCCATTTGACGTGTAGCTATGTCTATATACTTATCCAGTTGTTCATTCGTCCATTCTACTTTTTTCGTAGATGCAGACGCAGATGCAGGCGCAGATGCAGGCGTAGATACAGGCGCAGATTCAGATAAACGTTCAAAACCTGTGCTTATTGCCTCTCCTATAAGTGCGCTTTTTGTAAGAAATTTAGAAACACTGTTCTTCCATTCGATTTTAGTTTGTATAGTATACTCCTTGCTTGGTATAGGCGGAAATTCTCTGATTACAGTTGGCTGCTGTCTTCTTAAATCTTTAAATTGTCTATTAACTGATGCTGTTTCTAATTTATTATTCTCGGCTACTACCTTTCTCAATCTTGTTAAATACTCTTTTTCGGTTTCTGTCTTTTTCGACATTATATATTATATAAAGATATCTTTACATTTAATACAAAATGCCCGAATCAGAATCGAAAATGTTTTTATGCAAAGATTGCAACTTTAGGTGCCATAAGAAGTCGAATTGGACCAAACATAGATTAACGCACAAAAATTACATGCCAGAACAACAAAAAGAACCCAAAACAAAATCGCGACGCTATTGTATGCAAATAATGTAGCGATATATATTATATATGTCGGGTTTTGGAGAAAAGATAGGAACAAAGAGCAAGAGAGATGAATATGAATACGAACAAGCTTTCTTAACAAATCCAAAGAATCAACAACTATTACGTCTTATAAAAAGTTCGAAACAAGAACCAGGAAACCCACGGCGATTTGACGATTTTAAAGCTATACACTTTACAACTGAAGATGATGCTAAGTATATTGAGAGCTATAAAAAACCAAAATATGTGCCAGAGGAAGAACAAGATACTTACGAATATATCTTAACAACAAGCTTGTTGAACCGTGCTACACTAAGCATTATAGATAGAGGTCCAAATACAATATTATCCGTAGCAATTAACAATCGTGGAAATATTGCAGCAGGATGTGAGAATGGGATTGTATATTATATTGAAAAAAACGGAAGAATCACTACTATACATAAATTGGATGCATACGGGGCAGTAGCTCGAGATGTCGAAATAAATGCAGTCGCATTTAGTGTTGATGGACGGCATATTTTTGCTGGAGGTAATGATGGTATTATACGTATTTGGGATTCGCAAAATAGAACCGTCCAAGCCATTATTAGAAACAATGGTATTATAAATACAATTGCGGTTGCGGTCTATCCACAGAATAATGGACGATTTATTTCCGGTGATGAAAACGGAGCAATACGAGTATGGGACATTACTACGATGAATTTACTCCAAACATTGATGCATCCTAATCCAGGAGAGCCCTTAACTAGCGTAAGGTGTATTGCCTTCAATCCTAGTGAGACTAATTTTGCTTCTGGCGGAGATAATGGAATTATTAAGATATGGAATGGAGAAACATTAACCGTGTTAGGAACTATGACTGATTCATCTCAAACTGGTATAAAATCGATTACATATGCAAGCGATGACATTGTTGTTTCAGGAGATATAGCTGGCAAAATACACATTTGGAATGCAAAAAATGGAAATTTATTGCGAACTATCAGAGAATTTGGCATGCCTATAAATAGCATAGCATTGCTCAAACAAAATATAGTTGCAATTGCATATGAATATTGGGGTAGCCGTCAACACGGCAATGTACGAGTATATAACGTAGATAATGCGAGATTAATACAGGAACTTGACGTTGGTTTACCAGCGAACTCGCTCGCAATTGGGCCTACTGGCCAAATTGTAGCCGGAGGAAGAGAAGGATTTCTTATTGTTGCATCAAACGAACCAACGCCAGACGCAAAAGAACGGGTGGATGCGTTGACGCAAGGCACTAAACGTTCCAATGAATTATATGCAAAGCGTGTTGAAAATGCTACAAATCCTTCTTTGAAATCATCTTCTGCTGCTGCCGCTATGCATAATCCTTCGAAATCATCTGTGGCCAGACTTCCAGTTAGTGTTGATGAAAAACTTTTTGCCACACTTGAACGTTTTCCGAACTTGCCAGCTGAAGCTCAAAAAAACGTTACTAGCTACTTAGGAGGAAAACGCAATAAGCGAAGGCGTAAGACAATACGAAAACGAAACAATAAACAAAAACGCACTTTGAAACGTAGATGAATGGACCATAATAAATCGTCACTATTCGATGGAATAATCTAGTAATATATATTATATATGTCGGCTTTTGAGGAACGGACACAAAAGCGAAAACATAAAGAGGCATTCGAAACTAACTCAGTTAACCAAGGTTTTTTGAGAACAATAGCAAGTTCGGCGCAGGCACAAGACACACCACGTCAATTTCATACCGATGATGTCGTTTGGCTAACAACCGAAGAAGAAGCCGCGAAGATTCCTACTTATAAAAAACCATGGTATATGAAAGGTAAAGACACTGTCGAAAGTTTTATTAAGAAATCGATAAATAATCCGAATTCAGCATTATCTTCCGCAATCAAACTTCCTGAACGCGTAGTAGCGTATAATACATCCATATTTTCGGTTGCAACAAGCAATGCGGGAATTGCGCTCGGGTGCTATTGTGGCGCTGTATATTTAATAACAAACGATGGTGAAATGATTACATTTTATGCAAATGCAGGGGCAATATTATCAGTTGCCTTTATTAACAACGGACGACATATTCTCGCGGGAGGATATGATGGTTTTATACGGATGTGGAATACCCAAAGACCAGCCGAACAACCTATTGTTTTTCCCTCTAACAGTGACGGTTTGGTGAATACAATTGCAGTTCATCCCGATGGACGGTTTATTTCTGCGGGGCGAGATGGAAAAATGAAGATATGGTATGAAATGAGGGGGAGTGTACAGTTGTCACGTGTCCTCACCCATCATGAAGATGGTAAAATGAATCAAAGTGTAAATTGTGTTTCATTCAGTCCCTTGGGCGAAACCTTCGCTTCTGGTGGAAATGATGGAATTGTTGTAATATGGGATTCGGAAAAGCTCGAAAAAGTAGGACGTATAATTCACCACGACGAAACAAAATATGTGCCAGCATTTCAAATAGGTGTAACCGCGATTGTATATATTGACGAAGGACATATTGTTTCGGGAGGCAGAGATGGTAGGGTATGTTTATGGAGTATAACTGGAAACATTATGCATGTAATAGAAGCAAAAAATACAACGGTGAATAGTCTGGCATTTACACCAACAAATGATGGTATACTTGCAGTGGCATATGAAAAATGGGGTCAAGGAAACTTAGTTTTATTCGACAAAACGGGAAGACAACTACAGTCGTTAGATGTTGGTCTTGCTCCAAAGTCTGTCGTGTTTGGATCAGATGGAAAAATTATATCTGGAGGAACCGATGGATTTTTGGTTATTGGGTCAAATACAAGGAGCGAATATGCAACGGAACAGGTGGCGGCATTAAGGGAAGGTATTGCGCAATCTAACGCTGTGTTTAAAGAAGCAGTTAAGCATGGTTTGCCTCCACCTCTTCCAAAGAAGGGTAGCTATCCAGATGCAAAATCATCTATTAGCATTCTTACAAGATTGCCAGAGAAAGCGCAAGAGGATGTTTTAAAATTTGTTGGAGGAAAACAGACTAAGCGAAAGCAAAAACAACAAACACGTAAAAAACGCACTTCGAAACGCCGATAATGATTTTCACCTTTGAATAATTATAATGGCAGGCATTTACAGATTTACAGATTCAAATCTTCAATGATTTCAAACCGCAAAAAAGTTGCGGGTTGAAATATATGAAATTTAGATACTTTTATTACGCTTCCTCGTCTTGGCACCACCCAAACCAGAAGAAGGTTTTTTGCTAGAAGCAGAAGATTTTTTGCTAGAAGCATTTTTTCTAGATTTATGAGGAGACTGAACCTGCTCATGACCAGGAGGAGGCGGCAGAGGGTCATTTTTTAATTGTTCCTCATAAAACTCTTTCAAATGTGGGTCATCTTTCGGCGTAAAATAACTCATTACTTCGCGGACCAATTCTGGGTGCGATTTTAGAAAGAATTTCTCACTGAGAGCTTCCATACCTTGTTTATTTGCTGGTTGAAAATGGTCATCCATTGTTCCACCTCTATTCCATGCTTGTATTCTATCTCTGGCCTGGTCATAAAGTCCAATCGATACATCATTTGAGTAATATCCAGAATAATCTTTATCATAGGTTAAATATTTCAGCTGTTCTCTGAGAAAATTCTTTTCTATATCCTCCCACCGATGGTATGGGTCTTCTTGTTTTAACAACTGTTCAATTTCTTTATCAGTTAAATGACGACTTTGTGATTGTATATCATCTGCATATTTCATTTCCGCCATTTTTCTGTCAAACACTTGACTCGCAGCGACCGTCGGACGCGTTGTTCCCAATAAATCGAATGTATAATCAAAATTACACGTCGGGCATTTTATATTTGGGTATTCTTCCCCCCACCGTCTTGCTAAACATTCATTATGGAAGTAATGTTTGCAAGCCGTTTCTACTACCGTTTTATCTTTAGATACTACCGTTTTATCTTTAGAATTTAACGGTAGTCCACATAAAATGCAATCAGCTGCCTTTAATTTTGCAGGTAAAGCCTTTGACTGTATAAGGGTAACTTTGGGGAATTTGCGATTCGAGTAAAAAACAAACGGACGGTCAGGGCAATTTTTTCCAATATGACCACATTCGTCACAATTACTACATATAAGTTCCTTTTTTTTGGGGGGCATTTTATATAATATAGTTAGACAAATTTAGCCATATTATATATATATGTTTACATTTGAAAAAAAACTACTCGCCTCATCCGATCCTCCGAAAGGTAAAACATATACAAAGGAAACACAAGACAGGAAAGGACATTCAGGTCCAATCACATCTATAGCCGTTAGTAATAGTGGGAATAGACTTGTTAGTGGAAGTTCGGACAATTCAATCAAGATGTGGAACATTAATAAAGGGAAAGTCGATTATACAGTCCATGATCACCCTAGCCCCAGTAGCTATCGATATCAGCGGCATGTGCGGTCTGTCGCATTCAGTTCCACCGGGCATTTTGCATCAGCTGCAAATACAGATGAAAGAAATACGCTTGTATGGAGAGACTGGAATAAACCCGAAGACCAATCTCCTTCTGACATTTCAGAAAGGTATTCGAATTGGGATAAGCATAGCTCTCGAGCAATATGCATTGCATTTAGTCCACATGGATTTCGAATTGTGAAAGGCACTGAGGATGGTCTGATTGAGATGTGGAAAGCGAACATCGATTATAAAGAGGATGAATACGGACGCCCGCTCAGGAGAAGATTATGGGTGGAAGATGATCGTTTAAATAAAGGAGCAAAACTAGAAAAGCGATTCTCCGACCCAAGTATTCCGGAGTTTATGATAGATAGAGCAGGTAAGCCGACAACGGTTAAAGAGTCACATTCTAGTCAGGTAATGTCGGTCGTATTCAATCGAACGGGCGATAGAATCGCAAGTGGAAGTGCAGACGGAACAATTAAGATATGGGATGTCTCTAGTGGAGCACTATTACATGTATTGAAAGGCGAAGGTATTGTGAGGTCGGTAGAATTTAGTAGTGATGGTACACAGATTGTTAGTGGAGTAGGAAATTGGACGAGCAAATACAAGGGTGATGGAACGCCTGCCGTAATTACATACTCTAATTGTGAAGCGCGAATCTGGGATATTGAAACAGGAGAGATAGTTCATCGAATCGGTCACGCTGGCGTCGTTACATCCGCCAAATTCAACCACGATAAAACTACACCTGTTGTTATTAGTGGAAGCACTGACGGAATTATTAAGATTTCGAGCGCAGAAACCGGAAAACTGTTTCAGACATTAGATCATGAAGAATCCTCGGTAACGTCGATTGTGTATAGTCCTAAAAATGAGAGAATTTTTGCAGGACTTGATGACGGTAGCATATATATATGGAAACGCGCTTCAGATAATGCTGGTATTTATACGGCTCTTTTGTCTATGAAACAAATTGATGCCGAAATAATTGCACAATACAATAAAGTCATACGTAAAAATATGGCAAAAACTGCAAAAACGGCTAGAATGACTGTGCGTGCGAGAAGCGCGGAACGAGCCAAAAGCGCTAGTTCGAAAAATACGAGACGTGTTAGAAGTGCGGAACGAGCTAGTTCCGCTTCAACATCACCCAAGAATGAGGTCAAAGCTGTAGCACCTAAAGCCCTTACAACGAAAGACCCACTCGATGGCAGACTATTAGGTAAAATACTTGAATCCGACGACGTTCGGCGAAAAATATTTGAAGATTATGTAAAAGAAAAGGAACCTGTTAAAAAAACACCCGCTCGTAAAACGCCAGCTGGGAAACCGTCACCCGAAGAAAAGACCCCGGAATCAGAATACGAAAGAGAAAGCGAAAGTGAAAGAGAAAGTGAAAGTGAAAGCGAAAGTGATAGCGATTAATAACAAATAGAAGACAAAACATAGTTTGCACGAAAGAATTTAAACAGTTTTCGCTTTTTCTATTTAGAATATGGAGTTTACCTACTTAGAAAAATCGCTTTCGGATGATTTTTGTGATAAATGCGTAGAAATGTATGAAAAACACAATATTGAATATGGTCACGAAGGGTCTACTAGAGGCGGCGTTAATAAAAAAATCAAGGACACTCGAGACTTGTGTATAACAGTAAATCAAAAAGAACTACCAGAAGAACTAATTGCACTAAATGATGAATTATACAATAAGCTTACCGCCGCGCTAGCGGTTTATGTAAAATCACAAAATGAAAAATACGACGTTAAAATGTTGAATTATAAACAAATGGTAGACACGGGGTTTATGATGCAAAAATACAAAAAAAATGTTGGAAAATATGAATACCACAACGATTTTATGTTTAACGATGACATTAACAAGCCTCGATTATTGACATATTTATGGTATTTAAACGATATATCTGAAGGTGGCGAAACCGAATTTTGGCAGCAAGTAAAAATAAAACCTAAAAAGGGCAATTTGTTATTATTCCCATCCAATTGGACATATCCGCATTGTGGATTAATGCCAATATCGGATGATAAGTATATAATAACAGGATGGTTGTGTGGGTCGGATGTCGATTCTAGAGAGTCATAAGGTTAATTTCATTATTACGTATACTAAACGTAAAAAATAGTATATTCGAGTTATCGTCACAAGAAATGGAGTTCGCAAACATCCATTCATTTGGGATAAATATGACATCGCCTACATTTACGACGTATTCGTGTTTAAGTACAAACTGAATGGTTATTTTTTGTTTTAGAGGAGCTATTCCAATAATATTACTATTATTAGTATTTTTATTCGCAATATTTATAGTAGAAACATCCAATATATTCATCGACTTTAAATTATAGGTTATATGACCAGCTACTTTCAAGTATTTGAGAACTAAATCGTTCAGGATTGAGAAAAATCTGCAAAACAATGTGCCATTTGTATGCCCTTCGCACATTAAAAATTCAACCGACATATCTCTTGGGCGATGCTCATTGTCAAACTCTATAAATTTAGAGCAAATATATTTACTAAGCACATCCTTTTCTAAAAAAACATAACGGTTTACGTATTGGGATAGACTCATATTTTTATATTATATATAAACCTTATATCGATATAAAAATTAATAATATATATTATTAATGGAGCACATACAGAGCGCTGTAATACAAAATATACGATGTAACGACATTATAACACATCACAAACAAGATTATAGTCGAAAGTTATTAGATTTGAGTAAGTCATATGACCAATACGACCTTATAGAGCGGACAATATATGATATATCAAAACATAATGCAAGGCAATTAAAAATCAACGATTTAACCAAATGCCACGTTGAGTTTTGGTTTAAAAACGAACATACAGCCGATGCTGGGTTGCATGTGGACTGCGACGAATATCTAAAAAACAATGATAGGATACTAAAACATCCTCTATTATCGTGTATTGTGTATTTGAATGATAATGAAGTTCCAACGGTAATTACTAACCAGAATATATACGAAACCAAACGAATTGTCGACTTATTATTGTTTATGTCGAAACCTAGGCAGAGCAAAATGATTACTTTTTTGCCGTTTTATTATCATGGTGCTGTTACATTTAATAATACATATGATGGAAATAATCGGCACATTATGGCAATTAATATATGGAACACTCAACCGAGTCATGTTGAATACTACACATCTACAGAAATTGGCGATGCGTCGAATTACGTACCATTAGTCTTTATTCCCGAACAAACCCAGACACTACATGTTGATATGTCAAGTGATATTATGAATCAAAATTTATTTAATGCTATAAAAAAATCTTCGACTGATTATAACTACGCAGGTTTGATTGATTCTATAAATTATAAGGAATATAGTAATGTCAAGATAACACAGGGGCGAAATATTGGTAAAGAACCAAAAGAGTTGTTCCAGCTGAAGAATACATACGATGATGTAGCCAATGATATAGATGAGATGATGATAGATTCGGACAAAATAAGGTATAATCGGTTCCAACAGAGATTTGTTTACGAACAATTTCTCAAACCGAGTGTATGCGATTGGATAATATTCGAGTCTGAGCGCTATGCCAAAAATAATAATGGATGGACAATAGATAGGCACAAACAATACCCAACCACGGATTTGCCTATATGTAAAATAGAAACCATATTTAGTTTTGTAACTCTGGCTCTCTCCGATGTTACCGAAAAGATAATAAAATCGTATAACCTACCGGATAATATAACACTGAATTATACTGATTTATTTGTGGTTAAATACAAACATGACGAGCAAAACGGGTTAGAGATGCATCGAGATGGTAGTTTGTTATCATTCAATCTTTTGTTGAGTAATACTAATTCATTTTTAGGAGGAGGAACTTATTTTGAAGATGGTATTACAATTAAACCTTCACAAGGTGATTTAACTATACACTGTGGTAAAACAAAACATGGAGGTCTACCAATAACAAACGGAGTCAGGTATATATTGGTGGGGTTTTTAGAACTTAAAAAAAAAGTTGTATAATATATATATGAGCTATCTGTTTGATGGTAGTCCGCTTGCAGACTTGTATCCTGCTGGGTCTGTTTCGTTTGCACCTGGTGGATATACAGGATTGACATCAGGAACTTCATCTTCATTAGCATTTGAACAAACTACAACGGGTTCTAAATATACTGTAACAGTTGGTGGAATTACTTATGATTTGCTGGATTATTATAATATTATGGCCGACTATACCGATTCGAATAATTCAACATCACTAACCGTTCCAGCTTGGTGTAAATCGGTTAGGTTTATTGGGGTAGGCGGTGGTGGCGGTGGTGGTGGTGGTGGTTGTGGTGCATTTTCGGGAAATGCTATCGGCGCCGATGATGCTAACGAAGGAGGTAATGGAGGAGCTGGAAGCGGAGGTCAATATTTGACAACCTCAGGGGCAACGGGAATTGCAGTTACTCCAGGTAGCACAATTAGTATTGTGATTGGAACTGGTGGCGGTGGCGGAGCGGGTGGTTTAGGCGGAGGTGACAAGGACGGAAATCGGCAACCGGGCACTGATGGTACTCCAGGTAATAGCACAACTATAAACGTTAGTGGCACAACATATACTGCTTCTGGTGGAAGGGGTGGAGGTGGAGGATATGGTTCTTATTGGGGAGATGGCACAAATCAACCTGCTGACGCAGCACCCGGCACAACGCCCAATGGGGCAACGGCTGGAGTAGACCGTAATGGAACAAATACTACTGCTGTCGTCGCCTCTGGAAGTCGTCCGGCGATTTCTGGTGGGACTGGGGCTAACGCATTCACTGGCGACATATCAGATACAAACCCTACTGAACAGTCGAGTGGAGGACGTGGCACTTCAAATGATTATCCTCAATCCTACAGAGATGGTGTTCCTGGAGGTTCGGGAACCAAAGGTTTCTCACGAGTGTATTTTATTCCGTGATTTTCCAAAAATTGAATCTAAAGATATTGTCATATTTAGATTCAATCCAAAGAATGAATATTACTACAGAATACAAAACGAGGGTGTGCGCGGCGTCGTATTTGGGAACCAAAGGATACACCATTCCCAAATCGGTGCTCACCACACAAGACCTCGAGTTCTTGAAGAAGGACTTGTTCTTGAAACCACAGACACCGGGACCATCGTTTGGCCCGGCACTCGACGATGCATTTCCGGTGTATAGGGAGAACGATAAGAAGATATATGTTCCGAGATTTTATGGTATAGAGCGGTATGGAACGCCGGAGCGGAGCGAAATCGCACCGGGGATGGATATAGATGTGAAATTCCCAAGGGAGCTGAGAGACTACCAGAATGACATAGTATCTATCTATATGCGGGGATTTCACCCCCCGCACGCCCCCCCTGCTAACGCACAACTAGTTTCCGAGGAAGGAAGGGGCGTGCGGGGAAACCATGGGTTTCCCGCATCAGGAATTTTAGAAATCTACTGTGGCGCCGGTAAGTGTCTCGGAATCAATACTCCCATTCTCATGTATGATGGAACCATCAAGTTGGTCCAAGACGTCCAAGTCGGCGATGAGTTGATGGGCGATGATTCTACACCCCGGAATGTTCTCACCCTCGCCAGGGGTAAGGAAAAGATGTACCGAGTGAATGCTAGTGATAACGAATCATATGTGGTCAATGAGAGTCATATTCTGTCTCTGAAAGCAAGCCGAAACTATAGTAAGGTGTATAAGGAAGGTTCCGTACATGATGTTTCGGTAAAGGACTATCTCGCACTACCGAAAACCGTTCGTGGGATACTTCTGGGATATCGTGCACAAATCGAGTATTCCGAGCGTCCGGTTCCAGTAGACCCATATGTCATGGGACATCTTGTAAATATAGACTATAATCTACATAACGAACATAATGGAGAAACGTGTAAAGCTACAATATTTAGCGGTGTGTATGATTATATTCATAAGATTACAAACCTGGGTCAAATATATGAGGAATATAATTTATATGTAATCAACTTTTGGCGTGATCCACTTCTGAAAATAAGGATGAATGAATTCAGAGAACGTTCGCATATCCCGATGGAATACAAGTCTAATAGTCGAGAGGTGAGGATGAAAATGTTGGCAGGTTTATTGGATGCATCCACTACGACAACCAGATTTGCCGATCATTATATAATGGAAATCCGGGAAAATGGAACGCTTGCAAACGATATTATTTGGTTAGCACGTTCTCTTGGGTTCGGTGCTGGTATTCGTTATTCTTGTCAGTTAAATGGTTATATGCGACACAGAGTGACTATCCGTATTTATGGTGATAACGTCGGTGACATTCCGGTGAAGCAGCAACACCTTCATATCCGTCTTGAAACTTGTTTGAAACATAAGTCGGCACAGACGTACACTATGAAACTCACGGAACTGGATGTCGACGATTACTATGGGTTCGAAATCGATGGGAATCGCCGGTTTGTCCTGGGTGACCATACGGTCACGCATAATACTGTAATGGCACTGAAAATCGTGTCGCTCCTGAAAAAGAAGACACTCATCCTGGTGCATAAAGAGTTCCTGATGAACCAGTGGATAGAGCGTATAGAGGAATTCCTACCGGGTGCGCGGGTGGGTAAAATCCAGGCATCCGTATGCGACATAGATGACAAGGACATCGTTATAGGGATGATTCAGACGATGTATAATAAGGTGTTTCCACAGGAAGTATATTCGCAGTTTGGACTGACGATTATCGACGAGGTTCATCGAATTGGGAGCGAGGAGTTCTCCAAGACACTATTGAAGACCATCACACCGTATATGCTGGGTATATCAGCGACGGTGGAGCGGAAGGATAAACTGACAAAGTTACTGTATATGTTTATTGGACCGAAGATACACTCGATGTTGCGAAAGCAGGAGGATGTAGTGAGCGTTCGGGGAATCGAATTTGTCACGAATGATACGGAATTCAACGAGGTGGAATACGATTTTAGAGGGCAACCGAAGTATAGCACGATGATTTCGAAGATATGCGCGTATGGGCCGAGGAGTGACTTTATAGTGAAGACGATACGGGATTTGCTGAAGGAGAATCCGGAGGGGCAGGTCATGGTATTGGCACACAATCGGAGCCTGTTGACCTATATGCATGATTGTTTTAATAATAATTCAGACAAAGCAGGTGTCAACCACACGCCACCTGGTTCTTGTTCCAAATCTACATTAGCGGGGGGCGTGCGGGGGGCGGCAGCCCCCGCAGGATTTTACGTCGGCGGCATGAAGCAAAAGGACCTCCAAGAAACCGAGTCCAAGCAAATTGTCCTGGCAACATACGCGATGGCTGCAGAGGCGCTCGACATCAAGACACTCAGTATACTGGTAATGGCAACACCGAAGACAGATATCACACAATCGGTCGGCCGAATCCTGCGAATGAAACATGCGAATCCTATTATTGTGGATATCATAGATAGTCATCAGCTGTTTCAGAATCAGTGGAAATTGAGGAAGCGATTTTATAAGAAATCCAACTATAAAATCGAGACGACGACTAGTAAAAAATATACAGATATGGAGACGACTGAATGGTTCAAGGTGTTCGACCCCAAGATAAAAACTGCTACAGATGATGACGATGAAAATGACATAAATAAAAATGCGACGGAATTCGGCGGTAAGTGTTGTATTGACATTAGTGGACTATGATTAGATTGACTTGGCTTTACGAGAACTATTTTTTTTACTGATGCTTTTCAATCCAAGACTTTGTGATTTTAGTGATTTGGCCTTAGACTTGGCCTTAGATTTAGCAGGTGACTTGGCGGGTGACTTGGCGGGTGACTTGGCGGGTGACTTGGCAGGTGACTTGGGCTTAGGTGATTCAATAGACAATATGTATATGTCAACGTCTTTCTCTAGCATTTTAAGTCCTGTAAATGGATTTTTACCATTACCGTTATCGTATGACTCCTTGAGTTGCATAAAGTTACATAGTTTTGCATCATCGATCGGTTTTGAAACATCGAATAACTTTTTACTTGGGTCTTTTGGGTCATCCGGGTTATGTAAAACGACGAGCATACCTGGTTTATATATTTGCTTATCCGGGTTTTCTGCGTCTACCCATTTTTCTAGTGATGTTGTCTCTACGCAATGTTCATGAAATACAGGACGAGTAACAGTTAGAACATTATATGATGTAGATATGGTTTCTATCAATTTATCGTCTTTCCATACCCCAGTTGTAACTACTCCTGTTTTTTTTACGTACTTTTTACCATTTCCGTTTTTTTTATCGTTATCCCATTCGCCTTCGTAAATGTCATAATTTTTGTATACGCGCTTTCCTTGTCCTTTAAAAGCGTCTTCTTTCATGTTTCCAATATGAAATGCACCATTGCTAAATTTGTATATTCCTTCTCCGTCAAACATGTCATTTTTATAGTTTCCAGTATAACTCGCTCCTGACGGCTTATAAATCGTTTTTCCTAAACCGTGTTTCATATCGTTTTCCCATTCTCCCTCGTATGTTCTATTTCCGTATTCCATTTTACCATGCCCACTCCGCTCTCCGTTTTTAAATTCTCCATTGTAAAGACCTTCTTTTTTGTATTCCATTTTACCATAGCCGTTCCGTTCTCCGTTTTTAAATTCTCCCTCATAACTTCCTAGTGCGTCTGTCATTTTACCCTTTCCACTAAATGGTTCATATTTAGTGCAAGCGGTGCCATCAGCGCGGACCTGTTCAAACTCTTTGGACATGCTTATACATTACGCGCATATAAAAAATAATATATACACAAACAAAGTAACTGGCTATTCCTCATACAATCGCACCTTGGCATACTTCCAAAACAATACATTTTTTATATCTGTATCTAAGACGGAAACCAAAAGGTCATTGCAAATGTTTCCAATCTCTGTTTTGCCATAGGTGAAATTCCCCACCAACGCGGCATCAATCGGCTCATATTCGTCTCTATTTTGATGTCCAAACAATAGACGGCTTACAATTTCGTATAGAACTATAGCATATTTCCCTGTCCAGAACTCGATTGGCGGATATAGCTGCATGTTGTCCAACCACTCGAAATCCATTACCCCAAATAGGTTCTGGTTATCCTGGATGAACTGGATGAACCGCGTCTTCATTTCCACAGGTAGTTGGTCATATTTTATATTGAGCTCTTCCGCCTGAATCTTCCGGAGCTCTTCCTCGCGCTCTTTTTGTAGCATGGCGCAGACTGCATTGTGTCTGTCCATCGCCTTCTTGGTCCGCGCCATGCTTTCGGCGTTTGTCGGCTCGACTCTGCGTAGACGAATGAGATCGTCCAACTGGCGTTCGTTCATCGTCTCGAGCCCCCGACTTTCCGATGCGTCGATCGTGATATGCTCTAGGTAACGGATGAGCGCGATTTTTGTAGCTATATCGAACATTGTTTGGTTGTGTTGTTTTTATTCGGTTTATTCAGTTTGGTTTTTAGCAATCAATTTTTCGCCATCTATGGTATATGGCGAAAAATATACTTAGTAAATACTGGTTTCATTTATACATATTATACTGGATTATTAGTAGTATTCTTCTGTATGCTGTATTTATAAAATAATTATAGTCATTTTGTTAGTATAATCTTGTATTTATCTTCAACTGGAGACGTGCTATAGAGATACAACAAAAACCACTGGACAAATAATACATGGAAGATAGGTGAGTCCAAACGCTGGTTTGCTAAATACGCGGAAAATGATAACAAACTACCTATAGCGGCCCTCGGTTGCTGATGCGTATAGTAATTCACATACGCAGCCATGAGTATGTTCGTATATACATCAATCATTTTGGCGAGTGTATATTCCGAAAAAAATACATGATATTGCATACCATTCAAATATATGATTAAAGGTATATATTTATGAACCGATGTTCTCTCCCTTGCGTATAAAAAATAAAATAGGAATGGAAAGCAACCGACCGCTTCGATAATATTCATTTACGCACTATACAAAATATCCTGATATAAATTTTTGATTCCAACGCCATTCGATGCCCCACTAATATTCAAACTATTCAAAAGCGTCTTACCTGAATCCTCATCCAGACTATTGATGGAGTCGTAAGACAACTGAACCCAATAGCCGTCTCGCACAACGAATACGTGTGTTGCTAAACCTACGTCTACAATTTGGCGCTTGCCTTTATTTGCTCCCGGCAAACCTAACTCATATACACAAAATATATCAATCTCCTTATCTGTCATTGAATCCATTTTTGCAACGATGTCTGGGTGCATGAAGCCCTTCTCATTGTTCTCGGCGAGCAATCTCTTGTAGTCGTCTGCTTTCATTTTTTAGTGTCGGTGTTATAAACTCGACCTAAAATAAGTAAAATCAATTTTATGTCTTGCTTTTAGATGAGATACCGCATATAAATGTAATAGAAACCACTGGACGAAAACTACATGAACCAGCGAGGAATCCAACTGTTGATTTAACACATATGCAAGAAATGCCGTAGCAGTTCCAATAAATGCCCTGGGTTGTTCGTATGTATAATAATTCACATACAATATCATTATCACATTAGTATGAACATCAATTGCCCGCGCAAATCTACTCTCGGAAAATAGGATATGGAACTGAAACCCGTTTACATAAACTATCAGTGGTATCAATTTATGAAACGTTAACGCCTGACGAGAACGCATGAAATATATTAAAAATGGAGTGCATCCCAAGAATTCAATGAGATGCATTGTTTCCAATACAATATCTTATATTTGTAAATCGACCGAAAATAATAAAATTAATCTAATTAGAAGTTAATTTTATATTATTATAATCAAATGAATTGGAACATTATACTTTCCTCGTTTTTATTGATATGCGCAGCAAACGCATTCAATTGTAGCTGGGATTACCGATTCGATTCCACGGACAATCATTTCAATATCGTATATCCAGATAAGAATGCGGTCTATTTTGGTATGATAATTCCACCGGGCTCATCGAGTTTTCGTGTAACATCGGATGAAATCCATCCAATTGCAACCTATTTTTCTATACAAATATACGAAGTTGGTGGTTTAGCGTATCACTATAATGATGCGGAGTTAGCTGACCTGACACAATTCAATTCACCATATGACCTACATCTGAATCTTACAAACAACAATGCAACGTATTTCGCCCTATTTCGAATATACGATTCGCGGTTGCCATTCTCAAATTTCTGGGCTGGAATCCCACCCAGAACATTCATCGATGAACACGAGTATGTTCTCTGTAATATCGATTATAATCAACAGGGAAATATAAGCACAAACTTCACACAGACCATCAACCCGGAAACAGGAACAGTCTGCCAAACGAACGGCGAATTCCTCTTCATGCCAGTCCCTCCAGGTTCTCTCGCAAATGCCGATGCAAACTATATGATTGCATGTGTAGAATCCGGAAATACATATACAATTCGTGTAAAATTACCGTCGATTATGTGTTCTCTCATCTATGGTGAAAGTCCTCATGTAGACGAAGATTATGACTTACGATACGCTAGCATGAGCCTGGTTTCCACCACTGCCCCTCGCCCTACAATATCGACATACAAGTTACCATGCAACACCACGGATTACGAGATAACCATCGATGTCCCAGCGAACACGACTCTACCAGCATTTCTCTATAGACAGTTGTTACCCGACCCGAATTTCAAGTATAGTATTGAACAGGCAAAACAACGGTGTGCCTATAGTTATCATTGTATTCATGCGGTAATGGGCGAGTTCTATCCAAAGATTGATTTACACCATTGAGAGATTAAAATGACAAGCGCGCCATTTTAAATCTTCAAGGGTGTAATACATAAACATAAATCGCTTTAGCATTGGGCATATTGGAAGCCGGAAAACAATATTTATATATATATATATAAAATGTTCAAATTCAAAATAGAGAAGACCTTAAAGGGAAACGGGGATATACGGCACGGTGTCTATTCCGTCGCATTCAGCCCCGACGGTACAAGAGTCGTCTCCAATGGTGATGAGAATACTGTCAAGATCTGGAATGCTAGGACTGGGGTTGTCGAGCAGACGTTACAGGGACACTCTAATTATGTGACGTCCGTTGCGTTCAACCACGATGGTTCGAGAGTCGTCTCCGGGAGCTACGACAATACTGTCAAGATATGGAATACTACGACTGGGGAAGTCGAGCATACATTACAGGGACACACTAGAAATGTGACGTCCGTGGCATTTAGCAGCGATGGAACGAGAGTCGTCTCCGGAAGCGAGGACACGAGTGTCAAGATATGGAATTCTGCGACGGGGGGTTTGGAGCAGACGTTACAGGGACACGCTAATTGGGTAACGTCAGTTGCGTTCAGCAGCGATGGTACGAGAGTCGTCTCCGGGAGCGACGACAATACTGTCAAGATATGGAATACTGTGACTGGGGGCGTCGAGTGGACGTTACGGGGACGCGGCGCGAGTTACGTTGCATTTAGCGGCGACGGAACGAGAGTCGTCTCCGGAAGCGAGGACACAAGTGTCAAGATCTGGAATGCTGCGACGGGGGGTTTGGAGCACACGTTACAGGGACACACTAGTAATGTCACGTCCGTAGCATTCAGCAGCGATGGTACAAGAGTTGTCTCCGGCAGCGTCGACAATACTGTAAATATCTGGAATGCTGCGACGGGAGTTTTGCAACAGAAGTTGCAGGGACACTCTAATTATGTGACGTCCGTCGCATTCAGTCCCGACGGGACGAGAGTCGTCTCCGGCAGCCGAGACAAGACTATTCAGATATGGCACAATGAGGCAATGCGAATGGCACACATGGCACTTCGTCAGAAACTGCCAGAGCCTGGATTGACGGCAAGTGTAGCTAGCTACCTAGGAGCGACCAAGTTTGATCAGGACCTATATTTCCAATCGACGAGTAGACTGAATACCGAAAGAGCGCGTGAAAGAGCACGCAGAAGAATGAACAATCTAAATAATTTTAATCGCATAAGGGCAACAACAAAAACCCGGAAAAGACGGTCTTTGTCTAAATCTAGATCTAAATCAAAATCAAAGAAACACAAATCGATTTGAGCGAATACATAAATTTCAAGTATAGCATCGAACGGGCAAAAACAAACGTGTGCCTATAGAGAGTTATATGTTCATCGGTTTAGAAAAGAACACCCACATCACTCCGGTTCGACCATAATTGCGACAAAAGAATCCGCAATAAAACCTAGATAGAGAGAACCCAACAATATGTCTATATCTAAATGTCAGACGATGCACTGTGTGCCATCGAAAATGACAATACCATAGTATCCAATTTCAGTCCGAAAGACGGTAAGATTAAGTTTCGCCCAGGTTCTTTTTCTTTTACGAATACAGATTCGAGCATTATTATAGAACTACATCCAATGTTCATGTGGCGCCTGATACATATGACAAATACGAAACAAAATCCGGAAAGCGAAAGTGACTTCTCACGTCTGAGAACATTCGCCTCTTATTATACAAAGGATATTTTGAAGATTTATGTATATGAAACCCACATTAGCTATAGAGCGAATACAACTTCTATAGTCGAAACCATCGAAATGGAAACTATTAAACATTATGCAACACTATTATTGGCATTCAATTATCTGCACGCGGACATTCGACGGAAATACAATACGCCGGAAAAAACGGACCAGCTATTGGACGAATGTTTGCAAATATTACAGTTCATTTCGAGGGCAACTTTATAGATTCGATTAGTAGTATAATACAAATATTTGTATATAGATATACAAATATGGGAAAACGCGTAATTTCGTTCTCTTTATGGGGGTCCAAACCGACATACATGGTGGGTATATTACGAAACGTCGACATGGCGAAAACGTTCTATCCGGATTTCGAGTGTTGGGTCTATCTGCATGTAGATACCGTTCCCGCCGAGATGGAAGAAAAACTGAGAACTAGGGACAACGTAAAAATCATACACAAAACAGGTGATTTGAGTTTAGTAAAACCAATGATGTGGCGATTTGAGTCAATCGATGACCCGGAAGTGGAAATCAATATGTCGAGAGATTGTGATACCAAAATTCTGATTCGAGAGAAATTGGCAGTTGAACAATGGTTGGCGAGCGGAAAAACGTTTCATATAATGCGAGACCATCCACAGCACACAGCGTATATAATGGGTGGTATGTTTGGAACACGAAAAATACCGAACTTACCTATTTGGAAAACCGCAATGGACAAATATAAACAAGCTGGAATTTATATGTATGACCAGGATTTTTTAAGAGATTGTATTTATCCACTAATCAAGTATGATTCAATTATACATACGTCATTTCTTTCGGCAGTTGGCGAAAATGCAATAAGATTTCCTGTAGAGTATGATGCGCAATATAATTTTGTTGGTCAATACATAAATGAAACAGGAGAACAAAATATGGATAATGTTAGAGAATTATATAAACAAAGGACTAAAAAGATGAGAATGATAATGTTTGTATAATACAAACGATGAATTATTCAAAACGTAGAGATTTTGAGCCAACATTAAATATGAATAATTTAGTTAACAATAAAGAATCGAGACAAGCATATTATTTATCGAATAATGGTTTAGGTGATTTAATAATTAGCACATCAGCATTAAGATTTTTTATAAAATATTACGACCGAGTGTTTCTTATATGTAAAAATATACATTGTGCACAATTACAATCGATATTACAAGATGAACCTCGTATTACGATTATAAGTGTTGTTATGGATTTACCTATAAGCGAATTAGACCATAGTATAAAAGTTTTAAAAGATGCTTATGGACATTCAGATGTATTTTGTTGTGGGTATATAAGGAAAGATAATCCTACAAAAATTACAAACAGGTATATACTATCATATAACCCAAATAATTTGTCATACAATACCGAATTCGATAAAGTAGATGCATCATTTATAAACAAGTTTTACAGCGATGCTCATCTGGATTTACGTATATATTATGAGTATTTTAATATACCAAGCACACCACAATCGAGAGAACTATACAATTCGATAAAGGATTATAAACGGGTCATATTTACACAGATTAAATGTAGTGGCAACGAACATTTGAATATAGACGGTGTAAAATCGAAATATATCAATGACGACGATGCCATAATATTATGTAATGACGAGAACCTATATGATAAAACCACAAACCCGACAAAATACGAAAAAAGTCAACGGTTCGTTAAAAACAATATAGCGTGGTATATCGATACGATACTGAATTGTAATGAAATATATATAATCGATTCGTGTTTCATTGCAATTGTTCTACCACTTGTGAAAACGAACCGCTTGAAAGCCGATGTAGTAAGGATAATCAAACGCGAACTGGCAAACGAAATACTACTATGAGAACCTACATAAATACAATTATATACTCTTATATAATGGTAAAAGCGAAACCAAGTAGTTTTTGCACTATATGCACGGCCAGTTGTTCCTTCGAATGCGTCGGACTACTATTGTCGCTTTCTATATTCCACCCGAATGCCACTATTTATATTATATGTGATTCGAAAACGAAAAAGGATATCGGCGAAATGACGCCGAAACCGAGATTGAATATAGTTTTTTTGGTAGAATTGGACAAATACAGCGAAATGGGGCGGCGCGAGATGTTGCAGAACAATTGTTGGTCGGAATTCCAAATGACGAAAGCACGCGTTATCGAGTTTGCATTACAGACGGAGCACGATACATTACTATTAGATAGCGATATTATTATAACCGGCGAGATTTGCGATATAGATGATACGAAAGACCTGGGTGTATCGCCACAATTCATACGTCAGGAATTCATTGATAAAACGGGTTACTATAATGGTGGTATGTTATGGACGAAAAATAAGGATGTCCCAGCAGATTGGATTAAATTCGCTGAAACCTCGCGGTATTTCGACCAAGCGGCCATCGAAGACTTGGTGGCGAAATACTCGCATTTTGAGTTCGACGAAACCTATAATATCCAATGCTGGCGCTTGACACTATCGAATGAACCCGCCGAGGAAATCGCGAATAATTTCTCCACCAACTCTGAGACGGGTCTAGTTTATTACAAACGTCGCCCCATCAAATTCATACACACCCATTTCAACGATGGCCGATTCGACGATTTCAATAACATCGTCATACAAAATTTGATTATAGCGAAAAACTACAAAATATTAACTGTTATATTCCGAGTGGTCAATCGAATGTGGGTTCTCACGGTGCCCAAACAACCGATGGTCGGCTGGGGAAAACATAAGAACGATAGTTATAGAGAACTTCCTATTCTAATGAAATTGAAAAACAAGGATGTGGATGTGCAATATTCCGAAACGACAATTCACTGTTGGTTAACGCCGAACATATTGATGTATGACCGCCCGACTCTCGAATGGTTCGATGCCGAAGCGGAGAACGCATCATTGATTCTTATGGGAAATGGTGATGTTAAGGACAAAATCAAAATCAAAATGGGAGGCATAAATGCTAAACCCTGGATTTTTTGGCCTAGAAAACCCATGCTCCTTGAGAAGATTCTAAAACGGAATGGTATTTTACTATATGAAGACCGCACCGTCGAATCCATTTTTATAGGAAATTATGAGAACCCTACCCAAGAGAAGTTTCGAAATGATAAAACAATACAGTGGGACGGCGTAATTGAGGAGTATCATTGCACCAAGGGTAGCGAGCATAAGTTCACACATGAAGAATACTTGATGAAGCTGAGAACAGCCAAGTATGGTCTGTGCCTCCGTGGATATGGGTCAAAATGCCATCGCGAAGTGGAGTTGATGGCATTTGGAACAGTGCCGATTGTCGCCGATGGCGTAACAACGGATTCATATATGGAACCACTCGTCGAAAACAAGCATTTTCTACGTGTATCAGGACCTGATGATGTTCGTAAAAAAATCGGCGAAATGAGCGAAGAGAAGTGGTGTGAAATGTCGGAGGCATGCTATGAATGGTATCAACGAAATGTGTATAGCACAAATTGCTGGAATAATATGATTTCGCACATTTTATATGACTGATTTCAGTTATTTATAGTAAAAACAAAATAGAGATGTTATTCGTTTTTATAAGATATAAATGGAGTTAAATGAGATATCGAGTATTAAGAAATACGTGAAGGCGTCTCAAACAATAGATATGAATGATAAAACCCAGATTCTTAACCTGAATGACCTATTGAGCATAAAGCATTACGTGAAGGCGTCTCAAACAATAAATATGAATGATAAAACCAGGATTCTTAATTCAATAAATATATTTTTTCTTAGTAATTGCGAACACAATAATTCGCCGGATAAAAAATACTGCAGCAAATGTGAAATTACATTTGATAGGTAAAAAACAATATAAAGAATTTTCACCGACCAAATAGAAAATGAATACTTCATTGATTCGCAAAATCATCACATCTGATTTGCCGAGAAAAGAACAGGACATTCTGATTTTGTTGGTTGTCGATTATAATAACATTGACCAAAAAAAGAGAAAGTTGGATGATTACTATGAGACGGAACAAAGTGAAGCGGAACAAAGTGAAACGGAAGAAACTGAAACGGAAAAAAGTGAAAACGAAACTGAAACGGAAAAAAGTGAAAGCGAAAGCGAAAGCGATTCAGAGACTACCGTTAAACCCGAAGGCGGTTATGATTGTAATGACCATGGGTATAATGCAGCAGTTCGATCTCAATATGAGGCGCGTCATGGTCGCATTTTGACCGCTAGGGAACTAGATGCTCAAAAATACTCAGAAAAAATAGTCAGTCGTGATGATAGTAAGTTATGGGGACTACAGTTTCCAAGTCAAACTATATGGGGCAACTGGGTGCATTCGTATACCAAGTGATTTTATTTGCTAATTATTTAGAAAATAAAAAATATTATTATGCGCTATTCATCGCATGAATAATAAACCGCTCAATAAAAATACCCCGCGTTCTATACGTCAGTTGCGAATCATTACAATCTTCGAGAACAAAATCCAACATCTTTTGATAAAACGCCTTAGGACACCTCCGCAATTGGTTTCTACCAGCACTAATCCATTTACCACAAGCCCATTCGAAATTGGGTATATATTCCCGTTCGAATAGTCTCCTATAAACTTCGCCTGTTGTCTCGGGATATTCATAGAAACGCTCATCATCCTTGGGTAGGTCCGTTCGACGAATATACACCAGTGCATTTTCATCCGTAGTTATGAATTCATCCCACTTACCGTTCTCCAGGATAATCTGGTCTGGGCGGTAATTAATTGAACCATGAGTGAAAAAGGTGACATCCGCGAGTTTATCGTAATTATCAATGATATGGCGCAATATGGTATCGGCCAAATGTCCTTTGTTCTGTAGCGGAATAAAGTCGTAGTCTACCGCGGTCGAACCCTTATTATAGACCGTGCGAAACTTTGCGTAATTGTTGGTCCAGCTAATATCTTCGTCGTATCTCGCCACGACCATTTCAAAATTCGCTTTGGTTACATTTTTATTTTTATCCAGGAGTTTTTGAGACAAAGTAAATGGCGGCTGTATGAATGATAAGCGTGGGACTCTAGTAATATATCGATGTATAAGGCCTTTATGTATATTCGCTAGCTGTGTAGTGTTCTCCCGTAAACGTGAAACATTGGTCATGGCAGTGAGACGATTCTTTATGAAACTCGGGTCGCCGTTGATATCATAACGAGGAATGCCACCCTCGTTCGAACAATAATGCTGCATCAGCGGATAAAAATGATTTGGTTTATATACTATATTATACCAGTCGTCACAACACCAATTCATTATTTCCTCGGGAAATAACCAACCGAAAATTTCCATGTGTTTACGTGAAAAGAAGACTTGTGTCATAATTGCGGTGTTGTTATTGACTGGACCAGTGATACCAATGTCGTTATTACGCTTCATGGTCTGGATACTGTCATTCACCCAACCCGTCGTCTTGAATGCGATATCGTCACCGCACTGATAAAAATAATCACAACCATCATCGAAAGCCTGTTTGTATAGAATATTCCACATCTTCGTCAAATGACCACGGCGAATGTTCTCATATCGGATAAACTTGAATGTGACATTTGGGAAGCCTTTACTATAGTTGTTAATAACATTCTGGCTTTGTGCAGTAGCGAATATACGGTCATCTGCGTCATATCCAATATACACAGTATATTTATGTTCTCTGTCTTGTGTCAAAAAAAAGGTCATTAACGATAATTTGTATAAGTATGTGTCGCGAATATCCTGCCAAGTGTCGCGATTGCGCGAGGTGCATGGTATCAACAAGGCAATCGACATATGTGTATTATTTTATACACATATATCTAAATCGTTTGATCTATTTGTTTTTATTTATTTCTGTTTATTTCACTTTCTGTTTGTTTTTTATTTATTTCCTTTGTGTTTTGTTGTAAATCCTCGGCCTACGTTTGCGCGTTATATTCTTGACGCTTTTATTACGGCGTCTCGACTTTCCACCGTTGCGGCGACGACCACCGACCTTCGTAGAACCGAACATCCAGGGCGCTTTGTCAAGTTGAGTCGGTGTATACTGTCCAAGAATCGAAGACATTGTTTATATTATATAGTAGCTATAGATTTTTAGTTGAGAACATACAACATACGGGACGCCTTGGTGAGATTACTATCGCTCTGAATTGCACCGTCCCACTTGTTCTTTTCGTCGGTGATGTGAAACTTGGTATGGTCTGCCGCGTCTTGGCGTAGACGAATGCCACTGAACGTGGTCTCGGTCTCGTTTGTGAAGATGAAATAGGCCCAGACACCCGCGTTCTTGAAATATACCTTACAGGCCTTTCCCTCGAGGCCGAGGTGTTCGCCCTTCCCGGGGCGAAAGCCCTTAGCGTCATCGTGCGATGGAATGTGGATAAACGCGTTCATTTGTCTTTGTCTCTGTCTTTGTCTCTGTCTCTGTTTTATTACGGGCAAAACATTAAAATCAATTTTATCTAGCCAATTGACTAATATGAACGACTTTGCATGGTCCCTTTACTACACGCGTCGGCGTCCAGCGCTTAAATTTATGATTAAACACACACTCCATATGCAACGTTTTCTTCAAATCTACAAACCGGTCCTCGCGAACATCTTCGAAATCCGCCTCGTCGTCACTCTCCTCAATGTAGTCCAAATTACGATTCTCCTTAATATTACGAAACAAGTCATTCATTAAAACACTGGTTTTGTAATTGGGAATATACGCGGTATTGTAATACGCCGGCGCGCTATTCTTACCATATGCATGCAAATGATAAATATCGAACTGTATATCAGCAGTTACTTGGAACACTGTAGTCTGTTTGTATTGAGGTTTGTTGAAATCCGGAACCACATTCGACATGGGTCGAATATATACCTTGGTAGATTCCTTCTCCACCATCGGCTTGCGTACTATAGTATAATTCAAGAATGGGACAATATGAGACAATGCACGATACTGAATGTGATGCACTGGATACGGAATAGTGTCCTCTTGTAATTTCTCTGGCTCTTTCGCAGTATTATACCATAGAACCGGTAGAGCGAACTTGATACCTGTCGTAGGCGTATCCAACAGTGTCTTAATATAATGCAGCTTCTCACCCATTGTCAGATGTTGCATTGTAATTCCCTTAAAATAATGTATATCCTCGATGATAAATGCATTTGTTTCAGATAAAAACACCCCATAGATAATCGTCCCTAAAGAAAGAGTCGCGTCAAATGTAATAGGAAGAATGCTGGATTTCACAATCCGCTTATCCTTATCGAGGTCCAATAAATATGCCACGTCCGTATCCTTAGAAAATGAAAACCATACATATGATTTCCTACCATTCGGAATGGCCAACGCTAAATTATAATTATCAGGAACGTTCTTATGTATAATCGTTTCATAAGAAAGTTCAAAAGTCGGGAATCGCTGTTTCAACAAGTCATTTTGGTGCTGCGATAACATGGTCATATATAGATACGGCGCAGTGCTTTTATGTTGGTTTGGAAATATTATTTATCTGTTCGTTAGCAAACTCGAGTAATTCTGCTTCTGTATCGGCTTCGACAACGGCATTCAACTTTGCTTGTTGTAGTTCAGAGATGATTTCATCGAATTTCTGTTTCTGAAACCCAACCACATCCTTCGTTTTTCTCGGTGTAAGAGTGTCTCTTAAATACTGATACGAATAATGAATTGCAACTATTATTATTATGGAAATGATGATTGTTTGAATGATGCCCCACATATATAAAAAATTAATATAAGTATTTTTCAAAATTTACGCCAACTGTCGATTTATTATTTTCAAATCAATATAAACATTCCCATTATGATATATTAGTTATGCCGGCAATTGTCATCGTCGAATCGAGTGGAACGCTAAAGGATGTCACTCTGAAATCTATGTCGGAGGCGGAATTTGCGAAGAAGACTGGACTGAAGCTTACGGATGCCCAGACAAGTTGGGCTGTTACTGTTGGAACTAAGGAATATGAGGTCACACTATATGGAAAGCTCACCGGCCGAGCTGGTCAGGAGAACAAGTATGAATTTCCGCCGCCCGTCGATACCGAGTTGTATTTTGGAAAGTGTGCAATTGTAAATAAGGATGGTGATATTACGGCGGCGGAGTGGGGTCGTGTATACGACCAGTTGTATGGTGGATTCGATGAGCTCGGGGATGAAGATTCAGAGGAGGATGAGGATGACTTGGATGGTGCCGCGCTGACGAAGGCGGGTTATCTGAAGGATGATTTTGTAGTGGACGATGAGGATGAAGAGGACGAGGAAGAGGAGGAAGAGGAAGAGGAGGAAGAGGTCGAAACATCGGAAGACGATGATGTGGCATCGAGTAAGTCGAAAAAGAAGAAGCCTAAGGCCGCGAAGAAACTAGCAATCAAGCCAAAGGCCGTTCGTAACAAGGCGTCATCTCTAGAGCCGACATACCTCGATTGCACCACCGAATTAGAGGAGGAGGATTATATCTGAAAAATTGAAATATAAACACATCTCTTTATATATTTCAATAAAATGTCTAGAATTATAGCAAACCCCGAACAATTTCGTAAGAACGTGAGCGACAAGCTGGTCACCACATTCAAGGATGAAGTGATAGGAATTAACACGGAGAAGGCCATCTATAATTATGCCATTCAGGAGGCGGGACGGAAGAAGATTATTAAGAAGTGGTCGAACCCGTCGTTCTCACAGTTGTATATCGACCATTTTCGGACAATTTATTTGAATATGAAGAACGAGACATTGTTCAAGCAGGTGGTTTCCAATGAAATTACACCACAGACATTTGTATTTATGACACACCAGGAAATGAAACCGGAGCGTTGGAACGCCCTACTCGAGAAGAAGAATATCATCGACGCCAACAAGTATAATTCGAATGTCGAGGCATCGACGGATATGTTCATTTGCCCGAAGCCCAAGTGCAGGTCGCGTAGATGCACGTATTACACATTGCAGGTGCGGTCAGCGGATGAACCAGAGTCCGTATTCGTTACGTGTTTGGATTGTGGTAAGAATTTCCGAAAGGGCTAGACTTTTATTCAATGGTTTTATTTTTTTATTACTTGTAATATTTTTAAAAAATATATAATATAAATATAAATTCTCAATATAAAAATAAAAATAGTATGAATTATGTATTTGATTTAGATGGTGTAATGCATAAACACGTAGACCTGCCAATTTTAAAAGAGGATTCTATTGATTTTGGAAGTAGAAAATATAACATAGACCGTGATGAAATGCCGACAAATATATTTACATTAAATGTAGAAAAAGCAATTTATTATTCGAAAAAAGAACACAATGTATACATCGTCACTTCTAGACGAACTCAAAATAATGTTATTAAATGTGTAAGAGCTATAGGCATTGATGTTGATACTATACCCGACAAGAATATTATATGTGGACAACATAACAAGGCATCTATAATTGTAAAATTAAAAGCAGTTGAATATTATGATGATAGTCCGCATCATATTGTAGAAATTCAAAATATTCGGCATCTATTACCAGAAGAGTTTAAATTGTTCCTCTCTATTCCAGAGAAAAATGTGAATATTGATGTTCCAGCCTATTTGAATCTTTCCGATTCAGATATAAAAATAAATGTGCATAGAGTTTTGGACTTTCAAAGAAACTATTTTTTATTGTAAAAAAACATAAATATAATTTTATATTTATATTTATATTTATATGGAAGACAATGGATTAGATACATTACCATACACAGCCACGTCAATATCGGTTATATCGAGGGGTGTATTCATGCTGATGCTGTATAATAATAAAAGCACGAAGACTTTGTCGCTGGTAATGTGTGTTTTAAGTATTACATCATCCTGCATGTGGATTTATTATAGTATTCATAATGATGATACGCCGATGGTTATACGTTCATCTCTGGAAATCACATTGAATACTATTTCAGCAATCTATATAATTCATAATAAAATCAAGGTAATCGATAACAAGGAGTCAAATAGTATAAAGCCTATATCATAATATATTTATGCAACTTTATTTGGTTAAACCGAAATATGAAGATAATGTTAGCGAACGCACACTGTATAGTAATGGCGAAGGAAAGCATTTCATAATTGAACGATACTATAGGACTGTCGATATAATAATAAAATCTCACGAAAAACCAGTTGTTAACATAGATTGCGTGTTTGGAGAGAACATGGTCGAATATATAAAGGATAAGTGCCCGAATTGTCAAGTAGAATATAGTCTATTTCAACGGTCGGGTATTGAATATCCGCCAGATATGCCGAGCGATTTAAGAGAAAAATTTAGAGAGAATCCAGACTACGATTTGACCAAGGATGGTTGGAACGCTGAGGAGACGGAACTATGGGGGTATACTCTATTTTACGTATTCGTGCTCGCTACGTAAAACAATCAATATTAAGATTTTTTTGCTGACTCCGAGGTAACATATGCAAGTGCGGTCTGTATGTTACGAACGTGTTTCTTCTCTTGTCCGGATAAATTTTTGGCGGAATCTACTAACGCTTTTAGCTTGGTTATATCGCGTAAAATTTTATCATAATCGCTTTCTTCAGAATCACTGAAATCCCAATTGATTTCATTATCTGGACTTGGGCTAGGGCTGCTTAGATACCAGTCGAACTCATCGTCGGAAGTTTTTTCAAGCGGAGGAAGTTTTCCAGTTTTTCTGCGATTTGATTTTTCAACAGGTGGAGCTTTTAAGGTTACGCGATGAGGACGAGCAGGAGGTGGAGGACGAAGGCGAGGAGGTGGAGTAGGCGCTAATGATTCTTTTCCTCTAGTCGCGGGTCGTGGAGGGGTCTTAGGTCGAGGAGTGAACATGCCGCCACGGCGAGTGTATTTTTTTGCCATTATATATAATAGATAATTATAAAAAATAAATATGATTGCAAATATGATAATTACGCGATGATTTCTAAATCAGCCAAACGCCAATACTCAGACGTGCCATTGGGCAGAGGTCGGCGAATAATAAACGGTATCTTCTTGAGCTCGAACTCCTTCAGTGCAATCAAATAGCCGTCTATCATAGATTGTTCAATCTCGATAAACGGTTTCGCCCCCGAATTAATCTGTTTCGCGCGCTCCCCGATGACGCGCGCCTTTTCATACCGAGTCACAAACGGAAGAGTCTGATGCAACGGGTCGATGATAGCGCCTTTCTCATCGCGAATAATCGTGCACGACGCCTCAACTTCCTCCATACTATGAGCATTCAACTCCGGATGATATTCCGCTATAATATTATGTTTCACATCACTATCGAGCTTTTGTAAGTAGTTCTCGTTTAGTTCATCGTCATCATCATCGTCTGCGTCTTCGTCTACGTCTTCACCAGAAATCTGTCGCATGACACCAACTTCTTCATCTTGTTCCTCATTTTCGTCTCCATCTTCATCTTCTTCGACATCTCCGTTTTCGTCAACGAATTCATCTTCGTCATCGTCGTCACCCACTTTGGCACCACCGGCGAAGTCCTCGTCATCGTCATCGTCTTCGTCGTCGTCTTCGTCGTCATCGTCACTATTATCGTCATAATAAGTGCCACCACGTGCTTTCGTTTCGTTTTCTTTTTGTTCGGAGTCTGTCATTTTATATACTAGATGGTTATATTTCTAAATTGATTATTTCATTTTCAATTTCAATTTTATCAAGCAGATTGCCAGGAAGTGTCGCAAGTGGAGCAAATATAAATGTATTTAAGGTTGGCATTGTCATAACGCATGTAAATGACTTCGGCGGGCTCCTTGTGCCCAGGCTCATTCGTCTTGCAGATGGCATTTGGGCATTTCACATTACGGATTCGAGGAAGCGTAGGGTCCAACTTGGTGTATTTGTTAACCAAGTGCGAAGACTGCTGCTGACTCTTCTTGAACTGTGTGTCTAGAACGCATACTCCTTCATCCGTGAGAGTTTCGTCGACGTGTCCGCAGTTTCGGCAGTAGTAAGTGAGTTTCGTATTGTCATTCACATCAAGTCCGATGTAATACATGTTGTCGCATTTTGAACAGAATTTCATTTGGCTGTTATGTTTAATTTATAAGGACATTTCTTTTTAAGTTTCAATTTTACAAAAGAACCTAAATACTCCTTGTTTATGTGTATTATAGATGGCATCCACTATTCCGAATTTGTTAAAGTTGTTACAGAATGCTGATAAGAAATTAGACAAATTAACTTCTGACTTGGAAGGAATTCTCAAACAACTACAGAATTCCAAAATGACGGAAGACCAAGAAGAACAAGCAATTCGAACAGCAGATAGTATAGATTCGAATATAGCACGTATATCAGCTATGCGAGCGAGACTATATGAAAACATTATATGGTCGATTCCTATGGAAGCAAAAAAATAGAAGGCTCCGTATTAGAGCTATCTGCATTTTAAGTATAATATAAAGAAGTAAGTATATAATTATATTATATGCAGACAACAACTAAAGAATGGTTAATGAGTTTATTAATTATGAATAGTGATAATTGTATAACGCGAAATGGTATAGTATGGAAATCTGTAGCAGGATTTTCACAATATGGTTGTGTTTTTGCTATTTATCAAAATGATTATAATTATTGTGTTCATTCAGCAGATGATTGGAAAGAAAATGAAGAACCTAATATGGGGTATTATGATAAATCATTAACATATGATGATTTAATCGGTAAAATCGCAAATACTTATGATAAAATACGCGAAGAAGTCGCCATTAAAAATTTGCATAGCTCTAAATCATCATAAATTCGCCTCTATCCACGCTCGGAATGCAGGCAACGAATGATTGTAATCGTCTAAAAAGTCGCGCTTCCGCTCGTCAAAATCATTACCATTCCCAGTAATGACAATATAGCACGCATCATGGGTGATTACTCTTGGGGCTATACATAATTGATAGGAATATCCCTCTGTGTGAATTTCCGCACGTAGATTGAATATACCCGCGTCCGGAATCGTGATGCGGTCTCCATTACGAAGAGTAAAGCTTTTACTGTTATTTGTGAATTTCACACAGTCATCGTATAATTCGACCTCCATTTTTATAATGGTATTGACAATACTTTTAGACTTCAATTTTTTTATTAAAATATCATATTTTATTATAATGGAGACAACAAATTACGTTGCATTATTCGGATATTTATGTATTTTTATGAATCGATTCAGATACATGGCAATATCAAAATTTAACATGAATCTAACAATTCTGGTAACAGGTTTATTTGCATTTATTGTTTATTATTTCAATGAAATTCGCGACGAAACAGATTATTGCACACAACTGAGAACACGACAACTCGCTCATGTATTATTCATAATATACATATTAGCAACTTTTATGATTACGCGAAACGTGCGATTATATTATGTCGTAGCACTAGTTGCCCACTCGCTGTTTTTATATAATATATCGACTAATACGAATCAATTGATGGCGTATGTTTCTATGTCGGTATATTTCGCCATGATATTTGCGAATACAATTAAAGGCGATTATTCCATTGTATTGGTTATAGGACAGGTTCTGTTATTTGTGTTTTATTCAATTGGAGCATATAAAACGTATGCTTTAGATAAAATAAATCACAATATAGTAAAATGCCCTGTAGTAAGTGCAGACAAGACGGACACAATGCAAGAACTTGTAAAACAGGAGTAGAAGTAAAACAACAAAAGCAAAAACGATATTACTGCTATATTTTAGGACAGACTCGACACGTTCGAACCGGGGTTGGGAGAACCTATAATGGATATACTGTGGATTTGACACATCGATTGCGCCAGCATAATGGCGAGATAAAGGGCGGCGCATTTGCCACCAAAAACAAGGGTCCATGGGAATTCGTCGCGGTTATGACATGTTTGGATTGGACGAGTGTTCGTGCTATGCAAGTGGAGTGGCTGATTCGATACCCGACGAGGAAGAAACCGCGACCTAAGGAATATGCTGGGGCACAAGGACGCATCAATAGTTTAGTCGAAGTGGTTAAGCGAATGGACGAACCAAATATTCGATTGTATGTTCATCCGCGGTTTTATGATGGTGTTGTTCTACCGGAAAAGGTGGAACTTTGTAGGTCGATTGAACCTGGGTTTTAATTTTGTAATGGTCTGATACCGCCAGCGATAATTTGTTTATATATTATATATAAATGAGCGGTCTCGTTAAAAATGCAGGTCCCGCTAAAAAGGCAGAACCCGGTGCAAAGGGGAAGCTTCCAAAAAAGGGAGAAAAGTCGCCAGGACTGCAACGTGCATCATCATCAAGTTCAGTCGACTACTACTATAAACTAGACTTGAGCGACGTGAATGGTGAAATTCAAATTCGTAAAGGCATAATGCCTAGCCCAGAGGAAATAAAGCGAATTATGGATGCAATGGATCTACAAGAGCCATCTTCTGCAGATGAGATGGACGACGATTCTGCATCACTAGAGCTTAATCAAGAACAGCAGGCTGCATCACTAGAGCTTAATCAAGAACAGCAGGCTGCACTGGACCTTGTTAACGCTCTAAGAGTTGCGTTCGATAGCGCTTATAAAGAATACAACCATGAGGGCATGGATGTAAGCGAATCTCAGGATTCACTAGGCGATTTTTCTGTATGGCCTCCGTCTCCATCTCAGTCTTCATCTCAATCTCAGTTTCAATATTCGTTTCCGCTGCCGCCGCCGCCGCCGCCGCCTTCTCGCACTGGTTCTTTTGAATCCTCTGGATCTACTAAATCCTCTGGATCTAATAAATCAATACTTGCTTTCTCAAATAAAGTGTTAAAAATTGGCGATGTTGTAACAATGTTAAAACCAGCTGGAGCAGCAGCAGCAGCAACAACTGATGCAGAAATTGCTGAATTACTGGGGGATTTGGACGAAGCAGAAGTAGAAGCTCAATTGAATTTTGTCCCGCTAGAATTACCCGACGAACCTGGGGTAGTTCCGCCAGAATTACCCGACGAACCTTTGTTGCCTGGGGTAGTTCCGCAGACCCGTCGGATAGATTTAGACAGCCAAATCGACGCTGCATTTAATGAGTTGATGGCCGTTATAAATACAAGCCTTGCCAGCGGGGTTACACTTACGTGGTGGGCATTGTTGACGGGTTTAAACAAGTTATTAAGACTTATTGCTCAAGCATTAAAGAGTGGTGCTACATTTGCATGGTATTATCCTAAAATAACTATGGTAATATTGGGGTTTGCGTATCTCCAGTCTCCGTTCTGTGCATTTTTAATTAGGAAAACTCTTGGATTTGCATGGTGGGTTTTAACGACTGTGGGCAGTATGACCACGGGCGGACAAGCGATAGCAGCAGGTTACGATAAAATGATAATATTTATAACCAGAGCGGCTGAAATAATCGATTGGTGCAGGGAGAAGGGTATAGTGACACTTGAACAATTTAATGCCTTGATTGCCAATGTTAATCGATTAACAGAAATGGCTGACGCTTTGAAGATTGATCAGGCAGAACTGCTTCAAATTCTACTTGCATTGAGCGAAGCATTCGGTGCAAATGCTGCGGCGGGTGCTGCACCCAGTTTTTTAGCTAGTATACTACAGAGAGTAGGAATGCAAGTTGCAGGAGATGTCGTCGTTCCTTTAGTACTTGGACGAATTGGTGCCGCCGCAAATCAAGGCTTGTTGATGGCAGGAGGGGGAAAACGTAAGAACAGAAAGAAGAATACCAGAAAGAAGAATACCAAAAAGAAGAAGACTCTTCGTAAGTATAAGAAATCGAACAAAAAATCAAAGCGAAAATAATCTTTGGATAATGTATATGTCGCCTGGCAAATGGATTAATACCAAGACAATGAAAGCAGAAATTGAAAAAAAACGCAGCAAAAAGAATCAATCAACTACCAAGAAACAACATGTTAAGATTTTACCAAATCCAACTGAATTTAGTGAATCTCCAATTTATCCTTCTCCCATTCCGAATAGGCTTGCGAAATCATTTACTTCCAAACCTATATCTAAATCGACACTTGCGCCGACAGTTTCGTTTAAGCCCCTTACCGAAGCTGAACAAAGGAAGTTCGATGAGCAAATGGATACGTTTGGTAAATGGTTTGCACAGTCGCCGGATAATAATGAATCGCCGAAACATCAAACTTCGCCTGTAAAAAACAAAAGACCGAAAATAGAGAAAACATCTCCTATGGATGGTAGCGAAAAAGAAAAAGAAGAAGAAGAAACATTAATTGTGCCAACACAAATGGGTGGACGCAAAAATAAAAACAGAATCAAAAGAACAGTAAAAAATAGGAAAAGACGGATAAATCGATAAAAACATATATTTAGAAATATAAGTTTTTTACTTACGGCGTTTGTTTTTGTTTTTATCTTTCTTTCGCATAGTTTTTCTTCTACCACCATCCCTTTCTAGCGCACGAGCAATCGCCGCATCAGTGTCTATTTGGTTTAATCTTTCGTCTAACTCAATCGAGTCTTTTAACTTTCGACTCACGCGACTTTGACGTGGTGTCGGTGGCAACTTAAGAGCAAGTTCTTCATCATCTTTAATTTGTTTTTTAATTTTTTGCTGTTCATGCCATGCATCCCAACTTGCCTTTGCTTTTCTAGCATCTTCTTCTTCTTCCTCCTCCGCTAACTTTTGAGCAAGTAGTGCATCTGCTGCGGTAATCGAGTCTTTTGACTTTCGACTCACGTGACTTTGACGTGGCGTCGGTGGTAACGCACGCGCAAATTTTTCATCCTCATTAATTTGTTCTTTAATTTTTTGCTTTTCATGCCATGCATCCCAACTTGCTTTCGCTTTTCTAGCATCTTTTTCTTCCTTCTTCGCCTCCTTCATCAAACGTTCTGTTTCGCGGTCGATTTCATCAATCTTAATACTAGCCTTTTTTTCACTCTTGGTCATTTCATTTATGTGGTCGCGATACTGTCTGCGTGTTCCAATAAATCCATCTTCGTGTTTGCTTACAATGATATTTTCTTTCGCACGTGCATCCATAAGTTCTTTATTGCGCTGCAAACCTTTAAAAAGACCTTTATGATTGTCAGATTCAATCAAGCTTTCTAACATAATACGTTCGTTATCCGTCAATTCGTCAGAATTAGATATCAATTGTTCTAATGCTTTTATATTCGAATTTAGTTCTCTAATATTAATACGGTCACTACTAATATTGTCTTGTATAATCTCAATAAGAATCTCAATATCAACATCATCATGAGGAGATTTACTTGATTTTTTCGGCATACCTCCCTTCTTCCGTTTTAGAGTTACGCGGTTCTTTTTTGGCATGTTATATACTAACATGCCAAAAAAATCCAAGCGTTAGCATAAAACGAGCCAAATGAATACACCAGAAAACACCCGTTGGAAAATTGAATCTTTTATTTTCCAATATAAAAATAGGACACTAATATACCTAAATGAGCCAGCGCGCCAAAAATAAGCCCGCGTCCAACTACCAGGAATTTATCGGCTCCCATTGGCTGGGTAAGGATGACCCCCGACAGCCCACCAACACCAGAATCACTGGTGGCAAATACTATATTTCCGACGAGGAGTATCCAACCTTTCTACAACACTACTACAAGGATATTGTTGCAAAAAACGGTGATGAATTTTTGACAGAAAAACAGCGCGACACGGGCGGACCAATTGCGGTCGATTGTGATTTCCGCTATGCGTATGAGGTAACAGAAAAACAGTATGGCGATAAACATATTGCAAGCATGATCCAATTATATTTAGACGTTTTGAAGGGGAAAGTCTTCCAATTCGTCGATAAGTGCCCATTTCCGATTTATATCTTCGAGAAGCCGAGCGTAAATCGTCTCGAGGACAAACAGATTACGAAAGACGGCATCCATATGATTATCGGAATTCCGGCTGACCGTGTTACACAGCTACTTATACGACAGCATGTGATAGAGAAGATAGAGGAGGAGTGGGGAGACCTTCCACTCAAGAATAGCTGGGAGGATGTGTTTGACAAGGGTATCTGTTCCGGTGTTACGAACTGGCAACTGTATGGGTCGAAGAAACCGGACCATGATAAGTATGCGCTGACACGATGTTACGAATACGAATATGACGCAACAGATGGAGAATTCATGGAAGTCAAGATTCCTGTCAAGAAGTTCAACTGGGCGGTCGATTTCCCGAAGCTGTCTGTGCGCTACACGGAACATCCACAGTTCTTCTTTAAGGCCGACTTTATACAAGTTTACGACCAGAATAAGCTGGCAGATTCTAAGCGTCCGTCAGCATACCGCAAAACGCAAGGACAAGGACCCGCATTATTGACTCCGATGACCATCCGAACTAAAAGTGACATTGCTACGATGGTCGAGCAGCTACTCGAGTCACTGAAACCTGACGAATATAATATACGCGAGGCGTATGAACTGGTTATGATTCTAACTGTCGATTATTATGGCGAGGGTTCGTATCTCAAGTGGATGCGTGTTGGTTGGGCGCTCTGTAATATCAGTCAGCGTCTGTTTATTGTGTGGGTAGCGTTCAGCGCACAGTCATCGACATTCCAGCTCGATAGTATAGACGACATGCATGATAAGTGGGCTGGATTCGACACCAACAATAATCAGGGGTTGACTAAGCGCTCGATTATATATTGGGCGAGGGAGGCTGCGCCGGAGGAATTTCGGAGAGTCAACGACAATAGCATCGACTATTATATTAATCAGTCGATTAAGCATTTGTCTCTGAACGGTATTGCAAAGGGCGATAAGAACATCGGATGCGGCGACACCGATATTGCCAAGATTCTCTATATGATGTATAAGGACAATTACGCGTGTGCTGCGCTCAAGGCAGACAAGTGGTATCGTTTCTCGAAACATCGATGGATGGAGGATGAGTGCGGGACGTCCCTCCGGCGACACATTTCCGAGCAGTTGCGCGAACGTTATCGTCTCAAGTGCGACGAGTTCTCGAGTAAGCTATATGATACATCACAGACGGAGGAAAAACTGAAGGTCTGGGAGGGGCTTTCCAATAAGATTCTGGAAATCATCGGTAAGTTGTCTCAGACGACCCACAAAGACCATATTTTGAAGGAGGCGCGCGAGATGTTTTATGACCCGGATATTAGTTTCATGGATTTGCTGGATAGTAATCCCTATTTGCTGTGTTGTAAGAACGGTGTCATCGATATAAAGAATCGAGTATTCCGCGCTGGTAGGGCGGAGGACTATCTGTCAAAGAGCACCAATATCAATTATACTAAGATTGACCGAAAACGCGATGCAAAGACGATTGCGGAAATCGAGGACTTCTTCGAGAAGATATTCCCCAACAAGACGCTGCGTAAATATATGTGGCAGCATTTGGCGTCTGTTTTACTCGGCGTCAATCTAAATCAGAAGCTACATCTGTATATCGGTAATGGCGAGAACGGCAAGTCCGTTTTGTCGGACTTGATGTCACAGTGCTTGGGCGATTATTATGCGATTGCGCCGATATCGCTGATTACGCAGTCGCGTCAGAAGCAGGGTCAAGCTTCGCCGGATATTGTGGCAGTGAAAGGTGTGAGATTCCTCTGTATGCAGGAGCCGTCGGCGGGCGACGAAATCAACGATGGCGCGATGAAGGAGCTGACGAGTGGTGTAGAGCCAATTAAAGGTCGTAATCTGTTTAGCACTCCGATAACGTTCGTCCCGCAGTGTAAGATTGTCGTCTGCTCGAACAATTTCATGAAGGTGAAGACGAGGGATCATGGAACTTGGCGTCGTTTGGCCGTCGTCGATTTCGAGTCTTTGTTCACGGATAGTCCGGTAGAGGGTGATGCGGAAAAACCGTATCAGTATAAGAAGGACCCTACCATCAAAGAGAAGTTTCACGAATGGCGTGAGGTTCTTCTGGCGATGTTGGTCGAAATTGTATTCGAGACACAGGGACGCGTCGACGCGTGTAAGATTGTGGATGATTCTAGTCTGAAATATAAGGAGGGACAAGACCACATTGCCGAGTTCATCCGCGACAAGGTTATGGTGGACACAACTGGCAAACTCACCAAGACCGAGGCGACCAACGAATTCAATATTTGGTTTACGTCGACATATGGGCGTGGTGGTTCGCCAAACACGAAAGAGGTGCACGAGTATTTCGATAAGAGATTCGGTAGGTATAATGCAAATAGTGGTGGGTGGCTCGGGGTTCGAATTCGTTATGAGCGTGACGACACTACAATTGTATCGATGGGTGATGAATCGGATATCAGTGCAGAGGATTTGTAATGCGACTGCGAAGTGCTGCGAAGTGATGCGAAGTGTTGCGAAGTGCTGCGAAGTGCTGCGAAGTGATGCGAAGTGTTGCGAAGTGCTGCGAAGTGCTGCGAAGTGCTGCGAAGTGCTAAAAAAATTTATTTAGATATAAAAATAAATTTTTATTTTTTATAGCTCCGGTTTCATATAAACGGTTCCGAAAGCGAGAGCGTAGATATACAACATTAACTCGTATAATAATATTTCTATATTGTTTATGGTAAATGGGTATGCGATAAATCCAACCATTATAAGAGCCTTGATGGCACGGCTGGCTTCCATATTGAAAGTTATATAAGCGATAATCAAGACCAAAAAATAATAACTACCAAATAAAATACTATTATAGTATTTGTAATTGTCCGTGTTCGAATTCTGATAATTCGACTTTTGATAGTCCGTGGAATGCACCGCATTTAAATTCTGTAGTTCCGAAGTCAGTTTTGCATTCTGTTTTTCTAAATCGTTGTTGATATTCGAATATAGTGAATGTATTAATTTACAGTTTGTGTTTCTTCCACAATTCGCCATTTATATATGTTTATACTTTTTTTCTAATCAATACAAGCAGAACCTGTCGCATTTGCTACTTTATTGGCGGGACACTGAAGACAGTAGGTAGCTCCAGCGGATTCGGTGTATTGGGTGGAATTGCATTTTGTGCATGCAGATGTATCGCTACTAGTCTTCGACGTGCCTATCGGACAAGACACACACCCGCCCGTAGAATCCTTATATGTGCCTGGGGCGCATCCGGACTTACACGTTTGACTAGTGCTATCCCATATAGTCGCCATACTCACACTACAGCAGTTCGACCCAATACAGTAGCCGGGTAGAACTGGCGTCACGTCTAATTCTGTGGGACCACTAGTGGTAGTAGTATAATTTTTTAATACAGCTTTGGGTGGCGGGAGGTCCAGCTTATCGAAATCATTCTTTTCGCGTGACACAATATCGGACAATATAAACATAGAATAAATGATAGATGATGAAATTAATAATATATAAACTATTGACAGCACTGCATCGGGAACAAACGGCGTATTGTTTTTCAGTAGTTTCATTACTATAGCAATCGCTAGCGCAAATACAAACACCATGACTATATTCGTATACGCCACCATCCGTTTACTATAACTGTCATTCAATTGAATGATTCGTTTTTCACTAGCGATGGTATTATTTACACTGTTTAATTTATTGGCTAAATTCGTGGCTTCATTCTGCAGAATCTCGTCCACACCACTTGGATTTATAAAGTCGGACATCTATATAGATTATCCATATTTTTATCGGCCATTGGCTAAAACAATACTGGTAATTAAAAACGTAGCCGCGGTCAAGGTCGCTACAGTATACAATATATTCTGCTGGATGATAACCGTTTCCAAATCTTCCTGGCGAGCATCACGTGTAGTCGATATAGGTTTGGTTGTTTCTGATGGAATCAGTTTGTCGATTGGGTCGCGCCCACCTAGTTCGATGGTGTCATCTATCAATTTCTGATTTAATGTTTGATTGAATCCTTCAAAATACTTCATATTATATAGTATATATGTATATATTATGAACCATATAGTAAGAAAAATGCCATGGAAGATGCTAAAGTGACCCATAGTATAAATCGCATTGTCGATGCATCCCTTTGTCGTTTGCTTTGGTCTGGTAAGTTTTTGAGAGTGTCTACCTTTCTATTCAAATCATCGCGTTTATTTTTTATATTCGCATCATAATCGGATTTGAAGGTAACGTAATAGTCAGATACTTTTGCCATACCTTCTTTTATTTTTGTTTCTGGTTTCGGAAACTGCCAAACTATCACATTCATTTTATTACGTATTTTTAATATGCCATCATCATCCATAATTAATTTGAATCCAGAATCATCAGATTTAAACTCATTACTCCAACTCGTCTTATCTTTGTCATCCAATATAGAGAGGTTGCCGCTATCAAATTTAAGTTTGGGTTGGGTTACGAATTTCTCGCCTGGGTCATATACCCATTCGGTCTTTATTTCGCCATTAGAATCGGGCATACTGACTATTTTTAGACCACCACTTACGCCGAATTCGAGACGATGTTGTCCATTTTTACTGGTTATCCCATACCCTGGCGTAATTGTTCCGTCTTCCGCGATGGAATCTTGCATACCCTCTGATTTTTTTCTACGTAGGACAATCAATAAGGAAATGATAATAAATAATAATATTATGATTTGTCGATTTGAAAATATTCTCATTTTTATAGAGTAAAATGAGAAATTATTTGTTTCTGTATATGAATACGAGAGTCGCAATAACTCCAACGCCTAAATTAAAAAAGTTGAGTCGCTCTAGATTGTATTTGCTGGTAGTATTTTTGTATAATTCGTCAGCGCCTGCATGATTTGCGGTTTTCTGTAACATCTGGTCGGCGAGTTTTTTGTTGGTACATAGATTTTGCGTGAATTTTCTACTGCAAGGTCCTGCAGTTAAGTTGAATGTATCACATGTTTGGCGCAGGACGGTTCCTTCTCTAATTTTATTCGAATTTGGGTCTGTAGTGCAATTATACAATTCCTTATTGCCTTGATATGCGTATTTGTAATATAAAAAATCTTTCTTATCGTAATTCACCTTTATTTTGTCTAGATTTAAGTCGTTCATCAATATATTGTATATTTATATATTTCTTATACACAAGCGCGATAATATTTGTATTTCATTGCAGTCGAACTATCGCGCTCGAATTCGCCGACTTGTCCCGGACGCATCGAAAGCGCCAGCGCCTGTGGGTCAAATCGACTAATTTCGGGTAGCTGGGTTGTGTCCTTCAAATTATACTTCTTGAGAATAATGCCAGCTTCTCCTTCCGTCAATACCTTGGCGGGAGGAACTAGAGCGTGGTCTAGGATATTAAACTGGAGACGGCTAATATTATGAATCACTACGAAAATCCCGTCGTGGTTATACAGATAATTCACTTTTGCCACGATGGTTTCGTTGGGTTCTCCATCAACGATAATTACTAGGTTATCGTTCTTCGTCAGAATGGTTTCGACTAAAAACAAATCCTCGATGACTTCGTCCAAGTTTGCGGGGCGGATTTGCTTCGCGTCCAAGTAATACTTGATATAGGTCTTCTGTCCGGTGTTCTCGTTTGTAAGCAACATATCCAGCTGTTTGTTAGAATACATCGTGTCGATTTCATTGATACTAAACTCGGAATAGTCTGTGATATTATAACCCTGGGTCTTCATCAGTTGCAGGACCGTCGTCCTCGACTTGTAAATTCTCAAAACTCTGTTATTGGATGACATAATACTAGTATATGCGTATATTTATATAGGCATACAATTATTTCAATTTTTAGACCTTTCGTATTACTAGGTTATTAAAATCGACCTCTCCGAAGTTGTCTGCAAGAGCTTCACTTGCGCCACCAGCGACGGGAGGTGCCGGTTCAACGACGTCGTTGTTGGCAACTACCGTTGTGTTACTTCCTCCTACCATTTCTGGTTGTGTCCCAATATAAATTACAGGGTTATAGTTCAATCCTCCTGGGTATTGGTTCTGGTTCTGGTTCTGGGGCGGTGGCTGTGGAATGGGCATGGATGTGCCTCCTTCAATCGGTCCTTTATATATATCTAGTTTGGTGACTATTTTTATTTCTTTGTCGTCACCAGTGCTTTGTAGTGTTATCAGATTAGCTCCAATCTTTATGATTTTCCATTTCTGCTGTGGGTTTGTGCTTCCACGATAATTGACAAGGTCGTCCATCTTAAACTCTTCAGCCATTCTCATTTTATATTTTTCTTCATAATTCTCTTCATATTCGGGGGCGTAACCGGGCGAATCATCATTGGGTGACGTATCAGGCTGATACATCGGTGACGATGGCTGATACGTCGGTGACAATGGCTGATACGTCGGTGATGATGGTTGATACGTCGGTGATGATGGTTGATACGTCGGCGACGATGGCGCATACTCAGGCGTTTTTGGTTCATAAAGCGGCGAATCATCCCATCCAACGTCTTCCGCTTTCTTACCATAATCGGGGGTAGCGAAATCGGGAGTGGTCGGCTTGAATCCAATCGGCAATTCTGCACTAACTTCTGTCTCATCCAGTTCGCCATTAAACTCTTCGTTATAATCGCGCTTCGATAATTTCATAAAACTCTTCTTAATTTCATTCAAATCCGAAAGTCCAGTTATGTTCTCCAAGTTCTTAGACGACGCCATGCTCTCCATCTGGTCGATGTTATCCTCGGTAATAATACGCATCTGCACATTGATTGCCTGTAATTCCTGTATCAATAATTTCAAAGAATAAGGGACCGAAATAATACTGAAGTCACGACCGAAGTGTGTTGTGTTCTCTATGTTCATTTCTTTTCCATCGAGAGAACCCACAAATCGAATCGGTCCATCCGCCATAGGACTCAAGAACAGATTCTTGGCAGGATTGTATATCGCGAATAGACCTGTCGTATTACAAACCGCTATCTTGTATTTATCAGCGCGCTCCATCATCGATTCGGTCAAGAAATCCACCATACCATGGGAAGCAATCGAATCGCGTTCCATTTCTCCAATACGTAAACCTCCGTCGTTCGCCCTTCCACTAACCGGCTGTTTCGTAAGAGCCGTCATAGGACCCCTGGCACGGTAATTTATTTTATCTTTCACCATGTGTTTCAACCTCATATAATACGTCGGACCGATGAATATTTCGCTCTCCAATTGTTCTCCCGTCATACCATTATAAAGTATTTCATTTCCACTTGAGTGGTATCCCATGTGAGTCAGTGTTTCACCGAACACCCCGATTTTCGTGCCCTTATTGATGAATGGTGTGCAATCACCAAATCCGCCCAACATGGCGCACACTTTGGCCATGATACACTCAATCAAATGCCCAAGAGTCATTCGCGATGGTATTGCGTGTGGGTTAATAATCAAATCGGGACGAATACCCTCCTTGGTGAATGGCATGTCGCACTCCTTTATGATTAGACCGCCGGTTCCCTTCTGCCCAGCCCTGGACGCCATCTTATCTCCCTGGTCAGGAATACGAACTTCGCGAATACGAACCTTTGCAATACGCTCACCCTCATCGCCCTCCGTAATGAACGTCTTATCTACAATACCGAGCTGTCCCTTCTTCGGCATCTTGGACGCATCCACTTTCTTCCCATCTGAATTGTTAACTAGACCAATCAGCACTGTCTTGTCGTCAACTTCGGTGCCCTCGCGGATTATACCATATTTGTCCAGTTTACTATAGTCGTATCCGGTTTTCAATCCCACCACATCGGACTCCATTTCAACATTAGTGAACTTGTCCATCGATTTACCATCGTTTGAATCGTTCACCTCTTCGTGTGTTTCGTATGTGGAATAATACGTCGTATTGAACAACCCACGCTTAAGGGCACCCTCATTGATTAAAATCGAATCCTCCATGTTATATCCACTATAGCACATAATCGCAACTATCGCGTTCTCACCATACGGCATTTCATCATGATTGATGTGTTCCATGTAGCGAGTTTTCACGAGTGGTAGCTGTCCATTATTCAAAACCACAGCCGTCTTGTCCATACGAACCGAATAGTTGGTGTGATATAACGAACACGCCTGCCTACTCTGGCCACAAGAGAACGAATTACGACTCGGCGGATTGTTCTCCAAGAAATTAATCATATTGCACATAGTTCCATACATGAGCGATTCATGAATCTCTACATGTGTGTGGTTCTTCTTGGGGAACTCCTCTACGTTGAGCGCGATGAGTGCGTTCTCGCTCTCGCTACTATCGATATAATCGATAACCGCCTTTTTGTTCAGGAATCGGTCCAGTTTCGCGGGGTTCGTTTCTTTATTCACGCCTTCATATAGTTCATATAGCTCGTTGATATGGACATTCGCATCATTGCGTTTGGCATTGAATCCGTGAATCAGATTATCCCAAGTGTATTCACCTGCTTCCAGTAGTTTGCTTACTTCCTTGTTCTCGAATGAAAGTTGGCCGGTCACGCTATCCTTATAGAAAATAGGACGGCACATTCTACCATCATCAGTGTATATGTATATAGTGTTCGTTTTGATATCGAACGTCGCACTCATGTAAATCGGCAAAAGTGCATTTCTCCTATACAACTTAATCTTCTCAATGCACTCAAATGGCTCTTCGACGGAACCACCCCAACATCCATTCACGAAGACTTTGGTGAGTTCCGACAACAATCGGAGAGAACATTCGAGAGGTAACTTCATACTACACTTCTCGCGCAACCATTTGATAATCGGCTCGCGAGTCCCGGTTCCACCACGTGTCACATGAGTCGCTATAGCGAGTGTTTTGTGGAGACCAATATTGGCTCCATCGGGGGTATCAATTGGGTCGATGAATCCCCACTGCGAATTATGGAGAACACGAGGTCCGACCAACTTCGCCCCCGAATCCATCGGTAAATTCGTCTTACGCAGATGACTGAGAAAGCCATTGAATGACAGGCGATTCAAGTCCTGCACAATACCGATGCGCTTCGTATTGGGACGCGCACCCCAGTTACCCTTGAAGGCGCGTTTGAATCCGTCCTCGAGAAGACGCTCTTTAAATATCTCGCCCTGGAATGTGCTAATCAGACTCGGTAAATCCTTCCCATAAATACTCTTGTTCAGATTCAGACGCTTGTCGAATTGTAAGTGGATCGACTTCTGTTGGTCGGAATAATATTCACGAAATAAATCATATAGTAGAGAACCTACCAACTCAATACGTTTATACTTGAAATTGTCGCGGTCGGTGGGTTCTTCGAGGCCATTATAGACAAACAACATACGCTGCACCATGTGTCCCAGGAAGAGCGCCTTCTCGCTGAAATTCACCTCACCAATATGGGGTAGGAAGTAATCAGCGAGGATTTCGAGCGCGTGCTCCAAACGCTTACCCTTAGTCAATGACGCAATATACTCAAGTGCCAATGTTTGAGTCAGCATACCACCGGCGTCATGAACTGATGGAATGAACAAATCAACCATATGTTGATATTTTTCCAAATCCAGGAGACATGTCTCTATAATTGCCTTGTCGGACAAAACACCGAGAGCACGGAAGACAATGAACAACGGAACCGGTTTACGCACATTCGGTATATTCACCACAATATTACAGTTGGTATATGATGTGGTGGGCGCAACGATTTTTACAGATAAGGTTCTCACGGGCTTCGATACGTTCTCGGAAACACTACGTATTTCACTCGAATATAAGAACTCCGTATCGATTATTTTGCCATCGACCTCTTCATCGTAATATTCGCGTATATACAACATGTTATCGGCGAATTTCTCTTGGCATACTACGGTCTTCTCTTTGCCCTGGATGATAAAATACCCGCCGGGGTCGTTCCTACATTCCCCCATAGTATACCGCACTTCAGGCGAGAGACCTTTCAATATACAGAAATCGGATTGCAGCATAATCGGAAATTTGCCGAGATATATCTTTTCCAATGTAATGGTTCTCCTCTGGACGTTGGGAGCAATCATGGATTTGTCGGTGGCTTCGCGCATAGCCGTAGCCATGGCGGGCGTGATTTTATACTTGTGCTGGACACGCTTCGCGCGACCCTGCTTTTTGGGTCCACCGCCAACGGCAGCCATATCGGAGCCCATTTCCTTGAAATTTTTGAAGGCATACTTAGGCTGGTAGTCGCTCTCAACCTCAGCGATTTCATCAACCTTGGGTTCTCCTCCACCAATTACATATGGTTGTTCTCCCGACCGTAGTATATCAATATACTCCACTTCGATATCATAGTGAATCGTCATTCCATATGTCATATTGCGTAGGCGCGCCTCGTTCGGGAACATATAGTGAGAGTTCTCCTTATCATCATATATGATTGGTTTTCCAAAGTATAGTTTGTCGCCATTTTTACCTCCGAAATACATGAGGCATTGATTTCTATAGTCGTCGATTTCTGTGTCGAAGTTCGAGTTTATTCGCACAGGATTCTTCTCTTTGAATATACGAAAAATACCGTTCTTGAAGAAATCATTATACGACTCTAGATGATGGCTAACTAAACTATCGGGGTTCTCCTTGAACATTTTATCAATCATATCCCATATCACTGAATCGTTCATCGTATAGTATTTAGGTATAATTTATTTCTAATACATTTTATTTTATGCACAAATAATAAAATATGTTACCTTAATATATAAAATGAATCAGTTAGCCGATAAGCTGTTTGGACCTCTTCCTAAGGACTACTGTGTCCTTTTCTATTACTTGTCTGTCCTTGGATTCGTTTGGTTGGTGATTGCGATTGCCGTTTTCGCGAGCATGGCTGTCTCTAAACCCAGGGGTGTGTCGTTCTACATTAGCGCGCTGATGGCTCTTGTTGGATATGGAGTTTTCTATATCCAGAACCGTCTTCTACACAGTATGTGCGCGGTCACTCTATAAAGCGTTAAATAGTTTATATTTTTATGTTTTTTCAAAATATAAACGGAATGGACATTTTATACTACTCGAATTATTGTAAACATAGCAAAAAAATACTGGAATTTCTGGTGAAAGGTGGAATCGTCGAATCGCTGTCGTGTATTTGCATCGACCAGAGAAGTCGAAATCCTAAAACGAATCAGATTATAGTCCTTTTAGAGAACGGCAAACAGGCGACTCTACCACCGAATCTCAAAATGGTTCCGGCGCTTCTGTTGGTGAATGATAACTATAAGATGGTTCTCGGAAGCGACATCGTTCGTCATTTTGAACCGAAGATTAAGGAGAAATTATCCAGCGCCAATTTTGGAAATGGAGAACCTTTAGGATATGCCATCGCTTCGGCGTCCGGTTCGGGTGGTTCTAACATTGTCTCTGAACAATTTACTTATTATAATATGTCGCCGGAGGAGCTCAGCGCAAAGGGTGCTGGTGGAAGGAGGCAGATGTATAATTATGTTCCGGCGGGACAGGATACAGGTGGTATTCAAACTCCTCCGGATACTTACCGCCCGGATAAGATAGCCAACGGTGTTACTATCGAGACCTTACAAGAGAAACGAAATGCGGATGTACCACAGAAGAACCAATCCCCACAATTTGAATATCAGAGTGCAAACTACTAGGCGAAAAATTGATAATATAAACAGGAACAGAGACAGAGATAAAATAAAGACAAAACAGAAACAAAGACAGAAACTGAAACAAAAGATGTCCGACGAAATAGAACTAACGGTATATTATGATTCTTATGAATATGACTTGGGAGATGGGATGTATCCAAGTAGCGACAACAAAGATGGATTTGACGCTTGTATGAATATACGATTCCGTAGAGAAGGTTCTGTCTGGATGCAAGCATCAGGCAGGTGTATTGACGGTCTCGATGGAAATTATGGTGAACAGATGCTGGCACGATTGAATCAATTGTATAACGAGAAGAATCGACCCAAATTAATAAAGGAAAATCAGATTACGACCAAACTATGTTTATCGGCAATGAAGCGCGATGGACTGACAGATAAGGTTCTCTCTACGCCTCTCAACGATTTGACACCCGCAGAATTTGCATTCCGTGTTATGGACGAAATGGTAAACTGTGAATGGAAATCTCAAGCGGAATATATAGTATCACTTATAGGTGAGCCGGCAGTCAAGCAAATATGCACGGGTATTAAGAATAATGCTCATGAACAACTTTACCCAAAAAAATAAACTATACTCTAAAATAACTTAAAAAATTATATACTATAAATCTAATCGAATGTCCGAGAAAACGACTCTACTAAGGGCATTTAATGCACACCTATTTGAATTCCTTGATGATATCATTACCATACTTCCTGGCAACAGTGGTCTAGTCAGCACAAAGACCGCATTTGAACTATATAAAAAGGCAAACCCCACATTACTTATAAAGATTTGGTATACGTATGTATATCAACCTTACGCCAATGTCATAGACGAGGGCGATTTGGATTTTTTCATCAACAAGGATTATTCAACGGAGCTATCCAATCTATCCAATTCTCAGAATGTATTGAATGCAATTGAAACACTCCGTGGTCAGATTCGCGAGATGAGCGAGGTCAACCGTAATCATTCGCTTCAGTATATCCGTAATCTGTGCAAGTTATCGAATATGTATAATTCGTCACTGAACTAAGAAATAAAAAAGGCCATAATTTGGCCCTTTTTATTTGATTTTGTTTTGTTTGTATTTACTGTGTAATCCGCATCTTATCCATAGTTTTTTTTACATCCGCATCCACATTTTTTATATGTATCTTTTCCCAATATCGCGAATCCGGTTCCTCCAAAGGTGACAGAATCCATTTGATTCGCTGGCCAACGAAAACCTTACTAGCCATAGCATTTGCTCGCGCATGATGAAAATCCGATGTCACTATAAAGATGTCAGAATATGACGACATATTTAAAGTTTGATTGGCAATTATGAAATTCTCCGCTGTGTTTGTGGCAACCGTGTCGAGTATAAAATTCCAATTGGTTTTGTTGTTGTTGTTCCCGCTACTCTTCGACTCAATCATACGAACCATTAGTTCCGCTTCGCTCACCGCACCACCCTGTTTTATTCCCCCGCTCAAGAACCAATCTATCGTCGTATTTGCGCTAGTATTGTTAGCAAACTCGACCGCCGACTGAACCCGACCCGTCAACAGACGAGTAATGTGGCACCCGAGAAGTAATATTAGCATTTGCATGTTGGTTCTGCAGTTAGCTGAGCGCACTCTGATTCAATTTTATACTCACGATTCTGATAATTCAAGTGATATAGCTGCTCCTTCGGCTCCATTGCATTAAAATAATCTGCCACCACCTTGCAATTCACAATCATCTTATTTCCACTATTAATCGACGGCAAATACACTTGATTGTGCAGCTTGCAAATGTGTCGGAAAATATGCTTATCAATTTGCACCTCCTTACCCTGCTTATTCACAAAATACGTCACATACGCATTATGTAGTGTCTTAATGAATTCGGCAGATTGTGTATGGAATCCATAGAACAAGTTCTTATAACAAGCAAACACATCCAAATACTCCTTGACTCTACCAGCGCGAGAAAGGCATAGATACTGATATTGTAGGTTCGGATTGTTCCCACGGAACTCCTTCATCCGAACATACTGTGGATTCAGAACACTCGTTCGCATTCCACTGGCCGGATGATACAACATAACACCCATAGTATGGTAATCACGCAACTTCATCGCATCGCAATCGAATGCATAACACATAATTGGACGCAATACAGGGCTGTTTACAAAATACTGCGCAACGTCGTCGAGCGGCACATACCGAACAACATTGTCAGATACTATTCTATAGACGGCGACGATATAAACCATAGGAAATTCAATCGGTATCACAATATGATTGGCCGGATGCTGCATAACGAAACTATACACACACGACTTGTCGAGTGTCTGAATGAGCGCAATGTCATTCAACTTAGTTCCAGGTGCCTCGCGCAGAGCATCGATAAACATGTCGCGGAACGTTAGCTGCACAGCACCTGGAGTGGTCTTATACTGTGTCCGAAAATACCAATAGTTACCGCCAATCGCCGCCTTCGTCGCCAATTCCCAGGACTGGATGCGGTCATCATAAAACAAATTAATCATAGTCCCCTCGATAATCTCGGTCCCCTCCACGCCAGCCAACCCATCGACTTGGTCATTAGATACCGACTTCGGAGGAGCAAAACACAAGACCTTCTTACTTTCGGGGTCCAATACAACCGACCTATATTCCGGAGTATCACTATCGTTGGTATTTCCATTCAGAATCGTATATGTCGCATGAGGCGTCGTATAGGTCCTCGACTTAATAACCATATTTGTATCAATTGCGTATTCCATTGCCTTTGTTGTTTATTGGCACAAATCGTTTAAATCGTTTTATTTTAGTAATTTTGACCATATCCGTGTCCGGCATCATAATAAAAACATACCTCGTTCACATATACACAGTTTGTATGTTGTAGTGCTGTTAACCAACAATTATAGTCTTCTTGTCCATTTGGCACACATAACATCCCATTTATTTTATATAATAATGCTTTCTCTATGATTACACTACTACATATGATGCAGTTATGTATACTTACAAATTTTAAGTCCCATATATCAGGAAATCCGTTTTTCAACGCATCATTATAATTCCTTCGATAAATGTCCCTAAGAATATTGAAATAGTGTTCCGAGTTATATTTCTGGTATTTTTTGTTGGAATCATATGCACCTTCTCCGATTATCCCCTCCGTGCAAGACATCTTACAACCGGTCCGCGCCATCGCATTCAGCTGGTTTGTCAATTTATCCGGAAACCATATATCATCATCGTCACAAAATGCGATGTATTTACCCGATGCATTTCGGATACCCTCATTACGCACATGCCCAGCGCTAGCGAACCCAAACTTGCGCTTGGTGTTCTCCGGTAGGTGTATAATTTTAACAGAGCTACCAAAATCGTGCTGATAGTATTCTTCTTGTGTGGAACAGTCATTTATCACGATAATCTCTACATTTGGGTAGGACTGTTTTTCTATAGAATCGATGGTATTTAATAGATACATAAAACGATTGTATGTAGGAATTATAACGGTTACTTTATCCATGTTGTCTTATATTCCTATATAAAGATTCATTTATTTAGATTACTACGAAGGAACCCCAGGAATAATATAGAAAGTAATTATATAATGGATGAAATGGACAAACCAGAAATTGGTGGAATCAATCTAAAATTAGGAGATATAATACAAATCGAAGCGTTAACGAACGCCGATTTACACCAAAACACATTCATTATCGATTATATAGATGAAAGTAAAATCGTCATCATCAACGTTGCGAGTATTAAAAAAACGATACTGACCATGAATGATGACGGCACGTTGAACGATGAGTCTGTGACCGCCATAATGTTGATGGACCGCAGCGAGGATGAAGGATATACTAGGCAAAATGGTCTACTACCACATGTATGGCTAGACATTTACGTCGGGGGTGATACCCCATCGATTATAACCGGTGAAATATCCAATTTAGAAGAAGATATGATTGAGATTATTACATTTCCGGAGAGGATGACCATCTATATCGATTTCGAATATAAGGGTATTCCCCAACACATCCCGTTTCAAAAGTTCGTTATACGGTCGAAACCATTGGCCGCACCGAAGGAGCACTTGACTGCGGTTGTCGAAGAATTTGACCAACTGGAAGTGGTAGAAGATGTGCCCATAGGTAGCTCCGCCTCTATCGAAATCAACAACTCCGGCGACATGGTAATCAATGTTGCGGACGACGCGATTCCCGATGACGATGTGCGCGACGTTCTGCATAGTATGTATATAGATGCGAATGACCTAGTTTTCGGTGAAGAACTCGAAGACATTGTCCAGCTCGTAGAATTACCGGAATATCAGCGCAAATATAGTATCGAAATACAGGCAAACGATTTGATGGACGAATTACTATCCGCTATACCGAATAGTCAGAGAACCGAGCGTGTTCTAGGAACAATCCATGTTCTGATTGAGCGATTCAAACAGCTTCGCAAACAGTTCTCGAAATTCGATGCAAATGCGAATGTTGTCGGATATAGTCAACTGGGACTGAATCACAAACCGTTGGTCGAGCGTATTCGGAATCTGAATATGAAACTACAATGGATAATTCCGGTTGTTTCGCAAAAGAGGAAAATATACGCTGATATAGACGAGGATGCAGGCGAAGACCATGTCGATATAATTCCCACTAACTTAACTACCGAACTCGCTATGCAGGAAGAACTTATAAAACAATATAAGCAAGGTTCTAAACAGGGTAATAAATATAACGACATGTTCGCAAATATGCATAAATACAATACGCCGATTGTGGCAGCCAATGTCGAATCACTTGCAAGTGGCGAAGTATTGGCGGATTTGGATGCTATTGTTGATAATTTGGGTAAGTTCTCCAGTAGTGTATGCAAGGCGGAAATCAAAAAGGACAAAAAGGATAAGACAGACTTATCATTTGTCAGTGAGCGCCGATTTGTTATTCAGCGATATAATCTGGGGCTTACGAAGAAGGACAAGCATCTTATGAAGTCTGGTAAGGTGGTGTATGTCAGAGATAAAATGACGCCGAATGACAAAATTACTATGAAATCGATAGTAATATTACCCGAGCCGGTAATGAAGTTCTCCCAGATTGATTTACCTGGAACAAATATTATGACCCGCACCAACTTGCATCATAATTACTTATCGCTTTTTCGTCTACTAAAACAAAAGACCACTGTGTCAAGCCATATCGTGGACGATTTAGATACGGAAATGAAATATGATGACAAAGATGATACAGACGAAGTAGATGATGAGTCTGAAATTAACTTTATGACGAATATCAAGGAATATATTCTCGATGACAAGTTCGAGCACGAACCGGATAAGTTCGATAAGTTCCTGCGCACCATTATACCCAAGACACGCACTATATTCCGGATGATGCGCAAATACATCAAAAACAAAATGTCATTCGTAGAAATCATCAAAGAACTGGAACCATTTATGGTGTATACGGATGATATAACATTCAACCAGTTCAAGGAAGTTCGTTACTATATTAAGAATCGGATTATCGATTTCAATAAATCGAACGCGGAACGGTCGGAACGTCTACAGAATCTGTCATCTGTGAGAAGCCCATCTCAATTAGCGAACCGGATAGAGCAAGTATATTTATCGGAATATGAATCGAAAGATATGTTTGAGAGTGGTTATAACACCCTTCAGGGTGCGCCAGCGAGCGAGTTAGTATTCAAAATACTTACATCTGATAATGGTCGCCTGTTCTCCGATATCATTACAGTTATGTCGTTGAAAACTCTTGTTGCGCCGGATGACATTATGAGGGAGTTCGAGCCGGCGAAGATAGATAACGAGGATAGTGTTAAATCAAAGGATTGCACACGTCGCTTCCTTACCAAGCGTTATACGACGATGAAGGCATTACAAGCAGATAATAATAACCCCGAGGTGTATTACGATAAGGATTTGGATGATACGCCGTATAATATAATGGAGGCGTATTCGAAAGAGAAGAAGACAATGTCGCCGGAAATATTCATGGAGTTTATTACGGAGACACTGGTGCAGAAGCATAATGCGCCGGAGAACTACGCGAAAGAGCTTGCAAAGGTCATGGTATCGGGTAGGAAGCAGGTGCAAGATGGCGAATATGCCGTATTGACTATACGGCCATCGGTATCTTCCGATGTGGATGAGACCAAGCTATCAGATAAGGAGAAGAAGGACATCGAAATTGAGGCTAAAGCGAGGCAGAAGGTCGGATACTATCACCGTGTCAAGAACCACTGGGTCCATGACCAGACTATAGACGAAGAGGCATTCATCGATACCAACACATTGTTCTGCAATATACAGAAAGACTGTTTCAAGAATCAGAGTAATAGTATATGTGAACCCACGAAGGATACGAAGACACGGATGGATGAACTCACCAAATCGAGAATGGTCAAGGAATTCGAGAACCGCGTGAATATGTCCCTCGAGCAACTCATGAAGAAGGGACAGTCTGCGCTTGACAAGGATTACAAACGGCTGAACCGTCAGAATATAATGAACGAGATTGGTCGAAACCGGTTCTCGAATTACGCGTATGAATTGGGTAAAACATCGATAACCGGTGATTTTGTAAGTTCTCCTCATATGCCATTGCGCGACACTGTCCTAGGACAGAGCGACTTCGTCAAGAGACAGTCTGATATCATTAAGTTCGTTGAGATGTTCTGTAGAGAACCTATGGAAGAGTTGAAAGACGACGATTTCTGGCTATATTGCAAGGATACAAATACTAAGTTGTTTCCCAAGAGTTTACATACTCTGGCTATAGCATTCGTTACTGGGTCTGATTATCTGCGTAGGTTAGAAGAAATATGTGCATCGCATGGAACGATGAGTGATGATGGTGATGCTGTTGTCGATAAACACAGTGGGTATGTTCTCCGAAAAATCGATTTCGTCGCCGAGGATGGATATGCAGATGGTTTCAAGATAGTCACCAACGCCGTCATCGAAAAGGACCTAGATGAGCGTCTCGTGGAGATGCTGGCGCCGAAAGCGAAACCCATCTTCGAGAACGAATCGAATGAGATAATTTATAATATAGTAAATTCGATATGCGTAAATATGGGAATTCCCACGGAATCTATACAAGAGTTTGTTATGAGAACCACTATTGAACTAATCGAGAAGAACATACAAACACCTGAGAAATACGAGGAACTCGCGGAGCGCATGTTTAAGAAGAAGAATGAGCGACCTATACCATATGAAATATATAAGAACCGTTTCATGTTCTGGATGATTGCATCTTGCATATTGGTCGCGATACAAACCGCTGTGCCTTCATTCCGTGTAAAGAAAACATACCCTGGTTGTGTCCGGTCCTTCAGTGGCTATCCGCTTGATGGTGGAGTCGAAGACATCACAGGAATTAAGTATATTGCGTGTGTCATGAAGAAAATGGAGAGTCCCACTACACCATGGAATTCGATTGAGCGCCTCGATGTGAATGCGTATGTCAGCAAAATCAAGGAGGCCATAGAGAAGTTCGTGGTGGCTTCGCGCATCGATATCATGGATTTATATGCGAAGAAGCGCAAATACATGAGTGAACACCCGAACGAGATAGTTCCAGAAGAGCATAGTGTAGACAAGTGGCGTGCATTCCTACCACCTGTAGTCAAACTTAAGATGGGTGCGGTGACGGGTGTGTCCAAAGAGTTCGAGAAGGATTTATATGAACTGATGACGAAGGGTGGTAAGGACCAACATAAGTATCTGAATACTCTGAAGAGTAAGTGCTCGCAACAAGGATTCGCGGTCATCGAACTGATAAATGCTATAGTGAAATCGAAGGACCCTATCCTGAAAACGGCGAGCAAAGACCCGTTTTTGGAGAACGCATGCTGCAACGACGCACAGATTTCGAGACCTATGGACTACTTCATCAAGGACGACCCGGCAATCAAACAGCATTTGACTATCGCGAAGCACTTAGGAGAACTTATAAAAATCTCGAAAAACCTTGCATTACCGACCACTTTATATCATCAAAAGTTCACTGGAATTATACACAATGTCGTAACGGAAACCATAACGGAAGAGCAAATATACGAAGCGTATATAAAATATTGTAATTTCAATAACGACATACCGATACCCGACGAATATCTTACGGTGTGTCCCGACAAACCTGCAGGATTTCCTATAAAAGCGTCTTTATCGGACCAGATTGAGTTCTTGAAGCGAAATGGCAAACGTTATTCACCTGCCGATTTGCAGAGTCTGATGACCCTGGTGCGTAACGAGAATCGCATACAGCTACCGAAATCGACGTTGTTCTCTCAATTGGACGTCATATATGATTTATTGGACCGTTTCGAGACGAAAGAGTCAATCGTTATCGATGCAGTATTCCGCGACAACTTACGTGCAGTTATGTCATCATACGACCCAAAAGTAATGGTAGTGGAAGAGCGAAAGGAGCTTTTCAAGTTCAAATCCTACCTCGTAGGTGCAAACGAGCGAATGTATTACGAGATAGTAAAGTTCTTCGACCAATATGGTAATCTCACGGACCGCGAATATGATAAGCTACAGAATTTCCTGTTGGACATTACGACAACAAATCTATCTGATGCGGATGCTCTATATAATGTGACTACGTTTGTCCGTAATTCGATATATGCTATGATTCGTGTATTCCCTGAGATGATATTAAATGGTAATGTATTCGGTAATATTCCGAAACACTGGGACTTATCTGGCAAACACGTCAGCGACATGATGCAGAAAATCGACGAGTTTTGGGGTAGTATCAAGGAATTCCATGGTGACCGGGTGATTTCGGAAGTTCTCAAGAAGATACAAATGGATGCGGTCGATATATACACACTGATTCGCGAGCTGCCCGTTTATTCGCCGATGATGAAAGGCGAGAACACTTATTACTCACTGTTCGATAACGAGACGATTAACCTATTATTCGTATATTTATGGTATTCTATGTTGTATGAATACACGGTATCGGCAAATAATCCGGAGATGATTCGAACAGACGTAGAAGAGAAGAAGAGTGGCCGCCGTCAAGAAATAGTCGAGGCGGGTAACATGGCAGAGCAATTGACCGGACTGGATGAGGGAGACGAAAGCGATTTGCAAGAAGTCGAAATACAAATGGGTAACATGGAGGACCTGAAGATGCGAGTTGCCAAGCTATTATTGACGTTCCTTGACATCGAGCAAGGTAATAAGAAATCTCTATTGTCGTATGAAGAGATTGCGAAGAAAATACGTAAAGAGAAGAATATTGAAAAACAGAAGATTATCGAATATTTAGGTAACATGGAGAAGGACGAACGTCAAATCGAGGACCAATTCAAGAAATACAAGATGGGTCGGTGGAATGTCGGATTACAGAAGGGTTTGGTGAAATATGACAAGAAGACATACGACCGCGAAACAGATGAGAACCCGGTTGAAATGGATGCCGAGCAGATGGAACAGTTGGATGCAGCCGAGGCAAACCAGGAAGAATATGACGAGGCGATGGATATCTCGCAACTCGGCGAGGATTACCAGGACGGCGATTACTATGGCGAAGATGACGTCGAATAATTATATTGTAATATTTTATAATATAATGTTTTTATCAAAAAAGTTTGTGAGAATCCATAAAATAAATTTTGCAATTATGATTTTTGTTGCTATGCTGTCGATTGTTCATATATACAAGCCGGCGATGATGTATAATGAAGAGGGTGGATTTAGACCATTTGGAATCGGTTACAAACATAAGACGGTCATACCCATATGGGTGGCATCTATAATTCTCGCCATATTTTCTTACCTGGCGGTGCTGTATTATTTGATGTTTACATAACGGCGACTGTAGATAATATAGTTACTATGGATGCAATATAGGCCCACGCAAAATGTCCGGCATTTTGTTTAGCAAGACATATCTTGTATAATTCTTGCTTGAACATTTCGGATGCAGCCGTTTTATTGTCGGTTGCGTCTCTACAAACCTTATTAAAATCGAAATAGAAATCAAAATCAACCATCTTTTCATCAGCACCGATTCCAGCAAGATTTGTTGTAGCATTAGATACAGCGGTAGAAAGTGTATCTTCAACTGATTGCATTGGTCCTGGTCCTGGTCCTACTGGTTCTGCTGGCGCTGATCCTGATTCTGATACCGTTCCGCCACTAACTCCCTTTGATTCTTTTTTAATTTCTATAGATAGTTTGCTAATTTCATCAAATAATTTGTCATAATCCCTTAGATTGAACATCGGCATCAGATAAGTAAATGGTATTTGTATATCATCTTGCTTAAACCGGCGACTCTGAAAAACATCAATCGTCTTATCAAATTTATATATCCAAGATGTAGGCGCAGTTGAGACAATAAACGTTCCAAATGTATTCTCGAATATTTCGACTAAACCGGGAACAATACCAATCACAATAAACGTAGTTGCAACAATGCCTACATAGAGAATACTGGTTATTTTAGCCTGGTTTGTAAAATCACGCTTACTAAATGCCACTGAGAAAATAGCCATATTAAAAACAATCAATAATGCCCATAGTCCAAGGAAAATGAAAAACCTTCCGACTCGCATTTCGCCAAGCAATTTTGCAATGTCGAAAGTGCCCTTTATCTTAGTTGCATTATTGAAGATGAAATCCTCATATATTTTATACATTAATCCCAAACAAAATACCAGTGCTGCTGATATTATAGCAATCATATTAGAAAGAGTATTATCGAACTTCATATATATATATCAAATAGAATACATTTGTTCGTAATTTACTAATTTTTTCGCACTACTGATTATATGGAGTATCCGAGACTAATAGAGCCTAGTGTGAAAAACTATTTATACAATACATTACAAAAATGTCATGACACCAAAGAGTTGTTTTATACCTGGGTATTCAATATCTCGGTATTCACTGTGTTTGTTCTCGTGGTTGGAAGCATATTGTATTTCTGTAGAAAGCGCAAATTGACACCATATGAAGAGAGCGAAAAGCAGAGAAGGGAACAAGACTATATTCTGGCGAAAATTCGACAATACCAAACCGTCCAGAAAACGGCGCCGGTTACCAATCTACCGTATACGTGATTCGACTTTTATTATTATAAATATTAATAAAAATCAAAAACTAAAATTAAGTCCGTGAACCTATATGTCTCGCATTTTTAGATGTTTTAGCTCCTCCAGTCGATAAGCTATGTATTTTGTAATAAATACCCGCATTATTCGTGAAAACACCCGGTTGTTGATTTGGTATTACTGTCATTTGAAAGTCTTCCCTCGGAGGAGGGTCAAGAGTATCGAAATCCAAAGCCGGTGTTTGCAATAGGTAACCATTCAATGAAATTGTCATATCACGATAATAATCTGTAGAAGGCGCCAGACCGGTTAAGGTTATAGAAGTGGCATTTGCAATTGTCTGAGAAAATCCAAGACTTGGAACAGCATAGGTTATTGGCGCGTATTCCGAAATAAGTGGGAAATCTACAACGCATGTTGTTGGTGTTATTGTGTAACCGTTCACAGCCGGGATATTATCTACAATTGGTAATAGAGTGAATGGGAGCCGCATAGCACTCGGAGTATATGTAGTATATCCAGTATAGGTGCTATTATAGTGTATCCTACTGGATGTCTTGATGTTATCAAACGCCGTATTCGAAAAATTAGCCGACTTATCTCCTATGAAATACACATTACCCACATTAGTGCAGTTTTTGAATGCACCGTCACCTATAGTTGTAACTTGACTGGGAATAGTTACTTCTGACAACAGTGAACAATTGCCGAATGCATTACCACCAATTGAAGTCACGCTCGTCGGAAAAACAATCGCATCCAAACTAGTGCAATTCTGGAATGTGCTGGCCCGAATGTTGGAAAGCGTCGTTGGGATATTTATTCCAGACAGCGACGAACAACTCTGGAAAGCATTGGCACCTATATTCGAGAGGCTATTTGGTATAGTAATTCTAGCTAATTTCGAACAACCCTGAAAAATACTATTACCCAAAACAGTAACACTACTTGGTATAGTAAGTAATCTGATATTCTGACAATTTTGGAAAGCGCTATCGCCCATACTAGTTACACCATTTGAAAAGTTAATAGAGTTCAGTCTCGAACAATTAACAAATGCACGTGGTTCAATGGTTCTCACACTACTCGGAATAGTTAAAATTAACAATGTGTTTATATTTGTAAATGTGTTCTCGCCTATCGCAATCACATTATGCGTTCTATTATTATTTACAACGGTGCTAGGAATGGTATATTCTGACAAGGTTCCGTAAAACTCTATCACGGTAGCATCCAAATTGATTCTCTTTCTGTAAGAGAATGCACCCTTTACAAATACACTAAACGTGAATAGATTTATATACCCCGAATTCTCGAAATTAATAAAGGATGTGTTATAATAAATTGTTGTGGATTCTCCTCCTCCTATATTTGCGAATGCTGAAAATGAGAAATTTGTATTGTAATCGCCCAAGAATCGAACATTGACAAGATTCGTGCAACCATCAAATGCCGAAACTCCAATTATACTAACGTTACTAGGAATTGTTATGCCAATAAAATTAAAATTGGCTATGAAAGCATCCTGTGCTATAATATTAACAGGATAAACAATGTCATTTTTAGAAACTGTGTTAGGTATTACATAATCGATTTCTTCATCAATATTTTCAAATCCTTCAATGGTAGCTACTCCATTCAGCACCGTATATAGGAAAGTACCATCGCCGAATTGAGACAAATCGAATAAACCATTGGGTTGAATGTCATTATAATTCGATGTTTCATATCCAAGATATTCCTTTTTAAATACAATCGTACTTGGTTCACCTATATTTTGAAATGCCGTCGGTGAGAAATTTACATTGTAATCTCCAAGAAATCTGACAAGAGTTAAATTCACACAATCTGAAAATGCGCTATCTCCAATAGTGGTGACAAATCTAGGTATAGTAACATTTTCCATACCTGTGCAACCTTGGAATGCGCTTGTTCCTATAAAAGTTATTCCGTCTTGTATTGTCATATCGATTATATTCGTTTTTCCGAAAAATGCCCTTTCACTAATTCTGTCGATTGCCCGTGCTGTCGAATTTAATGGGATTGCGATTGTATTCGGGATTGTATACTCTGTAACATTTGTTCCAATGAAATCAACGACGTTTGCACTAAGATCTCTCGCTTGATATACAAACGATTCATCCATAAATTGTTCCACAGTAAAATTACTTATATAATTAGAAGCCGCGTATCCTGTATCTGTGATATAGTGCTGAATCGCGTTTGGTTGTATAGGGAATGCTGAATTATTAAAGTTTGCATTATAATTTCCTAAAAATCGAACCCGTCCGAGACCCGAGCAACCAGAAAATGCATTGTCGCCAATGGAGGTCGTGCTTACCGGTATAACAACTAATTCTAATGCTGTGCAACCCTGGAATGCGTTGGTCTGTATTGTGGTAATACCACTGGAAATAGTCATACCAGTAATTACCGTCTTTCCAGAAAATGCGCCACTCGCGATTGTATTTATAGTGTATGTAATTCCATTATGAAAATAACTACCTGGTAATGTATATGTTCCTGTAGTCGTTCCAGTGAATCCAACTACAGACGCTGTGCTATTCGACGTATTTGTATATAAAAAGGTTCCATCCGCGAATGTATGAAAGGTGAATTGGTGGATGTATCCCGAGGTTTCATATCCAGTGTATGTTAAGTCATACACTCCCGTATTTGGTGTGCCTATACCAGAAAATGCTGTGTTCGAAAAGCCAGCATTATAATTTCCTAAGAACTCAACGCGAATTAACGACGTACAATTCGCAAATGCGCTGGCGCCAATGGATGTAACTGCTGGCGGAATTATAACTCCGGTTATTGCTGTTCCTTGGAATGCCGAGCTACCGATAGTAATGATTGTACTTGGTATTGTTATTCCGGTTATTTTCGTCTCATTTGCAAAAGCACTTGCGACAATAGATGTAACTGTATATGTTGGTAGATTAGTTATATCGAGAGTCGGTAGAATAGTATAACTTCCAATACTGGTTCCCAAGAAACGGGCAACGGACGCGACTGTATCTAATTCGCCGAGACTATAGGCAAAATTAATATCATTATCGGTGACCAATGTATTTACAAATAAACCGGTAAAGTTTGCACTCAAATATGAACTATATGTCGATATTTTGAAAATTCCCGTTCTGCTTGCGCCTATGTTTATGAAAGCGTCAGGCGAAAAATTCGCGCTATAATCACCCTTGAATAATATGGTGTTCAAATTCGGACAATTAGTAAATGCACTGGCATTTATTGTCGTTACTGTATCTGGTATAATAATTTTGGTTATAACGGAACTTCCGATAAAAGCATTTGTATCAATTGTATTAATGGTATATGTTATTCCATCATGTGTTAGTGTTGCCGGTATTTCATATGATTTTGTTGCTGCCCCAACGAATCCTATAACTGTTAAATTGTTACCCGCTGTATTTATGTATGTGAAATCAGTATCAGTAAATGTATGAAACGTGAAAAAATGAATGTAATCGGATGATTCGTATAGAGGATATGACGCATAGCTATAGATAGCCGTGCTGGGGTTCGCTATATTGTCGAACGCAGTATTCGAAAAGTTGACATTATAATTACCCAAAAACGTCACCGTTCCAAGATTTGTGCTATCCGTGAATGCATTTACACCGATTGTGCTGACATTTCCCGGTATAATTATGCTTGTCAATCCACTACCTTGGAATGCCAAATTTCCAATTGTCGTTAGATTTATGGCAGTATTCATAGTCGCGGTGGTTAAACTCGTGCACGACTGGAATGCGCTATTACCGATTGTGGTCAGTGTATTCGGTAGTGCAATGCTAGTAATTTGTGTGGCGCCAGCAAAGACACTCGCGTCGATAGATGTCACGCTATACGAGCTACCGTTATTGACATTTACAGTGCTCGGGATAACATAACTACCAGTCGTCGTTCCAATAAAATCAGTGAGGCGTGCGATGGAACTAGATGGATTGAAAAACAAATATTGACCATCGTTGTATTTCCGGAATGTGAAAAGATTTACATAGTTGGCGCTTTCATATGCGGCATATGATGTGGTGTCATAAATTCCTGTGCTGGTTGTGCTGATGTTGGAAAACGCGGTGTTTGAAAAGCTTGAAGTGTAGTTACCCTTAAACATAACTGTGGCTAGATTTGCGTTGTCGGAAAATGCGCTTCCTCCGATAAATATAACATTACTCGGTATAATGATGCTGGTTGGATTACAACTACGGAATGCGCCGAATCCTATCACGCTTGTTGACGTAGGGATTATGATGTTTACGAGACTACTGCAACCATCGAACCCAGACGTATCGATGGTACCAATACTTGTTGGTAGATTCAGTGTTTCGAGTGATGTGCACTGCTTGAACGACGAATTATTGATTATTCCGACACCAGATGGTATAGTTAGACTAGTTATTGTAGCACATTGCCTGAATGCGCTGGAACCAATATTGGTAACGGCATTTGGTATGTCGAAGTTTGTTAAGCTAGCACAGTTGTTGAACGCGCTCGCTCCGATTGAACTAATAGATGTGCCTAGGGTCAGCGTGCCTAATAGCGAGCAATTCTGGAAGGCGCTAGTTCCTACGCTGGTAACATTGTTTCCGATAATGAGTCCGGTTATAAATGTGTTTCCTGTGAAGGCACCAGATTGGACAGTTGTCACTGTATATGTGGTCGAGTTATGTGTTATGCTATCCGGTATCGTGTATGTTTGCGTGGTGGTCACAGCCGGTCTCTGTACAATTGCGGTATCTCCGATAGCATTTTGGTATACAAAATCGTCACCAATGAACGAATGGAATGTGAACAAGTGGGTATATCCCGATGACTCGAACGCTGGGTAGACCAGGGCGTCATGAACTATGGTATTGCCTGTTTTAATACCCGCGAATGCGGTATCAGAGAATCCCGTTGCGGATGGACCATAGTAATTACCGATGAATGTAACCGTTCCTAGTGCCGCCGCACCACTGAATGCGCCAGCGCCGATGGTTAGTAGATTTGCGCCTAATGTGACATTGCCCATCTTACTGCATCCAGCGAATGCCAAGTTACCAATCACTTGGACGTTTCCGGCCATAGTAAGGTTTGCATTGGCTATCTTGGAACAGTTTTGGAATGCAGAATCGCCGATACTAATGACCGAATCGGGTATATTTACGGTTCCTATCGACGTCCCATTAAGGAATGCACTATCACCAATTGATAGCAAATTGCCACCGAGTGCTACTGCTGGGATAAGGGAGCAGTTTCTAAATGCGCTTTGCCCAATCGTTTGAATATTACCGGCGATTGTTAGTGCGCTTGTTATACTATTGCAACCATCGAATGCCTGGGCTGCAATTATGGTAACGCTCGGTGGGATATTTATTGTGCCAAGCGACGTACAACCAGAAAATGAATCATCATCAATTAACAATAAATTACCTCCGAGTGCTACAGCTGGTATTTTAGCACAATTAAAAAATGCTTGAATTCCAATATATTCAATATTACCAGCAATTGTCAGTGTGCTCGTTATGTTTAAACATCCATCAAATGCTTGGGTGCCAATTGAGGTTACACTTGGCGGAATGTTCAATGTGCCTAATGATGTGCAACTGTTAAATGCATCAATTCCAATTGATAACAAATTTCCTCCAAGTGCTACAGCTGGAATTTTAGCACAAATTGTAAATGCGCTTAATCCAATTGTTTGGATATTACCGGCGATTGTCAGAGTGCTTGTTATGCCGGAACAATTAAAAAATGCGCCATTGTCTATCAAGCTAACACTTAGTGGAATGTTCAATGTGCCCAATGATGTGCAATTATTAAATGCATTATCGCCAATCGACAACAAATTACCACCAAGCGCTACTGCTGGTATGAGAGAGCAGTTTCCAAATGCAGAAATTCCTATCGTCTGAATATTTCCTGCGATGGTCAGCGCGCTCGATATCTTTCTACAGTTTTCGAATGCATTGTTTCCGATGCTGCTAACGCTCGGCGGGATGTTTAATGTTCCTAATGACGTACAACTGTTAAATGCATTGTCATCAATCAACAACAAATTACCGCCAAGTGCTAGTGCTGGGATTTTTGAACAAAGTTGAAATGCCTGCAGTCCAATCGTTTGTATATTTCCAGCAATCGTTAGTGTGCTAGTTATACTTCTACAACTTTGGAATGCGGAAGACCCAATGGTGCTAACACTTGGTGGTATGTTAATAGTTCCTAATGACGTGTTATTTAAGAATGCGGAGTTCCCTACAACTAGCACATTCCCACCAATTGTCGCATTTGTCATATTACTGCATCCCGAAAAGGCGCTATCTCCGATACTCTGAATCGTATTTCCTATCGTCATCCTACCAATTCCAAGCTGATTCGCGAAAAAACTGTCAGGAATTGACCTGATGGAATATAGCGAGCGAGCCAAGTCCGGAATAAAATAATCCTGAACTGGTGTGCTTGGTCCAAGGAATGTTGTCATGTTCGCAGTGGTCGTCGTATCATTCACGTATCGAATATTTCCAATTTTAAATGCCTTAAATGTGAAATTATCTATGTAATTGGATGTATCGAATGCTGGATATAATGCATCATCGTAAATGATAGCATTACCAGTTTTAATACCAGCGAACGCTGTATCTGAGAATCCGGTCGCAGATGGGCCATAGTAGTTACCGATGAATGTAACCGTTCCGAGTGCCGCCGCACCACTGAATGCACTGGCACCGATGGTTCGCAGATTGGCACCTAAGATGACATTACCCATATTACTGCATCCAGCGAATGCCGAGTTTCCGATGACTTGGACGTTTCCAGCCATCGTAATATTCGCATTGGCAATACGGGAACAGTTTTGGAATGCAGAATCGCCGATGCTACTTACAGAGTCAGGTATGTTTATGGTGCCAAGTGACGTGTTGTTTATGAATGCACTTGCGCCAATTGATAGTAAATTACCGCCGAGTGCTATTGCTGGGAGTTTTGAACAACCATCGAATGCCTGACTGCTAATTGTTCGAATATTACCAGCGATTGTCAATGAGCTTGTTATGCTTCTACAATCTTGGAATGCGGCTAGTCTAATTGAGGTAACGCTTGGTGGAATGTTAATAGTGCCTAACGATGTGCAATTGTTGAATGCATTGTCATCAATTAATAATAAATTTCCACCAAGCGCTACTGCTGGGAGTTTTGAACAACTGACAAATGCCTGAACGCTAATTGTTATAATATTACCAGCGATTGTTAATGTGCTAGTTATGCTTATACAATCTCGGAATGCTTGTGTTCCGATACTAGTAACACTCAGTGGGATATTCAATGTTTCTAAAGTTCTACAACCATCAAACGCGTTGCTTGCAATTGACCGTAAATTGCCACCGAGTGCTAGTGCTGTTATTTTAGAACAACCATAAAATGCAAAAGAACCTATTGTTTGGATATTACCAGCGATTGTTAGCGTGCTCGTTATACTATTACAACTTCGGAATGCGTCATTTCCTATCGAGCTGACACTGAGTGGAATATTCAAAGTTCCTAATGATGTGTTATTTCTGAATGCGCTTATGCCAATCGACAACAAATTCCCACCAAGTGCTACTGCTGGTATGAGAGAGCAGTTTCCAAATGCTGAAATTCCTATCGTCTGAATATTTCCTGCGATTGTCAGAGTGCTTGATATCTTCACACAGTTTTCAAATGCGTTGTTTCCTATTGAGCTAACACTTCGTGGAATATTAATTGTGCCCAATGACGTATTATTTAAGAATGCGGAGTTCCCTACAACTAGCACATTTCCACCAATTGTCGCATTTGTCATATTACTGCAGCCCGAAAAGGCACTATCTCCAATGCTTTCAACGGTATTTCCTATCGTCATTCTACCGATTCCAAGTTTATTCAAGAAAAAGTTTGTAGGAATCGACTTGACTGTGTATGTTCGAGCCAAGTCCGGTATGAAATAGTCCGCCACTGGTGTGGCTGGTCCAAGGAATTCAGTCATGTTCGCCGACGTGGTTGTATCATTTCTATATAAAATATTTCCTATATTCATGAACTTGAATGTGAAATTGTCTATGTAATTGGAAGTTGCGAATGCTGGATATAAAGCATAATCGTATGTTATCATATTACCCGCTTGAATACCCGCGAACGCGGTGTCTGAGAATCCAGTTGCGGATGGGCCATAGTAATTACCTATGAAAGTAACATTTCCGAGAGCCGCCGCACCACTGAATGCGCTGGCGCCGATGGTTCGCAGATTTGCACCCAATATGACATTACCCATCTTACTGCATCCCGAGAATGCCAAATTACCAATGACTTGGACATTTCCTGCCATCGTCAGATTCGCATTGGCTATTCTGGAACAGTCTTGGAATGCAGAATCGCCGATGCTACTTACAGAATCTGGTATGTTTATGGTTCCCAATGATGTGTTATTGCGGAACGCGCTTGCGTCAATCGATAATAAATTACCGCCGAGTGCTATTGCTGGTATGAGAGAACAGTTTCCAAATGCTGAAATTCCTATCGTTTGAATATTTCCTGATATGGTCAGCGTGCTTGCAATTGATTTATTGTTCTCAAATGCACCACTTCCAATTGAAGTAGCGCTCGGCGGTATATTCAACGTTCCTAATGACGTGTTGTTACGGAATGCATTATTGCTAATTGTCAATAAATTGCCTCCGAGCGCTACTGCTGGTATTTTAGAACATTCAAAAAAAGCCTGAATGCCAATTGTTTGAATATTTCCAGCTATTGTCAATGTGCTTGTTATGTTTGAACAGCCCTGAAATGCACCAGTGCTGATTGTAATTACACTCGGTGGGATATTCAACGTTCCCAGTGACGTGTTATTAAAAAATGCATTATTGTTAATTGATAACAAATTGCCTCCAAGCGCTACTGCTGGTATTTTAGAACAATTAAAAAAAGCCTGTGTTCCAATCGTTTGAATATTTCCCACAATCGTTAGCGTGCTCGTTATGTTTAAACAGCTCTGGAATGCGGAAGTATCGATTAGGGTAACGCTCGGTGGGATATTTAATGTTCCTAATGTTGTGCAATTGTCAAATGCTGCTTCTCCAATTGATAATAAATTGCCTCCGAGTGCTACTGCTGGGATTTTTGCACAATCTCGGAATGCAAAATTGTCTATTGTCTGAATATTTCCAGCGATTGTTAGTGTGCTCGTTATATTTGAACAGTTTTCAAATGCAGAAGACCCGATGGTGCTAACACTCCGCGGGATATTAATTGTGCCCAATGACGTGTTGTTACGGAACGCGCTTATGCCGATCGACAACAAATTACCACCAAGCGCTACTGCTGGTATGAGAGAGCAGTTTCCAAATGCTGAAATTCCAATCGTTTGGATATTCCCGGCGATTGTTAGCGTGCTTGATATCTTTGCACAGTTCTCGAATGCATTGTTTCCGATGCTGCTAACACTCAGTGGAATATTAATAGTTCCTAATGATGTGTTATTGAAAAATGCCGAGTTCCCAATAACTAGCACATTCCCACCGAGTGTCGCATTCGTCATATTACTGCAACCTGAGAATGCACTATCGCCGATGCTTTCAACTGTATTTCCTATGGTCATCCTACCAATTCCAAGCTGATTCAAGAAAAAACTGTTAGGAATCGATTTTACTGTGTATGTTCGAGCCAAGTCCGGGATAAAATAATCCTGAACTGGCGTGGCTGGTCCAAGGAATGATGACATGTTTGCTGATGTGGTTGTATCGTTTCTATATAAAATATTACCGATGTTCATGAACTTGAATGTGAAATTATCGACGTAATTGGAAGTTGCGAATGCTGGATATAAAGCATAATCGTATGTTATCATATTACCCGCTTGAATACCCGCGAACGCGGTGTCTGAGAATCCAGTTGCGGATGGGCCATAGTAATTACCTATGAAA
>Ga0209596_1000011_pt1 | contig 182622 bp, 126 predicted proteins | sample M_130807_MF_Meta_FD_187314 | JGI IMG/M metagenome (GOLD analysis project Ga0209596, IMG submission 187314) | Freshwater microbial communities from Lake Montjoie, Canada to study carbon cycling - M_130807_MF_MetaG (SPAdes) (version 2) | ecosystem: Environmental > Aquatic > Freshwater > Lake...
CCCAGTCGCCCCCGTATTACCAGTCGCCCCCGTATTACCAGTCGCCCCAGTCATCCCAGTCGCCCCCGTATTACCAGTCGGCCCCGTATTACCAGTCGCCCCAGTCATCCCAGTCGCTCCAGTCATCCCAGTCGGTCCAGTCATCCCAGTCGGCCCTGTGTTCCCCGTCACACCTGTTGCTCCTGTTGCCCCAGTCGCCCCCGTATTACCAGTCGGCCCCGTATTACCAGTCGCCCCAGTCATCCCAGTCGGCCCCGTATTACCAGTCGCCCCCGTATTACCAGTAGGCCCCGTTCGTCCCGTTACGCCAGTTGCACCTGTATTTCCTGTAGGACCCAACGAACCCGTAGGCCCGGGACTTGCTTGTACAAATAATATTGATGTTGTGAGTTTTTCATCTTGACAGGTCTGGTCATAATACACTTTTAAAAACATACGATTTATCGGAGGAATTTTGTATACATTATTGACCGATGGTTGCTGATAGAGTAGAATAGTTTGACCACTATTTGAATAAGAATATTTGATATTTCCATTCATATCAACATCGATCGTAAAAACAAAATTTGTTACAATGTTTCCAGGGTTAATTCCTATAGTGGAAGAATCTATATAAAAAGCTCTATTTTCTGCAGATCCACTTTTTTTTTCTAAAATATTAACTTCCGTTGATGTCAACTCTACTGAATAAAAGTTCTCGTCTACAGAATTATTATTTGTCAAAGTAAATTTCAAAATCGAAGAAGAGCTGCTTGAAGCTGGTATAGTTCCGTTTAATGAGAATGAGGCTGAAAAGGGGAACGCGTAACTTTGTAGGGTAATACCTGAACTAGGCGTATTTGCTTCGAGATTTACGGGCTGGATTATATCACCCGAAATTTGCTTTATGTTAACCAAATTACCCCATGTATAATTAGTCACTGCATATTTGCCAGTCATACCTGTAGGGCCCACAGGCCCTGTGTTTCCCGTATCTCCTGTTGGTCCCGTCCTGCCTGTAGGCCCCGTCCTGCCTGTTGGGCCTGTATTGCCAGTGGGTCCCGTCCTTCCTGTAGGGCCAGTCATGCCTGTAGGGCCAGTCCTTCCTGTAGGGCCTGTATCTCCTGTAGGACCCGTATCTCCTGTAGGACCTGTATCTCCTGTAGACCCTGTATCTCCTGTAGGACCCGTATCTCCTGTAGGACCTGTTACACCTGTACGACCTGTATCTCCTTTTGGGCCTGTATTTCCTGTAGGGCCTGTATTGCCAGTCGACCCCGTCCTGCCAGTCGGTCCCGTCATGCCTGTTGGGCCTGTATTGCCAGTGGGACCCGTCCAGCCTGTTGGGCCAGTCATACCAGTAGAACCCGTATGTCCTGTAGGACCTGTAGCACCTGTATTACCAGTCGGCCCTGTCATACCAGTCGGGCCGGTCATACCAGTCGACCCGGTCATACCAGTCGGGCCGGTCATACCAGTAGGCCCTGTCATACCAGTCGGTCCTGTCATACCAGTAGGCCCTGTATTACCAGTCGCCCCCGTATTACCAGTCGGGCCGGTCATACCAGTCGGCCCTGTATTACCAGTCGCCCCCGTATTACCAGTCGGGCCGGTCATACCAGTCGGTCCTGTCATACCAGTAGGCCCTGTATTACCAGTCGCCCCCGTATTACCAGTCGGGCCGGTCATACCAGTCGGTCCTGTCATACCAGTAGGCCCTGTATTACCAGTCGCCCCCGTATTACCAGTCGGCCCTGTATTCCCAGTCGGTCCTGTGTTCCCCGTGACACCTGTTGCTCCTGTTGCCCCTGTTGCTCCTGTATTGCCAGTCGGCCCAGTCATACCGGTCGCCCCTGTCATACCAGTCGGTCCGGTCATACCTGTTGGCCCAGTGTTTCCTGTGACGCCTGTCGCACCCGTGTTGCCGGTCCAGCCTGTCCAACCTGTAGGACCTGTTGGCCCAGTGTTTCCTGTGACGCCTGTTGCACCCGTGTTGCCGGTCCAGCCTGTCCAGCCCGTAGGACCTGTTGTCCCAGTGTTTCCTGTGACGCCTGTCGCACCCGTGGGGCCCGTCCAGCCTGTCCATCCCGTATAACCTGTTGTCCCAGTGTTTCCTGTGACGCCTGTCGCACCCGTGGGGCCCGTCCAGCCTGTCCATCCCGTAAAACCTGTTGTCCCAGTGTTTCCTGTTACACCTGTATTTCCCGTAGGACCCGAAATTATACTTGTATTTTTTATAGGTGAAAAATTACTACGTAACCATGATGCCATATACTGTATAACGTTAATTTGTCCACCGCTCATATATGTTCCTGTACCGACTTTGAGAGATTCTGGTTTCCGTATCTTTCCATTGCCTACCAGCTTCGGTCTTGATTTCAATAATTTATTAAAGTAACTACTGATTCCCTTCATAAAATCAGTATTATCTTCCATCATATTATTAACGCCTTCTGTATTTCCCACTTTAAAATACTCATATAAGAGCCTCTCTCTTTCAACACTGTCACTATTAGGGAGTATTCTTCGCATAAGAGAGCGTGACGAAATTTTATACGCATCTATTGCCTCCGATGATTTGGGAAAAATTTTTTTTGCACGTTTTTCCATATTTTCGGGAGAAATTAATAGAACAATTCTACGAAGTGGGTTACTTTCCTTACTCTCTTGTAGCTCTTCATAAAAAAGAGTACGTTCATCGTACAAGTATTTTTTTTCAATTTTATCTAACAAAACACGCTGTTTTAATAACTTGTTGTATCCGTCAATTAATACTTTATGTCCTTCTATTTTTCCGTACATAGAATCTAAAACGTCTTCAATTGTATCAATAAGACTACGTAAATTTACATAATTTTTTGGACCAGAACCATTTTCAATTTGCTTAAGTTCTGTTGTAATTTTTTTATTCAATATCGTAATTGGTTCTTCTGCTTGCAATAGCACAGCTGGGTCCATCTAAAATACTGTTAGAAAATCAATCGTTGTATATGAACCGCGCAAAGTGAATACCACCAAATACTTAGCGTGATCTGCCAAACTTAACGTCTAGTACTAAAGTTAAGTACTCCCCATAGATAAGGCCACTTTGTGGCCTTATCATATTGGAGTGATTTAATCTTTTCGTTCTAGTTATCAGAGCCAAGTACTTAAATTAAGTACTTGGCGGTAGGTACATCACGGTAAAAAACCAAGCAATCCGTTTCAAACCACAGGTATCATAATATAACGATTTACATTGTTACGTTCAATTGAAAAGGCTGTCACAGTTCTTGTTCGGTCATCCAGTATCCACCAAAAGCCACCATTCATTGAACCCTCAAGTTTCCATTGGACCGGATCATGCTCTACAGACCCTGCTGAACTTCTAATTTCATATCTGTCTACCTCCATGGGCTCCTGAAAGCAAAAGACTACGGAGTGTTGGTCGGAATCTGACCAGGTATCCCCCGCATATTTTTTAAAATCTCCTGTGTGTGGATTCCATATTTGTACTTTACTGAACGGGACGGGGTTATTCTCATATAAAAATCGAAAACCACCAACTTCCACCGTTTTACTATCTCTGGTTTGGGTACACTGAAAACGTATATACTTAACAAACATGTTTACTTGAGGAATATTTTCTGTAGAATCATATATCTCACCCCCATTCTCCAATGGAAGTTGCATTAATTCATCGATATTTTCCTCCACGTTTATTTTATCTTTATCCGGAATTATGTATGTTGGCATTTTTTTTAAAGTAATTCCATGAATCAACCCAGATGTTACATCTATACGAACTGGTTGATTTTCAATTGGAAATTCTCGTTGGTGCAAGGATGGGTCATATTCGAGGGGTTTATAGAGTTTAGCAGGTTTATTTATTAACATTAAAAATACTGTTATACCAAGACCTACACACCCAGCCAAAATATCGCGCCTCATTACTTGTCTATCAGATATATTTTCTCTCGTTTTTCAGCGCATATTTGCAAAAAAGCCAGCAATTGAATTAATACGACTCTTTACTTCGTCAAAATTCATATTTGTAGTATTAAAGTCATTCAAACTCGGTAAGCGAATTATTAACGATAGTTTATTAAGAATCTCCGATACGACGTTTTTGTAATTTTCAGAAGTCAAATACGGTGCTATTTCCTGCAGACGCAATTTCAGAAATTCTTCTGCGTTTACATCGAGGCCCACCATTTGCGAAACTGGCGGACCATTTGAACCAATATTCGCATAGACGCACTGAGATCCCATTGTTTCACGAGATGTACTTGGGCATCCAATATATGTTTCAATCGTTTCTATTCGCTGATAGGCCTGACATAATTCCACTTCTCGTTGAAATTTAAAAAAGTTAAGTGACTCCAAATTAGCAAGACGGCTGGTCGATGTATTCGGAATAACAATATTCAAATAGCCTGAGCTACCTGAGGAAATAACCGTATCCGAACCAGATGAATTATATATCGTTGTAAAATCGAGTGTAGCAAGTTTCCAGCAAGAAGGACTGCTTTCTGGAGTTTCTTCTGCACAAATATCCTGTAGATTTGCAGCATAAAACGAATTCTGGTTCTTTGCACTGAGCATATCTATTACTGCCCCACTCACATCGCTAAAAACGGTTCGAAGCGCATTAAATTTGTCGACAAATTTCCCTCTTATGTTTCCCAAAATCACACAGGCCCCATTTGAACCCTCTTCATGGTCTTCCGTATACCCTTTACTATTCGTATATATACTCACAGCAGCATTTTGATTGTCAGATCTAGTTATATTATTTATCAAATATGTTCGTGCAGTATTCATCCCCTCCAGATCCTCAATGTTGTAGTTTTTCTGCTCCAGTGCATACCTCGCCTCATCAGCCGTAAATGTCGCCGGAAATAAATCACTCGAATTAGCACTCATCACAGAATTCAGTAATTTGTGGCTAATCATATTATAACTTGTTTTGCTAAACGACCGCACGTTTACACTAGGTTCGGGTGGTTTTACTCCCCAGCATACAGGGTAAGCCATTTCTGGCGACGGAGTAATTTTTTTCAGAGTTCCAGAGTGCGTTGTTATAGAATCCCCTTTACTCTTTGTATTCGGACACAAAGTTTGAATAGGCGCGTATGTGTATCCATCCGAAACCCAAGAGGCCACACACCAGGTTGCACCCAAGGCTGTTGCGGTTTTAATTTGCGCGAAAGTTGCCAATTCTGCACCCATTTCCTCACATGCCATCCGTGCTTCGTTAAAAGTATACCCGGATTCATAATATATGGGATTTGTATTCGGACTTGTTGGACTTGTATACGTATCAGCGTATATATCAACATAATTCCTATCTCCCCCCTGTATATTTGCTGCAATCAAAAAGACCTCTTTTGATGGATATCTTACATTCATTGTCTTCAATTGAAATCCCTCCTCCACATAAAAAAGGTAGTATAAAACTATAAGAAGAATTATACTACCAACAATATATTTGGTCCACTTCCGCATCTCCCCTACCGTGATGTGCCGAAAATAAGTAAGGTTTACCTGTATGTGCATAAAATAAGTACCCCCTAAAGGGGGTACTTAACTTTGGGACATGCTGGTAAAGGTTATATCGATTGGTTAAATTTATATATTGGAGAAGCATTTCCAATTATTCTCGCCCTGTCTGATTTTTTGTGAATTGTAACCCAAATACGACCATCGTAGGAACCCTCAAGTAACCATCTTGCAGGAAAATAATCTTTTGCATCTGCCAGCCCAGATGGAACGGTGAATTGGAATCCATTTATGAGATTGCTTGGAAGTTTTGCAAGATCGAATGTAATAAGTAGTTCAGATTTATTGTAGTCTATCCAGCGCTTACCCTCTTCGTCTGAAAGGGCGGCGCTCGGTCCGTTCGCAGCTGAACGCCGCGAACCATGTGGGTTCGAGATTTTTATTACAGATATGGGTACGAGTCCAGCTCCTGTAAAAAATCGGAGCATACTTACATGGACATAGGGTGCATTCGGCTTCTGTGTTTCCAGAATCTTCCAGCGAAGATTTCGCATACGTGGCTTATTCGGCTCGGAGTCCTTAAAACCCTCCGTGGTTTCTTCTGTCATCCGTGTGTACTGTGCAAGCTGTGTTGAGGTGTGGCTGCTATTCAAACGTTCTCCATTATCATAATTGAACGAAAACATGAAATAACCGGGAGTAATAAACGACAAAAGCCTCCCGCTCCCTGCAGTAGTCGCATAAGGGAAATCTGTATTCTGTATATGTAAATCTATCCAGTCAATATTATTGATTGAACCTTGTAGCCTCCATTGTAGGGGGCGATTAAAAGAAGAGCCAATTATAAACGAAAATGCGTTGACTGCATTTATTTGCATGAAATCTATAGTCATTGATTTATTTACATCCAAACGTAAGCGTGGGACATATTTATTTGTAGTTATCATTGCAGGATTTAATACTTCTCGATAAAAATTTGTGGGAATACAACCCATATTACCATCACTATAGTATCCAATACCGCAAGCTCGATTACTAGTTCGTGTATATGTTGTAGGAGCTTGAGTTTCTTCCAAGGTAACGTTTGGATTTAAACTAAATACATTACTAAAAGTATAGGATGAAGTGCCGCTCGAGAGAGATGCTTTATAAAAGTATATACGCGAAATTTCAGCTCGTGTACGAGAAGAACCCCCCTCAATGGGTGTATCCTGCGCAACTTTTGTTACCGTGAATTTAAACGAGCGGAAAATACCCAACCGCATTATTTGTATGGGCTGCCGTATTACGTAATCTGCTGTTGGGTCTGAACTTGCTCCGCCCGTGGATAATGTTGTCATTGTCCCTAAATTTCCGGAAGACCCTTGAAGGTCATGTGAATCTTTGGGCAAAGGAAATACTTTGTATATGAATGGTCTGGTTGTGCCACTCGTATCTTGGTATGGAATACGGAAAAATACTTTATATAATGCTGTCGAATAATATTTCTCTATATCATATTTTCCAAGTGGTCCAAATGTTGCCGAATCCGCAACGAACGTAATAGAATCCTCCGCCACATTGGTATAGTATCCCGCGATTGTTCCAATTTTGTTTCCTGTTTTATTATTTGCAAAAACGTTGTTCCAATACTCTTTGAATTGTACAGCCAAAGCCGCAAAATTTGGGTTCGTCCTTAAAAATGCATTTGGTGATGACGCAGTGTCCGCTGGGACAAGGTACGCAAGTTGAATGGAATCATCACTCTCCTTATAAAATCCGGCGCGTATGAATGTTTCATTAAAATCGAGTGTATTTTCTGTTGTAATTCGGTACTCAAATAAGTTGTTTTGTGATGCTCCTGCAAACGAAACAATCGTGTATGGAACCAGCCCCCCTACAGTACTTAGAGAAGGGGGAACTACTCTAAGTGTTATTCCTGGAGGGAGTGTGCCTGCGGCCCATCCAGAAGGTACTAACATAAGGCTTCCTGGGAGTTTTGCAAATGTTTTGTTTTCACATAATGTGAGCGTTTTATTGATTCCGCCACCACCATAACGTGAGCTACAGTCAATATAATCAATAGAGCGTAAAAGTTTCCTGCCGTTTGGAGGCTGTAATAGGCTTTGACTTCCACTGGCATCCAGCGCAGCAGTGGTTATATCTGTCGTCGAACCCCCACTAGTTGGGTTACTTCCTAGCGATAAAGTCGAACCCTCACTAGTTGGGTTACTTCCTAGCGATAAAGTCTGTATAAATTTGTTTGGAATCGCCTTTATATCGCTCAGAGTCGGTGTAGGATTTATATAGGAGCATGTTTCTATAGAAAAATTACAAGAGAACGGTGTACGTCTTGTTTTGCATCGCAATCCAGATGTAACACTGTTTACTGGGGTCACAGGCGGAAAAGACCCACCTAGCTGAAACTGATAGTTATCTACTGTAAATGTAAAGTCGCAATAGTTTTCATCGTCTGTCATTCCTGTGCGTATAAGTTCCTTCAGTTTATATTTATTTGAGTGGGAATCAGAGCCCATATTTTGCGCATAGTATTTATACAGGCTGTTAATAACCGACGCACTTTTACATTTTACATTTTCACACTTATTACCAAATTCATCATTTATATTTTGGAAATATCGAATATCACCTGCTGCAGCAACAGTATCGGTTCTGTATTGTACAAGTGCATTTACAATTCCGGAGCCGGCGGGGTTCAATTGTGCACTACCCATTGTCATTAAATCATTTATAGTGGACGTCACCGCATTTGAGAATGGGCGCATGATATCCAAGGCGTAATTATAAACACGTAGTAAATATGGGGTAGAATTTATTATTTTTGGGGCATTATCCCATATCACCCCTGCAATACCAGATGTCCCCCCTGTTGCAGCTACCCAAACACAGTTCTCGTTGCTAACACTCTTTCCGTCAGGTCCTGTTTGTTGTAATGTATGTGGTCCTTTTACATTAATATTATTAAATTGCACTTTCCGCTGAGTTCCTTCAATAGTATCGACCAAAAATTCACACTGTGAAGAATTCGGTGTAATAGCCTTGTGTATTTTTGAAATCTGAGGAAAGCTCCCCCCCATGCTTCCGTTTTGACTATAATAGGGTATATTTGTATTGTAAATACCAATAAGACTATTCATGACCTCTGTATCAGAGCATTGGAGGGCAGGACAAAATCCTCCTGCGGAATCTAAAGTAACCGATTTCATATACATTTCTGGGATATCTATTTGAGGACTCAGAGCTGTTAAGGAGTTTGTGCCTGTCGTTATAGGGGCTGGAGGAATAGTAATACTATTTAAGTCTAATACTCGCTCATACGCGTCAAAGTTATTTGTATCAAAGGGATATGGGAATATACCTTCACGCAATATAGACGATACTATATTGTTTTTAACAACTTTATCTTCCCATCTATAAATACAGTTATCGTTATTCTGTCCTACATGCGTCACCTTCGTTGCTGTGTAGGTTTCTTCTGGGAAATTATTAAAGGGTGTACTCAAGCGTGTTTCATAACGAAATATATCAGAATTCACGAGAATATTGTAGTGGTTAAATGTCCTTTTAATTTGTAGAGGGTCTGAGCAGTCGAGGGGTGGTATATTAGCACTTCCACCCAAATTCAAAGAATATGTGACATTCGGTAAATATACAAAATTTCCACCGTTTTTTGATGTATCAACAAATACCCCTCCATTATATTTTGAGTTAAATGTTAGAGCAGCATCGATACCTTTTGAATATCCTGTAACCGTCCATGGTGGTGTTGTACTACCTGAAAGCGGCGTAGCCACTGTCGTATAGAATCTTGCAACGTGAAAACGTGTATATATACTATACGGACATGATGCCTGAATGATATTATCTGTGCCCGCATAACGAAATATTAGTTTGCCGCCAGTAAGCATGCTCGTGCTAGTTGAACCAGCAGAACCGAGTGTAAATGCAGAACTCCCCACCGTTGCTGGTATTATTCTCCTCAAATAAACAGAATACATGTCGTGTGTTGCCTCCGAAACATTCGCAGGTAAAATAACTTCTACAACGGAAATTTGGTGTATCTGTCCGAGATCTAAAATGATAGGCAAATTGGTTATTGGTAGCTTTGTTTTATAGGTGTTCGGAGAATACCGTGGTATTATATTACCATCTAATAATAGAGCCTCTTTTGTTATTCTCATATTATTTTCATCGTTTCTACGACTAGTTAATAAAGCTTCACCTGTGTATTCATTGCCATTGTTGGGATCATAATAGCGTTTGGCACTACCATAATCTAAATTCGTCAAACTTGTTTGAAAAGTTGCATTCAAAGCTACATTTTGTCCAGAAGAATTAATAATGAGAATTTGAGAAATATCAAACAGACCATTTTTGCTCTCTATTACTACGTATTGTGCTGCCACACCGCATTTTTGAGGTCTACCCCAAATAAAATTATCGTCTGCGCTGTACAGCTGTGCTTTTTGCCTTAAATAGCGAGATTCCAATTCGAGTTGGTCTTCCTTGGATAAATTCATAAGCTTATATTGATTGTATTCTGTATCGAGTGTCTGAAGCTGCTCCTGAAAATATGGACCTCTTTTTCTATACTCCTCAAACCGCACATCAAAAATGGTATCACCAATCTGAAAGACATCGACGAATTTATTTATTGTGGCGTAGCCACTTCTATCTAAAGTACCAATCAATGTTTTTTCATTATTATAGTAGAAATTCGCAATATTATTTAAAAAAATATGTTTAGTTTCGATTGAAATAGTCGTCGATGAAAAACTTTGCGACTTTGGTACTGTGAGAAAACTAGGTATATTTCTTCCCAATCTCTGATATCTCGCCGTAGCCCAGGCAGAAATGATCCTCTGCGCACTAGCCGCTAGTAAGAAGAAATACCTCTCTGTAATTTTAATCGCACAATGAATATTATTGTAGTTAGTATTTGCAGGGTTTAATGTAATATTATGACTGGCATCAATAGTCGTTTTAAATTCCGGTTTAGCAGATGCATCGGGGCTCATATAGAGATTATAATCATCTGCAGAGATGCGTATTTGTGATTGTATATTCCCAGTGTCTGTAAAATTAAGGCATATTGATAGGGAAATTGAATCTTCTATTTCTTTTATATTTATTACAGAAACACTACCTATTACAGGTATATTACGTTGTATACTTACAGGGTTTGTTACCAATCTGGTAATAATGGGATTGCCAGGGTCGCCTACAGGTGTCCAGTTCGCATCGATGACCGTTTTGTATTTATTACTGGAGTATATATCGTAGGTTTTTTGGATTTCTTGTGAACTAATCATGTAGTGATCGTCGGTTATTTCGGTTCGAGCCTGATAATACTCTTTCAGGCACGTCATCGCCCAGTCAGAATATCCAGTTCCATCACGACATGATGAGGTTTCCCAATGTTTCGATTGTGTTTTCCGACACCACCATGTAGGTGGATTATGATCATAATTTGTTTGTGACGTGATATTAAAATCCCAATTCGCAATCCAACCTTGATTATAATAATAATCGGAAGTTCCATCTTGACAAACCATTCCAAAATGGTTTGCCTCGTCTGATTTAATCTCCCATTCTTTTTGTCTAGAAGTTTGAAACGAACCAAACATATAAGTGCGGATTGTATTTGCGTCAGGTAAATTATATATTTTAAATAAGTTCAAAAATGATGGAAAATTTATAATTCCCTTTCTTAAAAACGCCACCGGATGTGACGATATAGCGATTAAAAGTGCATTATAATAATCATCGATATTTTTCAATAACATATTGGAAAATTGTGTGGTAGTAATATTTCCACTTTGTAAAGCCCTTATAATGGCTCCGTGTGCTTGATAATTGGGTAAAACTGTACTCAATGTTTCCTGAAGATAATTTATGAGATTTATAACAGTGGTCTTGTTTGCCTTCGCCTCTCTAACAAGAGATGCATAGGCATTACGCACTCTTCTTCCTCCTTCGTTGGCGCCTGGATATAAATCAGTATTAGCAGTTTTTATAGAAATGATTCCAGACGATATATTTACCTGTTCATTCGCAATTACCGCATCTCGCCTTATTGGTAAATCTATCGCTGCAATATCGACCTGTGTATAGATGGCATCCATGTTGAGAATATTGTAGGAACGTTGGGGTGTTGTAGGGGCGGGTGTATTGAATGAAACGGGTGGAGGGGCTGTGCTTTGCACTAAATTAATCGTACTATCTGCTACCCCCCTGCTAGGCATAGGACATGTCCCATTGAATGGCGTTATATCACCTTTCTTACGAATATTGTAGCGTTTTGTGAAGGATGTACCGCCTATAGATATATTTGTCCTTGCGAAGGTCACATCAGAAACGACAAATTTAGTTTCAGTATAAGTGTCATTATCATTGTTCCACCCCATACCGGCTTTTGTTGGAAATACTACGTCTACTGTATTACCCGGTGGTGCTGGCGCAAAACATACGGGATGACCATATGTTTCTTCTGGATTTTGTTTGCGGTTGAATGTAGTTTCGACTGTTAGACCGGGCCAGTCTAAAAAGTAATTAGTAAAAGGCGCGGTCTCCCAGTTTATATCCTTTGTAATCAGATAACCATCTAAATCATAATATCTTTCGCTGCAACGCTTTGCATTACCGTAGTTACTATGGGGGCCTTGCCGCATCATCCCCACCGCCGCCGTAATGTAATCGAGATCAACACCCCCTGCGTTTAAAATAGAATCCCATATGGTCTTTCGTTCCGCCCACCCCTGCCGCGCATCGCGCTCCCTCGCAATGTAATCGGGAGACCGACGGATGCACAATCCGTTCGCCATCCGTGTATTAAATTCATCATATCCTTTGCCGTCTATATTCTTAGGTATAAGAAGGAGATTATTGCTTACGTATGTTAAATCCGAATCTATAACCATCACCGGTTTATCAGAATCGATGACAAGCCCGCCCATTACTGCAGTTTTAAGTTCACCATAGGTCGCAAGTCTTCCCTTCAGTTCATTACATATTAGTAATGCAGTTGATCTATTGACGGTTGGAAAATATCGGAGGTTATCAGTCGATCCAATATTCACCGATGTATTATAACACCTCTGCTCGAACAATTGAAACACAACACCTCCGCTCCCTCCAGCCTGAAATCCATCGATTGTGCCCCAGAGCCAGTCCCGATAAAAGTATACTAGGAATCCTATTGCTATCAGAAGAAGAATTCCTACTATATATATGAATCGCATCACCTATTCTATGTAAAGAGGTTTTATCGTCATGTATGGACGCTCAACTGCAAAATGTCGGTGTCGTTTCAACGATTCTCTGGTCTGGAACACAGTTGCAAGAAGACGCCACCCATGCAGTTTGATCGTTTATAGGAAAACTATGGGAGTCCACCCTTTTAAATCGCGGCAATTGAATATTATAATTCAATCCATTCGGATTCGTTTCGCTTTGTATAGACAAACCCTCACTCGCCAAAAATGGTAGATTTAGGGGAACAGTACTTGCAGCTGTCCTGTAGAATTTCCCATCTTTCAATGACAAATCTGGATAGAAATATTCATCAACAATGGGCTTATTCAGTTTCAGAATTCCCGTTTCGATGTCGTAGTCCGTATCCGGAAGCCACTTAGCCACAATATAACTTGGCGCATGTTCTGTTGAGAATGATGTGACTGGATTGAATGATACGACATCTCGAGAACTATTTTGCTCTGCATCCGGTAGCGAATAATAATATCCGTAATCCAAGTCGAAATATACGTGTTGAATGTACATCTTGTATTCACAGATGTTCGGAGCAGGATTAAACCATTCTAGGACCTTTCTCATTCGATTGAACGCCGGCTTTCTCGGTAAAGCATTCGAAGAAGACACGTCGCATTTTTCATAGGCCATTTGCACTTTATCTAAGACGGCTGGGTTCATACAATTTACTACCGGACTCGTGTAGGAGAATTCTGGCAAAGAACTACCGACAAATGAAGTACCGACAGTAGGATTTATTATTGTCTGCCCTCTCGGATTGATCTTTGTGATATCAGAATTAATTCCATATGCCTCACCTTTAATTACCATTACACCCTTTGCAATCTCATCGGGTGTCAATGACTGTATGCCAATATTTGTACAACTATCTCCAGTAATATCAAATTGGTATTTTTGTACGTATATTCGTTTATTTTCTGATTTTGCGTCGTATAAGAAATCATCATATGTATTTATACTTTCATGGACTTCCACATGACAGCGTGTGGGTGATGCAAGACCTGCTCTGGTGAAATCTATGATTCGTCGCTCTTGTGCTCCGTACTGCGCCGCATGATTGTACGTAGATACATCCGGATATGAAGGAGATCCTTGGAAATTATACCGATTCAGTATTTTTTGTAGAATATACGGATCACTGCACTTAAGTGTAGAACACGCCTGCAACTCCTGTATAAGTAACGTATTGTCATAAATAATTTTTGTCATGTCTTTCGCATTTTTACTCAGATTCTGTGTGGTTTTTACAATATCCAAACCCAGCACAGGAAGAATAGCATCGTATATCTGCTGTCTCACATCATTCAGAAAGTTTGAAGACCATGTATACGGTGTTTCAAGTAAACCGATGAGTTGTGTATTATTTAGACTGTATCCAGTATTTGTGTTATAGTCTGTATTCTGAGATAAATCATAATCGTACAGACAGTCGTCGCTCGAACTAGGTGTCAAATAGAAACGAACAGTTTCCTGATTTGCGAGTGTCTGTCCTATATCCCTGTCTGTGCGCAACATCTCTACATCATAGTCACAGACGGCATTTGAAATACCTGTACCATTATCTACAAAGGGTGTGAATGTCCGATAGACACTATTAATTTTTCTGTTTGTGTTAGCACTATTGAATTGTGTAATTACATGGTCCATGAGTCTTACATTTGAGCATTCTGATATGTCGGTGCATTTTGTGGGATTAGTATTAATAAAACGTTGAAATTTATCATTGACAGTGTGGGGGCGCACAGGTACGTCAAAAAACATGAGAGGAATTGGTCTGTACCATAAATTTGTGGGATAGTCGTCATCCTCCAAATCATACAGACATTTTGTTTCATCTGTCACATTTAGAATGTCCCCTAAGTACATTGTTACTTTGCGCCTTTCAAAATTATTTTGAGGAGAGCCACTCGAACCAGGTAGAATCATATCGAAGAGGGAATTATACTGGAACTTTTCGAAATTTATTTCAAACACACAGGACTTTATTCCGTCCTTTGGAAGCGGTGTCCAAGCCCTTATCGGTGTGTCTTGAGTATTCTTGCTGATAAAAACCCCCAAATGTCTTTCATTAAATTGGTCAAACAGTCTCTCCTGTAGATATGGGTCTGTGCAATTTATAGGTCTATTGCATGTACTCGGCTGAATATCAGAATCTGTAGTTGTGGGCGCTTGAACAGTTTGTGTGTTCCTTCTAAATGGTTCTGCAAGTGGTATATTATTAAAACTAATATTTGTACTTGGTTGATACAATATGATGTTTTTTGTTTTATCGGATATTTGGAATGCTGATGTATTTATATTATTCAATATCATATTCATCTTGATATCTCTATGGAGAGTCTGTTTAGTAACTGTATTTCCTCCCGTAGAAATTTCTCTTTCGTATTCTATATTAAAAACACAGCAGGGAATTACATTCGAGTTTGTTACACGCCTCGGACTAATATTTAATATTTTCGTGAGATTATATCTTTCAGTGCTCGCGTATGTATTATTGAATAGACTAATAAATTTACGAACAGTATAGCGATTTGCGCAATTCTGCATGGTGAGTTCGGGTGGATTTATTTGGATTGTTGGCACGTAGCCAGGAGAATATTGAATTGTTGGGCCGTGATCGAGAATAAACAAACCTTGATGTGATGTTTTTAAAATTCCATTTTGCACGAAGGTCCCCTCGGATACTTGATTCTTTATGTCTTCTGCAAGACATGTTACCACCGCTCCAACACCAATTGTACTTGCTCCTGCAGCAATTACTGCACCCACGGGCAAACGATTATACGTCACCCTCGAGCCTAAAAACCCCAAGGCGCTCCCCGCGGCCATATTTATCATAAATGATTCCCTTTTTGATTTACAATTTAGATCAGTCGTTATACAATCCATCCATATTACGTTTATTTTTTTCGCAACATTTAAAAAATCCATACCACTCACGGCTTGACTCCTATTGTTCCAATCCTGTATTACCGATTTTTCCCAATCAACCATTTTGCAAGATGGTTGTATATTTGTTATATTTGCTATTTGAGCTCTCATTGCAGCTTCGTCTAGTGTTCTATCTGATCTCGTTACTGTACCGTATCTTGTAAATCGATTTCTTACAACTGCACAGTCCGTAGCTGGTGGAGCACTAGATTCTCTTACTTCTATATCTACAATATTTCCGTTTTGGTCCGGCATTTTTAAATTTTCAGGCACAAATTCAGGAGGATGCCATTTACCGCCTATAGGACCAACAGATACCGGTGTATCACCCACTTGTATTCCTTCCACATTTTCATTCTTTGAATCGTATACGTCAGGCGCAGTACCATTAACATGCGTACAGCCCGTAACAATGTACTTTTCCATATTATCGTTCATTCTGATTTGAGCATTCCAATTATCTCTATCTTTTGTTCTCATTAATCTTTTATTACAGGCAACACCTGCAATAGTAATTCTATCAAAATCAATAGTCCCATTATATACATTATGCCATTCCCTAGTTTCCCAATCAAGTAATTTTTTACATTCATCACTTCTCCTGCTTGTACTGGTTATCCCTCCTGTGCCAAAATCATCACACGACGGCCTCGGCCTATTGAACGTGGGTGATTGTACATAATTCAAATAGAATTCACACGCCTCGTTTTCAGGCGTGACAAGAGAATCCCCCTTGGAAATATCCACATAAAAGTAAAAGCGTCTGTCGTGATACCAAGCTGGCGCATCGGGAGGTACCGGTACAATCCGTTCACACAGTTTCGTTCCATGCAAAGTGTCTACTGTAATTTCCGATATTTCGCACTGAATATCGCATGACAATTCTGAAGACGATATTATCCCATAAATCTTTGAAATGTATTCAAACCGCCCCGTTCCATCTGGGTCAATCGTCATATTTTTCCGAGAGGTTTCATAATAATACTGTGCCATTTTATTCAGCATATTTCGGTGCGAAAAGTCTACAAGAAACGGGTAGAGTCCATAGTTGTCCTTGTATAAGTAATGATTTGTGTATTCCGGTGAGTTCTTAAGGACTCCCGAAGTTATTTGGTCGAAAATAGTCGGGTTATTAGGATTCGCTGTCCTTGCGTATTTCTTTACCGCCGTGTATATTGAAAGAGTCGGGTCATAATAATAATAGGGCGAACTGATTTCCTGTTTTAGAACGGCATCTGGAAACTCGCCTTTAAGACCCCAACAGAGATACGGCCCGAGTACAGAGGCTATATCACCCACCATCGGAATATTGGAAAATATCTCCCACCCTGCTTCTCCACCTTGAAGTTTATAGAATGCCTCCTTGATATTCCACTTATGCGTAGAGGGACAGACGGAGATTTGCTCATCAATAAGCTGACTCATGAGCGCAGGTATCCATGTTATTAAAGAAACCTCCAGTAGAGTTACCGTGACTAAAGCTATGTTGCATGATAAAGAATAGGCGGCGGAACCTCCTAGAAAAATAAGACCAATACCCGTCCAACTGGTAGCAGCGGCGGTGGCGGCGGCGGCGGCGGCGGTGGCACACATACCTACAAGGACTGCTTTGGTGAGTACAATTGATGCAATCATTCTCATAAGAGTTCGCATGAAAAGTCCAGAAAATTTTTTAGTAGCGTTTTTAATAGTTTTCATATTTACAAAGCTTAAAGCAGCAGTAATTGGTCTAAAAACTGTACCTAACCCCTTTTTTATATAAGAGCTTTTATTCCATTTAAATCGTAAATTATTAGTTTTAAAAATTGGCTGTGTACTTGTTACGGAAACGTTCTCGCTTGAACGCAATAAATTAAACTCTCTTTTATATTGTTTTTTTTCAATTATTGTCATCTTTTTTTTCAACTCTTCCATACCTTCAGGCGTCAATGATTTAACTCCTGTATCCCTTGTGTCTGATTTTTTAAACTTTGGGTCTAATGTATCGGCCACTGTATTTTGTTGTAGGTTTGTTTGCTCAGACACCCGTTTTTTTAAATTTTCTTGGTCATTATATATTGCTACAGCCTGCTCGTAGGTCACAGTTGATTTTGCCATAGTATTAGTAATATCAAAACCCAAAATTTTTTTTTTTGGCTTCCCCGCCTCAATAATTTCCAAGATTTGTCTATTCCGTCGCAGTGTTTGAGGCATAAAAATTGCGTCAAGAGTTTCTTCCATGATTTGCTCTTGATAAAATCCAGCAACTGCCTCTATTTGCTGCATTATCGCCATCCCTTCAATACCGTACACGGTCATCTGAAACATATTTGACCGATATTTGTTTTCACCAGTATCATTGTTACTCTCAATAAACTGTTCCGGATTTGCACTACCAAATAGTGCCCGAGTATATGATTTCTCAAATAGTTTTGTAGATACGTCCGGATGAACTGAACCCCATACTGTTTCTGTAGGCTCCAACTGTCTATTATCGTAATCCCACGGAATTGGTGCGCCTAAATCAAAATCTCCCAACTCTCCCGCCATATTGTAGGGTTTAACTGTAGTTTTTGAAACATCATTCTGTTCGTATAGCTTATTTAAGTTCTTAGACTCGTAAATATCGTATATATCAGTCTCATCTGGCGTTTCATTCGGTATTGCATTTGGCTCAGGTGTGTTATTCAAACATTGTGTATATTTCACATCACTTGGGCATCGATAGTCGCCTGTAGCAGGACAAAAATTCCCAGAGGTGTTTAAAGAACTACCACAACTTCCGGAAGACTGTTGAAATCCTTCATAGGAAAAATACCCATATAGGCATACGCCAATCAATAGTAAAAATATTCCTATAAATAACAATATTTTTATTCCCCTCCCCATCTACAAAGATATTATACAATCTGCATACTATGATAACGCGTTTACCGCCAACGACCGGCATGTGCCAAAGTTAGGTACACCCAAAAGGGTGTACCTAACTTTGGAACATCACGGTAGACACCCACATCACTGTAACGTCTAGTACTAAAGTTAAGTACTCCCCATAGATAAGGCCACTTTGTGGCCTTATCATATTGGAGTGATTTAATCTTTTCGTTCTAGTTATCAGAGCCAAGTACTTAAATTAAGTACTTGGTGGTACATGCCAGTAAAGGCGCGCGCAGTTATTTACAACCTTGCGCAGCGAGTTGTATTTTGATGGCTTCCAAATGTATTAAAATAATACTCGCCTTTTCCTTATCTATTTTTTCAATTTTGTCAAAATTCATTTTCGAGTTATTATACGTTTCGTTCAGAATGTTGCATATTTGTGCTTTCATATCTGTGTCACCTTCCGTAGGGTTTTGAAATCCACTCATACGCTTTGAAAATACAGCATATAGTATTAAAGCAATTACAGCGGCAATTGCAATCCAACTCGGCTTTATAGTCATCTAATAATCAGAATGCAAAATAAAAACACAATTTATACTTGATACTTAGCACCAAGTACTTAAATTAAGTACTTGGCTCTGATGCCTACATCTACTATAGGCATGTGGGCTAACTTTGGAATATGCCGTAAACCCTTTTGGTGTACCTAATTTTGGAATATGCCCGTAGTTAACTTTAGTATTAGACGTTAACAATATTACTACATGTACTAAAACCAAATCCCGTGTAAGGGGGTACAAATGTATGCGTAAATATATTATCCATTCTTGTAATCGAGTTTGCTATAACAGTACTCATTGAATATAGTCCCTTTTTATTTCTTCCATTACTTGTCGTATCTTCTGGTAAATTCCTAAAAACACCGATGCCCTGATTCAGACTGTTACATGCATTTTGTCTTGATGGAATCCCGGAAACAGAATGACAGAATTGTGTTGAAATTGATTCCAAATTAGTCGTAGCTTCTTCTACATGCTTAATAGTTGACTGGAGTTTACTTCTAATATTTACCGTGGAAATATATGTAGTAGAAAACGTATAGAATGTTGTGCCGTAGTCCGCACATACATTGAGTACATCCGATTCAAATATTGTCGGCATCATATCTGTAGAGGGGTCATCTAGGAAGAAGACACCTTCCGTTTCATTAAAGTTTTTATCCGGAGGGCGCTTATAGCAGGTGTAGAAGCCCACTGCGCTCTTATAACAAACTCCTTGAAAAGTATCTGGTGGGACTTTTTTCATTAAACTCCGAATTTTTATTTCTGCATCTGTTTCTGTTTGACACATCCAATATATTTTATTTTGTGCGTTATACTGTCTACAATTTATAGAAGTATCGTCATTTTCAAACCCTTCAGATGCCTCATGTAAAATTACCATTGAAATATACAATAGTCCAATTGTGCAAAATAAGAATCCTATGATTCGCACAAGCAGACGTACTCTTTTGGAATACATCACCCTATTTGGTGATTAGATTCGACACCCATCAATCTTCACTATTTAGACTGTCCTTTAGCCGCTTCAATAAAATCTCACAGGAATTCTTCCAAGTATACGAAAGCACCTTTGCGCGTGCCGCCTTCCCATGCTCCACACGCTTCTCCGAATTCAGAAGATACTCCTCCATCGCTAGACAAATGTCGTGTGGCTGACAAGCATGCGCCTCGCCACTTACCGGACTAAAACCATTAGGAATATAGTACCGGATAGTAGGTTTTACAAGAGATGCGTTTGATGAGTTGCAAAATTCCTTGAATCCACCAATATCAGGGACAACCTGCGGAACACCAACACCCATATTCTCAAATTGACAGAGCCCAAAACCCTCCCCATCGGCCGTAGAAATACCTACGTCCGCGGCGTTATAAAACAGATTAATTTCCTCGTCCTTAAAGGCCAAATTCTGCGTGGTAACAATCAACCTGTTTCCGTACAACTCTAATGACACCTCGCGCATACGGAGTTCCCGTTGAAAGAGTTCAAAGAGCCACCAACCACCCTTATCCCCCTTATCACATACCGCAAGCAAATAAATCGGCTTCGTAGGGTACTTCACAATGAGCTCCACAAAAGCCATAATAAGAAGATCATAGCGCTTACGCGGCTGGTTGCGATTTAGATTTAGAAAGAGAAAAATATCGGAGGGAAGTTGGAGCTGTTTCCGCGCAAGCTCCTTCGGCATAGGGAAATACAGGCTTGACTGAAATCCATGAAGAAGAACATCTATGGGTCGGGTGACTCCTTGCTCCTTCAATAACTGTTTCCAATAGGGCGTAAATGCGAAAATACGATCAGCATCCCTATTGAGCACGTCCAGAAGCATCTGGGGCTGCATCGTATAGACCTGGTCACAATAGACCCAAACCTGGAAGTTCCTCTGAATTCCCGACTTCCGAATCTCCTCCAAAAAACGAGTAACTACACTCAAGTCGTTATAAATCATGACTACATTGGGACGCTTCCTGCGAATCACGTCGGGAAGCGCCTGAATCCCGAAACCCTGTTGAAGGGGCTTCTCAAGGGCCATTGCATCGACTACATCCACATTTGGAGGATACGGACGAAATCCCGCAGGAACTTCGGACTGTTTCTGGAACGCAAAATGCGTGAGTTGAATCCAAGGATGCCTTGCGAGTTCCGAAAGAATCCCGTAACTGACCTTGGAATAGCCGGTGTATTGATGAACATGTGTACTGACCAGCATAAATTTTACTTGATTTGCGGAACTCGTTGTAGCCCCGGTAGTTGCTGTCGCCGTTGTAAACATGGAGCCGAATCCAATACTGGAAAGGGTCTGCTCGGTCTGATGTTCTTGCGGCGTAGCCTCTTCAGTAACAACTGCTGTTGTTCTGGTAGGTATATCATCTGCCTTGGCCAACATCTCCTCCAATGACTTTAAATACTCTGGGACCTCATCAAAGGTGGCCATTCTATGATGGAATATGGAGAATCACTTTAGACCGTTAGAGCTTATGCGTCACTCCAGTCTAAGCCGTCCCCACATAATTCCTATAGAATATGGAGGAAGTACAAATGGCCCGCAGTCCCTACAAGAAAAAAAAATTCCTCGCGCTGTGCGTGAAGCAGTCTGGTTACACCATTGTGGTCGTAGATTTGAACGAAGATGTTTGACACCTTGGTGCAAAAATAGCATAACCGTCTTTGACTTTCAGACCGGCCATAATATCCCGGAATCAAAGGGTGGTACGATGACTCTTGACAATCTTATACCCCTATGTAGTCGTTGTAACCTCTCTATGGGAAACCAATATACATTTCAAGAATGGGCGGCACAAATTTCGTCATCTACTACCTGGTGGAAACGCCTTTTTGGATTCACTGCAACTTCCACCCATAAAATCACACCTTTAAAAACTGCGCAACGTCCGTACAAACATCATTCACCCATTTCTTCCAACCCTTTAGTAACTCCGCTCTATACACCTCAATCCTCCTCTGATTCGTCATCAACGTCATAATAAGACGCACAGCATCATCCCAATTCGTAATAGGAAGCAATGGAATACGAGCGGATATCCAGCAAAACCACTCCTCGTTCTCCTGGGTCTTCAAGACAAGAGGAATACAACCACTTTCTAGAGCCTCGTATAGACGGAACGTTTCGTGATTCATACCACGAGGGCATGGAATGAACATACTATTTAACATAATCTCAGTATATTCGGTAGACGACAGACCCGCAGGGTCGTTCCATTGCTCCAGAAATTTACACTTGTGTGAAAATGAGGCATCCGTCAACGGTTTCATATCCGTTGACCGATTCATCCAGTTCGTTCCAAAAAATGACCAGTGTAACTCTCTAAATGGGATTTCAGCTGTTCTCGCATTTTCCTTTGCATACCGATACCCAAGAGGGATAACCGTAACTTTGTGCAAGATCTCTTTAGGAATATCGGTACGCGGATAAAAGCGCAGAACTTTCACACATCCAGGTAGAGCATATGCGATAAGAGAATCCCGATTTTTCTCTAACATTCCTTCGTCGCTCAAATGTAGAATTCGGAATTTTGCTCCTGCAATACTCCAGACATTTAAGAGTTGTGTGGCTTCCATAACATACGGCCGCTGTAAAATGAAAATCGGACAGTCTGTGGGGGGCGTTTCTGAAGCCACGTCCACGGAAACACTCGTTATATTCCCGAAAATCCGGAGCAACCAGTCACGCTCACACAATTTAGAAAAGTCCAGACTATGCGCCTTCAGACATACAAATCGGAAAGGGAGAACGGTTGTCTCTTGAATAACAATGGGCTTCACTGTGACCGGTTCAACGGATACTGTGGGAGGCCGTTTATTATAGATGATGTCCAAGGAAACACCGAGCGTCTCGTTACCATTCGACTTAGAAATCTGTAGCGCAACTTCCTCTTTTGTAAAACGCTCATCATTGTTCCAGAGGTCACTGTCAAACTTATCCACTCGCGAAAAATTATTGAAATCACTGGATGCATACGTAGGGTCGTCGTCCTGATAGCAACCTGCGACCAAGGGTGTCAAAAAATAGGTAATAATATCGGAGTTTGGCCCACATAACACGTGGTCAGCACTCGTCCAATACCCGCCCTTTTTCAAGATCATCTTAAAAATCTTATCGGCTCCCTTTCTGGATAAAACATACGCATACGCGCAAGAATGAAAATACGGGACAGGAACTTTTTGTCCGAAAAACTGATTTGGTTTAATACGGCTGTAGTATTTTGTCACCGGCTCCAATACACCCTCAAATCCTGCGCGATTCGGTGGAAGAATACCACCCAAATAGAGAACATCATAGTCCTCGGGGACATGCTGCATAGACGCCTCGAGAGTATCGCGCCAACCCGGAACCATCTTCACATCGTCCTCAAAAATCAAATAATTCCCGATTTCACCCTGGTCATTCACAAGTTTCCACCAGAGTTCCATATGTGATAAGGCACATCCGAGCACGGCCTTCTTCCAAAAAAAGTCGTTTGGTTTAAAAATCATCGCAATCTCCGGTGTGAGTTTGAGCATACGACCGTCTACCGCTGAACAGCGCGTGACAAGACCCTCTAAATCTGGATGTGTCTTATAGAACTTCTCCATACGGTCAGCACGCCTGTCTAGATTAATCACAAACATATCATCGATACCCTGAATCGGCTGGAGATGTGTATTGAAATTCCCACGATGTACATAAATTGACCGACCGGATAGAAACGTCTTGCGCATGCTGTGGTCGCCATAAACCGTGTCCAGCGGCAGAAGCGGCACAGGGAAACGGCGCACGAGCACACTCAGAACACTCTGGTCTTGGCGATGCCCGTAGCTCTGTCCATCCGTCGCCACACCAGAAAGACGCGGCCCCACAAGCACGGAGCGAATCTGTCCAAGACGGAAGGCCTCCGCGAAGAACTGGACGGCGAGCTCGGACCCACTGCGGAAATACATGAGTCCACCAACAATCTGCTTCGCCTTCCGCTCCTCCTCCGTGACATTCAAGACCCCACAGAAGGCCTCGCTGCACCAGCGCTCGTTCTCTTGGCGCGGGTCCTCTAGGCACGCCAGACCACTCTCTTGGGCTGCGCGCATCCACTCCATCGGCCACTTGCAGAGAACGGCTCCAGCATCCATATACAGGATCATTTTCCCCTTGAATTCCGGTCGCGACGCCATAGTATGATAAACCCAGAGTTTCCACGCATAGTGCGTCGGATCCCAGAAATCTGCAAATTCAGGCGGTGCCCAGTCTGTCGGCACAGTTTCAAAAGTCGCAAATGGATACTTACTTTTTAGCAACTCTACAGACTCGTCGGGAATGTCGCCCCCATTCCAGACATGCGCCTGGAGCCCTACGACGGCTTTAGTTTGCGCAGCGATGGACCCCAACCAATGTTGAAGACTTCCTAAAAATTTCCAGGTTACGTATGTGGTAAGAATGGGAACTTCTGGTACGAACACCGGAACTAAAGGTTTCTGCGGCGAAGCGGTATCCACAACTCCCAGAAATCTCGGCACATTCTTCACATCTGCGCCCATCATCGTCCACAATCTCTTTGCAACTTCGGATAACGTTCGGCGGGCGACCTCCACATCATAGGCCTTCAAGGCCGGAACGGACGCCTTCTTCTTCCATAGCATATCATCCCTATCAACAGCAGCAACCGCCTCACAGAGTTCCGCGGGTGTGGCGAATTTCCGAGCATCAATAGCGCCTTCCATGTTAAAATCATGCTGAACCTCAGGGTCACCCCAATAAATCGGCACGCAGCCTGCGGCCTTTGCGTGTAAATACTTCTCCGTCGTATAACCCGATTGCGCAGAATTCTCATAGGTCAGGCAGAATTTATACTTCCTATAGAAGGCAACCTTATCCAATTCACCCCCGCCGCCGCCTGCAAAAGGGGACGTAACCGGCTCTACGTTTGTGTAAAGACGTCCGGCTGAATCAACCCTCTTATACTGTGAGAGCCACTGGAACGCCGCATTTCGCACAGGGTTTCTAGGATTTGTTACAACGAACGAACAGAAGCTGGTCCTAGATTCCAACGTTTCCTCTGAAGTACCAGTACACCAGGCCAACGGCATCGGCTTCGGATTACGAAGCCGCTCCACATCGGCTCCAAACCAATCAATGTATGTAAGCCACAAAGGGAAGCGAACGTACTTGTCCGGTGGAATCATCTTCAAATGGTCAAATCCAAGGTTCAGTTTCACAGAAGGCTCAAAAATGGGTCGAGTATTCTCACCCGTAAAATGAACCTTAGGAATGTTCGGGTCAACCCGTCTCCACTCGGACCCAAACGGACCGAACACGAGCAAATCAGGAGACTCCGTGCTTTTTCGTAGGTCATACCCCTCTACGCGTCTGGGTGGAATCATATGTCTACCCGCATCATTCAAAAGCAGCGTAAAAAAGTTGTATTCTGGATTAAAACTCTCCCACATGTCAGAAAAACCAACCCGAAAAACGTCGGACTTCGACTTTATGGGCGTAGGCACATCCTCTACTACAGTTCCAGGCAATGGAGGTGGATTCGCCGACCCCACCCCCTCCAATGCAACCAACCACCCAGCCTTCACGTACGGACTTATAGGACTCCAGCGCCGAAGTATCTCATCCCGCCGTTTATTGTCTACCGAAAACCACCCCGCCCCCGCAGCTAAATCTTCCCGCAAATTCTCAAATGCTGTCGCAGCCTCGCCTACACTGTTGTCGCTATAATACAGTCGCTCCGCCCCGTTCCCGAGATCCTTAAACGCCAACGAATTATGAACAACAGGAATACCAATCCATGCCAGGTCCAAGAGAACCGGTCTTAGACCCCGAAAACGCATATGTATCAGCGCCACGTTATTCTTCTCTTTTACCCAATCTACAGAACGCTGTCGCCCCACACACGACCCGCTCAAATCCAGGTCGCTACAATGCTTCAAGATATTCTCCCGAAAAAACTTGCTCTTCTCTATTGCGTCTCCATTGTGAAGTCTCCAACCACTGAGCGGAATCTTTCTGCGCATAACCTCCCTCAAAATTACCAAGGGTAGTGTGCTATTGCTCGCATTCGTGTTGTTTGTGTCGACAATAGGTACAAACATGGGCGCATCTATGTTCCCCAACCATGTCTTTCCACCGGTGCTGCGATTATAAATTTCCGAAATTAGAGGCGTCCACACGTATGGGACGCGGCGCACGGGAACGCGCGCAATCGTTTCTAAAAGCGACACATCGTCCTCATCCGTAATATCGTTTATCAGCCAGGCTTCGCATATTCCGGACAACTCGCGTGGAGAACACATAAGAGGATATATACTCTGCTCTATCTCCTGAAGCACGAACGGCTTTCTTATGACCCAGATGGAACGTGTGGCCATTACGGACCGCTGTACAGCCGTCAACGTGAGCGGTGCAACTTCGAATAAAATATCATAGGGCACATCTGGCGGGGGATCATCCAAGTGCGCAACCTTAAATATGGTTTGTAGCACCGCACAGTCGTCCCACCACGACTTTTTCCCCCGCACATTCAAGAGAGTCGCCTCGTGTCCGAGCCCCTTCATTAACTCGGCCATAGCCATTGTAATACCCGCAATACCCGAACTGAATACAGAGTGCTCAATGAGCGTTGTAATACCAATCCGCATTCTCGCACTGCTAGAATATGGACAAGTATGTTTAGACCTTAGTTCAAAAATCAATCTCGTTTGAGCAACAACTCATTCCAGCGCCGATGATTTTCTGGGTTATATGGTGAATGCCTCCACGCGAGCACCTGTGCATGTGCCCTATAGGCCTCTAATTTCTCCGCATGACTTGTGTGCGCCTCCTCCAGTTGCTTTGCTCCTGCAGCAATATTGTTTCCCTTATAATAATAACCAAAATCCCCCCATGTTCCGCAATTATGTACAAGAGGAAACCCACCCCAGAAATGTTCCAGGGCCATATAGTTATATTCGTTATTATACTGGTGCGCAACAAACAGTGCTGTCGGCCACTTTTTCAAGGCATCCACAATACTTGTCCGCTCCACGTATTCTATTCTCCCATCCATAAAAAGGTCCAACGTCGGCTCTATAGACTTAGAAAAATGTGGGGTGTCTTTCATACGCGGTCCATTAAAAACGATGACCTTGCCCTTCCAACGCCGGCCACCAGCCCTATACCAGCGCTCCACGATGAGCAGGGGCACCAGCGACGCCTTCTGAAAGGAAATATTCGGCTCCATAATCAATATTACGTCCTCCTCTTCCTTCATACGAGGCCTCCAACGTAAGACCTCACCCCCATCTCGCGTAAATACGGCCGGGTCCCACACATACGGCGCAATCATATCCTCCAAATTCTTCGGCGGAATCACGTGATTCAAATAAGCCGCATATTCGGCATGCTGACCATAATGCGGAGAAACCCAAATCTTATCTATTTTTTCTATAACGTGATGCGTAAAATGCATTGTAGGATAGAACATCGGCGTTTCAATATCAATGTTCAAAATATTCCCAAGATATACTTTCACGAGTTTCCCTCCACACATCTTCACAAACTCCCGTAAAAGTGGATCAATACTCATCCCAATCTCAATAAGCGCAATCACAGGAATAGGCCTCTTCAGAATCTCCTCTGTATTCATAAAACGACACACATGTATCATCGCAGGAATTTTCTCCAAATCGGTCGGCTTATCATTGACAACTAAGATGGGCGCATATCCCATGGCCTCAAACATCTTATAGAGGACAAATACGTTCTGAAATAGACCATTAGAAAATAGATTATCATTCGTAATTGTTGCCGTGGCTAACAGAACAACTTTACGCTCTTTTACGGCTTTTATATCAGATAGGATCATACTTGGACGAATCATACATGGATTTCCAAAATTTACTGTCATTCCTGGAAGGTGTTTTGTAGACATCCCTTATATCTTATAGGCTCTGTTGAAACTGGTTAAAGCCCCTCTCAAGTAATGACACTCTCTCTTGTAAGGATTTCACTGATTGAATGAGCACCGGTATAATTTTGAAATAGTCCACTTTATAATATCCGTCACTGCCCTTAACGACTGCTTCCGGTAAAACTTCCATTAAACTTTGCGCAACAACACCGACATCACTCTTGTTTGTTTCGGCCCACTCAAATCGCACGCCATCCACCGCTGATAAAATCGTTTCATAGTTGGTAATAGGATATGTATTACGTTTTAGACGTCCGTCGGATGCCGTCACAAATCCGGCCGCAGTCACTGTCCCCGAAAATGTCACATTAGAATCAGTTCCAATTACAAATGTGCTGGCGGAACCCTGTACAAAAGCGAGTCCTGTCCCTGTGGAAAATCCCAAGCTCAAATATCCAGTAGATGGAGTTCCAAGACTTTCACTAACAGAGCCTGTGGATATTGCATCACTTCCTGCGAAAATATCTCCATTATACGAAAGCGACACATTGCACAGATTCAACGCCGAATACAGTTGAATTGGACTAACACTAAAGTTAGATATTGCATTCACATTAATCTGTTTCTTTTCATAATCAACCATTTCCCCTATATTTGCTACCTGATTTGACAAGTAACTTATGGGCGATACTCCCGACGCACTTGTCACTACATTCTGTAATTCTACAATGTTCAATACAGACATGTCCACTATCTGCTCTATCTCTTTCATATGTTTTAAGCGCGACAGAACAACGAGTTCTAGCGGCGGCACATGCCGGTACAAATATTCTCCGTCACAAACAATAGAGTATTATGCCGTCTTATATTGTGACTGCAAGCACATCCGTAGTACTTGTAGACACATCCGTTCTTACCGCCGGCCAGGCCGCCATTGTTCTTCTTTCTAGCCAAACTCCTGCGGGCCGAACAGTAACCATTCGGGACTCCCTGGGAAATCTATCATCCCCACAATCAATAATTGTCAGCACCACGAACGGCATCCGCTTTACTGATGGAACGAGCAGCATCGTTGTTTCAAATCCCTTCGCATCTCTTACAGTGTCATCAAAGGATGCAAATACCTGGAATATCATCAATACATTCGCCTTTCCTCTTGGACAAACCGTCGCGAATGTCCGCTCTTTAACCACCTCCACCATTACAGGCGGAAACGCCTCCATTACGGGTGTTCTAAGTAGCCAGCAGTTGACAACCTCCTCTCTTGTAGCAAACTCTACGTCCCAGGTCTTCGGCCCCCTGTTTGCAAGCACTCTTGTTGTTGGAACAACAAATCCGGCCTCACCACCCTATCAAACGAACCCAGGCTATGCGGCCTACATTATGGGAAATTCCTTCATATCATCTAATGCATATGTGGGAGGGAATTTGAGTGTGGGCGGCGCGGTGACATTCACCAGTACGGTCAATATTACCGGCTCACTGAATATAAATAATAGGCTAAATGTGACAGGGTACACAACATTCCAAGGACCAGTCACAGTATCTGGTGCAGGTTTCATAGAGGCCCAGAGTATTCAGACCCAAAGCACACTGAACGTAATCGGTCTTACAACATTCAATTCCGCCCTCTTAGTAAATTCCAGTATTCAGATTGGGACAACACTTACAGCCAATACGATACAGACAAGTTCCCTACAGGTCACAGGGGGTGCCGCAGGGCTAATACAATTCGGCAACGGACCAATACTACGAACACAGGGTTCCAATCTGATAATTACCTCAGGAATCTTCACACCCTCGCTAAGTACAACGACACTTCTAGCAACTCTCGGAATAAGCACAACGAATCTCTGTGTAACCTCATCCATACATGCAGACGGCGTTTCTCATTTCAATCTCAGTTCTACAGCAATCATAAATCCCAATGGAAGTCTTATAACGGGTGCAATCCAAACAAATACCCTAGAGGTATCCAACTCCATTGTTGCAAATTCCTTCATCGCATCCACCTTTACAACCTCCTCATGTTTTGTTCAGGACTCCATCCAGACTCTATCACCCACCAGTTTCATAAGTACAGGAATTTTAACCGCCTCCTCAATAAATGTCAACACAATTTCTACGGGAAATCTTGTCATCAATTCCATAAACACCCCGCAAATTCAGGTAAGTACACTACAGGTTTCCCGCAGTATTGTCTGCTCTCCTCTGGTCAGTACAATAAATTTCACAAGTGCAACCATCGACAATTCACATGGCGTAATACAGACTTCCTCATTTAATGCCTCATCAATCACAGCAAGTTCACTCATATTTCAAAACGGTCTCTTTCAGACACCAAACCCTTTTGTAATTTCCGCACCCATTACAACGTTTGACAGTGCGCTCACAAATACGCTCGTAACAAGTACGCTACAAACATCCACTTTCACTACTACGAGACTCACAGTGGGAACAGCTGTAACTACTGGAAGTCTCGGACCGGATTTTTTCTATAGTACGATTGGTGGCCCATCCACAAATATTTCTATTAGCGGTGGTCCCGGAAATTACTTGGAACCCTTTATTTTATCCAATGTCGTCCCTTTTGCACAGGACCCAACAGACCCCTATACAAGCTACTCTTATTTTCAGGTAGACTACAAGGGAAATCCACCACCCGCTGGTACGGCAATTCAATACACCGTAAATTTCTTCTGGGGCGGTGAAATCAACTCCTATGTTCGCTTGGCGAATGGACAAGGTCCAAGTTTTTATGGAGCAAATGCGAGTGACCAATCGGCCACGGGAATTCTAAATCTTAGCAGTTTTTCCGTAGAGGGATTCTTATATGGCTCGAGTCGTTACTACGTGACATTTAATTATACCTTTAATCCGGCTGCGTCGTACATAGATTCCAATGCTGTCGTGGAATTCAACACAGGTCGTCTGAATTGGAATTACTCTCTGAACGGCACAACCATACAGAATGCGCTAAACGATATGAGTATACGCAATGTCTATTATTACGGCTCTCTGAATTTCGCGTCGGACCCCCGCATCAAAGAGAATATACAAGATGCAGACTTGAAAACCTGCTACGACACCATCGCAGCACTACCTCTACGTACCTACAAATACAATGCAGACTATTGCTCGACGTTCCAAATAACGCAAGAGGAACGCTTCGGATTTCTTGCGACCGACCTTCTTCCCCACTTCCCCAAATCCGTTCATGAATCCGATACGGTGTTTCCTGCAATATCAACACCACTTCTTACAATTGATACTGCGCAAGTAGAAATGGCGCATCTGGGCGCAACAAAATATATTATGGAGGAACTAGAGCGGTTAGAGGGAATCCTTGAAAAACTGCAACCGTCCATGTGAACTGCTGATTTTTCGTCCTCATTTTATACTATTCATTGATAGAGGTCTATGTCAATGAATATTATAAATGAAAGCACATCTATCGTCGCAGTTCCGATAAAACAACTAACTACTGGACAATCTTCTGTTGTATATGTATCAAGTACAAGCAACATTGGTCAACTCACCACCATTTTTGATGTTCAGGGATTCCTTTCTGCGCCACAAATGATTCTTGTTTCAAGTGTAGTCGATTGTGATCTAGGTCCCGGTGTATCATCAACACGCATAGAACAGAGATTCGGCTACGTCACGCTGCGCTCTTTAACAAATACGCGCTGGAGTGTGGTAAATGAGAATTCTTTCCAAACACCGAACGCCGATTATTCCATCGCCGGACTTCAATACAGTACAATTCAAACGTCCAACGCCGTATTTACATCATCCGCAAACGTGAATATCGCTTTTGTGCGCACCATTTCCACCACGACTGCAGCTTTTTTTGGCCCTCTCTTTATAAGTAGTTTTGGTGCGCCCACCACGTCAACATTCCTCACAAATACACTTTTCAACGCCTCCAATTACACGGTGCTATCCAGTCTAAATGTGGCCCAAGGTACCTCTATTCTTTCTGGCGCGTCCACACTTCAGCCTGCAATAGTTCAAGGTGACTTGAACGCTCTCGGTGGATTTACTACCACAAGCACCATCTTTCTACAGAGTTCTCTTACAACGACGCAGCGAATTCTTGTAAATTCCAATATCACAGTACAGGGTTTGGTAACGGTTTCATCGAACGTTCAGTGCTTCACGAGTGCAAGCACATTCATTACAACGACATCCAATGTTAACGCGAGCCTGATAACCACAAATGTAATTGGATTTTCTGCTGCACAACTTTTGGCCGGCCCAAATGCTTCCTTATTTGTTTCATCTGCCCTCAATGTACTCAATCCTCTCCGAACATCTACCTTGAACACTGTGGCTCTATCCACGACGAGTATCTGCATATTATCTTCTATATACGCGCCGGCGCTTTCCATTTCCAACGTGCGCATTGTAAATACGGGCGGTTCTCTCTCCACATCATCTATTTTTGCGACGAGCGCACTGTATACTACCCTATATGGTTTCAACACAACATCGACACTTTCACTGATTTCCACACAGAGCTCCTATTTCTCCACACTGTTTACTAGAAATGACCTCTACGCGAAAACAACCATCAACGCCTCCCACGCAAATATTGATAATCTATATTCTGACCGGATTGTCACAGATGTATTTAGACTCGGGGGTTCGTCGGGTATTGAATTGAACTCTCTATCCCTGTCATCTATCATCATTTCCAGTGCTATTTTTGCGTCTCAAATGAGTTCTTTTGTTGCGCCAAACGCCACTATAGGGGTAGGTCGATTGAACACAACAACCGCTTCTATTGGTGGAGCAGTAACGACAAATTCGCTTACGATTGTAAAGGGAATAAGCGACACAGGTACTCTTCAAATAAGTACATCTGCACTAAGTACAACAAATATCACCGCGAATTTTGTTTCTACAAACGTCGGAAACACAAGTACACTTCGCCTATCAAATGCTGTATTTGGACCCGTGCTCACTGCAGACCCATCCGCACCATATTTTGTCCCCTCTACATTTTCTGGATTTTCCTCAAATAGCCCATCACAATACATAAAGGGCTCGGGTGCGCCGTTTTCACCTTTCCATATTGTTGCATCCGATGATTCACGTATAGGCGCCTACGTTTCAGGTGGCACGCGCATCGCGTATTTGACCATAAATTATTCGTTTAGAACAAATGCGCTTTCCACTGTGGGAATTGGCTCCATCACCTTAAAAAATCCAATAGTGCACAGCACACTTCTTACCCTCTCTTCTACTACTATAGCGGGCGTTCAAACCTACAACATGTCTAATTACGAAATCGACACAAAAGTCATTTCATCAACCTATACCTATAATATGGTTGGACCAATGACATACACGCCCCCGTCTACACTCCAGTCCCAACAAACTCTTATAGCCGGCGGCAGCGCATCAGATATATTCAAACTCGCCTATAGTTCGGATGCAGGCGCATCGTGGACTGCACTTCCATACGTAGGTTTTCAAACTGCAACTTACGGCATCGGCTTCAGCGGCTCCAAGTGGCTCGCAGTCGGCGACGGAACTACAAACACAATGATAATTTCATATACGGGAACAACCTGGTACAATCTTGGAAAAACCGTATTTTCCGTGCGAGGGCTCAGCATACAATGGAACGGCTCCATCTGGGTCGCCACAGGTGAAGGAACAAATACACTCGCAATATCTTACGATGGAATCACGTGGACAGATCAAGGCACATCCATATTTTCTCTAAGAGCATGGGCCGCTGCCGCTTCAGGAACGACTTGGGTCGCTGTAGGAGAGGGAACGAATACAATAGGACGCTCTGCAAATAACGGGGCCACCTGGACTGGACTCGGAACATCCATTTTCTCCGTTGCGGCCTATGGTGTTGCGTGGAACGGTTCCATCTGGGTTGCCGTTGGCCAAGGTACAAATACTATTGCAACCTCCTCTGACGGTATCACCTGGACCGGACAAGGAACCGCCGTTTTTTCCACCTCAGGGCGCGTCGTCGTATGGAACGGGGCGTATTGGCTTGCTGCATCCGACACAAATGCTCTCATTGCGCAGAGTTCTAATGGAACGTCCTGGTCTACTGTGAGCGCCCCCGCCGCCGCCATATTTACGCTTGTATGGACGGGAACACAGTGGGTTGCAGGTGGACAAGGTGCTACCCAAATAGCAACATCACCCGACGGAATCACATGGACATCAGTAATAACGTCCTCCCTTTTTACGGCGGTTCGCGCACTCACCACGAGAGCCCAGAGCCCATACACACCCCCCCCTCTTTCTATTATTGGCGGCCAAGGTACAAATCTTCTTGCAACCTCTACTGACACGATTAACTGGACACCCCGCTCCGTTCCGTTCACCTCATCTGTAAGATCCATCGTATGGAATGGCGCACTCTGGGTTGCAGGCGGCTCTGGAACGAACGTGATTGCAACATCCGCAGACGGTATAAACTGGACGGGCGTTCCTATTGCGAATATGACCGCCGTTTTCGGTGTTGCGTGGGGTCATGGAAAGTGGATAGCCGTCGGAACCGGCTCAGGAACATATACGCGCGCCGAATCTCCCGATGGAATCACGTGGACTCCTTATACGGCCAGTACTGGCAATTTTTTTGCTGGAGCGGCCTATGGAATTATCTGGGCGCAGGGCATCTGGCTTGCTGCAGGAACACCCAACGGGTCCGGAATTCTCTTCTCACTTGATGGTGTAAATTGGATTCCACAAATCGTTTCCGTATTTACAACCGGTCGTTGCGTTTCGTCCAATGGGACTCTTTTTTTGGCCGGCGGCTCCGGGCCATCCTCCAAAATGGCCTATTCTTTAGAGGGGTCTGTTTGGGACACAGTGATTTCCCCATTTACTACGCAAGTGAACGGAATTGCCTGGGGGGAAAATATCTGGGTTGCCGCTGGCCAAGGCACACACACATTGGCATATTCCTATAATGGAATTACATGGGTCGGACTCGGAACATCCATGTTTTCTACGGCAGGCAACGGAATTGTCTGGACAGGTTCTGGATGGATAGCAACTGGTCAAGGTACAAATACACTTGCAACATCCTTGGATGGAATTACATGGGTTGGTCAGGGGAACACAATATTCACAATTGCGGGAATGGCCTCTGGAACCCAAATACTCCAACCAAACACAATAGTTCAACGAGAGGAGCCTGTAGGTATTCGCTGGGTCGCAGACGGAACGGTAATTTTAAGCCCCTCTATAGTTGAAAAGCCTCCACGCACAAATCCTGGCTACGATGCTTACGCGAGGTCCGCCGACGGATACACTGACGATGCGTTCCTACAATTTCGTCCCTTTCAAATAAACGGCTCTGTGCGTATTGGTCTTACAACTATAATAGCACCTCTCAGTACTCTTTCGTACGCCTTTTCACTTACTGACGCTGGAAATTTAGAAATTTGGATCGGCGGAGCCCTAACAGTCTCGGCAGGCCCCTTCGCAATTTCGGACACGTTCCAAATTACATACAACGGAGCACAAATTTCGTTTCAAAAAAATTCGGTCGAATTATTTTCGTTTGCACGTGCGCCTGGCCTCCCACTTTTTCTGGAGGGACAATTCAATTTGGGAGGAACTCGCCTCTATGATCTAGAATTTCATCCACTCAACAAAATTTCCCAGAGTATAACACAGCCCAACCAATTCTATACAACTGCGAAACCTGCTGGTCTCCTTGTACCCGCTGTAACATTTCGCCGACCCCTTGTGGAAACCGCACTTAACCCCTCACTTTGGGAATTTACAATTCCCATGTCAGGAAATCTTACGACACCCTCAAGTATGCTCTATGCAGATGTATTTGTCAGCACAAATTTCCTCTTTTCAACGGCAACTCTACAGACCGCTCTAGGTCCAATACCAAGCACATATAAATTATCATATACACTCTCAACATCAGTAACAACCGTTCCTGGTGACTTACTAGAAGTCAATATCTATTCACAACATTCCAGGGGGTTCGCATCTATCTACAGTACGAGCCTAACAACGTCCGTGTATAATCTGTCATCCGTACAATATGTAGAACTCACTCATAACACCCCTACAGGTACACAGACAAGCGACCTCTCTTTAACTATACGGAATCTCTCTACACCTCTCAATTCCTATGTGAATTCGAATGCGGGTATAGAAATGAATCGCGGATTTATGCGGTGGAACGGAAGACAGTATGGACTCGCAATACAGAATCAGTTTAACGACCTACAAACGAGAACACTCACCTATACGGGTGCACTGTACACTGCATCTGATTCCAATGTGAAGCACAATATAGAATACGCAACTACAGGGGCGTTGTTTGAAGCAATTCAAACAATTCCGTTGCATCGGTACAGTCTACTTCGCTCCTATCGAGAGAAATTCCGCGTGGAGGACACAAATCAATTGGGAGTACTCACCACAGAAGTTGCTGCGAAATTTCCAAAGATGATAAAAACAGTCGATTCGGAATTTTTGCGCGACTTACAAACGGTAGACAGAGCGCAATTCCGTTACGCGCATTTGGGGGCTACGCAACATATTATGGGTCGCCTATCCACATTGAAGTCTAGAGTCTGCAAGGCGCGCGAGTGGCCCTAAATAGAACCTCATACATAAAAAGTAGGATGAACAACTTCAAATATAGTAAATTCCAACCAGATTCAGAAACGGATTCCGGTTCAGAATCTGATTCCTCTTATACAACAACCTCGTCTAGAAGCACAGAAGGCTTTACAAATGTAACTACTACTGCAAATTTTCCCCTTTTGGCCTCCGCCCTTTCAAAAGGATTCTCTCTCAATGACGCAACAAATGACTCAGGAGATGGTGCAGAAACAGGCACTTCATCACAATCTGGTGTACCATCTCCTGATCCAACCACAATTTCCGGTCCCGTTCAAACATCTCAAATGCCCGCTATTGGATTCCCTATAACGGACAGCAAACTTCCGAATTTCTCCAATCTATACATCACACCCGATGTTTCAGGAAACACACTGGAAAGTTCATCGCAATCCGTCTCAAATGTGGTGATGATAGATAGTCGCAATAGGGATCGTACAGCCTTTCCACAACCAACCAATCTTACATTACGGCTTCCTCGCACATACCAGTCCGTCACGTCCTTCAGTATATCGCAGATAAAGTTACTATCATCCTTCTACTATTTCCGCGCATCTAAACAAAACATTTCCATCCCTATACATGAACTCGGTCGGCAAATATTAAACTCAATGGGTCAGACAATCAACCAGGTCATTACAAATACCCTTCGCCAAGGAACCTACGACATCAATAGCCTTCTAACAGAACTCACAACACAACTCAACAGTACCCCAATTTTCTACGATTTTCCAAATGGATTCCAAGATTTCGCAACAAAATTCTCTGTTACCGGTGATACTGCGCTCAATTTCAACTTTCCTGGCGATACATACTATGACGCACTTTTAAATACATATATACCGAATCCGTCAATAGACTTGATTATTTCCAAATATTTCAGCCAGCGTTATGCGAATCTTATCAATTATACCCTAGATAATATAAAAATCGCGTACTACTATCCCGTCTTAAAAGAGATTCTGTTAGACGCAAACTATAAGCAAACAACTATCAATCTTACATTGACAACGAGCGCAAACCAATTACAGGCAGGGGAAACTCCGAGGTCCAGAGTGATATATACGTTCACGGGACTCTTTGACCCCGTAGTTCTGGAAATCATTAACAATAATATTGCTCCACTAGACTCCTATAGGGTTCAGCACACATTTCGTTACTATCTGATAAATAAATACACAATTTCCTATGAATCACAGTCGAATATTATTGTTTTACAGTCCCCAAGTTTGAACACAAGTCTTGTAAATCTGTTGAACTATCGGGCGAATCAGTATTTCACTGAGCAACTGAATTACTATAAACTCACGCAAGACCAGTACGCAAATCTCAATGCTCAGAATGCGACTTTATTCGCCGTTGTAAACGACATGTATCGTTTCTATCAACAAATCCTCGCCACAATTTTCGGAATACCATTCGGATCGTTCAGTCTAAATTATCTTGCGGATTCGCGTCTGACCCTACCCATACGTGACGGGATAAATGCAGAGGGTATTGCAACCAATTACAATGGCTCTATAATTGCAAACACAGTAGCGCAAACGACCGATATTCTGTTGCCTTTTCGCGAAGATGCAAAACAATACTGGAACCGCATGAAGGCTCTCCCAAGTACAACAATCGCCTATATGAGTCCGTTGATTCCTTCTGATTTGAATAGCATTTCCACAATTTCCCTAAATACATGGAATAGTGACCTAGACGACCAGGATTACACGAACCCTCTTGTGCGCAGCACAGTTCTTAACCCTCTGAATCCAAACACAACACCGGTGGGAACAATGTACATGAACCGGCGCACAGCATACGCGGATCTTCTTGTTCCGATTGAACCCGCAAATTACACCGTGTTCCGGTTCAAGAGTCCTGTACGCCAGACAATGAAGGTGGAAACCCTTCCAAGACCTACGAAATACCGCTATCGGGCCTACAATGAAATTACTTACGACCCAAATCATCAGGCACTATTTGATATAAGTTACGCATACGTTCAAGTCGCAGCAAATGCTACAATGGACGTTTCGTCCAATATTTTCAACCCGTCAATGATTCAGTTCATACCTGGATTTTCAACTCTAAACACGACAATCAATTTCGGCTGCTCTTTTTCTACGGCAAAATCCTTCTGGGGAAGTACGACCGAAACGATTTCCATTATTGACCCGAACGCATATTATTCATTTTATACTCCCTTTCCACCCGATTATTTGACATGTAATTCGCCAGCATTCACCTACCCAATGAATATAACGTTGAGTCATGTAGAGACTACAAACTCTCCCCTACTTACTGCGGATATGTATATGTTTCTGTACCATGATCGCGGAGCATTCATGGCCGATATTTCTGGAAATCGTACGGAGAATCCGATACACTATAAAAGCGTAGTATCTACATCTGTTACGACGAATCCGACGAGCACACTCACTCTCGGCTTCACAGCATATGCGAATCAACAATATTACATGCTCATTCGCAGCCAATCTCTTTCGTTCTCCACGGAGGTCTGTCAAATTATCCCAAGTTTTCCTGACGGTTCAAATTACACAGCTCTCACTTCGAGTCTTATTGGCTTCAATCCAACTGCAGACCCGGCAAGCAATTTGACGAATTACAATTATGCAACTGTGGCGGACCCGAATTTCCTAAAACTCCCAACAGCAAGTACACTCTATGCTCCCCCAGAAACAGACCAAAGCGTGAGTTCCTTAACTTTTTCAGAGGGCCTTAAAGGATACGATACAAATGGCGTGACGACCGACTTGACAAACTATATTGGATATATACCGCGTAATGCGCTGAGCACGTCTGTTCCGACAGCAACGATTCGGATTGATCCAACAAACGGATATATTTTTCAGTCAAAATCTCCCTATAACCAGTCTACACAGACCTACTTATACACCGACTCTCTTAATGCAATTTTAACACCCGGTGGAGCGGGTGTCTACACTCCTAGTAATATTCCTCTCAGCCAAAAAAGTATTGTACAGTGGTACGGAACCACTTATATCCCTCCGACAGATAATCAACTCCTTTTTGACACGAGTTCCATTTCTTATACGGCCGCCACACCTTTTACTGCACAGTACCCCGTCAATACTACACTGACAGGATACACGTATAAAAACCTCTATGATATTTACGGAAATCCATATTTAGGGGAGGAGAATTACTTGATGTTCGGCGACGGCGTCTTTGGAATTGGATTTGTTCCGGAACAGGGTGTGTGGGACATTAGCAAGTTTTCATTCAAAAGTATTTTTACGGCAGCAGAGCGGGATCCGAACCAGTCTATTTCTTATATTGGCATTTATCCCGCAGCCTATTTGTCCAATAGAGCCGTAGGTGACTTGACCCTATCGAATGCAACAGCAGTTCTATCATTTCAATCATCGATTACGTATAATAGTTCCAATCAGAATTTCGGATTTGACCTGAACGGAGGAACTTTCTACGATTTTACACGCAGTAGTCCTGTTAGTTCAAATGCCTACCTTTATGGCTATAATCAAACCGCCTATACATATAATTTTGATATAAATGCGCAGTATGTCGCTATACCCTTTGACGCGTCATCCAATTTCCAATATTATTATGGACTTGTTGGCTCTCCTGTACCCTATCCAAAATATTCCGATGTCGTCGTGGTAAGTTCCGTACAATCACCTGAGGGACCTATCTACACTCCAACTCAGAGCCAATACTTAATTCCAGGCTCCACAATTGTGGGAGCAGACCCTATTTATGGGCCGCCAAGCGGATATACGCCAAGCCAGTCAAAATATGAACAGTCTATGACAATTGGAACGACCGCCATCTATTATGCAAATCCGTACCCTATAAATACGAACCCGTCACCCTTTCAACCCTGGACATCCTTTACATATGCACCGTCCGAATATGTTACCACCTGCGCGAATTACATTCTCACGAAAGATTCCATGTACCGCATTTATGAATACAAAGACAATGACAATACCCGCCAACTTACGGAAACATACCAATTCACCTTGGACCAGGTATTCCCTTCGGACTCAAATATCGACTACTTGGGTGTGAGCGCAAATGAATCTAGATTTGCCTTTTTTGGATTGTCCAATGCAACACCGTCCTCTTTTATGTACGTGCGTACGATGAACCCTAAAACGGGCACAATCGACAATACATATTCGGAGGTGAGCCCACTCGGTTTCCAGTCTAGCGTACAGCTTCTAGGTGTGGCGTATAATAACGTGGGGGGCTACGTCATGTCCGCCAAATCCTACGATTCCGGAACGAACACAATAACCCTCTCGGTTGTTTCTAGAGCCTTCCAGGGCGCATCCAGCCTTACAACCATGAGTGAGCAATCTGTAAATCCAAGCATATCCTATTTTGCTATTGGTCAAAGTCCCAAAGAGGCCGATGGATTTTTCTGGGTATTTCCGTATCGCACAGGGCTCGGTGTTCAAGATATGGCTCTCGTGAATCCAAACGCAACCCATGAAAGCCCCCCCCTTGGACCCTATACAGCCACTATACGCACAGGCGTAACCATCGCCTACGCAACAGTTACAGTCTATGAGCTCTCCAATGCGTACAGATCTCCCTGCGTCTTTCGCGATGTTGCAAAAGACCGCGTCTTCCTTCTATCGGACGCAGCTCCCACGAATTTCTTTGAGGCAATATATACTGTGGGAGTACCCAATGCAACCCTTATACAATCTGCGTACACATTCCCTTCCACACCAACAACACTCACAGCAGGGGCGTCGGGTGCGCTCTGGGGGCTTATTTACGACACACTCTATGGAAATCGCTATAATTACGCCGACGCACCAAAGCAGGGTATTCCAGCCTGGCAAATATTTTATCCTGTACATCGGGTAGTGTTTCATCAAATCGCGAAGAACTTCAGTTTTCTTGGAAATCTCAATACACTTGACTATCCGGAATACCCACATACTGCTCTCGCAATTTACAATTCAGGTTCACAGTTATTGGCCGACACGGACCATCGGTGGGGGTTAGAATCCGCCTCTAATTTCAACACGGCTGACTTTTCGTTCCGTGGCTACTATTTCAATGCAAATCAATACACGGTGCCCTTAGAGGATAATCGCAGTTCTAGTGACTTTTATTATATAACAGTTCGGAATTATTCACCTACAGAAAGGTCGCAGGTACTTTTACGTGTAAGTATGCCGAACACGTATACCTTTGGATATGTTACACCAAGTAACATAATCAATGAAATAAGCACCGCAAAATACGTGACATCTACGAGCGACCCACTATACACCTACTATTGGGATACGCAGTATGCGAAATCTCTTCTCACCTTTAACTCCTCATTTACAGTTGATTCCAACGGAAAAGTATTTGGTGGAGGTGTGATTGACGGATTTCCCGGATATACAATTTCCAGCATTCGTGGCTATGGTGATTTCTTTTCCACCTTTCAATCACTCTACACTACCTTTTCAACGCAAGTAACTCTTGCAAACACGATTCAAGCCGCCGTAAAAACTAGTGTCAATGCATTTATTCAGACGGATTTAGTGAATATTATTCCGAGTACAGCATTGTCCCGACAAAGATATACGGACCCGCTGCAGTTCTCTATAAAATTCCAGACGATGTTGGATCCGAATTACGCGGCCTTAAAGGAGGAATGGGGGTTGGGATGGAATTTGGGCTTTGCAAAGGCCGATACCCCCTATAATACGGTTCAGCGCGGCGAATCCTTTTTTAAAATACTTGATGATTTTATTGCTTTAAAACTCAATCAGGAGTTTGATATGAATCGCATGGATAGTGTACGAAATGAGAATTTAGCGGTGAGTCTGGAAACGACCGGGGTTACAAAGGCATTTTTTGGAAAACTCCTGTTGGCGAATTTCGGTAGTTATGCACAGACACTTATCTCAAATCCAATATCCTTTTTAAACCCACTGGGAAAATTGGACCGTCTCTCGTTTCAATGGGTGGATGCAACTGGTTCGGTTATAAACAATGCAGACTGTGAGTGGAATATGGTCGTACAGATTTCCGAACAAATCACGATTACAAAACCTGCGAAACCAGTTCTTATTTCTCCCTAATATTGAGAAGAACGATGTCAGCTAACTGCAATTGCAGTGTTCCCGGAAAACCAAATCATCCAATCCAGTTTGGTTCGTTGACAAATACAGCCAAGTTTTCAAATGAAGGTCCTCGCCCATTTTTTCCACCCGTTTGTCTGAAAACTCACTGGGACCCAACAAAAATCATTCAGCGGACACTTCCAAATGAATATGTTCCGCAGGGACTGGACCCTAGGCCATGGGTAAAAGTGTGTTTAGAATACACGACATCGGGAGAGAATGGCCCGGCCCCCCATATTTCGGAATCTGCTGTTCTACCTATGGGTGGAAGTGTGTACCCTTCATCCAGATATACTGCTGCGATTGACAACGAATCTACTCTTCGTCGTTTGGACCGCCCTCTTGGAACTTGTGACGAAGACCAGTATTACCCAAATAAAGGGGGTGACATGTTCAATCAGCGCCTTTTATTACCTCGCAGAATTACAACAGACTCGTCCAAGATTTCTGAACTTGCTTTGCCTCGAGTGGCGCGCACAATAAAAGAATACGAATGCCGCGCAAGAGATGACGTGGTAAATATGGCACTTTCTGGACGCCGTTTCAATAACGCGACTAAACAGGATAGATACGCACTACTTGGAAAAGTATAATCACAACCGTTGGTTTAAAGATACAAAACGATATTTCATCAATAGATGGAGGAAAGTTCACCTCTTGATGAATTATTGACAAATTTGGAGGAATCTCTTGTAAAATTGTTACAGTCTATTCGCGGGGACCCATGGTCACTGTTAATTTTCCAGACGCTTATATGGTCGTTTCGTCGTTGGGCAGTTCACTATTTGATTTCAGAAGATATGGACACAAACATGCATGATTATTTATGGGAATCACACATTGAACTTGTAAAGGACCATGCTCCAGAGGGTTTGAAAGATTTTGGAGTTGTGTGGCTGAGTCCCGCAAATTTGGGAGACCGAGTTGATTCATTGAATGAATTGAATTCTTATTTCTTATTTATCGTCGATAAATTAAATAATGCAATAGAAAGTGGAAATGAAGATGAACAGAATCTTCTTGCTATCTTTTTGGATGAAACGATAACCGATATTTTAACGGAATGGTTAGAAGATCGTACTGAGTATCGTATTTATCCAGATCATACAGAATCGTCCGAAGTATTTCCTCCTGAGAAAATTTTTACAATTATGCAAAATATTCTTGAGAAAAATAGAATTCCTCAGAAGGAAACTGTATTACCACCTCCAACAAGACCACTAGAAAATACAGGATTTTTACATGTACCTATCTATGTTCCAGAGCCGCCGGTTGTGGCCTCCACTCCGCTAGTACCTGAGCTCACTCCACCGGTTGTGGCCTCCACTCCGCTAGTACCTGAGCTCACTCCACCGGTTGTGGCCTCCACTCCGCTAGTACCTGAGCCCCCTCCGCCGGTTGTGGCCTCCACTCCGCTAGTACCTGAGCCCCCTACAATTGTGTTTGAACCACTTGCTCAAAAGCCACTGCATATAACAATAGCAGCTGCACTTAAACGGCAAAAAACATTAAGACTACGTGGGCGGCGTGCAGAATCAAATAAACCTTTAATTACAGCAGCAACAAGAAAGCGTCGTTTTATTCGACCAAACTAGAGAACCCTTTGATTTATTTCTTATAAAGTAAAAGAATGGAGAAGTCATTTACAGCCATCAAACTACCCCCCTATCTTTTATACACTATTATAGCTCTTGTAGTAGCACTTGTTTCTACATCCGTTGGATTTCAATTATGGATGTCAAGTGATACAATCCCTACGGCGTATGAAGGTTTCGCAGCTGCCCCTCATATAGGTCCTTTACCAAATTGTATAAATGCAAGTGAAGACTCAGCTGAAATTTATTCTACATTCCTCTCTAAAACATCCATAACGGAGGAGGGTGTCGATGATTTAAAAGAACTTTCCATTCTTTTAGGAAAAATAGCATGCCTAAAACGTGATTTAATGTCTCCGGGTCGTATTGTCAATGCAACAAAATCATCCCCCTTTTCCACGATGCATGATATAGAACCTGTTGCAGAAACTGCTGCTCGTTGTTTTACAAAAACAATTCCCGTGCGCGATATTGATATCATACTAGATAAATGGATTACTCGCGGTAAAATGTTACTCGAACGCCTGTGTACTTCCTATTCACTTACAACTTCTGTTCAAGAAAAAACTTTGAAATTATTCAAATCAGTAATTGAAGATATAAAAAATCTTATGAAAACTACCTGTTCAAATGGAGATGCAACTATTGCAGGAATGCCGACTCCCAGAATGATAAATGGTAAAGAGCCGGATACAAATACATTTTTTGGTGAATACAAGGGATATTATTAACGACAGACGCATTCCGTTTGTGTGGCGCTCAAACATGTATTTCTGCCGCTCTTGCACTTAGAGCACGACGGATAGTTTCCACCTGAGCGTATTGAGCATGGCTGTCCGGTGAGTAGTTTTTCGTAGGTGAAAATGCGTATATCATATGCGCTCTCAAAAAACCATAATAAACCCGCAAAAATGAGGGCGTGGACTAAAATGGCCTCCACCGACGTACGACCAGACATAAACGTAGTGTGGCCTACAGGGGGAATTGTTAAAAGGAAACCAGGAGAAAGAAGAACAAATAGTACAACTGCTACACACATCTAATCATAAATAATAAAATTGAAGTAGCGTGTAATATCTACTACTAAAGTTAAGTACTTGGCTGTAATTTAGTAGCATAGGGTGCGATGAATACACCAAAGAAATTTGTCTTAAACAAACAAACATTTCAAAATATTCCTTTGCGGGCTGCGCCTGAGCATTTTGAAATGTTCAGTGATCTAAAAGCGCAAGCGCCATATGTGTATAAATCACCTATTGGTGTAGAAGTAGACGCACTTGTGCGAGAATGGTATGCAAAACTCGGACAAACAATATCTCCTGACGAATTGAGAATGTGTCGGGAGATAGATTCGGCCGAAATAAACGAAGCAGAAAAGATTGAGGCAGCTGCGGCGGCCACGAAGCCTGTATATGGGACGCCGGAGTTCTGGAAAATCTATTGGGCAAAAAAGAAGGGTGTGGGGACAGCATCTTCCCCTAAGGCAGCAAAAGGGAAACAAACACCAGTAGCCCTAAAATGTGCCAAGTAGTCTTCGCGGGACGAACGCATGTAAATAAATCAACAATGACACCGTTCCAAAGAAGTTTTCCAACAAACGACAAAATCACAAGCACAAGAATATACGTCAGAACAACAGCAACAAAATCCGCATACGCGTTGCGTCTTTTTTCCGCATTACCCGTATCAAGGAATCCTTCTACAGCAGCACGCGCAGCACCTCCAACAAGACTGGGCATTTCTACAGGGTATATAATATTTTTTTTGGAAAGCGCCTTTTCTTTCTAGTACCGCCGCGATAATTAGGGTCGGAAGGGGTTGGGCTACTCGGGGGAGGTGATAGGGGTGGCGTTGGTGCTACCGTAGTAGTAGTAACTACCCCTTTAGGGTGGCGAGGAGTAGGAGGGCGACGAGCACTAGGGCGCGGCGCGGGCGCGGGCGCGGGCGCTTGTGCGGGGGCGAGATGGTTCGCTCTTATTTTTTTAATTACTAACGGGTTTTTTTGAGAACCTATGTTAACCAACTGACCTGATGCAACTCCTTTTTTACCTTTATTTTTTAAGTTAATTTTTCTCGTTGGTGGACCAGGATGTCTTGGTGGTAGACCAGATTTACTAGACATTCAACTATTCTTTGAGAATATATTTTCACAGCATCTAAACCCTTTTTACATCTATCTTATAGAATGGAGCCAAATAGTACTACCGAACTTGAGTTCATGCGACAGATGACTGATAGAGGTCTTACAACTACTCAAGAGAATACAGTTGTTTCTGTTGCGCCAGACTCAGCAACAGAGATGCAGACACTCAAAGAGATTATAGTCGCATGGAGAGAAGTCGAGAGGGAAGTGAGTTCACTCTCTGCGCAAATTCGGGAGAAGAAAAAGAAGCAGAAGACAATGGAAGAGGTTATTCTACGCATTATGAAAAAGAATAACATTGGTGCACTAGATTTAAAGGGTTCTGGGGGGCGTCTCCTGTATCGTAAACATACGACAAAGGGTACACTCAATCTGAAGACTCTTACAGAAATGCTTACACAACATTTGAAGTCAGAGACGGCTGCTGCAGCTGCGTTAAAATTTATCCATGAACATCGTGGAGCAAAAATAAAGGAGAGTCTAATGTATGAACGCGCCGTCGAGTAAAATTTAAAGTATATTTCGCCGCATGAAATATTCATGGATGAAGCATTCGGCTCCGCGCTCCTTTCGTTTGTATGGTTTGAAGTTGCAAAGAGTGTTGTCAAAAATGCCGTGAAAATATATGAATTGACAGAGGAACAGGCCGCCGCAATACAATCCGTCTTTCTACGACCAAATGACTACAGAGTGACAAGTTCGACCATAGTGTAACCTCTACCGGTATCTACCGATATTATCAACTAAAATATAGTCGTATAGTATTTTCTACATGTGTTCTACACATGAAGCAAATATTCATCTGGCGCTTCAAGCACTGCTCACAGAAGGTGTGTCCGCATGGATTTATACAATGTGATACCGACCTATCTAAACATATTGTACAAAGCGGTTCATTTTCGTTGCTTTGAACAACACGCAACATCATTATAAACTCGCGTAAAACCACGAATTTCCGGTAGGCCGCTATAAGTTCTTCGTAAGCCGTTTGAATCTGATTCTTCTCAAAAATATCTCCAAGATATTTCTCAGATGCTTCCATGAGTTCATTTGTTGAAGATGTCGATTCCAGCTCTAATAGGCCTACTATACTCTTCTGTATTTTATCGAAAACATCTAGTTTCATTTTTAAGGTTCGTTCTGCAGTCAATATTGCGTCCCCCCCTTTTCTGTATTGATCGTATACATATTGAATGGTTGCCTTAAAATCCGCAACGGAATTCTCTGTGCGAAATTGTAATAATGCGCCCTTCATTTCCGAAAAAATATCTGCACCCGAAATATCCATTACCGCGTTTTTTACAAGACCTGCGTACGGTATAAGTTTCTTGTTATTGAATTTCCAAAGAAGCGCATCACCCTTTCCAAGAGTCGGATGGGATGTGACCGAAAGATTCAAAAAATCTAAAAGGTCCGTGTTTTTCTTGGAAAGAAATTCACGAAGCCGCTTTTTCCAGTCGACCACTTTCGGAAATTCACTCATAGTCTTATTTTTCATGTCGTCTATCGTAGATGCAACAATAGTGTTCGTTGCTGTGCTGTAGACAGTATCGTTGCCTGAACCACTTATGTCAAATAATGCTGCAACTGGTTGTTGCGCATCTTCGTTTTCAAAATTCGCCGAGGCGTAGGGGCAGTTATTTAATGAATTATTACCCCAACTCATTTATTCTGTTTAGACTTGTGAAATCCGTTTAGACCAACCGACTCTAAACAGATTTCACAGGATATTTCGGCTTTACAAATATGAGCGTCTTTTTATACTGTTTCATGAATTCAATAAGCCTCGTCCGATTTTCACGAATATCTCGCCCCTCACGTCGCCCCTTTTCTTGACACGCCATCGGAACAATATTGTTTGCAATTAACATGGCACGAACACATAGACCCTCATGATCATCTGTAACTTCTACCCATGATTCTGAATCACTTGGAAATTGTATGGGAATGGGCTCTTCTTCTATAATAATTTCGGGACTTTCGCGAAATTTTTTCAGCGGAACTTGTGAGCATCGTTTATACGAATGTCCATAAACTGCACAAAGAGAACAATATAGCATTTTTGAAAATGCGCATTCATTAGCTTGATGGAATTTTGCGTGGCGGCCCAGAATAGGAATACATACTTCACACATGACACACCCTCATGCTTAGCGTGCGCGTTCAATTTTTTATTTAAATTTACGCGCAAAATTTAATGATACCAGATGTTACTTTAACGACAGCATGTTACGATTTGACAAAATATTATTCAGGTGCGAGAAGTATTGAAGAAAGTATTCAAACTATGGAAACATTGCTAGAAATAGAGTGCTTTTTGTGTATTTTCTGTGATAGTACAACAATACATCACATAAAACAAATACGTAATGTGCGGTTTGGACTTGATCGTCTTACACATTATATAGAACTCCCTCTAGAGAAATTGTGGGCGTATAGATATTCGGAAAAAATACGGCTAAATCGTCAAGTGTATCATCCTACTGCGGATGCTCGTGTATGTGTAGAGTCACATATAATTCAATGTAATAAATTTGATTTTATTCTTGAAACAATGAAAACAGACCCCTTCCGAACAAAAAAATTCGGGTGGATTGATGCAAATATTGGCGTAAACGCTAAAAAAATATGTCAAAATTACCACCGCGACATTTTACCAGTAATACTCAATAATATAACGGATAAATTTCATATACAAATTCTAAATGTAGAGGATAAGGCATTTCTTTCTCCGGATAAACTACGAGAATATTATCAACAATATCGCTGGATTGTATGCGGATGTTTATTCACTATGGGCAGAAAATACGGTATTCCAATTTTAAACCGTCTAAAAGAAATATTTATTGAAACCACAATGCTCGGCTATGGGCACGCAGAGGAGCCGTTTTTTCTGGGAGTGCTTGACGAGTTCTATGACAGTATAGAGCGCTCTTACGGAGATTATCATAACATTTTAAACAATTTTACTCGACATACGCAAGGGTTTGATTATATTTATAAAAATCTTCTGCAACGCTATCAGATGTTCGGCTACTTTAAAGAGGGTTACTTTTGTAGTAAACGCCTCATTGCTGACTTTGAACTTGGTGATGCAGACAACGCCCTTCAATTTCATATTCACTTTAAGCATCTTCTTTTTGCGCTAGAATATAAAAAGGAGGAGGTTGCCCTTATTTTGAAAGATATAAAACGGAATATTGTATCTGGGAAATATTCGGAAGAGTTTTCAAAAAATAAGGCAATCTATTTAGAAAAATTCCGCCAGTGTATGGGGGTTATTAAAGCAACGCGGCGCGCCTCTAACGAAAAAATTCGGAATACTAGACGCAAGTCCGAGCAGACCATTCCACCAAGTACTTAAATTAAGTACTTGGCTCTAATGGCTAGAACGAAAAGATTAACTCACTCCAATGTCATAAGGCCACAGAGTGGCCTTATCTATGGGGAGTACTTAACTTTAGTACTAGACGTTAGACAACCATCAACTGTAACTCCCTCTTGAACCCGTATGCCTCAGCAGCTCCTGCAGTCATTTCTATTGCATATTTTACACGCCGAACCGACGAATAGGATGGGCAATTCTGTGCATTGGCGCACGGTGGGGTATTATAGGTAATATGAACCACTGTAAAACTTTCGTCCAACCAAACAATATCCAGGGGAAATTTCATATCAATCATCCACATACTTTGACGAGAAACCCCAGAAAAAATAAAAAGCATGCCGGCACCTTCTTCTAAATTGGGTCGTCCTGAAAGCCCCTGTACAATAGCTGCGGGCGACACAGCGACCTCTATTTGAAATGTTCTTTTGCTACCCTTTCCAAGACGTAGAGTAAAAATATCCCCGTCCTTAATAGGCATTGTCTTATGTCTATTTGTACTAACGGAAATTTTGAGAATGTTCCTCCACCCATTCCTGGAGCTATGAATAGCAGTCGCTATATTCAGGAACAAACCAATTATCAGTTGTTTGACAGAATTCAAGCTTACAATTCTAATGTCAGCACTCTTCGTAGCACAAATCCGGCCGCAGCGGGATCTTATTCGTATTATGTTATGAGCACGTATGCGGAAATCAACTCCTTCAATAATGGTCGGATGCTTCATATTCAATTATATCCTAACTCGAATTGGGACGTTGTACAACAGAACTAAAAAATAACTCTAAGTAGAAAATGTCGTCCTGTACATACGAATCACTTCATCCAGTAAAACCGTTTGTTTTTAAAACAACTGATGTTCAAAACGCTGCAAATACGGTGTATCTGAATCTAAGCACAATCAACGCCGCGCAAATTGCGAACGGCGTGATTCCTACAAAACAATTCAAAACCGACAGAGAGCGTATGCAATACTTACAAGGGCAGCGTGCGAGGGACACGACGTGTAGCGGCTAATTTCCTCCGAAAGATGTGACCAAAGTATCCAATCACATTTGCCTCGAGATGAATCAAACGTGATTGGCGTTTTCCATAGAGAAGAATCTGCTCGGCCGTTACGAGGGGTGGCGACATGCTTGTATGCCGTAGACGCCCCCGACCGTTCATTTTTTCTTTGGGGGCGCAGCGGATGCACGATTACGAACCTCTATAGTCCTGCGAAAGGCCTCAATTCGCTCCGAGCAGAGTTCATCTACGTTGGATACGAAGCCCTCCGACACTGTACCAATCTGTAAGGGATTTGTCGCAACCTCTTGTTCGTAATAGTAAAGAGCATTACCCTTTTTCCAAGCAGGTATACCACGAATAATCACGCGCTGGTAAGCGTGCAAATTCGTGGGCATTCTATATTTAGGAATACCCACGCCATCCATTCAATTTTACTGCGCTCCCTCATACCCTATATTTTTATATGGTCATATAGGGATGGAATCTAAAGTTACAAAAAGTGGTCCGAGAAAAGCAAAAACACTCCGTGTAAAGCGGGGGCTACATGAACTCCGCGAAATATATCAAAGTATAAATGGATTTTCCGCAAATACAGTGGGAAGTAAAAACACCACGTACGGTGAATTGAGTGTGCCAGGTATACAAGCATTGACAGACATTTTCAAACGATTTGCACCACTCTCTTCTTTTGATAAAACACGCCGGAATTTTATTGATCTCGGCTCTGGTATTGGAAAGGGTGTTATTGGTGTAGCAATGCTTGTGCCAGAAATACAGTCAAACGGGATTGAAATTGTCAGTGAACGCCATGAAATGGCTTTGTCTGCTCGTAAGAGGATTCCAACGAATACTCTGGCGAATAGAATACATTTTCGCAACGGGAATTTTCTAGAGCCACCCCATGTTTTTAAAAATGCCTGCTGGATTTTCATATCAAATCTTTCGTTTTCGGATGAATTACAGTCCTCTCTCTCATCACTTCTGGGCTCAGATTGCATGAATAAGACGGTAATTATATGTTGTCGTGAATTGCCTTTGGGACAAAACTTCGAGTGTATTGAACGCGGGCTCATTATTCCTATGAGTTGGTCTTCCATGAGTACATGCTATGTATATCGACGCATCTAAAAGGCGTGATGTTCAGCCCCCCAATCTACCGCGATTCCGAGAATATCTTTTATGGGCGCATCAATAACAACCGCTTCTATGGGTCTTTTGGGAGCCTTTAAACGAAATGCTGCCCAACGATGGTGTCCATCCACAATGTAGCCATTTTTAGAAATCAAGAGAGGGATCTCTTGTTTTTCAATAACGTTATCTTCCATCAGACCCTCCACACGATGCCGACTAATTTCATTTTGACTTGGATTCAACTCCTTTGCTGTTTTCATTATTTTACGACTTTTAATCCCATACCTTTTTTTTACGTAGCGGCGGAAATCATTCAGTAATTTACGACTAAAAGGTTTACGCCGGAGAGTGAACTGTGGCATAAGACCTCTTGGAATTCCTATTTCTCCTTTACATATACCCCCTTTAACACTACACAAGTCTTCTGTATGTGACCGTTTAATTTTCTTAGTTTTACGAACTTTTCGAAGCCACTTTTTATAGGCTGTACTTTGTGTCCATTGTTTTTCATAATTATTTATTGGAAAGCCATCGCCAGCCATAGTATCTATTATCATAAGACATAAAAGAGGGGGGTATCGGCATGTGCCAAACTTAGATACCGTGAACTGCTTAAGTTTGTAATATTCCGGTAAATGAAGTACTTGACTGTAGAATATTATCTAATTCAAAAAAGCGTATATGGTTATACAAAATAGTATTACAGTAAATGATAAAAGTAATAAAAATGGGCGTGCCATACCTTTCATATCGTTTGATGCACCAGGTACAATAATATAGAAGTGTGAATAAATACCAATAGAATCTAACATTAAAAAGAATGAACCTGTAATAAATAATGAGGCAAAAAATACAAGAATTGGGATTGCTGCGCGTTTGAGTGGTCGATTCAAAGGAAACCAACTGTCATAATAATTTGAGTGTAATTCGGGACGAATAATCGACGATGCTCGGTCCTTTGCAATTTCTGTATCTTTTTGCTTTGTATTCATTTCCTTTGTTTTTTCCGTAATTAATCTTTCTAGATTAGATATCTCGGATGAATTTGCAGAGCCATTGTCATATTGCATTAAGGCATTATATACTTGAGTTGATGTAATACCTGGACAGCTGTTTCGAGAATTTGTCATCCAGTCAAAAAAACGTTCAGCACTTGTTGTAATATTTGCTAGAGTGGGACACGACATCTCTCTATGAGATAACACGATTTAAGGGGTACAAACCCTATACATTTTATAGACTCCAGCAGATGGCGATGGTCGAGTAATTTCTACAATGGAGCCGGGAACAAGACCTAAAATACGTGCAATAGGATCCTCGTGGAAGCGAATAATAGGCAAATTTGACTTCTTTGTCATATTGTAAGTCTTCAGAAGTTCAGCATGCTTCTCTTCTGGAACAATTTCGTGTTTCGGAACGTAAACATGTTCCAAAGGGTTTATAATCAAAGCTCTTGCGTCAAAGAATGAAATACGAATATTTTTCTTGGCCCATTGATTTAAAGCGGCAATGTGAAAGGTATCACCAATAGTTTCCATTGTAATGACCACTATCTCTGTCTTTTTTGCATCAATAAGGTCCTCACCTGTTTCGTCATGAATCAGCAACTTCCGTAGAAATCCTGTGAGACGATTCTTCACTTTTGGTAGCGCATATTCTACTTTACAGACTGTAGGCATGGTCGACTCTGCAGATAGTTCTCGAGTGACCTCCATATTTAAAGCTTTCTCTTTATCTCCAGAAGCCATCTTTTCAATCTCAAATGGTCCGAATTTCTCATAGGGTTTTATGTTATAACCTCTGTCCTTCAAAATTTTTAGAATTGTCAAACGACTTTTGTAAAGAACATCAATGCTTTCAAAATCCATCTTTGTCTAGATTCTCTATAGAGTGTCCAGGTCAATTTTAGTTCCGGGAAGTTTTCAAAACGATACATGGATACATTTGACGTTTATGTGGTTTATCCGTAATATACATATTTTCTAGATGTAGACCCCCATAGTATTTTACTGTCCATTTGTCGGGCGCAATCTCACGAATAATTCGTTCTATATTTTGTATTTGATAGTTCTCAGAGTTTGTAATCACGTGAAATTTCTGACCGGGTCTGACAGGGAGTGGAGTAATATTTTTTGTCGTTGGAATAATAATTTTTCCACCAGGTCGTAGAATTTCATAGCCGTCAGTAAGTAAGTTCTTCCACATTTCTTTACATTCGCCGTATAATGGGTTTGAACTAACAATACCAAGATATAATGGGCATTTCCAAGTATATAAGATATCCTTGGAGTTGCGCGGAACAGTATTCCATAATTTGTATTCGCCTTCCTGCGGCAGATATCTAATCCCTATATCCAAATAGTCAACACTATTTAAGGGGTAGAATATACCCTCTTTCTCTTCGTAAAGAGTTTCATGTGGGCATTCTGGTCCAGGCTTACAATGGCCAACAATTAGCACGGATGACATTCGTTCGCATTTAGGCCTTGCGAGATTATTTTTCAATTTTTAATTATGTTTTACAACGGTTACACGAGTATTTTGCGCAGAAGACGGGGTGTCGGCTTGACCGCCCATTTTTGTTACATTGACCTTTGAATTGGGGGATTGATTACGAGACGAAGAACCCCCACGTGGGGGTGGCGACGGAGAGAGGTTACTTGTATCCACAGCAAATGTTGCAGGAGCACCCGGTGCAGGAGATTTAAGGAATTGTGCAGATGGTTGACTCGATATGTTCAGTGGAACAACCAGCACCGGCTGAGTAGTTGTTTGTACATTGACGCTATTGTTTCCTCCCCCTTGCTGCTGTGACATAGGGGTACTGGAAGCGGAGGCTGGCGCGAAAGCGGAGGCTGGCGCGGAGGCTGGCGCGAAAGCGGAGGCTGGCGCGAAAGCGGAGGCTGGCGCGAAAGCGGAGGCTGGCGCGGAGGCTGGCGCGAAAGCGGAGGCTGGCGCGGAGGCTGGCTCTCGAATATTAGCAACTGGCATTGTTTCGTAGTCCTCATCACCTAGACCGATTGGTTCTGAAATCTGGGGTAAAGGCACTATAGGCGCAGGTGTGGAGAACGCGAGTGTCTGAACTTCCGTAGCATTTACTGAGTTTTCCGCCGGCGAGTTTTGTGATTCTTTTGCTGCGGCCACTGCTGCATTCACTGCAGCCGTAACTACTTCCGAACTAATCCGTTTGGATGGACTTGTACTAGTACTATCCGAATTCAACGCAGCATTCACCGCAGCCTCTACCGCTGCATTAAGTATATTTTTGTTCACGCGAGGGGCTGGTGTGGCTGCATCCTCCTCCTCTCTCGCTGCAAGTCCAAGAGCAGCCAGTTGTTCTGGCCGTATTTCGGACTCATCTTTTGCCTCAATAATTTCTGGAATTGTTGGCTCAAGCATAACTTGCTCGGGAAGTACTGCATCTAATGCGCTCTTTTTCTGGTCTGCCGTCATTTCCACTAATGGCGCTCCTCTTAAATGTGTGACATCATGGGATGTTAACATCCGCATAGAAATATTCATGAAAAATCCAAGTTCCTGTTCAAATACTTTGAGCGCATACGGTATTTCCACATCTGAAAATGTGGTCAGGCTTCGTTTATTAGGTGGAATAATTTCTAAAGAGGATGCGGCATCCCCTATGAAACGTACCGGACCATCACACATCGGACAAATATAAAGAGCCTTTGCCTTATTGTAAATCGGTATTGTTCCACAGCCGTTACATATAACTGTAGTATAACCATCCGCGCGCTTCATATAAGATTCCCGAACAAAATCTGCAACACCGTGTCCCACAATAGCGTCACGTTCCATTTCACCAATACGTAAACCACCCTGATTTCCGCGCCCCCCTGTAGGTGCGTGCGTCCGCTGCTCTCTTCGTCCTTCCGCTCGCGCATTCCATTTGTCCTCTGGCATATGCTTCAATCGCATAATGTATATATTTCCTATGAAAATACTCGACGGTATTTGCGAACCCGACATGCCGTCATATAAAATATCATCACCCAATGGATTCATTCCAAGCTGGTCTCTTAAAACTGCGCCTATATCCTCGGCAGGATTTCCATCATTCATAAAGGGTGTTGCATTTCCAATTACACCGAGTTGTGGTGCTGCCTTTCCTAAAAGTGATTCCAGAAGCTGAGCCATTGTCATACGGCTCGGCATACAGTGGGGATTTACAATCATATCTGGAACAAGTCCTCCAGCCGTACGTGGCATATCATGACTCCGAATGAGCATCCCAATTGTCCCTTTTTGTCCATGCCGCGTACTGAATTTGTCCCCGAGTTCCGGAATACGGTCCTGAATTACCCGAATTTTCACGAGAGCCCGCCCCAGATTATTAATCATAACCGCCACTTTTTCAACTCGCCCGGTTGTCCATACTTGCGCCGTCATAGAGGCATCTCGCATATCCCCCGCCTGTGTTTGTAGATACATTCCCACAAGAACCGTATGTTCGTCCACGTATTCTCCAACACGAATAATTCCACGCTCGTCCAATTTAGAGTAATCTACACCCGGACGCAAGGCCGTCCAGCCCGCAATATGTGTAGGATTTGCAATTCGCGTTCGTGTTTTTGCAAGTTTATCATCCTCTTCAAAGGCCTCATAAGAGCGAAATGTCATATTTCGGAACATTCCGCGCTGAAACGAATCCGCATTGAATATAATCCCGTCGTCCTGATTGTATCCTGTGAATGAACCAATAGCGACAACCAGATTCTGCCCGTAGCCCATTTGTCCATCTGCAATATAATCGTAATACAGTGTGCGAACAATGGGAGCCTCGCTGTATGAAAGTACGTGAACCATATTGTCGAACCTATTCGGATAATTTGTTGCATAGACCGATAGACCCTGTTTACTCTGAGAACAACTCAGTTGATTACGGGGCGATTGATTATGATTCGGAAATGGAATTACGGACGTAAGAAGGCCCACTATTGTACTCGGGTGAAGCTCTAGATGACTTGTTTCCGGTTTTATGTATTCTGGATACATTGCTACATACGACTCGTTTGCCTCATATGGGTCCACATATTCAAGGGCGCCCGTATACGGCGCAAGTTCCTTTATGTAATCTTCCAGATTTACGCGTTCTATAGAAGCAAGAGGGTCTATGAATCCTGCTTGGTACAACCCCCGCTCTTTTGTTGCCGGATAATTTCCCGTAATAAGTTCTCTCCAACTTACTATTCTCTTTATCTTCTCTATAGGAATCTCACCTCCACTACCCAGATGAATGAGAGGGCGCAACGGACGTCCCTCGTCCAAATATACAAATACACGTCGTTCGCGGATACTGAATCCAACGGAAGCCGCAGCAGGAAGACACCCCGTCCATTTCAAATGTTTCAAGACATCACGCAATACCTGTGGACGGACAGTATAACCGACAATTCCTCCATTTACAAAGACTGGTACAGTAATTGAAAGCGATGCCGGTGTTGTCTGATCACAAGGAATTACATCGGCCCGTTTAAAAAGCCACTCGATGAAATTCGCCGGCTCCGTTGCCGTAGAAATTGCTGTTAAAATAGACATGTTCTTTGTGATTCCAATCGACTTTCCACCAGGTGTTTCACTCGTACAGAAATATCCGAATTGACTTGTGTGAAGACGGTGGGGACCAGCAATATCAAGACTTGTGTCGAAGTCTAAGACTACGCGACGACAATGCGATAGAAAGTCCATGTAGGAAAGTCTAGAAAGGGGTTGAATGACACCGGTCTTCTCTTTTCCACCCCCAATGGCCCAGCGGCCTTTGAATCCCTTTAGCACAGAATCACTCAACGCACCTGCCTGGAAAAGTTCATTGAGAGAGCCGGCCTGGAAAAGACCCAGGAAACTCCGACCAGCATACGAACTCTCATTATACTTGTATTCTTTATCAAGAGCCAGAATCGTTGTCTTTTTCCAGATTTTATAGGAGTTCTGAAAGAGCATGCGAGTTAATACGCCACTTGTCAATACGCGCTGATTACGAATATCATCCTTATCGGTAGGCAAATCTATTTTCGCATAGACACGGAGAATTTGTCTAACGCATTCCGCTAAAAAGGCGATGCGAGCCCCAGGCCGATTCTCCACGTGTATAAAAACTTGATTATAGAGAATATCTAGAACATGTGCTTCACTGAAGCCTTTTGTGAGTGTTTTGATATACTGTGTTGAGGAAAATGTGTCAAGAAATGGGAATGCGTCCAGTATACTTTCATGAAGAAGGGGCTCAAGTGCCTTCGTTTCTGCAGAGTTTGGGTCAGGCAAAATGGCGCGCACAATATCTTCGTCAGTTTGTAGACCAAATGCGCGAAAGAGTATGAACACAGGTATATCCATTCGTACATACGGTAAACTTACTCGTAGTTTATTTTGATTACGTGGCCAGTTGAACGACACTTGTTTCACTTGGCGCGTTACAGGATTCAGACAGCGAATACCCGCTCGCAGTTCATAGTCGGGATCGTTTAATTTCAAAACAATTGTTAGCGTGTTAAATGCAGCCTCTTGCGACGGAATAAGAATCTTCTCGGAACCGTCCACAATGAAATACCCACCTTGGTCGTATTGGCATTCCCCTACCTCTCTCAAAAATGCCTGAGGTTTTCCATAGAGAATACAGAACCGACTATGTAACATAATTGGCATTTTTACCAGGGGGAATTTTGCAAGATGACCGTACGCAGGGTCTGTTGCCGGGTCCAATATAAATTCTTCGATGAGTGGACTACCGCCACTTGGATTGGGTTGTGTTATTGTTATACGTACTACAATATCCGCCTCAATTTGACTTACATAATTCAAATTTCGTAGACGTGCTTCGTTTGGATACATGAGGCGAATTTCTTCGGTGTCACGTAAATTTAGAATAGGTGTACCAATATTTATTCTAGAGCCGTCTAGACCTCCAACGTACACTTCTGCTTTGAGTCCATATAGACCAGTTGAACCAATAGGGGCTTGGAGAAGTACAAAGGGGTTTTCTGAGCGGACGATTGCGGGTAAATCTTGTGCGAGAAAATTGTCAAAACTTTCTATATGATGACGTGTAAAAGGGTAGTCTAATGTTCTGAAATAACTGCGAAGAAGCTTTTCGGCCATATCTCGGGCGCTATCTCCACGTATTCTCCCTTCCATTCTATAAGAGTACCTACTGTTTATTTAGGTTTGTGCTGTTTAGTACAAACCTGTGCCTACCGGTATGTGCCAAAGTTAGGTACACCCTTGGGGTGTACCTAACTTAGTCTACATGCCTACAAGCCAGTATCTTATATTCTCAAGTCAGATTGATATGCTACCGGCGATGATGCGATTTTTTGCCCATCAAGTGCTGCCGAAAAATTATTCTTAAAACTTGCAGGTACACTTTTATCACCGGAGCTCAATAATACCCTGTGTGTAAAATCACTCAATGTACCTCCGAATTGTGGTTTCTGTACAGCTGCTACAGATGCTGCAGAAGGGGAAATGTTTTTTACACCACAGTCTGCATCCATTGCGATTCCTGATGGCGTAGGACTACTTCCCATTGTTTGATATTCCAAAAACGCCCCGTAATTTCCCGAAATACCTGGACGAGTTGCATAATCAAGAGGTGCCATCCCCCCCCTCTGTTTTCGCGTTTTATTCGAACGCTTTTTTGAATCCTGTTTAATCTTTAAGTATGCTTCTGCAGAATCTGCACGTACCGGACGGTGAAAAATTGCTTTCCATTCCTTTTGAAATTTCTTCACCTGCTCCGAAAGTGTACCCCCTTCCCTCAAAATACGATAGGTTGCGTCTTCAACTGAATCGAATGACGTTTTTATTTCAGGAATCGTCATGCTTTTTTTGCGGCGCGTACTGTCGCGTTTTGTCTTTGATTTTACCATATTCCTATTATGAACATATAAAATACTACTAATACGATGTGTTGAAGTTAAGTGCCAGCGTATACCGTTAACGGCCTGTGCCAAAATTAGGTACACCCTCGGGCTGTACTTAACTTTGGCACATCACAGGAGACGTTATGGTTATACATATTTGTTATATACTGAACTCCGTAAAAAATTATCATCTCTCCTATAGTTTTGACCTGACGAAAAGAACCTATTTCTCATTCTATCAAAAAATCCGATCCCCCTTGATTGTCTTTCTGCATCAAATCGAGTTTTTTCATTATTTATAACTGTTTGAGGGCCAAACTTAAACAGTAAAAATCCAAGTGATAATATTATAACAATAATTGTGATGAATGTTGACGCGTTATCTTTAAAAAAAGCGGGTACAGATGCATATGAGTATTGATATGAAAATACTATCATATGATCTTGTAGCACATATATGGCCATTGCAACAGAAAGAATTCCCACAATAAAAAATGGGACTCGTAAAGTAAAACATAAAAGTACTATAACAGTTGCCGCAGATACGGCCACAAGTGGTGGAAGATATTGGTCCATGCTTTCTCCTTTTTACTCTTTGGATTAAATCTTATCAATCAGGTCAACCTGAGTAAGAAAGTGCTTTCTACAACACGAACGATTAATTCCTATTGCATCCATTAATTTTTTTTCATTCGTGACCGGAATGCTTGTTCCATCAAAGTACACACGCTTCTCGCCATTTTCAATTCCGTTCATTTTTACAAGTTCCCGTTTATAGAATCTCCACTTGTCTGCAATTGGCTTTCCGCAATTCATACAACGAATTGGTATAATCATACGGAATTCTATTGAGGCTGGAGTGAAAAATATCATTCAAATTTACTTTGTCAGGGCGCGCCAAGCTACCTGCGGTTATTTTATCATTCATAATCCATATACAATATCAGATGTCATCTGTTCTAAATCTATCCGGGCTGAATTTTCAAAACGGTAATCCTGTTCGGCGGGAACTCCAATTATTACGGCGCGACTTCGAACAGTTGAAAAAGGAATTTGATGAACTGAAGGCGCAGGTTGCTTCGGGTAGTATTTCTTCTAGTACTCCGGCAACCGTAGTTGTTGGGCCTCCTGGACCTGCGGGACCAGCAGGTCCTACTGGGCCTGTTGGCCCCGCTGGCCCTCTTGCCTATATTGCAATGCCTGCAGCACCCCCTGTACCGTCAAGTACTTATGGCTAGAGAACTTAAATACTTAAGCACATGGCGGTAGCGTTGCCACCACGAGGTCTACCTGAATTTTTTTAGAGCAGAAGCACTGATGGTAATTCCGAATTCTCCTAAATCAAAGACAGCACGCTTCGGAAGAACCATTGGATGTGTCTTCAAATATTCCTGAATTTGCTTAACCTGTTCATCGGTCCATTTTGCCCGGCGAACAGTTTTAAATACCTCATTATTGCGAGTTTCAATACGTTTAGCCCCATCGCTAGTTTGTACGAGCGGACCAATTACGAGTTTTTCCGCATGATACGCATCATGGCACTCCGAACAGACTGTCACCAAATTACGCACGTGATCCTGCTGTGACCCATCAGCAAAAACACCATCTGTTGCATCTCGCCGCGGGCGAATATGATGTACCTCTAAGTCCTTCACAAACCCCTTTCCGCACATTTCACATTCCCGCTTCTGAATGGCGGAATTCCATGCACTCGTTGGCGCATTTTGCTCCGTCTGTATTCCCAACAATTTTCGCCGCAGCATGTGTGCCGTTCCAAGAACTTCATCCGGAAGATTCATTGCACGCGCAACTTCCAGCCCATACAAACTACTTCCTGGCCCCGGCGTAAGAGTCCGCTCATAGATAAGACAGTCTTCTACCGGCTCATATCGCACCTTTAAATGCCAGATTGCGGCCACCCCTTCCAAAATCGTGTCCAAATTATGAAGATGTGTCGCAAAAATGAACTTGGAGCGCCGACCATGTAAGCATTTCAACGATGCGCCAACAATTGCTGTTGCGCTTACTGACTCTGTTCCACTGCACACCTCATCCCCTAAAACAAGGCTATACTCATCAGCCCTCTGTAGAATCTCTCGCAACTCCGTCATTTCTACCGCAAACGAAGAGAGGCCGGCCCACAAATTATCCGTGTTCAGAATACGTGTGAAGAGTGTGCGAAACGGTACAAAACGGAAATTTGTTGCGGGGACAAAACAACCACTTTGTGCAAGTATAAGCGCAATTCCAACTGCTTTCATCAGGCTTGATTTTCCACTCGCATTCATCCCGTATACGAGCCATCCACCAGACTCGGTTCCTCCAAGATGGACAGAATGCGCAACATACTCTGTCCGACTCATACAAGCCTCTATGAGCGGATGTCGTAGACCGTTTACTTCTATATACGATTCCTCTGTTTCCGCAAGAATTGGACACGTCAACCCACGCTCCTTAGAAACCGTAGCAATAGTACAAGTAACGTCCACGTTCTCTATCCACGACTCCAGAGCATCCCATACCAACCCACAAGAATCTGCGAATTTTCCACACAGTGACATTAAAGCCACTTTTACTGCACGTCCCAATTCCTCTCGTTTTTTCAGAATTGTATGGAATGTCTTCTCAAGAATGGGTATTTCCACATGCGCAGACGACTTCTTTTGGTGAAATTGTATTCCTGGAAATGGCTGAGATGCTCCCTTTAAAATGACGCCCAGGCTCGTCATTGATGCCTTATTGCCTGTGATGATGGGCGCGAGAACTTCTCGGAACTCAAGACGAAGTCCATCCGTCTTTGCGCTGCGATTCAGAGTGGTCACAACGGAATTCAGAATTTCATACAGGCTCTGAATTTCCTTCTCTATGGTTGCAACTTCAGGGGCAGCACTGTTCTGAAAGCAAAAGGTATTCTCGTTTGACTTAGAGGCCTTTTCTACCGAAAAAATTTCGTGGAATTCACCCATAAGTTTTTCGAACGGAATTGGTCCCGCAGATGGGGGTGGAACAAATGTACTTTCCGAAATTCTGCGCGCACAAATATAACTTTTATCCAATAGAGTAATTTCTGCGGCAGAAATTTCTCCTTCCGCAATTCGCCGATGGAGTCGGGGAAGGTCGTCAATTTGCCGTAAATTCCTCCGCACATCGTCGCCGCTCCCTGCGTCTAATGCGAAAATTGTCTGAATTTCTGCATACCTGCGCCTAAGAATTGCGCGGTCAGCGGTAGGATACAAAAGCCGCCGTCGCATTGCACGTAGTCCAAAGGCCGTATAGGTACGCTGAAACATACCCAAGACAGAGTCCTCCATTTTAGGAGTCACCATGTTCAACTGAAAAAGTGCCTGATTTCCAAGAGATAAATTCATGGATGGAATCCACTGTTGCGGCCAGTGAAGCCGCTTCAGCCCAGATGGATAATGCTCCTGAACGCGCTGAAAGAATACGCATAACACTCGTTCCGTGAGCGGCCGCGCCCCAAGTCGGAGTGCCTCTCGCGCAGATAAAAGCGACTGCACAGAGAAACTCCGTTGCAGGAACTCCTCGCGTACCATTGGAATCTCAAAACCACCCTGTTCGTTTGCATCCATAATTTCTAACCGAACACCTGGAAGACCGAATTTTCTCTGTAATTCGGTGGCGCTCGGCCTATGCGGAGATGAACCCTTCCACCAGACAACACACTCTTTAGGAAGATAGACCTGAAAGAAATGAAATATTTCATCCGTTGTCCATGATGCGGCCTTGCCCGATGCGACCCCTTCATGTGTAATACTTTTACCCGTGGTTAAATCCAGACAGACGCATGCGAATTGGGGTGGATGTTTGGATCCCCAGGTAGGCTCTACGAACCATACACCTGCAAAATAGAATGCCGACTTGTTTGCATCGGCCTCGTTTAGAGCCTCTACATGTGTCCCAGGCGTCAGAATACGCGCAACCTCACGGGATGCAACGGCTCCCTTCCAATCTTTGACCTGATCATAAACTACCACAACCCAACCGACTCTTGTGAGAGTAGCTGCATATTTGTGAAGGGACTGCTCTGGCACACCCGCAAAGAGCGCATCGGACCCCTTTGGTCCATCCCCCTTTCGTAAAGACATGCGCACTCCAAGAATGTCTACAAAGCGTTTCATAGATGTCTGCGTAGAGCCGGTCACAGGGTCTATCCAATCATAGAATTCATAGAATTTTCCAACTTGATAGAATATGGCCGTATCGAGTCCATACTTACTTGCATGCACCCTATAGGCTTTCCCGTATTCTTCATACATCTCGTTCGGCATCCTCTTATAGAAAGAGTGCGAAGGCTTTAGGGGGACGCTGTCCGCAAATCAATATTTTGGGCGCGTTTACTGCTACCGCGATGTGCGGAAGTTAAGTACCCCCTTTGGGGGTACTTATTTTGTGCCTACATCGCTACTGTAGGCATGTAGGCTAAGTTAGGTACACCCTTTGGGTGTACCTAACTTTGGCACATGCCGTTAAGTACTTAAATTAAGTACTTGGCCCACATGCCGGTAGAAGTTAAAGGGCTCTTTTCTTCATGGTTTCCACATCGGAATAAATTTGCCGTAAAACACCCTCTGGCGCCTTCGTATCTTTATTTACAAGTTCCATACGTATCAATACCCTTTTTATTTCTTCAATTGTTTTTTCTTTAGACAATTTGTGAATCCCAGATGCCTTTTTTAAACGGCGTGTAAATTTCCCGACGTTCATTTTCAGCGTTTTTGCAGGATTCTTCCTTGTTTTTTCCTTTACCTTTTTTACAGAAGGAGCAAGAACTACCTTTGACCTCTTCTGTTTATTTGTAAGATGGACTTTCGGCTCAGTAGAGCCACCTATAATTGATGGCGTAACTTTTCCCACTGGCGCGGCCTCCTCGGTCATCTTAGAGCTTGTACCCAAGGCTTGTGAAGAATCTGTCACGCCGGGAGCACGTGTAGAAACGAGTTGGTCTAGTGTTCCAGGACTCATTGCGCCCCCATCTCTGGTTACTCTAATCCTTTCTGACTTACGTTTTCTACGTGTTTTCCCCCCTCCTCTTTTCGGGTCAATGTCTTCGTAATTACTGGGAGATAAACTTTCAGCAACACTAGACGTAATTTGAATTGTTTTTGTGGATGAATCTGCGGACATACTCCTATTGTAATCTGCGTAAAATAAGTACATCACGCTAACTTTGGCACATGCGAATATTGTTCCCTGTATAAAATTTGATGGAGGATTTTCAGAAATTTCTGTACAAGCCAAATGATTCCATCTCATCACCATATTCTTGATTTGTATTTCAAGCAGGCAGAAGGAAAGCAAATTGTATCACATCAAATTGAGTCATTCAATCATTTTATGGATATTGATATTCCTGAAATTATTCAAATGGTGAATCCTCTGATTGTTCGCGGAAGTCCAGAGATTCCTCTTTCAGGTCCTCGCTCTGCGCTTGCTTCCGCTACGGGTCTTTCTACAACAGCAGCAAATGCGCTTATGGGGCGAGCCACTGAGGCAACACAATTCTCTCTCGCAAATGTGAAACATGAATACGAGGTTTCCATTATATTTCAGAATGTTTCATTGAGAAAGCCGACAATATTTGAAAATAATGGCGCAATTCTTCCCATGATGCCAAACGACGCGCGTCTTCGCAATATGACCTATGCGTCCCCCCTCTTCGTAGACATTCTTGTAAAAACGACCTTTATTGACAACACGAAGGGTGGTGAGCGGCAGACAAGAGAGCGTCTATTTCCTAATGTACACATGGGTAAGATTCCCGTTATGGTGGGCAGTAAGTACTGTCTTCTTCATGACCAGAAACACATTCATCCGAGAATTCTTGGTGAGTGTGCGGAGGACTATGGCGGCTATTTCATTATCAGCGGTGGTGAGCGAGTCATTATTTCCCAGGAGAGAATGTCTGAGAACCGTCCAGTGGTATTTCGCAATAATAAAACCACGACAAAGGACAAGGAGGTTATTGAAGTAAAATCGATTGGTCCGGACAATGACCAGGTTCCGAAATCAAATGCTGTAAAAATTATGTATCATCCGAAGAACCCGCAGATTCTATTGCTGCGCGCAACAATGCCACGCATCAAGACTGAAATTCCTCTTTGGATTCTGTTCCGTGCGCTTGGTGTCGTATCAGACAGGGATATTATGGAACTTATCCTTGGAACTGACGAAGACACAACGTATATGAGCATTATAGATGAGTCTATTCAGGAGGCGGCGGAGGTACAGACCCAGGAACAGGCTCTCGCCTGGATGAGCGCAAATGTTCATAGCTGGTCGTCACGCACCGTTCGTCAAATGAAGATAGACGACATTCTGAATATTGAACTGTTTCCCCACGTTGGAATTACGCGCGAAAGTATTTATAGGAAAGCCTGTTATCTGGCGCACATGACGCGGAAAGTTCTCTGGGTCATGACAAATCGTATTCCAAATGATGATAGGGACGGTTATCCAAACAAGCGTGTAGACTTGCCTGGATTTCTTCTTGCAAATCTGTTTCGCAGTTATTTCACAACAAAGATGATTAAGGATATTCGTTCTTCTCTTGCAAAAGAGATTCATAACGGCGGTTGGAAGGCAAATGGGGCATTTGAAGATATTCTGAACATAAGTAATATCAATAAAGTTATTAAATCGGTGATTCTCGAGGTGGGAATGAAAACCTCGCTTGCAACGGGAAATTTTGGATCGGCAAAAATCGGCGGACCCTCGAAGATTGGTGTGTCGCAGGTTCTGAATCGTCTGAATTACGTATCAGGAATTTCGCATTTGCGGCGTATTAGTACACCAATTGAGAAGACAGGAAAACTCATTGCGCCGAGAAAACTCCATAATACTCAGTTCGGATATATTTGTCCATCGGAAACCCCAGAGGGACATTCGGTCGGTGTGGTTAAGAACATGTCATCCTCATCTATTGTGAGTATTTACAGTAATCCAAAGACGGTAAAGGAATATATTGATTCTCTTGGGACAGTTCAGTCGCTGGAGTCCACAACAGTTATGGAAAAGCATACTTCTACCCGCATCTTTCTAAATGGCGCGTGGATTGGAACTATACCGGTTGAGAAGTCACTGTGGACCTTGGAGCGTCTTCAGAAATCAAAGAGGTCGGGGCGGATTCATATTCAGACGGGAATTATCTGGCGACCGGCCTTACGTGAACTCTGGATTACTACGGAGGCTGGACGTATGTTACGCCCTCTCTTCTTCGTGCGCGCTCTCAAAGAAATTGCGGCAGACAAGACGGGTCGCCTCATTCAGGAAATTTACTCTATTCAGCGATGGGAGGAACTTCTTCTATGGCAGAGTCCCACAGGAGAGAATCTTATGGAGTACATTGATCCGGGCGAAACGGAGAGTTCTTATATCTCCATGAAGGCGGTGGATGCAGTGAGCCCAGGCGCACCCGATTATACACACGCAGAGATTCATGCGAGCACAATTCTTGGAACTCTGGCGAGCAATATTCCATTCCCGGACCACAATCAGTCGCCGAGAAACTCGTATCAGTGTGCAATGGGAAAGCAGTCTATGGGAATGTTCGCGCTGAATTTCCGAGAGCGGTTTGACGCAATGGCGCATCTCCTGTGCTATCCGCAAGTGCCATTTGTCTCACCCTTTATGAGCCGCTTCTATGGAGCCCAAACGATGTCGTGTGGGCAGAACATCATTGTCGCGATCATGACCTATACTGGCTACAATCAGGAGGATTCCGTTATGATTAATAGAGGAGCCTTAGATCGAGGACTATTCCGCAGCATCTTCTATAGGACATACAAGGATGAGGAGCGAAAGAACCAGAGCAGCGGCGAGGAGGAGCGCTTCGTGCGTCCTGACCCGTCACTCACAAAGCAGATGAAGAATGGGAACTATGAGAAGTTGGACGAAACGGGCTTCGTACCAGAACAGACCTTCGTGAATACTGATGATATTCTTATTGGGAAAGTGGTGCCTTTGCGTGTGCCTACGGGCATGGTTGTTCCTGTCGGGTCAAAAACATTCCGCGACGTTTCGAGGACAATGCGGAATAATGAGGTGGGTTGGGTAGACCGCATCTTCAAGAATCGGAACGGGGAAGGCTACTCGTTCGCAAAAGTACGTATGCGTCAGGACAGAATTCCGGAGATTGGGGACAAGTTCTCGTCGCGTCATGGACAGAAGGGTACGGTAGGAATGATTCTTAATGCGGAAGATATGCCCCAGACGGCGTCTGGTCTTATCCCAGACATCATTATCAATCCACACTGTATTCCTAGCCGCATGACGATTGCGCAGCTTATGGAGACACTTCTGGGGAAAATGGGGTGTGAACTTGGCTGTCTGGGTGACGGGTCACCCTTTAATGATGTGACGCTGGAGGGGATTACGAAAATTATGCGGGATAATTTGGGGATGGAGCCGCAGGGCAACGAGATTCTGTTCAACGGCTTCACGGGGCGTCAGATGGAGACGAGTATCTTCATGGGTCCGTGCTACTATCAGAGGTTGCGCCACTGCTCGGCGGACAAGATGCACTCGCGGTCTTCGGGGCCGCTTGTTATGCTCACGCGTCAGCCGGCGGAGGGTCGGGCGCGCGAAGGCGGCTTGCGGTTTGGAGAGATGGAACGAGACTGTGTTGCCGCTCATGGTGTGGGTGAGTTTACAAAAGAGCGCTTGATGGAGTGCTCCGACCTGTTTCGCTGTTGGAGTTGTCAGGATTGCGGCTTAATCGCAATTGTAAATCCCCGAGAGGGAATCTGGCTATGTAAGGGTTGTGGGAATACGACAAACTTCTCCGCTATCGAAATTCCGTACGCCTATAAGCTCCTACTGCAGGAGTTAGAGACGATGTCGATTTCTAGCCGGATTATCACACAGCAGAAAGTGCTGAGATCACTCAGGGCTGCAGGCGAAAAATCGGAGGCTTAAGTAAGGGGATGGCTGAGACCAGACGGTTATATCGGAAGAGATACGGACGGATGAGAAAAACCATGCGGGGAGGAGCAAAAGGAGCAAAAGGAGCAAAAGCAAAAAAAGCGGCAAAGCCGCCCAAAAAACCTACCCAAAAATCCATAAAAAAAGAAAAGGGCAGAGCTCAACATGCTGAAACTGGCAGAAAAACAAAGAAACAGAAAAGGGCCGGTAAAAAGGCAAATACTGCGAAACAGAAAAGGGCCGGTAAAAAGGCAAATACTGCGAAAAAGCCTGCGAAAAAGAAACAAGGTCAACCTGGTTCGAAGCCTCCTATGCCTTCTATGCCTGCTATGCCGACAAACCCTCTTGGGGAGGGCGACGGGGTGGGGGAGGACGACAGCGACGTGAAGGACGAGAGCGACTGGGGCGACTGGGAGGACGACGAGGAGGGCGAGGAGGGCGACGAGGAGGGCGAGGAGGGCGACGAGGAGGGCGACGAGGAGGGCGACGGGGAGGAGGAGGAGGGAGATAATGATGATGAAATAGCGGCCAATTATGGTTCTCAACCACCGCCATACAGTGAATCAAGCTGCACAAATCAAAAAGAATATGAAATTGCAAAATGCAACAGAATACGAGAAAAACAAATAAATGAAGTTAAAATAGTCAACGATTTTTTGAAATTATTTTTAAATAGTAGCAGTCTTTCTGTACCAGACAACAAAACTAATACAGTAAACTCTTCTCCACTCTCGCCCGCAAGCCCCGCGCCGCGCACCAGCACGGTGGCGGACCGCGCGCCTGAGCTGTTAAAGGAGAACTTCCCCACTTCTTCGCCCCCTGCCCCCTCCGCCGCCGCCGCCGCAGAAATTGAATCAAATATATTTTCATTTATTAAAAAAAATGCAAAAAAGATCTTAAGAGAATATGCTATAATACATCTTAAAAATGAAAATTGTAAAGGAGCTGCAAACGAAAAGCTAGAGGAATGTATCAATAAAGCCTCCACCTCCACAAACGGAGAGACCTCCGTTTAAAAACACGTCGCTCCCACAAATAAATTTGACTTGTCGATCGTATCTTATGCGATCCAAACAAGGAAAAGGTTTCCTCCAGGATGTATAGTATGCAGGTCAAGAAACGCGATGGTTCTCTAGAAACAGTTTCATTTGACAAGGTTCGCGACAGAATTCGCAAGGCATCCAAGGGCCTCGCAGTGAATCCCGACGCCCTCTCGCAACAAGTACTTGCACGTATTATCAACGGAATTAAAACGAGCGAACTCGATGAACTCGCCGCCCAATCCGCCGCTTCCCTCTGTACAACCCACTCCGACTGGGGTACTCTCGCCTCTCGCATCGCCATTTCAAATCACCAGAAAAACACGGAGCCCCTCTTTTCAATGGTCATAAAGACCCTATACAACCAGGTCCACGTATCAGGCTCACCCATCTCCTACGTTTCCCAGGACCTCCACGAGGTCACAGAGACCTACTCAAACATAATTGACGCCCATATTCAACACGACCGCGACTATCTCTTTGACTACTTCGGATTCAAGACTCTAGAGAAGTCCTACCTCCTCCGCGACACCGCCATGAAAATTATAGAGCGCCCACAGCATATGTGGATGCGCGTGGCTCTCGGCATCTGGAACAACAATCTTACCATGGCCTTCAAGACGTATGACCTACTCTCCACGAAGCGCATGACACACGCAACGCCGACGCTCTTCAATGCGGGCACACCGCGCTCCCAACTGTCCTCTTGCTACCTCCTCTCCATGGCCGGCGACAGCATCGCCGGAATCTACAAGACGCTTGGTGACTGTGCTGCCATTAGTAAATACGCCGGGGGGATCGGCGTCCACCTCCACAATGTTCGCGCACGCGGCTCGCTCATTCGGGGCACTAATGGAACATCGAATGGCCTCGTACCCATGCTCCGCGTCTTTAATAACACGGCGCGCTATGTTGACCAGTGCTTTACTCCCGACACCGTCATCTTCACTACCGCAGGTCCCAAGGCGATTGAGGATGTCTCTGTGACCGACAAGGTGCTTACAAGCACAGGTGCCTATGAGAGGGTTCGCCTTCCTGTTCGCCACGAGTACAAGGGTGATATGCTGGATATTCAACTAAAGAATGCGATCTACCCTGTTCGTGTGACCCCCGAGCACCAGGTCTTCGCCCTACAGGAGCAAGCACGCGGTCTAAACTTCGATGTTATTCGCAATCGCCTCGAGAAAAAGTTGAAAGCACCTGAGTTTGTGGATGCAAAGGACCTTCTGCCAGGCGATTTCCTGGTGTTTCCCGTGCCGACACATGTGGAAGATAATGAGAACATCACAGAGGAGGATTGCCGTTTCTATGGTATTCTTCTAGGTGACGGCCATATCTCTCACACTGTGGCAGGTGCCTCTCTCAATACCGAATCAAAGAGCGAGACGCTGGCCTTTGTGGAAGAGTATCTTATGAAGCGTGGGGTGCAGTCTAAGCGCTATCCTTACGAGGGCAGCAGGGATGGTGTTCACGTAAAGTGGTCCACCAGCTCTCCTGGGTTCAAGTTCACTCGCTCCCAGCTCTACGACGCAAACAAGCAAAAGAAGATTGATAATCCCTTCCTCCATCTACCCGTGAACAAGGTCAAGGAGATTGTGCGTGGCCTTATTGAGACGGATGGATGTATTGGAGAGAAGGAGATTTCGTTTGAAGTCTCCTCGTACCCGTTGGCGGAAGGGTTCCGCTATCTCCTACTTCGCATGGGTGCTCTCGCATCCGGCTACGAGCGGAATCGTGTAGGAAATGTCTCTTCCACTCGTGATATTCAAACGACGCTCCCTACAGCCGTTGTGCGTGTTCCGAGGATTCCCGAGATCCTGGAGATGTTTCCTAAGGCGCCAAAGGGAGAGTATTTCACCTTCCTTCGCCACGAGAACAACATATATTCGCGCATTCAGGATATTACCTATACCAAATATGAGGGTGTCGTCCACGATTTCGAGATTGAGGGGCCGCACGATTACGTGGTTGCGCATATGGGTATTGTCCACAACGGCGGTGGCAAGCGCAACGGTTCCTTCGCAATGTATTTGGAGCCCTGGCACGCCGACGTGGAGGACTTTCTGCGCCTCAAACTGAACTCCGGAGCCGAAGAGGAGCGTGCGCGTGACCTCTTCTACGCCCTCTGGATACCTGACCTCTTCATGCGCCGTGTAGAGGCTGATGAGTCCTGGTCGCTCTTCTGCCCCGACGAGGCGCCTGGACTCGCCGATGTCCACAGCACGGCATTTGACGAACTGTATGAGTCCTATGAGAAGGCGGGACGAGCCCGCAGCACGATTTCCGCCAGGAAACTCTGGTTTCAAATCCTGGAGACGCAGATGGAGACGGGGACGCCCTACCTTCTTTACAAGGATGCCGCAAACTCCAAATCGAATCAGCAGAATCTAGGGACAATTAAATCGTCGAATCTCTGCACAGAAATCATAGAGTATTCATCGCCGACTGAGACGGCCGTCTGTAATCTCGCGTCTATTGCGTTGCCGTCCTATATTAAAGATGGCGCATTTGACTTTTACGAATTGAGAGCAACGGTTAAGACTCTTGTACATAATCTCAATCGCATTATTGACATCAACTTCTATCCGACCCCCGAAACGAAACAGTCGAATATGCGCCATCGTCCCATTGGAATAGGCATACAGGGTCTCGCAGACCTCTTTGCAGAATTGAATATGGCCTGGGAATCAGAGGAGGCCCAGAAACTTCACCGGCTCATATTTGAACACATGTATTTCGCCGCAGTAGAGGAGAGTGCGGTCATTGCGCAAACAGATGGTCTCTACGAGACATTTGTGGGCTCCCCAATGTCCAAGGGTATTCTTCAGCCTGATATGTGGGGTGTGAAACCGATATCGGACTTGGACTGGGATGGGCTTCGTAAACTTGCCGCTGCGGGTATTCGGAATTCGCTCCTCATGGCACCCATGCCTACGGCATCTACATCTCAGATTCTTGGATTCAATGAATGCTTTGAACCCTTTACAACAAATATATATACCCGACGCACACTTGCAGGAGAGTTTATTGTCGTTAATAAATATCTTGTGAAAGAACTTATTGGGCTCGGACTCTGGTCAGATGCAATGAAGCAACGCATTATCGCGTTCAACGGAAGCGTGCAGACAATCTCAGAGATTCCTGAACGCGTGCGTCAAAAGTATAAAACGGCCTGGGAATTACCCCAGAAACTACTGATTGATATGGCAGCTGAGCGCGGGGCGTTCATCTGTCAATCCCAAAGTTTGAATCTCTTTGTGGCTGAGCCGACGAACTCTAAGTTGACGTCCATGCACTTCTACGGTTGGAAGAAGGGGTTAAAGACAGGTTGCTATTATCTGAGGACAAAGGCCCCGGTTGTTGCGCAGAAATTCACGGTGGACCCGCGTCTTCTTGCGGCTGTTGAAGGAAACACGAGCAAGTACCAGGATGAATCGGAAGAGGAGGAGGAATCACCTTTAGAGAAGAGAGCGCGTCTTGCAGCAGAGGCGCGGCAGCGTCTACGAAAGGAGTTTGAGGAGAATGAGAACAAAGAGGAGGTCTGTACGAATTGTTCTGCTTGAATAAAAATATCCGTTTAAAATATAAATGCTTGCCGAGGTCGTTCTTTTTATACTTTTATCTCCCGGTCTTCTCTTAACTCTGCCCCCAGTTGGGAAGAAAATATTCATGTCATGCCAGACATCAACTGTGGCAGTATTGGTACACGCCCTCGTATTTATGCTTGCCCTCAATTATCTTCCATACATTCCTATACTGAATACTCTGGACGGCTTCCAGAATGCAAATGGGTCTCGGGGTCCTAGAGGTCTGGGGGCTATTGGTGGACTCGCCAAGGGCGCCGGTGATGTGATTGGAGGAGTCGGTGATGCGGTTGACTCTGTCACTGGCGGAGTTAAAAATAGCTTAAATACACTGGGCGCAGGTATATCACGGGCTACCGGTGGCATTGCGTAATTAGCCAGACACCGTAACTCCGGCTAGACCATGTATAAAGACTAAGAAATCCTTTGGAAATCCCCAAAAGCAGCCTGGCTTCACATCGGCATCCGATGGTACGCGACGGCTACTCACATTTTTTCCATGGCTGAATGCGACAATAATCTGCTGCGGAGGAATCTCCAGACACGCGGCCTCCCTCCCCTGTAAAAACCCCTCGCCCTCTCCCACAAGAATACGCTTTGGAAAGCCTTTCTCCTCCCAAAAGTCCCTATAAAATGTGAGCGTCGCCTCTGAAACGCGTTGCGAGAACGGAATATCCATTGGAGGCACGTTTACTGCGCTTATCCCTTTTAGAAGGTCGTAGCATGCAATGGTAGTCGCAGCCACGCATCGAGGCTTCCACGGATGGAGAGTGAGCCACGCAACGCGCCGTCGAAAACTTGTTTGCGGATAATGGTCGTCATCGTCTACGAACAGGATAATTGGATTCGTCGCTGCCGCAACTCCGAGATTGCGCTTTTCAGAAACCGGCGTCTTATACTTTAATGGAACATATACAAATTTCATCGGAGCCGCCGCATTTCCTACTGCAACTATACGGTCTGAATTCTGCTCTGCTGGCTCATCGGAATCGTCTACAATAATCCACTCAATCTTATCTTTCGGATAGTCGGTAATCATCATTGAGTGACACGCAAGGTCAAAAAACTTCTTCCGATTGTATACAAGTGTAACCACTGAAATAGGGGCGCAATCAGCAACATCCAGTTTGGGAGGAAGATATTTCAACCAAGCTGGGCGCTTCGTAATCGGAATAAGTTCTCGCCAAGCATTTTGGAATGTGACCCAGCGCTGAGTGAGATCTAAAAGGGGGGGAGCATCCATTTTCATAAATTTTTCTATAATATCATCGAGAGCCCCCCGCAGAGTGTCAGCATCGACCCCAATATCAAAATATTTCTGCTCGAGTTTTGATGGAATAAAATGGACAGTGGCGCAATTCTCATAGGTATCCTTATAACACGGCAACGAATTCAAAATCACAAAGCCTCCTGAAGAATATGCTTCTGCGGCTGTGTAGCCAAAACCCTCCGCTCTAGAGCAACAGACGTGACCCCTATGCTCTGCACGCAATCCTTTTCGCTCTGCTTCGGGTATATCGCCAATTCGTATAGTAACATTCGGAAGCACTTCCAGGCCGCTCAAATCCAGTTCTGCGACGGATGTAATCAGTAAAGGGGGATACGATGCTTTCCACGCACTCAAAAAAGTCCGCACGTATGCTATCTTATTTTTCGATGCGCCGAGAACCCATAGAAAGGCGTCCTTACGCTTTTTGGGAGGCAGAGAGGTCTCAGGAATTGCCCACGGTATATAGACTGTTTTTTCGCCACTGAAGTCACCGAGTGCTGTACGGTCTTTCACTACCACATGGTCAAATCTACTTAAATAAGAGTCCCATGCCACCGAATTGTACAATTCAGGATTGATAACGAGGCAATTCTTTGCAGACCAGGCTGCCCAAACAAAGATAGGAACTTCCAAGTGTATTGCGAGGTCCGAGTATGAAGGGGGTTCTAATGGGTCGCAATGACGCACCGAATATTTGGAAGACGCAAACACCCGGCGAAGAACTTCAACATCCTTTGACAATCCATATTGGTTTGATTTAGATGCGAGTATAGTAACCAAGAATGACATCTAACTGTGCTATAGGTAGTGTTTTAAGTCAAATGGGAGACCTCGGATTTCTTCAATGGATCGACCCGTACGAGTGGACTGAGCGGGATTCCAAAGGAAGAAATCATGCAATCCAAAATGAAAATCGTCTATTCAAACATATTCTTCGTGGCACAGACCTCCGTAGAGAGAAACATGTATTTGTGGAAGCCTATCACCAAACAAATACAATAAAAACCATACGTATTCCAGAACGAAATCCACAAATACTTGTTCGCCCGCGTTTACGAATAGAGGGAGTATATTATTGGAAACACGTGAGAGATGCGCGGTGGAAATATGCTGATGACCTTGATTATTGGCCTACAGAAAATGGTCCCTATGTCGCCTACACACAGGACACTGCGATTGGAAAATTGGACTATATACTCCATGTAAAAACTCCGAAGTCACATTGGATTCATAAAAGGGGTGGGGGACCGAATGTTGCAGTAATGAATCATCGTATATATTATATAGAAAGTGAGGCGCCTCTACAATACACCCGACTCGTTTCTCTTTCCTTATATACTGGCCAAGAGCGTAAGGTAATATATGAAGAGAAAAATCCGAGTATTAGTATTTCTCTTCTGAAACAAGAAAACAGGGCACTCTTTTTACTAGGTGAAGATGCCGGCTATCAACGACTATGGTGGATTACACCCACAGGCTCCATAAAACGCCTAGAGCCAGATGGAGTAAGTTTTAAGGCTGTCGGTTGCTCTAATGACGGTAGTCCAGTGTATTTCGTGCGTTCAGGTGATTTCACGAAGCCATGGAAACTTGTAGGGTGTGGATGGAAACTCAATAGGGAAATTGAGAAGTCTGGTATAGAATTCTGCTCACTTGTACAAAGTATGCTCATTACTCGGTGTCAGGGTCTGCGTACCATATGGTATATGTCGCCTACTTCTCAGCCAAAACGCCTAGAGTCCAGTTTTTTCACGATTCTTTCCCATACAATTTGGCCCTTTTGGATGGGTAATTCAATTGCGACGGCACCGATTATAGTCTGTAGTCCAAGTAGACCACCCTATACAATTTGTATTGGAAAATCGGAAATATATGTGAATTTGGAGAAACAGCGACCATATGCAGAAGAACTTGTAGGTGAATCCACGTCTGCAGATGGAATACGTGTTGGGTGGCTCTTATTGAAAAAAGGAAAGACCAACCCAAAAAGGCTTATGGTGATTGCTTATGGAGCCTACGGTACTCCTACGAATTTAGACACTACACGTTGGATTCCATGGATTGATAATGACTGGGCCGTCGGCTTAGCATTTGTGCGAGGAGGGGGAGATAGCAATGAATCTTGGGCAGAACTTGGTCGTATGGGTGGAAAGTTGTTTGCTCTGGCCGATTTTGAAGCATGTATAAAAGATTTGCAGCGACGTACAGGGTGTGGTCCAAAGCATACCTGTATTTTTGGACGGTCTGCAGGCGGACTTCTTATAGGCGGGCTCGTATCTAAATACCCTACGGGTGATCTATTCAAATGCATCTATGCGGAAGCACCCTATGTAGATTTACTAAAAACTGCGTCTAATCCGACTCTTCCTCTCACAAAGTACGAGTATAAAGAATTCGCAAATCCAACGCGGGGGCCTGCGGAATTTGAACAGGCGATGAAAATATCTCCGATTCACACTCTTCCGGCTAGAGGTGCCCCCGGTGTTCATGTTCTTTGTAGAAGTGGTGCGAATGATATACAGGTCTATCCATATGAGGCTCTGAAATGGATATTTACCTTGCGCGGAAATCAGAAAGATATGACAAAAATCCTTCATGTGAATTCACAATATCATAGTACGTACGGTTCAGAAATGTATATTGAATATGCTGAAGACTATTATATTATAAATCAGTGGTTAAAATAGATGGATGCAACCGATAGTTTAAATAAGAACTTATTGGCAGAAACAAGTGATTTTACTTCTTTAAAAGAATTAGGAGTTATCAACAGTGGTTTAGGTAGCACAACCACCACCCCATATCCGTTTGGTGGTAATCCAATAAATTTACAAACGACTACAAGCAATTCAGATGTTTTGCATGCAATCGAGCAGCTTCGAGGCGAGGTAAAAAATGGTTTTGAAAAAGTTATGGCGAAACTTTCAGATACTCCTGTGAAAACCGGTGGTGGAGCTCAAAATATTTCGCAGCAACCTGTAGAAATGTCTGAGTCTACTACTACAGAGAGTCCCTCCTTCATAAATGGTATAAAAACCACACTCGGATTAGGATCTCCCCCCCAAGAGCCCATATCTACCTCAAGTAGGGATACCTCTAGTTTAAACGATACTTTAACTGGAGGGCGTCGGAAGCGCACGCGTAAATCCCGGCGCAGACTACACCGACGCTCCTCCCGGCATCGCCACCGGAGCCGCCGCCATTAATTTTCTAAACTAAGAATATACAAATGGCATCTCGTGGTACTCGTCGCTCTCGTCGTGGCAAGAAGGGAACTCGTCGTGGTCGTCGGCGGCACTAAATATCTTATATACATGTAGATATGAAGAAAAAATATATAAACTATCTACTATTTGCTTTAGTACTTAGTTTATGTATTTTCTATTTCTCTAGAAATTTAGACGGATTTCAAACATCTCCAATAGATTTTACGAATTTCAGTGGAACTCTCACAGGAATTCGTGTGGTTATAATTAATGGCTCTAACTATAACCTGTTGGATAGAATTAAAGGGCTATTAGGGGGTAATTTAACGGATAACGACATAAAAATGATGAAGGAGCGACCAAATGGTGATCTAATATATCCATACTTTTATATAAATCCAACAGGTGATAGTGGTTCTTCTAGTGGGGACGAAGATCCGTATAATTTATACGTTGAGCCTGAAATTGCCACTTTTTTTATTGCAGACCAAGGATTTGGAACACGTGTAGCTTTCAATAGAGCTTATGACCAAATGAAGGAAAAAATCTTGCACACAATAAATTTCTCGAGAAATCCTAAAATTCCGCCAATTGTTCTCACGAATAAGAATATAAATGTGATTTATAATAATATTTACGCAAATTTATATAAAAAAAATTTAAGATTGGTATCATTGATTCTTAATAAGACAATAGATTATCCTCCTGTTGACTATTCCCAGTATAATTCTCCCATTCCTACTTTAACACCAAAAATAGTTCTTTCTCCTCATGTTAAACAAAGAATGGAAAATTATATATTTTTATCATCTATTACAGTGAAAATGAGTTTGTTGGATATTATACAAAAATTTAGAGAGCCATTACTAGAATACCCAGTAGGTTCTATACATAACATCACATTAATAAAATCGGATAAAACTACAGACATTCTTAGGATTACAGTCGATGGGGGTAATATTCTTATAAATTATGGTGATATTCAACCCACAGCTGAGATAAAAGTGTATAAACTTGATTTTTTACAAAGTTTGTTCGATAATAGGTGGAATCCCTTAGGTGTCACAGAGCAAGGGTTTCCATATTTATTCGAAATACGGAATGACTCCCCACAAATATCACGAGAATTTATAGTCGACGACTTAAGAAGACCCCTTTTGGAAAGAAAAATTCCAGATTCCGTTATTCAGAATTATATTAGTCCAATTCTTTTAAAAATTAAAGAAGATTTTATTACTTTCTTTAAAGGTACAGAGGGTGGCAGCAGTATCACTTTTAGTCCTGACCAAATATTAACACTAAATTTATCAGACTTTAGTTCAGCTCCACCTCAAGAAATAAAGGTAGATATCGTGACAGAAATGAGTGTGAATAATACACCCCCATCTTCCATATTAGACCAAGTAAGAAAAATATTGTGTATCTGATACCACCAATTACTTAGACCGATGGACATTATGGAATCAAAGTTTATTTCCTAAATAACACTAGAAAGATGAAGAGAGAACTCTTCTTTTTACTGTTATGTATATTGTTCCTTGTTTTATGGTATCAGTCCGAAGCCGTGGAATGTTTCCAGTCAGGAGGGGGAAATCCTCCAATGAATGTACCGAAGGCTGAACCAGAGGTTGCCGCAATTGGAGATGGAGGTCCTAAACCATTCGCGCCCCCTTCCAATGCTCTTCTTGCTCCTCCTCCCGGCCAAATGGCCTCCGTAAATTCATATCCATATGATGATCCGGCAAACAAAAAAGCGCCGCTCAAACAACTGAAAAATACTATGGAAACTCTCGATGGATTTCTGGGAAACGAGGCACCAGCCCTGGCGTCCTCATCCGACCCGGCAACTCTTTTACCTCTACAGACGGCCACATCCGATTTGCAGCGTCTGAAGGATGAAGTGTCCGTTATAGACAGAAATCCCGGTATAGAGGGAACACTGACAATTGGAGACTTGAATGGTATAAATGCGAATTTGGCGTTCTTGCAGAATAAGTGGAGGCTCTCTGCGAATTCTTCTGTAGAAGGATTTGAAACCTTAGACGATGTGGTAGCAGGAACTGCTAGTTCTTCAGCAACTAACTCCTTTTCTTTATTGGATAGTAGCTGTGGAAGCGGGCAAGTCGTTTTTATCAATGGAGGAAGTACCTCGTGCGTTACTATTGGAGCGCAGTGCGGGGCTGAAAAAATATATACTGAAAATGGCACTTGCTCGGCTGTAGGAGCGACATGTGCTAATGAAAAGGTATATAACTCAAGTGGTATATGTGTTGCTAGCGGCTCTCCTGGTGGCTCTCCTGGTGGCTCTCCTGGTGGCTCTCCTGGTGGCGGCGGCACTGGCAGTAGTAATAGAAAAATAACACTCGCAGAGTTGAAAAATCTACAGATAAATATTTCCGCCTTTATTATACAACTACAAAACAGTGGAGTACAGTGATGTGCTTACCGGTATATGCCAAAGTTAGGTACACCTCTAGGGTGTACCTAACTTAGTCTATATGCCTAGATCTACCACCAAATACTTAAAATAATTACTCGGTGGTAGTAAATAGAAATTAAAAATATTGTAGGCGTATAGAATGTCAGGGGCCGTTATAAATCAACGGATTAATGTTCTAAAGATTATTCTTCAGCAAGTAATGGATTACCAAACCAAGATAGAAACTGGTCAAATGAACGAATCTGATATTCCTATTACATACAATGACTATAGAGCGTTCTTACCGTTTGTAGATATAAATGACCCCACAACAAATCTGAATAATCCACTCCCACATCTGCTGAATGCAACAGGTGCCTCTGGTGCTCTTTCCAATCTCTTCCCGTATTTTTTTAGCGGGGACATCAGTGGTGCGCAACTCGCAAGAGAACTATTTGAAAAATACGCGAAAAATCTCTTCACAGACGTCGGCTACGACGTGAACCTTCGTCTAAATAAAAAGAGCGACTCCGAACGCAAGGTCGCCGAAGAGGTGGCAAGAGCACTCGCAAACGGTACTCTAGGGAAAAACTCTAGTCTGGCATTTGATAATGATGGAAATGATGATGGTAACACAAATGGAAATGCTCCGTCATCTATAACAGGAATGTTCAATAGTATTATACAGGCCATTACAGGAAAAAATCCGACTCAGGACAGTGCAGCAGGCTCTGGTAATTCCTCTGTGAGCCTTACCACTAGTTCTCGGCCAGCTGCACCAGGCCATTTCAATTGGAAGGATCGCTCTAAGGAAATTTGCGACCAAGTAAGAAAACGCGGATTGAACGCTTATGATTATGGATGTCTAAACAATCCAGACGACGTGAGTGAAAATTTCTCCTATAGGGGCTATGCACGCATGGTGTGTGCGCGTCTGGAAACAAATTACGACCCAAGTATTCCTGGACTATGTGGCTGTCCTCCGCCCACTTGGGCTGGATGGCGACCCTAGAAATCTCCTCCCTCAAATATAGATAGGCGCAATGCGTTCACCAAAAGAGCCTGGATTATTCATTCTTCTTGGAGTTGTAATAGGACTCTTTTTGGGTTATTTGTTTGCACCCTATATCGGCGAAGGTTTCACATCGGCTAAGGCAAGTAATACTGCATGTCTATCATGTGGGGCGCTCACATGTCCTCCGAATCCCGATATGAGCAAATACGTTCTCAAGAGTTCTATACCACCGAACCCCACGTGTCCTGAAATGTCAAACTACATGTTAAAGACGGAATGCCCGCCTACTCCCGATCTTTCCCAATACGTTCTCAAGAGTTCTATCCCGACTCCTGAACCAATTATTGTAGATAACTCCGCCTGCGGTAAAGACTGTGGTGAGTGCCCCGCCTGCCCGCGTCCTCGTTGCCCTGAGGTCAAGTGTCCGCCACCTACAGTGTGTCCGGCATGTCCTCCTTGCGAACGCCAGAAGTGTCCACAGCCTGTTGTCAAATGTAAGGCAGAAGAGTCACCATCCACACCGGTTCGACCCTTTCTTGCTCCACTCAATTTCGGTGAATTCGGAAAATAGGGTGTCGTTATGATATAGACTAGCCGTCAGAGCCAAGTACTTAAATTAAGTACTTGGCGGTAGCTTTATTAACTAGGCTAAAAGTAAGAAGATTTCACAAAATGGACACGAAATTCTGGGGACCCTCCGGATGGAAAATGCTGCATCTCATTAGTTTTGTGCGCGCGCACCCAACACCTACAGAAATTGCGGACCTTCGGTGTTTCTTCTCCACACTTCCATATGTGTTACCGTGTAAATTCTGTCGAAAAAGTCTGAGTGAATATATTGTAGAATTCCCTTTAGAGTCGACTCTAAATGAATCCTATGCACTTGCGAAATGGCTCTGGAAAATTCATAATTGCGTAAATTCCAAATTGCGAGAACAGAAATTGTTGAAGGAATCTGACCCCCCGTTCGCTTCTGTAAAGAGTCTGTACACTGCGAAATTTGCTGCAGGGTGTACGCGCACGAATTTTGAGGGATGGGAATTTCTTTTTTCCATCATTGAAAATCACCCCTATTCTAAACAGTCCCTGTCCGGAATTCCAATCAACGGTGGGCCAGAAAAAATTTCTGCGGATGACCATTTAGAATTAAACCGTTGGAATCGGTTGCCGAAAGAAATTCGCCAAAAATACTGGGAACAATTCTGGACCTGTTTGCCCAAAGTTCTACCGTACCGAGAGTGGAGAGAAGTATGGGGGGTCTGTCAAACAGATTGGACAAGTCGTAAAGCAGCAATGAAATCCCTCTGGGGAATTCGCTGCTCTATGGAATCCTCATTACAACTTCTAAACAAGACAGACTTTCATTCCCTATGTAAACAACTTCGGCAACATCGGAGCGGTTGCGCAAAATCTTCTAGGGCGCGCACTTGTCGGAAAAAACGGTTTAGGCAAAGAATACCGTGATGTGCTTACTGTGATGTAGGCTTAAATTAAGAAGTTGGCGCATACTGGTAAAAAACGCGGAGTATATAAAATCGAATGCTTTAATGAACGGACCTCTGATCCAAATGAACACACTCTTTCCAAAGCTTGGAAAAACACTGAATAAGGATGAGCCATTCCCCTTGGGCTGGCATATAAAACATAAGGAAAGGCCTAATGTTTGTACAAATTGTGGAGAAGAAAATGACACTATGGAAAGAGAGGATTTTACCATCTGTATAAAGTGTGGTGAAGTCCAGGAACGTACAATTGATTCTGGTGCAGAATACCGTTTCTTTGGTTCAGATGATCGTAGTTCATCGGACCCATGTCGCGTTGGTGCCCCAACAGATACACGCTTTCCAGCATCCACTCTAGGAACAATGATTCTTTCCCACGCACAAGGTGGGAATTCATCCTCTCGTATTGCAATGGCACGTATTAGACGTTATCATACGTGGAATTTATTGCCATATAAGGAGCGTTCCTTGCTACAGGTATATGAACAAATTGCTCTTACGGCAACGAATAATGGATTCGACCAGCGCACAATGGATCATGCAAAAGAACTCTATGTGAAACTCGTGGAGCATTGTGACCGAAGAGGAATGTCTCGAACTTCTGTGGTTGCAAGTTGCCTGTATTCGGCATTAAAAAAAGTAAACCAACCGAGAAAGCCAAAAGAGATAGCAGATATGTTCCATTTGAGTATTGCGCAATTCACAAAATCTTTAAAATATTTCCAAGAGATGCTCTGTATGGCGAACCAAAGAGGGCTTTTATCCTCTACGGCTGCACCAGCAACTTATCCAAGTACACGTGCATCAAATTATATAAGTAAGCCTCTAAGTCGTCTTCCTATATCACGACATAAGTATCAAGTTTTAGAGGGAGTGGCTGTTCGCTTGGCAAATGAAATAGAGGATATCGATTTATGTCCTGAAAATATGCCACCCTCACTCGCAGCTGGTGTTATAGCTCTTGTAATTCAAGTGTCAAATATACGTGATATTCCTATAGAGCGTATTGCCAGTGTATGTGGGGTAAGCGAGGGAACTATTCTAAAGTGCATGAAAAAGTTGGAAAGCGCAATTCAAGATGGTAAAATACAGATTCCTTCAATTACAGAATCATAGAACGTTGAGCAGAATATTATAGCATATAATAGTATGGGAGGTTTCTTTGTAAAACCATATAGTGTAAATGAAAATAACATTCAAGATTTTATTAATAGAGTTTTAAAGGGTTTATTTACTTCGATAGATTTTGTTGATCTTTTTTCAATGATGAACCCTGAAGAGTGTAAAAATTATATTATTTTTGGAGAAAATATAATGAACCGTCTATTTATAAAAATGAATTTACGTTTTGGAAAAAGTGACAACGACACCTTATATATTCGAAAGGCATCTAGCCTTCGTAATGATATTGAGCAAGATACAATACATAAAAAAGCCTGTACAGATATTAGTAAATTTATGGCTCAAATATTACGATTAATTGCCACTATTATATTCATGCTAAAAGTACCGAAAAAAGAACCCATAATATATACACAGAACGCAACAAGCAGAATTCTTCATACACGACCGCCACAACCCCCCTTTTGGAGAGGTTTGTTTAGCGGAGGTTTTAATATAAAAACAGGAACAAATACAAATTTAACAGTAGAGGGAAGTAATGCCAAAGATATATTTTTGAGCAAATTTAAAATGGGAGAAGGACATTTATATCTTGATAAAGAACAAAGCAACATTTCATCTGTTATTACACTTTACACAGATAAACTTAAATTATTTAATTGCCGAGAAAATTCTGTAGAAAATTCTGTAGAAAATTCCGGAGAAAATTCCGGAGAAAAATTGCTCTCAGTAATTCTTTCAGAACAAAAAAAATACATATGTAGAGAAGTACTGCAGGATAAAAATAACAATTTTTGTATGAAATATACATTTAATTTAAATAAAGGTATTCCATATGCATTTATTTTTACAGTAAATTTTCAAATGAACGACACGCTAACAATAAAAAATTTTCAATGGGAATCTAAACCACCTAATGTAACAGATGTAATTTCTGAAAGGTCCATTAATGTAGGGTTTACAAAAGGAGATAATGCACTGATAGTCAAATACAACGGAAAAGATGAATCTTTTGAAAAATTCTTATATAAAATATGTAAAAACATTTGGAATAAAAGAGGAAATACAGAGCGTCCATACCAATACATGCGGTCGCACCCTGAAGACCGTATATTCAAAATACCACAAAATGAACTTGGTATTTTGCAAAGAAGAATGTTTATGGATACATTACCAGCGTGTTCTGCTCGAGCAAGGGAATTACTCACACAAATAGAGAATAATAAATATATAAGTTCTGTATGTGACCCTAATTTTAAATTTCGTACTGACGGTTCTCTCCATAAAACAAAAGAATTAACTGGCTCATATGGAATAGATGCTCTTCGCTCACTCTTTATGTTCATAGAAGCCATAGACAAATCTGCACCTAATCTAGAAAGTTCGGAAGATTGGCAAGATTTTAAACGGGAAATGGACCAAAATAATAGTCAAGAGTTGAAAGCAAAATGTGAAGATACATTTAAGACCTTTATAGAATTAGACGAATCAATAGTAAATAATGTACGTGAGGTTGTGGATAAACTATATTCAGTTGAGAGAGAAAAAATAACGTCAATGGTAGAGCTCTTATTTAAAATTATAAGCCGTGAGGCATTAGAACAAAAAGGTGAAATTAAACTAGACGAACGCCTATTTAGTGAAGGAATGCCGCGTCTTATGGAAATAACACGCGAGGTTATAGTAGTTTCTAAAAATTATTATATATCATGTGATAAAATATCAAATATGGGTCTTGAGATTATACTTAAATCCAAACACTCTTTGAACGAAAACTCTTTGAACGAAAACTCTTTGAACAAAATTTAAGTACTTGGCTCTGATGGTTACAGTAGTGATAAAGGCATGTGAGCTAAGGAAAAAAATTGAGTCCAGATCGGCTCTTCATCTTGTCTGACAGAATGAAGAGCCGATGTGCATTTCCAGAATGTAGAGCGCCTCTCTCTCTTGTGACACCCGAATGTAAATGTAAGAACAGATACTGTTCAAAACATCGTGGCCATATGGAACATGCATGTAGCTTTGACTATAGAGAAGAACACATAAAGAACTTGATGAAAACAATGAGTACCCCTATTGTGGGGAAAAAAATAGAAAGTTTCTAACGTTTCATAATTTCAGTAATACGCTTACCGTTTTCTATACAAGCCTGAATCCAGTCAACCCTGCGCCTATACTTATTTTTCGTAATACCCCATTGTATACACATGGCGTGTGTATTCTCCTCTTCTTTATCAAAAATCCGTTTTCCACATTCTGGACAAAATTGTATAGGAACGGCCTCTTTATTCATATTTTTAATCAATATAAAAAATAAGAGGGTCTACCGGCATGTAGCGTGATGTAACGTCTAGTACTAAAGTTAAGTATTCCCTTATTGGAGTGACTTACCGTGATGTGCATAAAATAAGTACCCCCTAAAGGGGGTACTTATTTTATGCCTATATCACTACTGTAGGCATGTGGGCTAAGTTAGGTACACCCCAAGGGTGTACCTAACTTTAGCACATGCCGGTAATCTTTTCGTTCTAGCCATCAGAGCCAAGTACTTAAATTAAGTACTTGGCGGTAGGCTTAAAATAAATACATTACGTTACCGCCGCTAAAATAGAGAGTACTCGTTTTGCGGGTTCGTGCCTTGGTCCCAATTTTTCTAGGAATTGTTTTACAAATGTATTGAATAATTTTATTGAAAAATCAGATGTCACCCAATGTGTGTGAATAGATTTTAGAGCCTGCGCATCCACCACAATACCTGAATGTCCCTCTTGTCTGTGAATTCCCCACGATTTCTGTATTTCTCTGTAATCGAAATCAGCCTGAAACATTCTCCACCAGCCGTAATTGTTCTGTGGAGGAAACATGTATACACGACCACACCATTCTTCGGTGTCAAACGTTTCTAAGGCCGCCTGTTCAAAAAATCGCGATGAAGCGCACGCATCGTTCCAAGCTTGAATAGCTCCTATAGATTTTGTCCAGAAATATCCCGCATTGTATTTGCCATAAAGGGCCTCATCGGCTTTACGAATCTGATGTGGCGAAAGCGCAACTGTATACTTATCGGGTACAGCGGGTAGTTCCCCCAAAAAGAAGATGTCTGCGTCTAGATAAAAGACACCGGTTTCAGAAGCAGTCTCTTCGCAAGAGAAGACCCAGTCTAAAAGATTAAGTTTTTCCATTTGGAATTGATACCATAGAGTCTTTCCATCTACAGGGATTCGTTCCATTTCCGTACGTGTTTTGTGAGAATACGCGTTCAGAACATCTTTCACGACGATTTTACCCTTATATTTTATTTTTGGTATACTACGCGCAACATCTGTGTCTGCAAACAAATAGACGACCGGGGGGGTAGAGTTCCAAAGCATCAGACTCTTCAAAAAGCAGTCTAAATCTTGAAGGGCATTATTTGTTGCTAAGGAACATACAAATAGATGGGGGCGCATTATTTATTATTATACTATAACTCCTTATGCGAGCATTTTGAAAAGGAATACTGACGCTGCTCCGCCCAACATCTGCGCAGTGATGTAACTGAGAAGGTCATTGAGTGACATCCGTTTCCGCATGTACATTGACAAACTTACCGCGGGATTTACATGCCCACCGCTGGTATTCGCTGCAAAGAAAATGATAACGGCAAGAGTTAAACCAACAAAGAGCGCATCGCCGCCAGAAGCAAGAATGGAGAGAACCAGAAGCAGTGTTCCCAGAAATTCTGCGAGAAGGCGATTATATTTCATTCTACTAAGATTAGAGAAAGAAGAATGGAAGATGTTGATGTCAAATCCGGACCCATCACTATTATAACTGGAATTTATGCATTAAATCTTTATCATTTTCATCTTGTGTTTTTTCAACAACGATTGTTCGCAGAAAACAGAATTTTTTCATTAATAATGATTTTAATTTTTATATTTTTTATAATTGCGGCACTATTTGTTATAGCTTTACCCGATACCACGAGTGAAGATACTACATGGTGGACTTTATTTGGTATTATTATACCTGCAGTGAATTTATATTTATATAGAAAATTGTATCTGTATGAGTATCAACAAAATGTTATGAAGTATCAACAAAGAAGACATGTTGGACATTTTGGACCTTCATGGTGGATCTAAAAAGTTTAAGCGGTATCGAGAAAATTTTATGAAATCCATAGAAAAATATGGGTAATAATAGATGAAGACCGTAAATAATATTAAAAATTATTTATTTGTATGGGGTCTCGTTTTTTTAGCCATTCTTATAACATTCCGAATGCGTGAATATGAATCCCCAGTGCTTCACAAAGGGCTAGAACGAGTAGAACCTTTTACAAATACACCAAGTTTTGTTGATTCTCTAGAGGAGATTGAAGACATGAACCCAGCGGATGATACATCTGTCAAAAAGCCAAGAGAGCCGTATAATCTTTTGAACGGTGTTTTACCCCTTTCAACAAAACGAGTGTCGCCTACAAGTCAGCGGTGCTATGAATCCGATTTTCAGACGCGTCTAGAACGGGGGGGAACGTACAGACAACTCACAAATAATTATAAACGCGCGGCTCCCGACGCATGTTCAGCCCCCCTACATGAATTCGTCCTTTCCTACTACACACCACCGACTATATAAGGTCTACCGTTAACGGCATGTGCCAAAGTTAGGTACACCCAAAGGGTGTACCTAACTTAGCCTACATGCCTACAGTAGCGATGTAGGCACAAAATAAGTACCCCCAAAGGGGGTACTTAACTTCCGCACATCGCGGTATGTAACGGCATGCGCCGAAGATAAGCACATCACTGTAATTAAGGAGTTGCTTCAACAACGGTTTCATTGACAATCTTACATACTTGGACAATAACGCGCTTTTTTGGTGTGGATGGCTCAATAAGACCTTGACGCGCATCCTCAACGCGTTTCCAGAATTCCTCTTGTTTGACAAGTGTGCTTGCATACCATTCGCGATTTCGTACAACAGTCGTTCGAAACAGCCTTTTTAGATGCCATGGAATTACCTCTTGTATACACCAACCCCCCTCCTCTGCTGCATCTCTTTCCGATTGAGTGTACACATACTTCAATTCTAAACTCTCCGGGTCTTGAAGAAGCCACATACACCCACAATATAACGGTCGTTGTGTTTCAATATCGTATAGTTCCGGCGCAGACATATTTTTAGATTCCATCTCATTATATGTGGACGCCTTGTATGCTGACTCAAATGACATTTCTACGTAGTCACATTCATCAATATTAGTAACCTCCATTTGTATCTGCATCTGACACCAATAGTCTTGTGGGATAGTTCCATCTATCTTACGGGTTATAGGACACTTTATCTCTAGAAGTCGGCCTATTCTGCATATATCATCTGCATCAATAATAATTCCATCGGGACTCGCAGCCAGACGCAAATTTTCTGAATGAACAATACGCCCTAATTCAAGGATTTTTATACGGTTCATCCGCTCCAGAACTTGTTTTACTACAGGTTCAAATCGGATACCCCAATCAAACGGTCCCATTTCAGGCGTACAGCAGGCTTTCACATTCTGCCGAAGATTCTCAGAGAGCGGGGCGATTTTTTGAAGGGCGAGATTTGAAATCGCACGAGGAGTCCCAAGAATATTGGAAAATTCGCTTGCGGTCAAAAGACTCTTAGACTGTTTATACCACTCTGGCGTGCGTTGCGCAACTTGGACTGAGGTGGCCAGACTATCTACATGTGCGAGACGCTCTTCCGTCGAACGCTCCGCCCAAGCACTCGACATCGAATCTCTCAACATAAACGACCGTAATATATCTTGGACAAATCTAACACAGGGATCCAGATAAATTGTGTCAATTTCATCCGGCGGAAAGCAGTCGTCTATATAATCACTGAAATCTTGTAACCAGCAATCCATATGCCGCTTATAAGAGGCGCACGGAGCCTCTTCGTCACATTCCTTCAATAAATCGTTACACATATGAAGCATTTGTGTAACCATCTTACGTATATATACAATGATTTCCTTATGCGGTCGGTTGGGCGGTGATATCACCCTCTGCTGTTACGCGTTTACGAAATGTGACTGCATTTCGTCGCTCCATAATCTGAAAAAGCACCTCACCCTGTGCATTTTGGTGCATAATGAGCGGCTTAACCTCAGTGATTTCCTCCTTCTCCATATCATATACCACACAGGTCTTAGAATTCAACACCTTACGGTCGAGCGCCTTGGTTAACATGCTGAGTAGAGCAGCCTGCTCGGTCTCTTTCAGACCCCGCGCCTTTGCCATGGACTCCGTAAAAGCACGAATACGGTTCAGACGTAGCCCCCTATCCAGACGATGCCAGGGACGTTTGTATGCACTGTTTGCCTCTGCAGTCAACATGTTTTCTAAAGACTCATTTACAGAATAGTCGGCTCCGCTAATATCAAAAGAAACGCGCCGCTGCGTTTTATTTCGGGAGTTACTCATCCTATAGGAATATATATGCAAACTCTCTAAGCGGTCAACTGAAGATATTCGTGAATGATGTCAAACGCTGACAGAATATTTCCGAGAAAAATATCCTTTAAGAATATATTTGTCCCCCAGATATCATCTTCCAAATTACTACTGACAACCCATAAAAAGGGGCGCCAAACCGTGCGCATTGGCTGCTCGTCGGGCGGCGTTTCATTCCAAGTATAAAACTGGTCTAATAGGGATGAGGTCTGCTTCACGAGCAAAAAGACGAAACCATTTACGGCCACCGGGGGGGCGCTCAGAGGTATATCATTCTCCGTTGCATACGCCTGCGCGTCCTCAATGGTTTCTATGGAAGTACAGAAGGTGCCATTCCGCTCGAGAAGCATCCAGACTTGTTGTATTAAAGTGTCATCAAAACTGTTGACTGTCCTATGAAATATGGGAATTACGTACATCCTCCTAAACAAATGTTCTATTTACTCTTTAGACTATGGAGAGATATGAATTATTTCCGAATTCATCGGGAAGCGGTGAACCAGAATATAGTCTTATGCAGAACCGAGACCAGACTGAAACACAGGTACGTTATACTCCACAATTTGCGGGGCCACTACGTATTCCTCCTGGGAATTTCCAACCGAGAGTACGAAAAGAGGTGAATACACGTGACACGGTGAATGCGCGATTTGTAGAGAGCTGGAATGCAACAACACCGGTACAGCAGTCAGGAATTGTCCGTTTTGGGATAGAGGGAGGCCTTCTAACACAGACACCAAAAACTGCGAATTTTGATAAAGCCGCAGACGCATATCGGATACCAAGCGCGGATGATTTGGACCGTTTTCGAATTAGCATAGATAATTCGAAAATTCCATTGACAAAAGATTTACAAAAGATACAGGACTTTATAAAATACTTTATGAAGAATATTGTGGATGTATACGACACGAAAAATGGCCTATATTTTACGGGAGCGCTTATGGACTTCTTTCCTTCACAGACCGACCGGCACGATTTTTTGAATCTTGCAACAGATCGAGAGGAAAAAGGTATTTTGGATGCGATAGTTGCGTTCTATCGGGATAATACCTATAGTGATAATGTTGGTAGCGTTGGAAGTGGTTCGTACGATACGAATATTTTTATAAGAGATTTCAAAACGGAAATTCTAAATGCCTTTCGTATTCAGCGGCGTAAAAACACAGAAGAAGTGACAAATCCAAAATATGCAAAAATGGACTCATCTGCGCCTGTGAGTTTGGACACTGTCTATCAAGATATGGCGCCCTTGAGTAGCCGCAGTGATATTCGTGATTTTAGACAGTCACAGCCCTACGACCCAACAGCTCCAAATCTTTCTCTCAACCCATTTTTTGACCGCTATGACCCCACGCGCGACCCACGAAATATGGTTCGTGAAGTACGCTCAGCGGTCTATGAGCCTAAGGAGGCGGATAGGGGAATTGCAGAATCTGAGAGAATACGGGCGAGAACCTTTACAAATCGTTACATGGAAGAAGACAAGACCCCTGTTGCTTTGACAGAGTGGTATAATCTCATGCGACCAAAGTTTGACAACCCAGAGATTATTTATAGGACACATAATGTAAGCGCATTAGATAAAATAGGTGCGGGGGGGAGGTAACTTATACACATCACGGTAAATCAATCGAACCGCACCTCTATTTGAACCTCATGCTTTTCCATCATTTTTGCAGAATGCATAGGTTCTGTAGTTGTCAAACGAGCTCTACGTCGTGTGATTGATTTTGTTTCCACGGTTTCTACAGTTTCATCTGAATTTTTAGATGTTTCCGTGGAATTTGTTTCAGAGCGAACACGCTGGAACTCACGCGCACTTGTATTCATTTCCTTTTCAATCTTAGAAAAGTTTTCTTTGATATATCTTAAAATCCCCTTTTCAATTGCCCACCGAAAGAAATTTAGTTTTCCAACCGTTGTTAGAAATGGTTTGTTACCGTTTAATTGAAACATAATACGCTCTCTACGACAGAAGGGGTCAAATAATTTTTTAGAATAAGCCTTTAATTGCGACTTATAGTTCGTATATATAAGAAACTCTTGACCATTAAATATGTATGATATATTGTATTGTTTTGCGTAGTTGGTGACAAACCAATCAATTAATCTCAGTGAAATAGTTGAAGTCCCTTGTAGATACTGAAGAATTTCTTCTGAATCTGCCCGGTCAGCATAAAATTTCTGTAAACTCGTAATAATTAGTTCCTGTTTACAATGTATTCTTTTTCGTCGTGTCTGGATATCAGAATCGCCAATAGGAGCCAGAATAGTCATATCTAAAAATAGATATGTGTTCTCTTAAAGCACTTTTTCGTAAGCTATAGAAGTAGATGGAGGGAGGTAAACCAGAAGACGTATCATTATTAGCTGGAGGTGCAGACAGACCACTTATTCCCGTTCAAGGGGGGGGATTCATTAATTTTTTTTCAGGAAAAAAGAATTCAGCAAAAGGTGGGGCCGCAATAGCGAATGTTGCAGTACAATCACCAACGCAAGAAGGTGCATTTGATGTATTATGGACAAATTTAGACTCAACAACTAAATTACAAATACTAAAGGAAACAGGTGAAACTGTAAGGGCTGCCAAGGAGAACGGTATAAGTGATTCACAAATAACTGAAATGATTCCAAATAGCCTTATTGAAAAAACACTTAATGCGATTGATAGAAAACATGGGACAGAAAGTCCAGATTTGGTAAGTGTATTTAAATATGCAACTGCTGAACAAATTGAAGCAGGCAAAGAAGAGGCATATAAAATGAAAGCAGCTGGAAAAGGAGAAACAGATATAATAAAAGCGGTTTCAGATAAAATGGATAATTTGGCAAAAAATGAACAAATGGGGAGAACATTTGTTCCTAGTTTTGCCAGGAAATTTTTTTTAAGCGATGTATTTCAAAAAACATATAGGAGACATGAGAAAAAAATCATAAATCGGAATGAATATATGTTCAATATAAATAAAGAACTCGACAATATCCATCCAATGATAGCATTACTTAATAATCTTGATTTAAAATACAAGGACAAGACAAGGTTTGGTCGATATATTACAGAATACATAAATTTACAAACACGAATGTGGAACGCAATTGCACTAACGCATAATATTTCAATACCGCATATGCCAAAGGCAAAAAAGGTTAATGGAAATTACGGAAATATTTATAAAGACGGATCCAGACGTGTTACATGTTTAGATAGCTCTATTCAACATATTATAATAATACCTCCCTTAGATAAACTAAACTTTCCAAAAACTAATAAAACTACTGAAAAATTAAGAATAGTTTTGCGAGATTTATATGATTTGAATATTTTTACTATAGATGATAGTACAGGCATATGCAAAATTAATAAAAAGGTTGCACTTATATTTACTTCAGTATATAATAAAGAAGATGAAGCTATCGAACTTTTTTTGTATATATCAATGCTAGAAATAAATAATGAGGACAATATTTTTTGTTTGTCAAATTTTTCGAAAGGAGAAATAGATGCAGGATTAGTATTACTCAATAGTCTAGTCAATAGTCTAGTCAATAGTCCAACAAACATGTGTGTACCCACCCTTTTATCTCCAAGTGGAATTGTGTATCCATACAGAATGAGAAATAATGTCGATGGCATTTTTATTGGTTGTAATTTTAATGCGGAATGTAAAGAAGACAACATATTTAAAACTATATACAGTTCGAAAGGATACGGGAATCGTGGTTATGGCCTATTTGTAAATAAAGATATATCATTTGTAAAATGCAATCGTTCAATATTAAGATATAACTATTCTATTGAAAATAAAAGTACAGATTTTTTAAATGATATAATTTTTTCTGGAACTAATAAGGATGTGATACATGATCAATTATCAACGATGGTAAATTCAACAATGAATACACATATAATTTCAAATAGTGGGCAAAAATATATCACAATAGATGATTTCAAAACAAACATTTTGAATTTCTCATATGTAATAGAAAATTTAAATGAATTTGTTAAAGAAATAAATTCAACTTCGACTATTCAAATGGACTATAAGATAATATTACAACTACTAACAGATTTATCAAAAGAGCCGAATACAGGAGTAAAACCACACATTATTTCGACTATAAAGTCGGATACAGGAGTAAAACCACACATTATTTATACAAATAGAGGACAATTCATAATTCTTATGGAAATATACATATATATACGCAATAATATAGATAAAGCTGTAAATTTTTTATTTAAAGATTTTAACCTAGATTTAAAAAAAAGTTCTGTTAAAAACATATTAAATAAGCGTATCAAAGATGTATTATATACACGTTTTCCAAAAGAGGAAGATTATAACTCTTATATTTCTTTCGTTGAAAGCTCAAAAAGTAAATTAGATGAAATATATAAAGAAAACAAGTATGAGTTGCCTGAACGACCTGAACGATGTGGACAAAGGAATATTACAAGCAGAGAGAAAGGAATTGGCATTTTTGATTTAGAACAATATTCTCCTTATACTATTTGTGTATTTAGTATTAAAAAGGATGATTTAGACAAATATAAAGATGGTACAGGTGATGTATGTGTTGAAAATGATAATGATTTTAAAGGGAAATATGGAGATGTTTTTACGGAATGGTCATTCAGTAGGGAAATTGCAAATGTTACTAAACTGCAGCTAATAGATCTTGGTAGTAAATCATATTCTATAAGGGAGGTTACGCAGGATGTGAAATGTAACTTAAGTGGCTATATGTCAAAGGTAAAGTATGATGTAGCACCAATTAGTGGAGGTGGGAAAAATGTATCAGAATATGAGAAAGAATACAATAAAATCGTGGAGGAAATTACAACTACTCTCGTTGGCGGCAAAAATATATCAGAATATAAAGATGAAAATAATAAAATCATCGGTGATATTACAACTACTCTTCATGTAAATAAGTTTAATTTAGAGGGTGGAAGTATTTCAACGTCGACAACTACGTCGACAACTACGTCGACAACTATGGCGGCGGCGACGGCGGCGACGGCGGCGACGGCGGCGGTGGGGGTGGCAGCGGCGGCGGTGGGGCTTGGAGCACTTGCCTATGCAGCAAGGAAAAAGTTTAATAAAATAAACAAAGTACGTCCGTCGATAAATATAAATGAAAATACGATGCCCGGTGGCGGCCCATGTTCTGGAGAGATGCAAGATACTCCGATTCTCGTAAAAGGTGAAGCAGACTTATTGAATGATTTAAATTTAACACCAACTAACATACAAAAAATTTTTCATTCCGGTAATATCTATGGAAAAGAATATAAGAGTTTAACCTCATGGAGAGATGCGCTCCCTAGATTCTTTGAAAGTTTAACAATACAAAAATGTTATGAAAACCGGTTACTACTTACATATTCGGAATGCGAAGAATCAAAATACTTTTTGTATTCTATAGGGGATTATTTGGATAAAAATGAAACAGAAATACAGGAAAAAACATTAGAAAAAGATACGAAGGTTCTTATAAATGAACCAGATTTAATGCATGATAAAGATATTCAATTAAGTAAAATGAGTATTGGAGAGCCTCAGTACTATATAGATAATAATAGTGCTGCTGTAAGAGTTGGTGCAATTGAAAAAAGTACAAATATAAGAGTGCATTTTGTTTTGAGATTAAAAGAAAAGAAAGAGAGCGATTCTAATATAACACCAAACGACAAAGATGAACTAAATAATTTATTTGATAAAAAGAAATATGAATACCGAAAAAAATATGTTATGTACCTATATTAGACATGAGCAACCTAACAGGGCAACCTGTATTATATATGCTAACAGGGCAACCTGTATTATATATGCTTGCAGCTGTTTTTGATGCAATTGAAAAAATGCCTGAAATATTAAATAATAATGAAGAAAAATTTATGTTTAATCTAAAGGAAAAGAATGTCTACACCATAAATACTGATATAGAATTATTAATACAGCTTACGACGAATGAAAACGTTATCAATTTTCAGAAAATTTCATTTAAAGATTACAACATTAATGTAAGCCCTTATATTTCTTTTAAGGAAAAGAAAGAGGCGGCGGCGGCAGCGGTGGCGGCGGCGGCGGCAAAGGCGGCGGCGGCGGCGGAAGCGGCGGCGGCAAAGGCGGAGGAGAAGGGCGCAAAGGCAGCGGCGGCGGCGGCGGCGGCGCGCGCGGGGACGGCGGAGGCGCGCGCGGGGACGGCGGAGGCGCGCGCGGGGACGGCGGAGCGAAGGGCGCAGGCGGCGGAGGAGCGCGCAAGGGCGGCGGCGGAAAAGGAGGCGGCGGCGGCGGCAGCGGCGCGGGGTGCGAGGGCGGCGGCGGCGGCCGCGGCGCCGCACGTGGAGAAAAACGCGCCCGCCAGACCTTACAACAGAAACGCGGGCAGAGGCGTCTAGGAAATAAATAGTTATAAAATCACTCGTGTTCCAGGGTAATATACCGTGATGTGCATAAAATAAGTACCCCCTAAAGGGGGTACTTATTTTATGCCTATATCACTACTGTAGGCATGTGGGCTAAGTTAGTTACACCCCAAGGGTATACCTAACTTTAGCACATGCCGCGGTAAGCATAATACGGTAATGATACAAAAGAGAGTTTCAGTGATATTGCAGCTAAGTAAGTAAATTATAAAAATTTTTTTCAATAATTAGCGCCTAGAAAGTCTTGCAACAACATCCAAACTCAAAAGAACAAAAAGCCCAGTACCAACAAATAATAAAACCTCATTTTTTGTATCACGCCCCCGCTGCTCCTCTAAATCTTTGAATTTCTTCAAGAGTTCCTGCATTTGTCGAGCCATTTGATTACGCATAGTTTCAGGGTCACTTCCTACGACAGAAGGTGGTGCACCCGGTTTATACAATGGCTCCGCGTTTGTTTCAACTTCCCCCCTCTTTTTATCATCACGTAGTACTTTGTCCTCAGCGGGCTCGACAGGTTTCATAGGCTTCTTTGCCTTAAAGAACGCAGTGGACGTTTTCGCCGTAGTGAGTGGTTTCCACGCGTCATCCAGTGAGGGTGCCGGAAGAGTTTTTACTGCTCCAGCTTTTTCTATACCATTTCCTCCGAATTCATACTCAAATGTTTCATTTAAAACTGTGTCCGCTGAATCATTGAACATATTTGTAAATCCCTCATCATTAGGTATATTATCAGTATGAGAGTTATAGAGCGCAAGACCCGCAGTTCCTACTATACTTCCTGCCGGAGCAAACATATCCTTTTTACCATCGCTGCCGTCTACAAGGCTCTTCAAAGAAACCGTATCTTTTACAATAGAACTCAACTGTTGTTTTGCTGTATCTAAAGAAGGCCAATTTACAGGCGGTGCCTCTTCGGTAGCATCCTCCAATCCTTTTCCAAAATAACTTGGGTAACCCGGTTCACCTATAAGACAATTCCCATTAGGAAGAATCGGCATTTTAAACCCCTCAAACCCCCCACTCCCACTCAAATCCTTAAAGGCATCATCGTAACTTGTAAAAGCCGGCAATTCCCCCATGCGTTTTACAGCGGGACGGTCGGAGTCCGTGACAGGAATATCATCCACTGTATTTAGAAAATCTTCGGGCGGACCCTTACACTTTTTCGCACGTTTTCTCGCAGCTCTTCGTTCCTCTTTTGATGATTTTACATCGCTACAGCCGGGTGCCGGATTTTTTCCTTCAATATCTGGAAATGCATCTTCTATGGAACATAGTTCCATTCCCCTCTGTGTCTTTCAAAGAAAAGATAGTAGATAAATTTCGGATGCCACGATGCCTAGAACAAAAACATTACCACCAAGTACTTAAATGAAATACTTGACCGTACCGTGATGTGCCAAACTTAGCCTACGTTAAAGTGTATCCCGGCAAACAAGACTGAAATTTACCCCATAGGGTATACCGTCATGTGCCAAAGTTAGGGTATTCCTAACTTTGGCACATGCCGTTACATGCCTGTATTAAATACACATAATCTCAAATAGATTAGATATCTCTATGCGCTCTCAAGGAGAAAATACTGTAATGAAAGGTGGAGCGCGTGAAGCAATATTGGACATTATTTCGAAACAATGGTCTCCCATAGAGGTGTATATACTTGTATTTCTTATATTGTCTATTGTTTTTGTTCGTGAATACCCCGTAAGGGTTCGTAGATATGCGGACACGCCTCTCGGCAAATCCGCTCTTTTTGCTGCGTCTATATTTGTGTCTATGTACTACTCTTGGTTGAACGGACTCTTTATTGCGCTATTTACACTACTCATTCTGTCTATAAGTCCCCGGAACGAAGAGGGCTTCCAGGATAAAAAGGCGTCTGTAAAAATTGTAGATAATGCGCGCCCCTGGTGGGTTGAAGCCGTTTTAAAAGAGAACCCTATTGCTTTTGAAGATGATAGAATTACGACATCCGCAATTCAAGACGGTGCAACATCCAATCGCTCGAATTCAACCACAAGCAGTCCTTAACAACATAAGTTTGGCACATCACTGTACGCCAGTAAGTATTTGGCGGTAATAAGAAAGTAAAAGGCCACCCATATTTTCTGTAAGAATCATAGATGAAGAAGTTCTCGGAACATCTTCCAAAGACGCTAGACGGATATATAAAATTATTATTTATAGTTATCCTATTTGGATGGAATTTAGTAGAAGGCGCCGTATATGAAAACGCATATCCGCTCGCAATGATTCATGTATACCCGTTGGCAATATGGAGAATAATGTTACTTGTTCTTATTGTTCTTGCTTCCGATTGGTCGGCGCACGTGACACTTCTTCTTATATATATGGTCTTCTTTTATATAATGGATCTAGAAGTCACCATTGAAAAATGGTCTCTTGCAGATTTACAAAAGAAATAGAAGCATCCGTTAGATATGGCACTTCCGCCTCCCGCAGCGGCAGCTGTAACTAATATTGCAATGAATCCAATAGAGACTTTTTTTTCAGGGTTGAATACAAATACATATTTTATTGGACTAATGATGTTACTTCTGAATTTGGGTGGGCGACACTTAGCCACAAGTCTTACAGTTGAACAGGATAAATTCTTACAGAACCAATGGTTTCGCCGCATACTACTATTTGTCGTAATATTCGTTGCAACGCGTAATGTTTTTACTGCTTTTTGGCTATCCATAAGTATTATTGTAGTTTTAGCATATTTAACAAATGAGTCAAGTCGACTCTATATTTTTGGAGCACACAAACCTCCTGTTCCAGAACCCATTCCCGAAGGACTCAACCCAGAAGAAACTGATATTTTTAGAAAACTTAATGAAAAAATGAAACGACATCAAGAGTATACAAAAGAAAAACCGGTGGCTCCCCAGCCCACCTATCAAGAACTCTTTACAAATTCCTATATTTCCGCGATGTCTGATGTTAAGATGGCAGTATAGGCCCCGGAGGCTCTGAAGGACCTGTAGGACTCGCAAGTATATCACGACGACACATAGGGCACAGAGAACTTCTCTGAAACCATGTAAGAACACACTCATCATGGAACATATGACCGCAATCATTTAGTTTCCGAACGATATCATTATTCATGATAGAATCTTGGCAAACTGCGCATGAATGTTCGTCTGTTCCAGTGTATGAAACTCGCTGTGTAGTACGCTGAATTTGTGCAGCAGTTGGTACACTGCGTGCGCTAGTTTGACTAGAATCCCCACTATAAAAAAACATTCGAAATATATCAGATATACCCAATTGACCAATAGTTTCCACTGTGTTCATCGATAGTATAGGTATTCTACGATTGTACGAAGTGGTGGTGTTCGCAAATTCTCTCGTCGCGTTGGAATAAATATCATATCTTGCGCAAAGGCGGCCTCTTATGTAGTGAAATACCTCCTGTATGTTCCGAAATCTTGCGTGGTCATACAGGAGTGCTGGAAATAAATTGTGAATTTCCGAAAGCAGTGGGGAATCTGAATAGGGGGAATTACGCTCCATACTAAAAATTGAACTCAACAGGGGTTAAGGCCTCTCTTCTATAGAATACAGTATGCTAAATACGCAACTTGGAGGCATTGTCAATATGGGTTTTACTTGTTATGCAAACGCAGTTATACAGGCCCTGCGCCACTGTAAAAAAATTCCCTGGATTTTGGAAGAGGGACGATATACAACTCTATTCAAAAAGAACGCAGAGAATACTCGGTTGAAACAGCAAAACCTTATAAAGTCTTTCGCAAATATGGTACAACTTCTTCAAAAGTGCAAAATGCAGCAGAGTGTGCGCCCTGCCGACTTCTGGCGGAAATTTCACACATGTATTGAGGAGCATTCATTCGGTGCTTTTGAGAAATTCAAGCAGAAGGAATGCCACGACAGTCATGAATTCTATCTGTGTATTCTCGACATTCTTCATGAATCAATGTCGCAAGAAGTGGAAATGCGTATTGTTCGCGATGAACCTATCACAGAAACAGATAAGCATTGTATAGATGCTTTGACCGCCTGGAAGACGCACTTCAGCAAGACATACAGCCCTTTTGTAGATTTATTCTATGGTCTGTATCACTATGTAATCACATGTAAGGGCTGCAGTGGTACTTCGCATAGATGGGAGCCATTTACAGAAATGAAAGGTGTTCTTCCAAAGGAGGGTGTGGAAAGCGTGCAACTGCTTGATATGCTTCAGGATGAATTCAAGCCGACAACAATTTCTGATTATGATTGTGAGCAGTGTAAGAAAACTGGGCGAAAAGAGGCCATTCAGACTGTTTCCGTATGGCGATTCCCCAAATATCTCATGATACATTTGAAACGTTTTGAAAATAATGGCAAGAAAATAAGCACACCGCTCACTGCTTTACCAAATCAGGGTGAAAGTCCCATAGCTTTTGAAACATTCTTTTCAGATGAAACGCCTGAGAGGTCGGGAACTTGTTCCTATAAACTTGTGTCTATAGTGGACCATCATGGACATTCCATGGCGGGTCACTATACTGCACAATGTAGGTCTATGGAAGATGAAACTAAATGGTATCTATATGACGACGATTCATGCTCAGCGATTCAATATCCTTCATTTGGAAGTAATACATATCTAATGTGTTTTGAACGGGTCTAAGACTGTATGCCGTTAACAAGGGCTGCCCAAGAAATCGGAAAGCGACTTGCGCATACAGTCGAAATGGCTGCAGAGAACTCCTGGATTTCTTTTTGTGCATGTGGGTCCAGACGAAGCGCACACAACCGCGCATAGGCTGCGAGCGAACCTGTTTCAATAAATTCGGTATACATGCTTTGCGGTAATACTGCGCGTGCGATTTCTGGGGTCACTCCTAGACTAAGAAGATGATTATATGATTTCAGTGAAACGTCCATCGCATCGATGTACGCCTTGACTGCGGCATCCTTATCTCTGATACTATTGGATCTGGAGCCCTGTTTAAGATTCGGGTCACACTCTCGGAAATTGTCGGGAATCCATACTTCAGGCGGCGTATCCACGTAACGCCGACTGACCTCATTGCGCGCAAATCCGATAGTGTGGCGAAACCATTCGCGCGCAATGAAAATCGGCATCTTCAGACGGAATCGGAGTTGTGGGTGAAAAAAAGGGCTAATATGCTCATGTTTCGCCAGGTATTTTATGAGACCGGTGTCTCTGGGGCCAAGTTCCGTAGACTCTTTGTTAAATGAAACGCGTGCGGCATTTACTACGGTGAGATCATCACCAAATACCTCAAGTATTTCAACATAGCCATTGGAGCCGATGGGAATTTTATTAGAAGTTTCCATCTATTTATACTGTGATGGGATGATTTAGACGGGTACTTAACTTAAGCACATCGCTATATATTATCCGCAAACCCCTCTATTTTCTTAGAATCCATATAATATGTCTGAACGCGCCCAAAAAATCCACCGGGTTTTTCAATACGGAAATGGACATGAGGGTTCAGCCTACCATGAACAGGCACTGTATAGGCCTGCGGGGGGCCACGGATACGTAGAGTCGCCTTACCTTGGTCATCTGCAACAACCACACCCGAGTTCTCAAAATCCTCATAGGCTAATTCCCAACCTTTCGCGCTTTTAGGGTCAATTGTAATATTTGGCTCGGTAGCCCAGTAAACCACTTTCGCCCCAGGCCGTGCAGTAATTTCCACAGATTCATTTGCACTCTGGGGTGTCTTGAGAGCGAGTGTTCCTGCAGGAAATAATGTTTGACCTAAGAAGGGTAAATAAACATCGCGGCGAAACGCAAGCATCAGCGCCGATACGCCAACCACAATGTAAAAAATAGAACTCATCCGACGATTTAGAATCAGCCGCGCCACGTTGATACCCATGGCCCCCATCAGAAGCCAATTCATACCCCCGAGAATGACAAAAAATACCGTAACCATGTATATTTTTTTGTTGATAAACATACCTTTTGGGCTCGTATTCGGGAAGATATCCATTCTATATATAGATGAGTTCTTGTCGGCCAGGTTTAAAGCTCGCCTGTATGATGAACCGTTGGGGTTCTAATTCTGACTGTTCAGAACGCGCTCCAGATACTGCTGCAGCCAAAGAGGCAGAGGCGAAAGTAGCAGCAATGATCCAAGAAAGGGCACGACAGGATGCGGAATTGTGGGGGCATACGCAAATACAAGACCCCATCAAAAAATCTACAACTAAATAGGAATGGACACCACCTGCAAACACTTCATTGCAAAAACATTCGCACACACTGCGGTCGGCATCGGAATCGCCGCTGTAAGTGCGGAATACCCTGTGCTCTTCAATGCATTAGAGAATAGTTTAGGCAGTTCAGGATGGGCTGCGCTCCTCATATTCATCGCCTCTTTTGCGCTCATCTTCGTCTTACCGGCCTTACCAGCGAATAGTCCCTTAAAGTACGTGGCCGCCATCTCATTTGCGTATATTATTGGACAACTTTCCGGACCACTCGTGGAGACTCTGGACGAGCAGAACATTCTGGCGCGCACACTCTTCCTTGCGACAGGTGTCTTCGTGGGAATGGTGCTTGTGGGCCTCTATGACAAGAATAATATGCTCGGATTCGGCCCATACTTATTCGGAGCGCTGATAGGTCTGATTGTAGCCCAGATCATCCTGTTCATTCTTACAGCGACAACAACGATACAAAAAGAGCAATACTTCGAAGGACGAAAACTCCTCTCCTTCTTTGGTGTAGGTCTATTCTCCCTGTTTGCGGCGTATGATACACAAGTCATAAAAGTTCTTGCGCGTAAATGTAAAAAACGAGGGGACTATATAAACGCCAGTCTCGGACTTTTTCTAGACTTTTTGAACCTCTTCCAGTATCTCGGAGTGGCGGGGATGGACGATTAAGTATACATACGCTCCAAGGAAATATCCCGCGATTTAGGCTTCTTCAGAAATAGGTCTACATGCGACTTCTTCACAATGAACGGCAACTGGAAATCCGAAATGTGAAACGGCAGATCCTTCGTATTGAACATCCGGAGCATATTTATTTTCTGCGCAATCTGCTCCAAGCATCTCTTGAGTTCACGCACACCTGGCTCCGTACCTGCATACTCCGTAATAATGTATTCGATAACCTCCTTGGAAATATTCACTCGCTCTGTGAGACTCACGTCCTTCAGAGCGGATGGAAGGAGGTATTTCTCCGCAATCTCAATCTTATCCTTCTTCTCGTAGCCCTCCAGATGAATGACAATCATACGGTCCAAAAGAACCTTATCAATCTTTGTGATATCATTGCCTGAAAACACAAACATCGTGCGGCTCAGGTCCAACGGAATTCCTGAAAGATATTTGTCCTCGAAGTCGCAGTTTTGAACAGAGTCCGTCATATGTACCAGTAGATTCTGGACCTCCTCACCCTTTGGCGTGGCGGAAATCTTATCTAGTTCATCAAACATGAGAATCATCGACATACTTTTCGCTGCGGCCAATGAGTTCACAATTTTCCCCGCATGAGACCCCTCATACACGAGTTGATGACCCGTATAGGTCGTGGCGTCCGAGTCGCCACCGAGTGAGATGAATTGGAACGGCCAATCCAACGCCTTCGCAATTCCATTTTTAATAAGACTCGTCTTACCAATACCAGGTGGGCCTATGAGAAGAAGGCTTAAACCACGAGACGTAGGATTTGCAATCTTTCCCGCGATGAATTGAAGAATCTGTAATTTGGATGCTTCCTGGCCATAAATAGAATCAGACATACTCTTTCGTGCCCTCTCCATAAAAGCGCCGCAGATGTCCTGTCCATCTTCCAACTTTACTGGCATTTCCTTGTAGACTCCAAGAGGGAGAGAAGTGACCTTCTCTAACCAGGCGCGGTGCTTATAATATTCTCCCGCACTTGGATCCATATTCTGTAGCGCATTGTACTTAGACAAAACTACACTACGGGTTTCAGGTGTGAGGTTCATTGTGAGAATCTTGAACATCAAATTCTCTTGTGCTACAGAGGGACGATTTTCCAGACTCGTAATCAGTTGTTTTTGCTTCTCGGGAGTAAGGCTCTTAAATTGGTCAATCTGGTCATCAATACCACCGTCCTCTTGCGGCTTTGTTACCAGATTCACGAATTTATTTACAATTTCGGATTCCTTCTTCATATTATGCCTCTTCGGAATCAAATGCTCTCCTGACGATTGCCCTAGCCCTCCGAAACTAATACTAATCTCTGCACGACGAGAAGGGGAACTGCGTTCATCATCCTCATCTTCCTCGTCTACCCACTCACTATCTTCATCGTAGGACTCGGACTCTGATTCGGACTCTGATTCAGACACCGGCTCTGGCTTCCTCTGCTTTTTCGGAAGAAATCCGCGCCGTTTCTTTGGCGGTTCTGATGTTTCGTCGCTTGATTCACTCATTTCTGTCTCTACTTTCGGCTTACGCGTGTTCTTTTTTACAGGTTTTGTCTGATAATCGCTTTCTTCTTCCGAGCTGGTGCGACGATTTTTTTGTTTACGCGACTTTGGAGATTTATACTCTTGCTCTTCGTCTGACTCTACAATAAACCCCCGTAAATTTCCTCGACTGTCTACACTGTCGTCGCTGTCATTGCCATTACCTCCAGTCCCGCCCGCACGCTTCTTTTGTGGCTGCGGCTTCTTGCGACCCGGGGTATTCTCTCCCGCGTTGCTAGAATCCTTTTTAGAACGAGCGGTGTTCTGTGGCATTCTATTTGGCTAATACAAAAATTAGCCTCTCAATTTTTACGACGGCGCGTAGAGCCTCTGCGCCGCCCAGGACATCGATTCTTTATACTGCTTGTGACACTATTAATAATTTTGTTTGTTCCTCTTACGGCATGGCTTCCCACTTTTTTTGCACCCTTAAAAACATTTTTAACAATTACACTAGCCGTATTTACTGCAACCCCTACAGGAGTAAAAATACGGCTTGCAACTCCACGACCAGCCTTTCGTGTTCCGCGCTTTGCCATTCTATACGTATACAATATTTTTATTTAACAAGAATATCTAATACATCCATTAAAATAAAACGCGTCTTCGATGTTTCACTTGGAAATTCAGATTGGTTTTTAATAAGATTTTCTAACGCATCTTTATTATCCTGATAAAGGGTTACACGTGCATTCACGAAAAACAACCCAGTTTTCTTCTTCAATACCTTTGCCATTTTTGATAGGCAATCAGAATATTCTTCCATTAGTGTCTTCTTGTCCTCCATTTTTCCAATCAGCAACATATTCCCCAGAATTTTTTGAAATGTTATATTCAAAAGCTTCAAATCCAGAATCTCAAGCGCAGATAGTTCCGCTAAAAACTGACTATAACCAAGGCGAAACTGCTTATTTTTCTGTGTTTCTACAAACTCGTCATAATCGGACTGTACAGACTCTTCAATATTGTCAAAAACCTTCAGATAATTAGATTGTAGTTTGTTCATTTCCTCCAGAATAATTGTGTAACGGCTGGAAATTTCACAAAGAAGTTTTGCATACAATGGGCAAAATATCTCTTCCGTCGCCGCCTTTTTAAACACAAGTTTCATAAAATCGCGTATCATTTCCTGTAAGTCTGGCTCACCTGAGCCCAAAATTTGGTATAGAAAATCACGAATATCAACGTACGTTTTTTGACTGAATTTATTCAATTTAGACAAAATAATCACATTAATAATTTTATCATCAACCGGCTGATTGCTATTTTTGAATTTACTTTGATATTTTGGAATAGGCGGAGGTGTCGATGATGTATTTGATACAGGACTCTCTCCAAATGTTTTTGAAGATGATACACGCGAGATTGGCGAATTTGAATTTGACATGTTACGAAATCCTCCCATTGATGGTGGAGATGTAAGTCTGTATGTACTTCCGGTTGAAACCGGGGACATCTTTCTCCATGTATTTTGAATATTTGATTCAAAATCAATCAAGTCCGTTAAGGACTCTATAGAAACACATACAGAAGTGGGAGGCTTCGGTGCATTTCCTTCTTGTAGCAATATATTATGAACTAATGTCTGAAGACTATCTACAGATGACATTTCTCCCTCTTATAGTATAAGAATAATTGTTTAAACCAGTCTCTGCATTCTAAATTAGATTTTTGCGGTTATTTTATTTCATATTTGCTTACATGTTATAATAGAGTTACAATGCCCCTTATAAAAGATGCAGGGCTTGATAAGATTGCTACGATAATTGGATGCACTCTATCGCAATCAAAGGAAATACTTCATAAATCTATTGAGGGTGCAATGAAAACATCAAATTTTGCATACGGCTTGCGAGTAAATGCAATTATGAAACTATCTTCCGTTGATACTATCACTGGGATCGAAATAGAAAAAACTTTTCAAGATGTAAAAGCTATTGAAACAAATCTTACTTATTTCTTAAACCCGGAATCAGAAGATTTAAAAGAATTGCAACAGGAGGCACTTTCCCAACTTTCGTTTCAGGACGAATACTTCCGTTCACTGAATTATATACCTTACGTCTTAATTGCACTTTCACTCTTTAAAGTGTGGGCTGTACCTTTAATGTCCGTGATTGTACCCATTATTGCTTGGATTATTCCCTATATATTCCTAAAATTCCTATACAAACTTCCAATTTCCACGGAGCAATACACCGACATAATGAAAATGTTGTGGTCTGGTACAAATGTATCATTTGAGCGCATGAAAAGTGGCGAAGTAAAACCAGTTACTCCGAATATGTTCACTTCAAGAAGTATTATTCAGGCTATATTTATGGCGTTTTCATTTGCTCAGTCACTCATACAACCCATTCAAAATGCATATCATCTCTATAAAATTGATAAAAACATCTTAGAAAATGGAGAGCATGTACTTCGCTTACGGAATTTATATTACCAATCCATGGCCCGCTTTCGTTCTCTTCAAATCATATTTCCCTTTAGGAAATCTCTCGCGATTCTTGACGACGACCCTCGTAGAGCAATTCATCTTCTTATAGAGCAACCAGAGCGTTTCCGAATTGCTCTACGAGATTTTGCAGAGATGGAAGTGCTATGGCGTTTTGCAAATTCAAAGATTATATCCATGAGTAAACTCATCTTTAAAGGTGATGTCCCTCTTATACAGGGCTTGAATATCAACGATATTTCCCTAGGAGAAAGCGCAGTTCCATCTACAATTTCTTTAACCGGCAATTCACACCACGCAATTCTTACGGGACCAAATGGTGGTGGAAAATCGTCGTTTTTGCGGGCTCTTTTACAATGTACACTTTTAACACATGCATACGGTGTTGCCCCTGCTGATAATTTCATAATAAGAAAATTATCGTGGATATCTTCTGGATTAAGCCTACAGGATACTCCTGGAAAGCTCTCCATGTTTGAGTCAGAGGTTTATTTCGCATCCAATATTTTAAAGCGCAGAAAGTCGGAGGGATTCGGCCTTGTTATCTACGACGAACTCTTTCACTCAACAAATCCCCCCGATGGGACATTGACCGCCAAGAAATTTCTAGAGGTAATGTGGGACAAACCAAATGTTCTCAGTGTAACAAGTACACATGTATTCGAAATTGTTGAAGCCGCTCCGAAATCCGTACAAAAAATATGTTGTGAGGCAATACTTGGTAAACGCGACACGATTCAATTCCTATATGATGTTCGTCCCGGAATATGTAAAGTGAGCAGCGTTAAATCTATATGGAATCGTTTTAAACTATTTCCGGCGGTTGCGGGAAAGTCGCGCCCTAAAAAACAAAGCAAAGAGGAGAATAAAAAATGAGCGAAACACTTTTTCTTTTTGCAGTCTTGCTTTTGTTAATTGGGGCAACGGGCTTCTACTTCTTTTCACGGGTTGCCTATATTGATAAAAAAATTGGTTTGCTTGAATCAATTTTGCTTGATATTAAAATGAATATGGACATGGAAAATCAGATAGAAGTCCTCCCACCCATAAAGGAGGATGCAGAACCGTTTGAGCCTGAGGACAGCGAGGAGTTAAAGGATGATGCCGTTGCAATGTACTCGTCGGTAATTGAAAACGCTGCCTCTGCGCCGAGTGAGGCACCTGTCGTTTCGGCACCCGACTATGATTCAATGAGCCGCGAGGAACTGACAGCACTCGCTGAGAAGCGCTCGTTGCGTGTTACGAAGAGTATGAAGAAGGTGTCTATTGTAAATCTATTGCGCGAAACAGATAAGGCTGAAGCCACAGGTGCAGAGGCCACTCTTTCTACTGAGGGGTCTTCTGGTGGTGCAGCCCTTGTTTCTGAAACCTTAGAGGCTGACACTCTTTCTTCGTAAGAAGATAGGAGAATGGACCCGAAACTATTTCGTCTTCCGACATTACCTAACTATTACGTACAGTCTGAATTGGCTCCCGTAAAAGCAAGAGATGTAGCAATAGCCCAAACACAACCAGCACCCAATAATCGCTTTCAAGGTTATCCGGCTTCAATGGAAGACGCACGCCTAATAACAGACTATGAACCTCGCTGCGCAAATAATATTCCGGCCGGTCAACAGTTCCCTACAAAACGATTCATGCAACACAGTGGCGAAGAACTTATCACAATGTCTCGGCGCCTTTCTGCAAAACGCATGGGAGCCGATTTTATGTTTGATAGAACGGTTGTGCCCCCTCTTGCCGAGATTGTATCCTGTAGTCGTTCCGCATGTAGACGGAACCAGAAGGGCGAGTCCGAAAGTGGTGCAAATCCCTATGGGGGCGCTCCCATTGGGACGGGGCGTCACGAAGCAGTTCCCGAACTTTTTGGCACATACACCATTCCCTATACTACTCCCTTTCCACCAAAGATACAATACACAACGCAATATCAGGGGGGGCGCAATTCACTTCGAGGTGCTACACCACTGAACGTGTATCCACCACCTCTTGTGAAGGCGGGTCTTCATCCGGTCGTTTAGAGACTCTTCCATAGTCTATATAGAATGTCAACATCCAAGAGGGTTTTGACATTTGATATAGGAATCCGCAATTTGGCCTGGTGTCTTTTAGAGCGTACCGAACAGGTTTGGTCCATATTAGGTTGGGAGAATTTTGACTTGTTGGCAGGTACTACAAGTGAAGATGCTACACGTAAACCGATATGTGTGCGCTGTGGAAAGAGTGGAACTCACCTTGCAGGTGAGATCGTAATTTGTAGGAAACATGCACCTCCGAATTTTCCAATTCTTTCAGACCTCTCTGGAAATTTCTACAAAACAATTCCCACTCTAAAAATTCTGAAAACAATTCCGAAAATTTCTGCAAAGGGTCGAAGAGAGGAAATTATCTCAGACCTCCGAACAAAATTTGCAATTCCAATTTCCAAAAAGTCCGTGAAACAGAATTCAAACCTTGTAGTCCTCCATACCGCCCTCCAGAATTTCGTGAATTTCCGTTTGCCCCTTTTTCGTTCTGCAAATACAATCCTGTTGGAAAACCAACCCGCTTTTAAAAACCCCACAATGAAATCGCTACAGATTCTTTTGTTTGCAACTCTGCGCGAACGCCTCCCCGGTACTCACGTGGGTTTTGTACACGCCTCAAAGAAAACGGCGGGGGCTAAGGGTGGTGATAAAGGCTACTCTGAGCGAAAACGTGCATCTGAGATACGCGCCGATGAATGGTTCACTAAGGAAAATATTAGGGAACGTGAAAAATGGAAGAATTTCCTAGCAGAACAGCACAAAAAATCAGATTTGTGCGATGCGCTATGCATGTGTCTAGATTTTGTTGTGCGCACAGAATAGGTCTAAAAAGACCGAATTAAAACGAAGAAGGAATGAGCGTGACAATCCACGAGATGGAGTCAGTTGCGAGAGGAGGGCCACCGATGGACATTGGTATTACCGAACTAAACAGTAATGACCTTGGATTTGATATGCTTTCTAATGCGGGGATGGGGAGAAATAGCGGATCTACTCGACAGATCTCTTTTGATTTGGGTGGCGGTGGAGGGAATAGCATTGGTATGGGAAATCCTTTGGGAGAAATTGAAATTTCTCCCGTGGAACCTATAACACTGAATATTAGCGGCGGCGGCCCTATGAGTGGACTCGCCGCACCAATTGAAATTGAATTCTCTAAAAACACAGGTGCTTCCGATACGTTTCCAAAGTCTGTAGTAATAGAGAATGGACTGTTTGCAAATTCCCAGAGCGCTTCCGGACCATTCACAACCCTTTCTCCGGCGCCAGGTCGTTTAAGCCCCGAAGAAGAGCGCAAAGAAAAGATTGATTTGCTCAATAAACTCCAGCGCATGGAGCAGAAGGGACTCGCGCCGAGCAGGCGATTTACGATGGATAATACGCTAGAGGAGATTAAGACGGAATTTTCCAGACTGGCGGATGCCCGTAACTTAGAGTCGTCTATTCGGTTTCAGCGTCAGGCCATGATGAGTGTAGTCACAGGTCTACAGTGGATGAATGACAAATTTGACCCATTTGATTTGAAATTGGATGGTTGGTCTGAGTCGGTTCATGAGAATCTGGAGGACTTTGACGAGATATTTGAGGAACTCTATGACAAGTACAAGGAGCGCGGGAAGATGCCTCCCGAGGCGCGACTTGTCATGGCGCTTGCTGGTTCTGGTTTCATGTGCCACGTGAGCAATACGTTTCTCCGGGCGCGGATGCCATCTATGGATGATATTCTACGGCAGAATCCTGAAATGGCGCGGCAATTTGCGGCGGCGGCGGCGAAGCAGGCGGGGCCGGGTTTTGGGAACTTTATGTCAATGGCGATGGGGGGTGCGGACGCACCTGGTGCTCCCGTTCCACCCACGGGTTCATTCTTTGGAGCGAGCAATGCGCCACCGATGGCCCAAGTCCCCCAGACTGTGGCGGCTATGGAGCCACGCCAAGTGGCGCGCCGAGAAATGAAGGGGCCTTCGGGCGTAGATGACATTCTACAGACGTTCGACCAAGTACGCAGAAATGATGCAATGGAGGGGATTGCACAGCAACAAGCGCGGCCTGAAATGCAGCCGGCCGTTTCTGCGGCCGTAGAGGTTCATAGTATTGGGGGTTCCGAGGATTTGGGTAGTATGACTGGTTCAGTTTCTGGGCGGCGGCGAGGGCGTCGCCCCGCCCCACCTACTGGAAGCAGTATTGCGCTAGATATATAATCAGGTAACGTAATGTACCAAAGTTAAGTACCCTCTTTAGGGGGTACTTAACTTTGGCACATACCGGTAGACAAAAACCTAAGAAAAAGCGGTAACTTAATAGGAATGGGTTCTAAAGCTGAACATAATATAGTAAAAACTATTTTATGTTCTCTTGTTATAATTACGCTACTGTATGTGTTTACATGTAGGATGGAAGGATTTCAGGAATTGCAACCAGTGGCCGCTACACACTCGGTAAGTACATATCCCCTATGTTTCTTATGTGTCGCTCCACCAAAAGAATATTTGAAAATACTGGTCTCATTTACACAGACACAGGTTGTCTATGTAATATGTGATAATAATGAATACATACCCCCAGAGTCGTCTGACTTTAAAACAGTCAAAATCACGGAAGCAGATGCGTCCACATCTTACCCAGTAACACCAGGAGTTCTCTATATCGTCCAGATCAAAGATGATATCTGTGGAAAAACCGGTTATATTAATTCCGCTTCAACAATTCCCAAAAAGCCTTCGGCCTGGGACAAAGCACTGTATTACTTTTGCATAAAAAATATGGCCCCCCATGTTTGGTTTGTAGAAGAGGATGTATTTATTCCCCGCAGTAATATTTTTGATGAAATGAACGGACGCTACCCTCACACGGATCTTGTAGGAAAACAACACGTTTCTGAAACAGATGACCCCGGATTTTTCTGGTGGTTTGATGCGGAAGGAAAGATGGAACGCCCCTATTACAGATGCCTAGTGTGCGCTGTACGCATCTCCCGGAACATTTTCACTGAAATTGCAAAAATAGCAAATGAAAAAAAGACGGTGTGTTTTGTGGAAACATTATTCAGCACGATTGTGGAGCACAAAAAATTCACAAAAGAACTGGCGCCCGAATTACAATCTGTTATTTTTAGACATACCTGGACAAAAGACACCGTCCATAAGAACGGTCTATTTCACCCAATAAAAGAAGTAAAAGACCACATTGAGTTCAAAACCCATCTAGACAAAAATGGGATCTAAACGTGTTCGGCAAGAAACATATCATCCGTACCTCCGTTCACTTGAATTACTTTGTAACCTAATGAACTGAGAAAGTCAAAGAGACTGTTTCTTATAGTTTTAGCAGGAACATCTTCGTAACGTTCAGGCCAAGATTCAAAAAGAATTCTGGGATAGTTGTTCTCTTTGAGTGTCTTTACGGCTCCACGTAAGACCTGCTCCTCATGCCCCTCAACATCTATCTTTATGAAGTTTATGTTAGTGAGTCCCAAGGAATCAAGTGTTATAGTAGGAACATCGATAGTTTCAGTATTGACATCACAAGCAAATCCAGATATACCATTTCCACCACCATCAAGTGGGTCTCGTATATAATATTTTGCAACACCATTTTTATCACTTAGAGCCACATTATATTTTGTTACTTTATAACTGAGATCATGTAAAAGAAGATTTGCGCATAAAAAGTTAAATGACTTTGGTGAGCATTCAAAACTATGTACGCGCTTCACCTTTTTCCCAAAGGCAGTGGTATACATCCCAATATGCGCTCCGATGTCTATAATGTCCTTTGTTTCATCTGCAAAATTCTCTACAGCCCATTCTATATATGCTTGTTCATATAGACCGGTCCTAAAATAATCTTTCGCAACTCGTGCTTCAGGAACAAAAAGAGTATCAGGTCCGTCCTGTATTTTAGTGTACAGTGGATTTTCTGTATCGTATGATTTAACTTTAACAAGATACATATACATATTATTGTAGTGTAAGGTTTAAACGGTACGCTAAACTTTATGGCGCCAATGTGGCCAAATCATTCGGTAAAACAAGAATCTTCGTAGAATAATGTGTTTCAATCTCTCGTAGTACGTTTTCCTCATCTTTGGAAACGAGATTGATGGCGAATCCCTTGCGCCCAAAACGCCCGGAACGACCGATTCGGTGAATGTAGTTTTCGCGTTGAATAGGAAGTTCATAATTAATAACAAGACTGATTTGCTGAATATCGATTCCGCGGGCAAGAAGGTCTGTGCTAATCATAATACGCACAGTACCTTGTCGAAATTCCCGCATGCGGCGGGAACGCTCTTCAGGATCCATCTCTCCATGAATGAATGATAGAGGAAAACCCTCAGCTGTCATTTTTTCATATAACATCTCGGCCTTCTGGCGCTTATTTACATAAATAAGCGCCTGATTGATTGTCAATTGTTTATATAGGTCACAGAGAACATCATATTTCCACTCCTCTCTCTCTAGAGGAACGTAGTACTGAGTAATACCCTCCAGTGTTACTTGCTCAGGAGGAACTAGAATGCGCACGGGATTCTGAAGAAGATTCTTCGCAACGTCCACAACGGCTTCGGGCATTGTTGCGGAAAAGAGTGCAATCTGACAGTCCTTTGGGAATCCCATCTGAAGAATACACATAATCTGCTCCTTGAAACGGTCCTCTAGCATCTGGTCCGCCTCATCTAATACAAGAACCTTTATATGATCGCGACTGAGGGCCTTACGATTCATGAGGTCATAAATACGACCGGGAGTTCCGACGATAAATTGTGCCCCCTTTTCAATGGCCTTCAAATCATCGCGAAGAGGCGTTCCACCTGTTGCGCAGTAGCAGCTTATGCCCATATACTCACTGAGAGAGGTAGCAACCGTCTTAATCTGAAGGGCGAGTTCTCGCACATGAACAAGAACAAGAACCTGCGGTTTCTTTATCTCGGGATTCACCCTGGAAAGCGAACCAATACAGAATGTTGCTGTTTTTCCCGTACCGGAACGAGCCTGTGCAAGAACATCCCGCCCTTCCTTAATAGGAACGATAGCCTTTGTCTGAATATCGGATGGACGCTCAAAACCATAGGCGTAAATTCCGCGCATGATTGATTCCGAAAGGTTCATCTTATCAAATGTATCATATACAATCAGATCCGGCGTCTGAAGAACATTCCCGTCACTGATCGCAACCGCTAAGTCAATTTCACTCATCTTTTTCTTAATAGTAAGGTTTCCATAAGCCCCCTCAAATTTTAGTTGGCTGTGCCGGCCTGTGCCAAAGTTAGGTACACCCTAAGGGTGTACCTAACTTAGCCCATATGCCTACAGTAGATGTAGGCTTAAGTTAAGTACCCCCTAAAGGGAGTACTTAACTTAAGCACATCACGATACCTAACTTTAGAAGATGACGGTAGACGTTATTTGGCGGTAGCAGCCTCCTCCCGCCCGTTAAAATTTGAATACGAAAAACTCAGCGTTCTAATAGAACATGGAAGTCGCAGATGATGTTGAGGATTTCGGCGTGGATGATGTGGGAGGTTTCGATGATTTGGACGCAGTGGTTGTAACAACAGAGCCCACAACAAGCGGAAATGCGGGTGATCCAATGGAGATTCTTTACAGACACCATCCAGAAGCCATTTTGGATTACGCTGAAAAGGTCTCACCCTATATTCCTCTACAACAAGTACCTCCCTCCTCCGACGGAAAAGACCCCGTGCATAAGACACAACCCTTTCTAAGCGTGTATGAGCGCACAAAAATTCTCGGATTTCGCGCGAACCAGTTGGCCCAAGGCGCTCCACCCTATATTGCTCGCCCTGAGCATGTAACAAATGTTCATGAAATAGCGAAGATGGAGCTGGAGCAGCGGCGTCTTCCCTATATTATTAAACGTCCTTTACCTAATGGGACTTTTGAATACTGGCGTCTAAGTGATATGATGATGATTTAGCACGCATCGACAATTGTATCAAAAATATTATTGTCAACTTTCCTATTCGCAGAAGGTGGGGGTGTGCTAATTTCAGAAAGAACCTGTTGTACAAGATTATCTACCATTGGATTTACAGAGCCCTCAATTTCCCAACTACACGTGGCATACATATCATTATCTACAAAAAAATAAAGGTATTTTTGCCCCTCTTTTTTCAAGAGTACGTATCCACAGTTCTGCAGATTTCCTGCGGCAAGCCTCACACCGGGATGTAAATTCGGATCATTTTCCCAACGAATAATAAGAACTGCTGGGCGAAAACCCGCATCCAGAATTTCATAGAGGGCTAGGCGCCCTGCCTTCATATCTATCTTTAATATGTCAATGCGTGTATTATCTTCTGATATAGACATTGACTTACAGGCTTCTTTTACCTTGGACAGAATGTTTCCAGATTTCCATTCGGGCGAAACAATGCGAACGTTCTTTGTGAGTACCCACTTCTTTTCGGCTCCCTCTGAAAACCCCCCGTTTAACATTTTATGTGTTTTCAGACACTCTTTTACTTCGCCCCAAGCAGTCGCTTCGCTTTCATTTTCACAAATAATATTTACCGGACATCCAATCATCTCTGCGATTTCTAGTTCAGGAATACAAGAGCGACCTGCGCCAAGAGTAAAAAATACGGTACGAATACCCTTTTTCATAAAGATCTCATACAGATCTGCTATACAGGGAAAAGGGTCTACGCTATTCTTGTCCAATAAACATAATGCAGGTATTTGCATCTATATTCATGTTCGCGATTTATTGCCGCCAATGTTTTCCGCAAGCCAGACAAGTAATAAAGATTGTCATTGGTTCATCTGCTGAACGAGTCTGCATCTCATAATATGTACACTCCCTCTTATGACATCTGTTACAAAGGAATATGTCTGTTGCCATAGAACGATTCCCCTCTAGTTGCCGCTTCTCTCGTATCTGTTGATTATCAAACTGCCTCTTCCATCGTGTCGGATTTAACTCATATTGGTCCATCTTAGAGAGGTCCTGAATCTGAATTTCACCCCCCCTGAATCGTTCAAATAATTCCGTGTTACCAACATAGGCTTTATTACTGAAATTGCTTGCAATATGCATTGCGTGCATGCGATAAATATAAACAAATAGCGGATATGTCCAAGAGCGAACACTTTGTTGCATTTTTGCGCGTTTTATAGCGCCATTATAAATACTTACCTCCAATTGAAAGATTTGTAATTCTGTCAAATCATCTGCAAATAGTCTTTTGAGGCTAGTATAAATCTTATTACGATGAGAATTTTCGTGTGTGACTATTTCGGTTGGAATGGCCTCCTCTTGAAGTTGCTCGGTCTCCTCTAGAATCGGCCTTTCGGGATAGGCTGTTGCTGTTCCTGAAAGAATAGATGTAGATGAATTTTTCACGGGTCCTTTTCTCTTTCTAGAAACTTTCACTTTTTCTGGAACATCTATGTCTGGGTCTACTTCACCTAAATTATCCTCCTTATCATCCACATCCTCCTCCTCATCCTCACTATCTTCCTCATCATCATTTACGAATTCTTTTCCCTCATCCAAAATCGGATCACCCACTACATCCTCAATAATCTCATTATCGCTCTCCGCGTCTTCATTACTTATATAGCCGCCGAAACTCTTTGTATAAAAAGCCTCATATTCTTCTACAGTGAAATTCACGGGTTCCGCAAACGAATTTTCACTTTTTGAAACTACCACAAGAATATCATAATAGAATATGGTAGAATCGTAGGGTGGTGGCATTTGATGTTGATTTTCAGCCCCATCTTCTCCATCCAATGCTCCAAATAGAAACAGCGTATATGTTTTATAGACATATGAACCAATCGGTGAGAGTTTATACGCCTTTTTGAAATGAGCATGTGCTGCTTCCAATGTAAACCCTGTTGTTGCACCTGATATATTAATCTGGTTTACTTCCCCCTTTTGATTAAGAAGAAGCGCAGGATACAGCTTTTTGGCTTTTGGAGGCATTCTTTTTATGAATATCCGCGAGTGTTTGAGCCTACAATTTTTGTTTGAGGAAGGGTATAAACTCGGTTCAATATATACATATAAGAATGTATAAACGAATTTGGACGAAAGCAGAATGCGATAGAAGTGACACAGAATCAAAGATTACCTTCTATGATTTTGGTAGATACTACGCGGAACTTATTGACAATGAGTGGAAATGCTGGGAAATTCTGTCTAGGACTCAGACAGAATCGGCTGATATTGTGGAAGAACTTCATTTGGCAGCCCAAGACTGGATACCCTTTGATTCATATTATAGTCAGACCTATCTTGGTAAAGCAAGCGACAATCAGATTTTTATACGCGGATGGTCTATTCAGACAGAGGAGATGAAAGATCTGTTTCCGGATCTATCTCCTCCTCCAGCGCCTCTCCATCCAGTGGTTCGTCCTCCTCTGCCGACGCCACGACAGGCCCAACAGTCTCCACAACAGGCTCAGCAGCCTCCGCGACAGGCCCAACAGTCTCCACGACAGGCCCAACAGTCTCCACGACAGGCTCAGCAGCCCCCGCGACAGCAGCAGCCTCCGCGACAGCAGCAGCCCCCGCGACAGCAGCAGCCTCCGCGACAGCAGCAGCCTCCGCGACAGCAGCAGCCTCTGCGGGGCCAGCAACAGAGGTCAGTGGTACAGCCGATGATTTTGACAGGCAAAGTAAAAACAATGAATGATACCAAGACACAATCCTCTGTGAAATGGACACCTTTGGTACAGATTGCACGGGCTCTTCCATCCTTTTAATTGCGCAGAATATTTTTCCATTTATTTTTCACCACAGGCTTCAGATGAGTTTTCGCAGCCTTCTATGGATAGTTCTTGTCCTCTTTCTCGCGTATTCACTCTACAAAGTTTCCGTGCTCTTTATGAAAAAGTACTATACTACAGGGGCTACTGGACTTCTGGACAACTTTCGTGGAAATTCTATTCCGGCACCAAGTATTCTAAAGGAAAATATTTCTCTCCCGCCCACGGAATCTGTTGGACTTGCTACACCGGCTGGACCAAATCCTCCAAATGTGGCTACGCCTTTAAATAAACCTGTAGAAATACTTCCGGAAGAGCGCGCAAATGACCCTATGGACCAAGTAAATAGCACAGTGCCTTTAAAAGAGAATGTAAGACATCCGGAACGGATGTTCAATGCGGGCGGTGAGCACAGTGGAACACACCGCGCCGTTGAGGCCGGTGTTGCTGGAGAAACAACGGGGGCTCCTGCGCCAGTGGGAAAATTTTCTCCCGATTTTGCGCAAAATGGTGGGGAATTTATGACAGGAATTTTTGCGAATGATTTGACAAAGGGTGGTGGTAATTACTCTGAAATATAATAGCGGCACATCACGGTAGACGTTACACGGTCTAAAAACTTCGTTATATCTACCTATAGAATGGAGGAACTTGTTGGAAGTATTCGCAACAGCCATCGGGACACAAACCCAATAAAGAAGAAGTTTGCGCCAAAGCATGTTGCAGAAAAGGCACGCATGCTCGTTAACGGATGCTCGGCCTCAGGTCCAATTATCCGTCAACGTTTAGACATGGAACGCATGAAACAACCTCTTCAAAAGGGTATGTTTTATGTGATAGAAAATGATGGCTTGGCTGAGCCCGGATTTCTGGTGTTTCTTCCGGGACAAGCCCCCATTTTTTTACAAACAAAAATGAAAGCTCCGCCGCCGTGTACCCTACGCATGCGTGTAAGCCCTGTGCTTGGTGAAAGAGGTGGGTCTATCTTAGTTGCGACTTTGGATACAATTCAGCACTCACTTCGGATTGAAGATGTTTGGATGTGGAAGGGGTTGGCCATTTTTGACACGATGGGATATTCAAAAAGGCGTGAGTATCTAAAGGAGTTCGTAGAGAGGTGTTGGATTCCGGATGTGCGTTTAATGGGTGGTATCCAGACGAGTATTTTAAATCCAAAATCGGTTCACGAAAGTATGAACACGCCTGCAAATTCTGTAAGTACAATTGAATTCATCCCAGAGATGGCAGGTAAACGCCGAATGTGGATAGGGGGAAGTGGATCTGTACGACAGAATGAACTACGGGAGAGCCCCATAGTTTCTGTAGCTCCTCTAACCTCAGAAAGCACACACACGAAGGCTATTGCAAAAGCCGTTGATAAAATGCCTGATATCTACGATTTGTATGATGACAACGAACGATTTATTGGACAGGGCTCTGTACAAAAATTTTCCCTTTCGCAAGAGCTTCGCTCCAGAAACACCAGCTGTCCAGTAAATATTCTATGGAGAAAGGAATTTAACGGATATGAAATTATTGGTCTGCTTTCAAACTGATTAAACAGTCCAAATTCCATTTAGACCAGTTCCAGTAGCTACTGAAATTCGGTGAAACAGCGAAGATACTTGGGGTATTACTCGGAAATTTCGTGTTGATCCCTGCCAACATAGTCTCCGAATTATTTCATTTCGCATTAAAAATTGCGAACGCCTCAGTGCAGCCCGTGTAGACGAGTCCAATGGATATGGACGTACACTTTCAAAATGAAAATTTGCAAGAGTTATACGTATCAGATTAGCACTTTCACGATACGGGGGCGCCGTCTGGAATTTCCTTAAAATTCCGTGCGCGAGGCAATAGGCCAGAATGTATCTCTTCAAAATATTTTCAGGAGTTTCTATTGCTGCCTGTTGCGCCACGGACTCTATTTGAAAAAGAAAATCGTCTACACTGAATCCTGGATTATTCTGAATAATGCTGCGAAGACTATTACTCACTCGCTGTAAACGTTCGTCTATCGTACAGCGGCAAAGAGCACATGTTCCTTTGTTCAGAAGCCATGGTTCAATACAGGATGCGTGAAAACCATGTTGGCAATTTTCAATTACACGCACTCGTTCACCCTCTTGTATTGGCTCTTGACAAATAGTACAGAAAATAGATTCACCGAATAAATCGTACAATTCTGTTCGGGAATTTATAACCTCCATCCTCTATTCTATATATAGGAACATGTGCTTTAGTCCAATAAAATATATTTTATATATTTAGAAATGCCTACGCGTAAAAGAAGACAGACGGGTGGAGGTGGAAATACTTATTCATTTGGTGGAGCGGTATCACCTGGTGCACCATACGCCTCTGAGGTAGTAGGAGGCACATCCTGTATGGCTGCAGCAAGACCGGGGACAATGGGAGGATATTCTCCACCAGGGCTTGGAGGTCTTCCGGGTATGGCAGGAGGTAGTCGTAGACGGCAGCGACGTGGAAGCAAAAGGCGGCGGCGCTCCCAACGCGGTGGGCGCTACATGGTTGCTCCTGCGCCCTATCCCGCAAGCTCTTCTACAGGGCCAAACGTGTATGCGCCTGTGACAAAACTTGGATGTAATTTTCAGGGTGGAGGGGGTGCAGATACGGTTGCATATCAAGCACCTACGGCTGGATTTTCAAATCAACCCTCCTCTTGGGTTGGTCAAGCAGGTGCGCCTGTATTAGTTCAGGCACCCTATGATGCTCACTCTATGAATCAGGCATGTTTAAAGACTGGAGGTGGAAAAGGTCGTGGTCGTCGCCGCGGAGTCTATAAGAGCCGTCGGCATTGATTCACTACTAAGTACCCTGATATGCTTAAGTTAAGTACACCCTTGGGGGATACTTAACTTAGCCCACATCCCTACAGTAGTGATGTAGGCATAAAATAAGTACCCCCTAAAGGGGGTACTTATTTTATGCACATACCGGTACATGCCTGTAGACCCTTTGGCAGAAGCCGCTATTCGCGATATTTATCTAAAGTGAAAAAAAATGGTAAGGATAGAGTATGTCAACAAGAAGAAAATTATTTCAAAAAATAGCCGGTGGCGGCAATTTGTATATGTTAGGAGTGAATAAAAGTAAAATAGCTGATTTTAATCCCGGTAGTATAGATGGGCTTGCATTTTGGACACAAGCAGATAAAAAATGTCTTGTCTATAGAACTATAAATAAATATACGGAACTACCTGATGTTCTTCCCTCTCTTAAGGACAAAATACTCATTCAATACAAGGGTAATTTAGACAGTGAGGTCCTTTCAGAAATAAAAAGTGTAGTCGATTCACAGCCCAACTCTTTTATACCATTTCACTTAAATAAAAATACTCCAGTAAATTTTCCATTCTTTTCCTCTAACCCTGAAAAACTAGATGCAATTTCCTTAGAAAGTATGTTTGATACATCAAAGCCTGGAGAAAATAAAGAAATAATGCGCTCAAAAGAAATTAAGTTATCATCCTCAAATATTTCGATATACAGTCTTTCTACAAATATTGAAATCACCTACAATGATACTCTCAAAATACTTGTTATCTCCGTAATAAATCCATCAAATCCAGTTATAGAATTTTCAGAAATTCTGGTCTTTTCCAGAGTATTGACTAAGGAAGAAAACGAGCATATGGAAGGCTATATTGCCTACAAAAAAAATGAGCAGTACCTATTGAGTTTAAACCACCCATATTTACCAACAATAGACTCTTTTACATTCTTAAAAGATATATCAACACAAATTTACGAATCAGAATTTTCTATAGGGGAAAATATTAAAAGATTTGATGTAGCGGTTCAAACATATTCAAATAAACTACCAGATGCAGAAATTCTACAAAAAGCGCCGTCTTTAAAACAAAAAGCCGCTGCGATCCTGCTACAAATATCAGTAGTTAAACAAAATTTGGTGAAGGCGGCACTACTTGCAAGGAAAAAAAGGATAGAAACACTTGCTGCAACATTTGAAGCCATGAAAGATTTAAAGGGTTATATCGAACCTTTTACACAAGAAAACTTAAACAGCAAACTATTAGAATTTAAATCTGTCAGCACAGAGTTAGAAGCCTATATAAATTCGCTAGATGACCTAGATAAAGTTGTTTATAATGCGAAAAAACAAAACAACGAAAGTGAACAAATAATAAAACGAACTCAGGCAATTTCTGCAGAGTTATTGAATGAACAAAAACTAGCATCTGCAATGAAAGAAATACAAGGAAAATTGCGAGACAGAATTGAAAAGGTGAACAAAGCTGGAAAAAATAAGTATGATGTGCTCTACGCAAAAATTACGAGAAAAATAGAGGCATTTGAAGAAGGCATTAAATTTTCTAATACGACTATAAAAAATATGTGGGAAACACTATTGGTTAACTTTAATACACTAGAACATATTATAACATCTGGGGAATGGTTATCATATAATAATACTATAAAAACCGATAATACTCTTATAAAAAGGGGAGATATTCCATATGAAATTAAATATATAGATGCCTATTTAAATAGTATACAAACCCTTTATGAATTAATACGGAATCAAATTACAGAAGGTGATTTTATTTTTTTGCGTAATGAAATAAATTGTATTGAAACATTCTATACTACGCTTTTGAAGAAAGTAGAAAGCAAGGAAATGAAATTGATTTCGTCAAAACTATTCATTTCAATTCTTAAAAAAAAAGATAGCGAAATGAAGGGATACTATAAGGATTTTAATAATCTATATAATATTTTATATCCCGCAGTGAAAGAACTTTTAAAAATACTAAATACAAACAAAGAGTATCCATCAACAAAGACTGAACTGAAAAATGCGTATCCGATCCCTTCTGTATACAGATATAAAGAGATATCACAGCAAACAAAATATGTTCGGAAAATAAACAAGCATGATAATTCTCTTACAATGATTGAATATATTTTTACAAAAAACAATGGAACAATTGACTACTTAGACGAAAAAACATTGGAGGTAAACTTTTTCTTTCCCTCATTGGAATCCATTAGCAAAAACAAAGAGGATAATTTTTTTACAAAAAAAATTCCATTTCGCGACACTTTAGGTTATCCTCTCATTCAAAAATTTATGGTTTTAAGCCCATATTCAAAGAATGAGAGTATATTGGATTCTATTTCAAACCTGCAAATAACTCCTAGATATTTTCATATTGTGGACAATCAGTTTGAAATTCCTAGAGATGCTGTAAACAGTATATATGAAATGAAAATGCCATCCCCACAAATGCCGGTTTTATTACCAAAGTATGCGATGGAAGATGGGGAATTTTTTATATGTGTAAATGTTGGAGATATTGCCATACAAATTCGTATTCCTGGTACAATGGAAGACATTTATGATTTTATTGGGCCAAACGAAGTCTGTATATATGTATTTATAGATACAACCGACTTAGAATCGCAATTATACGGTCGAGTTCAATGGGATGATATACGCATTGCATATGACACTATATACGATACACCAAGAAGCTCTCTATGCTGTAAAATAGACGAATTCCCGAATAAAATTTTCATGCGGAGCAAAAAAGTTCCGCTCTTTGATAAAAACGGATTTCTTATAGAGGCGTTACTAGATGATAATTCATGTATTTATGATATAGATGATATTCACAGAGCATCCCCGTATAAAATAAATGTGTTGGAAGGAACGCAGAAAATGTCAGACTTAGAAATAAATTCCGATTGGGGGGAACAATTTGTTCCAGGAATTTTTCCTACAATAATAAACATGGCATGCGAAGCTACAACGGGTCTTGCTGTTTTCTGCAACCAGCAGGGAATTCCTGCCATAGACGAGTTTTGTTATACAAAATATCTAAAATCACCTATTCTACAAATTAACGGGGTAACTATGACACAAACCTCCAGTTCAAAAAACATGGAAGTTGTACTAAATTCAACAACACCAATTGTTCAATACGGTAAATTTTCATATTCAGATGTATTTACACAATCTTTTCGCAGCATTTTTGTAAAACAAATTTCACCACAAGAAAATATATTTATCTACGTGAGTTCGACTGGTTTTCCTCTAATAAGCCCTTTGAAGCAATATATTTTACTAGAAAATTTCATATTCTATCCTCCATTACACCTTACATATGTTGAAAATCTAGTTTCGCGATATGCTTATATTCCAGAAAGTGAGCATGAAGAAAAATTAATTTATGAAATAAAACCATACACGTATCCATACGTCTTAACAAAGGAACAAAAAGAGGCAAGGAATATCACATTGGAAATTACAATACTATCATATCGGTACATGACAGGTAAGGCGTATATTGATTCCACTTTAATATCTCTAAAAAGTTGTTTATCTTTTTGTAAAACGCTTTTTGTATACAATCAAGTAAGCGGAAAAGATGAGGAAGTATTTTCAGGTATAGAAAAAACATGTGAATTGCTCACAACCTGTATAGAAAATATCAAGGAATTTTTTATTACATACATTTCATACAAATCAAGTATAGATGTAATGATGGGAAAAAATGTGATTTCGGATAAATCGACAGATACAATGATGGAAATAAGCACATTTGATGTAAAGCTAAAAGATACTCTTGGAAACGTCTATAAAAAGTATAAAATAGGGTTAAAAGCAACTAATTTTTTTAAAATGATTTCTAAAAAGATTGAAAAAATCCGCGAAAAAATAAAGGATTTAAATGAAGTAAAAAAAATTGAAATCACGGAAAGTATTCGATACATACAAAACATTCAAATTCAGCAAACGCTGTTAACAAACGGAAACAGAAACAAGGAGTTAGAAAAAATATTCAAGATATGTGCTGAAAAACAAACAGAATTTGATGGAATTCTTGATGAGTTGAATAAATCATTAAACAAAATACCGAAGGATTTAGATGCTCTTCAAGATTGGGTAAATAATAATCAGGTTCTTATAGACGCTGCACTAACATTGTATAAAGAAATCAATGAAATTGAGAAAATACATGTGGTACATATTTTCACGCAACAGCTAAAGAATACGAATGAGATTGGAAATAAAAAAATGCAGGAAAACGAAGCAAAAATAGAAGAATTAATCAAATATAAGAAAAAAATGGCTTTATGGCTCGAAATATATACAGACGCAACAGAACAACACAAATATACAAGAGAAACAGCTATTATTATTGCATCCACGCCTACGTTAAAAGGATATGCAATATCTATGATACCATTTGAAGAAATGGAAAATCCGTCCATAGAGCGTGATTGGCGTCCCATTGAACATACACAAATATTATCAATATCTCTTCGTTCTTTATTTAAAAAAAATATTATGGAGCAATTAGAAATTTTTATCGAAAAATATGAGAATTTTTATACAGAAATCAATATTAATGCAAATACTATATTATCAACTGATACTTTAAACCGGTTAAATATGGATATAAATAAAAGAGTGGATGCATCAAACAAAACAACAAATGAACATATTGCAAAGGCAGTTGATGCAGAGGCAGAACTCAAGCCCATATTTGACGAATATGAAAAAATTCGCTCTGACATCCGTTTTGAAATACAAAAAGTGTTGAATACGTTGGCCACTGAAAATCAATCATTATGGTTAGATTCTACAGGGAAAAGAACTGCGTTTCAAACGACATTTGCTCTTTTACAACCCTATTTGAATGATATTCAACTTGCAAAAATAAAAGACAATATTACAAAAATGGACGAGCTTTTTTCCAATAACTCATTATCAAACATGGATACTGTTCAGCGGAGTTTGAAAGTATCTGACTTTTATACGAATATTTCGTATATAAATATGTTGAAGATATATGATACTTGGACAATTATGAATGAACATTTAAAAACTATAAATTATTTTTTATCTGAAATACAAACGTCAATGGATCAAATACAAAAAGAAACGTTGAGTACACTACAGAGTATAATTCAAACTAAAAATAATACTATAAATGAAGAATATACAAAACTTAAAACATCAAGTATCAATGGTAGTGAATTAAAAGATATAACTAGTATTATAGATACACAAATTACAAAACTCGCAGAAAATCGAGATGAGGATATTCCAAAATGTATAAGTGCATTGAAAATCATTTCTGAGATAGAAACCCAGTTAAAGAAATATTCTTCCTAGAAATAAGATACAATGTCTTCAGAAGTGACCCTTTCTGATGGAAGTACGATCGATTCAGAAATAGTAAATCAAATTACAGGAGGCGCTTATGGTACTATAACCAACTCGAATCAGCTAACTTCGCTAACAGCTACTGATATAGCTGCACTTATTGCACAGATTGATTCGTTAATTTCAACACAAACTTACACAGTTATAAACACTCAATCTCTTATAACAATGTTGCAGACAAGTATTGACACACCAGTATACGGTTTGACTGCAATTTATGAATCAACAATACAATCATATAGTACTGCAGTTATAGATTATTATACAAAAATGTCATTGATTGATCGTGCCTCTCACCGTTTGAGCACCCTATATTCTACATTGAGTGCTGTTATTATTCAAGAGCAATACGATATAAGTACAATGAACGGATATGCTGCTGAATATAGCACAATTATTAGGCAGATAGAAACAAATGATATTTCACTAAACGCACAAATATCTTTGTACAGATCTCTAAGTACAACAGGTGGCTCATTTGTAAATAACTATTTGGAAGAAGCAGCTCGTCTACAAATTGAAACAGATCCAACTACATTGAGTACCATATCAACAACATTAGGTAATGACACTATCAATATTAATTTGTATAATACATTGATGCAAAGCACATTGTACACTATTTCAACAATGACCTTCATTTCATCATCGTACCAGGAACAGTCGAATAGTTATACTACGGATCCACTTTATAATAGAATAAGAAATTCGCTCTTTGATCCAGTAACAGGTCTTATTGCACAACAGGGAGATATTATAAATTCAATTACAACGTATGAAAATCAACTCTTCTGGTTGAACCAAAGTACAATTAGTGCATATTCAAAGCTAAATAATGACACAGACACATTTTTTTCGAAAAAGTTTACACAGATTAAAAATAAGGTTCTTAAGATAAAATATTCTGTTCAGGAGTGGGAGGCCTTTGTTGAGTTTGTTACTTCACAACTCGCCCTAGAAAAATTGCAACTCTATAATACAATAGACTTTCTCTCTTATCAAAATATTCAGGCAAATGATCCAAATATAGTGACACTGATTAATTCAAAGATTATTGACCAAACAAAAATGCAAACAATTATAAATAACTTTAATCCGATACCTAATATAATAAATAACATACTTAGAAATATTGATGCAGAAATATTACTACAATCATCGTTTATTGGCTTTAAAAAAGAACTTACTAAAATAGAAATTAATGTTTTTTCATCTCCAACATTAAAAGAATCATACAGAGCAACCTATGTACCATTAACAACTTCATTAGATGAAAAGGCGGCTCAGATTGTTGCATCTCAAAATGATAGAATATCATTGATACAGATAGAGACAAATTCATTAATGACGGTTTTTAATTCACAGTGGTCAAATATACAATCATTGAATCAATACGTAACATTTATATTGCCAAATCCAATATATCGGACTGGTTATGTAGCAGAAGTTCCGTTTAATTCTAATCCAACCGAATTTAATGTTTTATTGCCGTTGAATTATTCTTAAACGTTAATGTCGGTTACGGTTCAACTACAAAGTAATACGTTAATGTCAGATACGGTTCAACTACAAAGTAATGTGTGATGATGTGCTGAAGTTACCGGTATGTGCCTACCGTTATGTGCATAAGTTAAGTACCCCCTTTAGGGATACTTAACTTATGCGCACATCTACTGTAGGCATGTAGGCAAAGTTAGGTACACCCCAAGGGTGTACCTAACTTTGGCACATACCGATACCTAACTTACCGGCATATCCCAAAGTTAGGTACATCACAAGGGTGTACCTAACTTTGGAATATGCCTATAATAGTGATGTAGGCTTAAAATAATTACCCCTAAAGGGGGTACTTAACTTATGCACATAACGGTAGCCTACATGTTCTTTTACGTTGCGAGGTCTAAAAAAATATATATCTCTTTTAAAGAGTATAATGTCTATATCTGCAAAAACCCATATAAATAATTTTATAGACGGTCTTATTGCTCAAGTAAGAAATCTACAGGAAAATGCTGATATCGGAATATTTAGTACCACAGGTATATCGTCCATATCAGTTGTAGCGACACTTTTAAGTCCTGGTTATTCTCAAATATCAATGTTACATAACTTATTTTCATCCGCATTTATAAACAGAACAGAGGACGATCCATTATTTAATCAATTATTGGCAATAAATGGATACAGTACACTTTCACAGTATAATGAACAATATTTAATAAATACAGATCTTATTTCGAGCTACCAAAGTACAGCCAATGGAATAAAGAGAATAAATGATATTAGTGGTGCTACAGTTCTGCCTATTCTTTATTGGCAACAACAAGTAGCTGAATCGAAATACAATACTGCACTTGCCATACATAGAGCGTATTCAACGCACCAGGCGGAATTAAGTACATATTATATATCTACATTAAATGCATATTCTACTGCGTCTAGTAACTACTGGGCCGCGTATATAGCCGCATCTACATTGGAGAATATATCCACTTCAACAATTGCATCTGTCTACAAGGATATTATGAACGCTCAGTGGATTTTCCAAGAGGACATTTTTGGAAAATTGTGGATAAATACAGAGATGGGGCAACAAATAGGGGGTGGTATTGACTCTCAAAATTTACGGAATATTTTAAGTGCATATTCCTCTATGCAACTTTCAGACACGGTATTATATAATAGAAACAAACTGGAATACATGTCATCAATGATTCGTAGGTTAGAGGATAACATTTCCGAAAATACAAACACTTTAAATACATATATTACATGCGATTATTCTACGATAGTAAGTACCTATTTTTCAGATAGTCTGAAACACAAAGATGAAATACTCAGTTGTACAAGAGGTGAATTACACTTGAAATTTAGCTCGCTCTATGGCTATTCTACCCTATGGATTAGTGCAATGAATGCTGACCAGATGGCATCCACGAATTATTCATATTCCATTAGCACATATAATGGAGATATAAATTTTATGCAAAATATCTCTGCAAATTATGCGAATATATCCTCTATATATAGAAGTTCACTGCAAAGTTTCAAATTCTGGGAGCAACATTTAAGTACTGCAAACGATGTGGTAAAATTTCTGAGATTGCAGCAAGAGGAAATAAATGCAACGTCGCTTTTCAATTCTACCTCAATGTTGAAGAATCAAATAGAAGATATTATAAACTTTTTGAGCCAAGGGGTAAATGTTGATTCCTATCTCACATCTCTAAGAAGCATTTTTACAGGTATACAGACCGGTGGTGCATCTATGCAGGATATTCAAATTATGTATAGCACCATCCAGATTTTATATTCAACACATAATGCAAGAGCAATATCTGCCACAGAGGAACGAGTTAATGCAAATTTACTGGCAAGTATAGAGGAGATTTACTCCGCAGAGTATAGCAGAATATTAGATGCAACAAATCAAGATATTATTATTGCTGAAGATAACTATAATGCGAATGTTTTGTCTACTTTTTATTTAAATAGACAAATAAGTTCGCAACAGATGTATTTATCCACATACATTGCAACAAGTTCAATTAATGCTTTGCAAATTAGTTCTTTATATAGTTCTAAGTACTCTCTTTATCAGTCAATGATAGAACAGCTTTTAATGGAATATGGCTCTACACAGCAATTACTATATAAATATCGCGATTTAGCATTTAGATCTACTATTTTAATGGACACTGCATTGAATAGAATAAAACAGATATCAATGCATTTGGAAGAATTAGGTTATACTATTTCTTATCAACAAACAGGAGGGGAGGTTTTTGAAACGGATCCAATAATAGTAGATATTCCTAGAATTTCTTATTTAATTGATTATCAAAAACCGAGCCTAATTAAAAATATCATAGAGGAAGTCTGTAGCTTAAAAAATAATATGTATCACATACAGTCATCGATTAATTTTCTTAAGGATGAACAAACAAATAAGGCATTTCCACTAAAAAAGGATGCCATTACTACACTGATGACTGACCTCGAAACATACATAGCAAAATCTCAAATATCATACGATATAAACTATGAAGTATCCAATTATAGGTATACAAATTATTTAACAACATTGTATGGATTTTCCACATTACTTACTACGAACCTATTAGAAAATCGCGATGAAATTACAAATTTAGAGTATATAAAAGCAGGTTATAATCCCTTTCCAGTTACTCGTGTATCAACACACAATACCGTAAACATTACATACCAGGTTAGCACGTTATCTTCATACTCAAATAATATACGTAATTATAGAAAAAGTCTACAAAGTTTTATAGATTACACAAAGGCTGGAAAGCGTTCAATAGATTACTATTTAAGTATAAAAAACAATTTTGAAACACAAGAGTATTTTAGATTACAGCAAGGGGTGGTGAATCCTAATAGAATGTCATCATATGATTTTGAACAACTTAAGAATGCATATGACATTTCTATACAAAATATAAATCGCAATATTGCATACAGATCAACAATTTACAGTATCTTTGTAGAGAGAACGGAGAACATAAAAGCATCTCTTCGCGATTCTATATTGGAATCTCTCAAAAATGATAAAAACCCAATTTTCGCCGGACCAATGTACTCTATTACCTCCTCTCTCCAAATGCATTTTATTACTGTTCCGAGTCGCTTTATTGTTCCAAGTAATGGCTTACCTACAACAACTCTCTTAGACTGTCAAAATACAGCACCGATTATATCTGATTTTGAAGTGACCACACTCGCGGGGAGCGGCGACTACACGTGGAATCGCCCTACCAGCGTGGCCGTGGACAGCAACGGCAACGTTATTGTCACAGACAGTATAAACAACCGCATCTACAAAGTCACATCGGACGGTGTGGTGACCACGCTCGCTGGGAGCGGGTCGGGCGCGTTTGCCGACGGCGTCGGCGCAGGCGCTTCGTTCAAGTACCCTTCCGGCGTTGCCGTGGACAGCAGCGGCAACATCATTGTCGCGGACACTGGCAGCCACCGCATCCGCAAAATAAGTTTGCCGACAGGGAAAACAAGTTGGAATGACGTACAGATAACTACAAGTGATAGTAACTCAGGCGGTGTGGTGACCACGCTCGCTGGAAGCGGGTCGGGCGGGTTTGCCGACGGCACCGGCGCAGGCGCTTCGTTCAGGAGCCCTGCCGGCGTGGCCGTGGACAGCAGCGGTAATGTCTTTGTCGCAGACGCGGGCAACAACCGCATCCGCAAAGTCACACCGGGCGGTGTGGTGACCACGCTTGCGGGAGGCGGGTCGGGCACGTTTGCCGACGGTGTCGGCGCAGGCGCTTCGTTCGTCGTCCCTACCGGCGTGGCCGTGGACAGCAGCGGCAACGTCATTGTCGCGGACTCGCCCAACAACCGCATCCGCAAAATAAGTTTGCCGACAGGGAAAACAAGTTGGAATGACGTACAGATAACTACAAGTGATAGTAACTCAGGTGGTGTGGTGACCACGCTCGCTGGAAGCGGGTCGGGCGGGTTTGCCGACGGCGTCGGCGCTGGTGCTTCATTCTACGCTCCTTATAGCGTAGCGGTAGACAGCAACAACAACATCATTGTCGCGGACACCGTCAACAACCGCATCCGCAGAGTCACACCGGGCGGTGTGGTCACCACGCTCGCTGGGAACGAGTCGGGCGGGTTTGCCGACGGCATCGGCGCAGGCGCTTTGTTCAACAACCCTACCGGCGTGGCCGTGGACAGCAGCGGCAACGTCATTGTCGCGGACAGGGACAACCACCGCATTCGCAAAGTCACACTCTTACTCCCTACCGCTACCCTGGCAACAACCACATACCCTGTACAACCCACTACAACAACTAATACTGTAACTCACGGTATTCAAGGACGATACATACATATTTCAAAGGCAGACGGTAACTTCAATATTCTTCAGATATGCGTTATTGATTCTAGAGGGAAAAATGTGGCATTTGAAAAATCAGTGAATGTCATAAACGCTCCTGCTATTCAGGGGCTGTCCGCGATAGTAGAGAATGCTCAATCTAGCTTTAGATATACTGTACCCCCCTCTCTGATTTCACTGAAGATTCAAATTGACTTAGCTACAGTCTATGATATTACATCCATTAAATACACAAAGGCTGAAGGGTCACAGTATGATAGTAGAGGTCTGACATTTGATATTATCAACACACAGAATGTTGCTATTGCAAGTCGCCAGTTGACTGCAAATACCGCCACTGAATATATTGATTTTAGGACAGATCCAAATGCAACAATGTTTATTAATCCTTCTAGAACGGGGGCGTGTGGATATTTTGGGCGTTATCTGAGGATTTCACGAGAAACTATGGGAAATTTAAAAATCTCACAGATTGCGGTTGTTTCTTTGGGAGGTGTGAATGTAGCATTAAATAGTCCTGTAACCTATTATTCTAACGGGTCTGTGCAGAACACAACAACCATTTTAACAAATGGGATGTACTACGCTCGCCCAGAGGGATCATCGGCTGTTTACACGATTCGGGATGTCGCAGATTATATTCAAATTGACCTCGGCTCCGAGGTTGAAGTAGTTGCCGTGCATGTTTACGCATTGTCTGGAAATGAAGGTACAACTGCAAGCCTCTATACCGATGACAATTTTCTTGCATACACACAAAGATTAACTTCAAATAATGTAAAAGGAGTTTTTGATTTTCGCAATACAAATAGTACATCTGTTACACATTGTAGCACGAAATTACTGTGGCCTCCCTATTACAGTGTGGCGGGAACCATTTGTAGGTATGTTCGTCTATCAAAAGGAACGGGTCAACTTGGATTCACAAAAGTAAAAATTGTAGATAAGACAGGAAAGGACGTTGCGCTTTTTAAAAATGTTGTGGTGAGTTCGGAGGCGTTTCCAAATTCACGTTATTATGGGGTGAGTGATTATCTCGGTCCACAACCAAGCAGCCTCTCCTATTGTTCTGCTCTAAATGATTTAACTCCGTCATATCACATTGATTTGGAAAAAACATACGAAATATGTTCTGTAACCGTATATAGATGCTCAAATGGAGTGCCCCTCTCTGATAATATGTGTATTGAATTCTTCGGAAATAACCCTAATATACTGCTCTATTCTACTTTTACTGGTCAAAGTGTAACAGGCTCGACAGAAGCCATTTTCTACGATATGCGCTATGATCCGAATGATGAGGGTTCAAACTACCCTATAGATATTATTTCTAGTATATACACTTACGGAAGATTTGGTACACTTGCAAAAAGTGTGGAAGTTCCCGCAAATACAGCGTCTTTGCAAATTACCGAAGGTACGGGTCAAAATCTTTTTGAGGAAGCAACTGTAACAGAAACGTCTACAAAAAAAATAATAACGTTTGAGAATTTGCGCGAGGTGAATTCCGTAATTATACCGGGCGCACCCATTGGAACAAGAATTACTTTACGGGATTGCGACGGAAATATTATAAATAACAAAGGAGTCTATAATTTTTCTACAGCGACTGCAGTGTATAGATTGGCTGATTTTAGAAATCCTGGAATTTCTTTACTAAGCTCCTATGCACCAATGACACCTTTAATGTTAACCCCATTAAGCAACGATATGAGCAGTCTATACGATTACACAAATGGAGTAAGCACAAAGTATGTAAAAGTAACCCCCCCTCCAGGTGGAAAGTTATATATTTCACAAATTTTGGTTATTGATTCTCGAGGAATTAACGTTGCCTTTGAGAAGGACACCTTTACTACGGACCTGGCAAACATCACAAATACAGCGAAGGCTGTTGATGGAGAGTATGAACAAAGTTTGAATTCAGCTATACCTAGTATGATATCATACGATAATTACGTTTGTAAAAGCGAAACAAAATCATTCATTACGACAACTGTAGATAAATATTGGATTGTTGACCTGGGTAAAGAATATTCTGTGAACAGCATCATATTTGTTGCGGCGGAGGGGCGCAGCAAGGACTCACATAATGTAATCATTGAATTATTCAATGCACAACTAAACCGCGTGGGTGTGAATCTTATTTCTAAATATGTTAGTATTTTCGGCGTAGATATATTGGATTTCCGTAGGAGTAGAACAATATCAGCATTAAACGACGGGGGATATTTGGAAGTTCGTCCTAGGAAAATTACAGCAGGATGTACGGGTTGTGGTATAATGACACAGTATGTGAGATTGGAAGGTGTAAATATCAAGCTCTCACAGATTATTGTAATGGACCCAAATGGTGTAAATATTGCACTGTTTATGCCGACGTATTCCCCTAAAAATAGGGCTTACTCCTATAAAGTGACTGATGGGAAATACTATCGGAAATTGGAAGAGACTCCGTCTGGAGTAGAAACAGAGGCTTTTATTGTAAATTCGCTTGAGAGTACATATGTAGAGGTAAATTTTGGCACAGAATATGAAGTTGTTAAGGTATTTCTGATTCCAACACTGGAAACTCCGATAATTACTGGCTTGAAAATAAAATTATACAACCAATATCGGGATGTCATTGCACTTTTGGACCCCAGTATACAAAATTCTGACTATTCAAACGTCCCTATAAGTTTGACAGGTGTAAATAATATTATATTTCCGAGTGCAACAAATATTATAGGTGTGTCGATTCTCCGAAAATATTCGGAATTTTTAACACAGGCTGGGCAAATGTCCGAAAATGTTGCTACAGGAGCTACTATCATTCCACTTGGATTTTCATGCCCACCTGGTCAAGTAAGTCCAGCTACTACCTCTTGTGCGAATGTACCTCTATTGACTGTGCCAAGATTTAACCCAGGTCCAAACGGCGGTATTCCTTGTAGATATATACGCGTCTTTAATGTGAGTCAATACGTACAAATTTCTCAAATTATGGCCTACGGAGCGGATGGAACAAATTATGCGTATCAGAAGGGCGCACAATCCGAATCTATATTTCCAGGAACGTATCCTGCAAAGGTCACGGACGGTCTAGGAGGATATTTTCATAACGCCCGAACCTGGGCCGATTCTTATAGGTCAAGTGGAAAACGCTACGACTTTATAGAAATTGATTTAACAGGTTCTGCTAGTGCTCAAAGCCCGGAAATTGTGGGAATACGCTGCATATTCTCTTCGAACAACCAGGAACAGAATGTGGGAACTCGTATAATTTTGTTTAATGAGAATCGAGTGTCGTTGGCACAATATGTAGTAGGGAATATTATAAACCCGTACAATTCGGGCAAGTATGAATTCCAAGAGACGCTTATTGATTATCGGATTCAGCCGGTGTCTGTTCCGATAAATAAAATAATCATGCCGAAAATTTTCTCGCTGGGGAGCAGAATAGGAACGCCAAATGGAATTGTGGAAATTGGTACAGAGCTGTACGTGGCAGATACACTTGGTAATAAAATCGTGAAGAATGGCGGCGTCTGGTCATCCGATTCGTCGATTTCATACCCTGCGGGGCTTGCAAATGATATGACGGCACTCTATGTGGCGTCCTATGGGAGAAATAAAATTCTTAAGATTCCTATTACGGGTTCGCCAACAGTAACGCAACTATGCGCGGTAATAAAACCATATGGTTTGTGCACAAACGGTAATATATTATATGTGACTGCCTATCAGGCAAGTCCGTCGAGTTACTATACTGTGGAAATTACTACTGGAAATATTCTTTCGACTGTTTCGTTGCCGAACGTGAATTTCCCAAATAGTATTGTCCATCTTACTATGCCGGACCAGCTAACCCCATTCCTCCTCATATGTTCCGCAAATGACAAATGTGTCTATAAGGTCGAAATAGGTGCAACACCGACTAAATACATTGCCACTCCTGGAACCACCGCAGCCATACAAATCAACATGATTGCCCCATCTGCTATGACATACGACTCCAATAGTTATACTCTATTTATTTCGGATTATGTACAGTGTACCGTGTACTATGTGAAACTCATAACAGGGGAAACGGGGGTTCTTGCGGGAAATGGTATAGGTGGATACGGTGGTGACGGCGGCCAAGGCGTTTTGGCGAATTTAGATGGGCCGATGAATATTACGTATTCGGCCATAAGTGGAAATCTTTATATTTCTGATTATAATAATAAGGTTGTGCGCTATCTACAGCTCTACTCACAGCCTGCAATGGGCATCGCTTCAACAACCACAAGCCCAAATTGGGTTGACTCCGATGATGCCAGTTGGACAACAACTACACTTTCTGCAGCAGGCGTTACAACAAGTCCGCTTTCTAGATTACAATATAATTTAGAACCCGCATATCCGTTGACCCTCTCGCATATTGTCACTCCTGACAAGATTTCACTCGAAATGGGAGTTCCGGGAATAACTGCATTCTATGTTTCAAATAACATCATATATCACGCAGTCGGTGGAAATCTATATTCTAATAATATACACGTAGGAACCATTTCAGGAAATATAACATGTATAACAATCAACCGGGGGGTGTTTTATGTATATGATTCAGTGAATAAGTGTATCTGGAATCAAACAGATAAAGATAAAGGTTTTACAAGGTATATCGGTGATTTGGCTACATATCCATTCACCTTTCAAACTCCAGTTTGCATTGCCTTTGATAATAATAATCGCCTATATATTTCTGATTCTGGTTTAAAAAAGATTATTCGTTTGAGCAATAGGAATACATTAGAAACGTACGTAGGAGGTGAAAATGCGGTATATAGCACAAATATGTATAGCTCGGCGTTTGCCCTATCTGAACCACGTGGCTTTGTATTTGATTCCAGAAATAATTTGATTCTTATAGATGGAGAAACAGTCTACAAGGTGCTCAGTGCAAACGGAATGATACAACCCATATGTAACTATACTGGGGGTTTAACAACCTACGTAGACCAGATCATTAGAGAATCAGTTCTGCCGCTACCATCTGCGTTCCCATATAAAATACGGAGACCCTACGGAATTACGATTGATAATGCAGATACCCTGTATATAACATCAAGTGGCGGCCAGCAAATCTTGAAATTGACACCGGCCCTATACGATATAAATAGTTCCACATATCACCTGGATATCGTCGCCGGTTTCGGCTCCGTTGTGAAAGGCTTGGAGATACCCACACGATTTGATGTACCTGTTGGTAGTGTTGGTAGAATGGATGGATGGTGGATAGGTGGTACTGGAGACATTACACATGTTGTATTGGATGATGCAAATAATAATATTGTCTTTTTGGGTAGGGGAGCAGATGGAAATATTGGAGTAATTGATTTAAAGGGTAAGGCTGCCTATTATTCTGGAGGATATGGATTTAATGGCTTTAATCTGACAAAGTGGTATGCAAATGATTCAATGTTTATACAAGTAGGTAGAAATTTTATTTATAAACCAATCGATTCTGGAATATTCATGACAGGTGAAGTAAAGGTTATAGGAAGTGTAGGACATGACGCTACTCGACTCTGGTTTCTAGCGATTAATAATGGTATAACACAATATGTTGCATATAATCTGGTTAGTAATGCAACTGAATCATCGTATTATTCGAATACAAGTACCCTTAGATATGCATTCAGTAATATGATACAAGCATCGTATACAGTACCAGTTAATTCATACACCACATACTATAATACTGTAAGGAATACCGTAATGGCAACTTATGCGGACAGCGTAGACTCTCTGGCAAAATATGCCTCCTTGAATGCTCCTTCCCATATTTACTATCAGTCGAGCGGAATATACTTTTTGGATGGGGCAACCTTTAATATCCGAAAAATCACTCCCGCCGTTACATCGAGCGTCCCATATACGGATATTGTACCCTATGGGAATATGAATATTGTTGCCAATTATTCTAAGGGGGTATTCAACGATATGGTCGAAAATGATTATGTGAATACAAATAGGGCTACAGCTGTGGCGATAGATTCCTCGGGCAATATTTACGTTGCTAATACGAATGACCATACAATTTTGATGGTGACCCCTCTTGGTGTGATATCCGTTCTTGCTGGTAATGGCACGGCTGGCTGGGCGGATGGCACAGGAGCAGCTGCCAAATTCAATGAGCCGCAGGGGCTCGCACTGGGAATCAACGAAACTATACTATACGTTGCTGACACAGCGAATAATCGTATACGAGCAATCACGATTTCTACTGGTGTAACAACGACGCTGGCTGGTAATGGGACGGCTGGCTGGGCGGATGATACAGGAGCAGCTGCAAAATTCAATGAGCCGCAGGGGCTCGCACTGGGAATCAACGGAACTATACTATACGTTGCTGACACAGCGAATAATCGTATACGAGCAATCACGATTTCTACTGGTGTAACAACGACGCTGGCTGGTAATGGGGCGGCTGGCTGGGCGGATAATACAGGAACAGCTGCCAAATTCAATGAGCCGCAGGGGCTCGCACTGGGAATCAACGGAACTATACTATACGTTGCTGACACAGCGAATAATCGTATACGAGCAATCACGATTTCTACTGGTACAACAACAACGCTGGCTGGAGCAGAAGCGGGATACTTTAGAGATGGAATAGGTACAGCGGCCTTATTTAAAAGTCCAAGAGGTATTGTCGTTGCCTCGAATGGTACTCTATATGTTGCTGACGCAGAAAACAATCGTATTCGCCAAATAACTTCTGAGGGTGTAACAATTACGCTGGCTGGAAATGGTAACCCAGGCTTCAAAGATTCTACCGGAGAAAATGCGATATTCAATACGCCCGGTGGATTAGCTATACACCCTTTAGGCTCGATATATGTCGCCGATACGGGCAATAATAATATACGTATAGTAAACGTCGGAGGCGTCGTAACAACTCTGCCAGAATATAATATAGGATTCAACGCTCTTGCAGGGAAATTTAGAGCAACTTCTATCTGCGTAGACTCCGCAAATAACTTGTATTTTCCGAATAGTCTCACCAGAAAAATATGTAAGATAAGTTCAGATGGAAATTTCACAGTATTGTCGGCCACTCTAAATACAGTAGGAATGGTAATCTACAAAGATACGACACTCTACATAACAAACGGAACACAGATAAATTCCATGTCCATCGCCGATGGGTCGCTAGGAACGCCAATTACGCTTGCTGGCTGTTCCTGCATCGCCATTTCACCTGTAGGCTACATGTACGTCTCCGCATCGACGTCCGTGGTCGTATATAATCTGAAAGCTGGAAACTCTATTGTAAGAACCATGCAAATATCCAGGCCAGGGACGTACGTGGTATCCTCTATAGACTGTCTGTGTGTCGACCTGGATTGCAATCTATATGTCGGCATAACGGGTGGCACAGAATTCAGAATATTCAAGTATGACTCTGAGGGAAACCTGCAAGCGGCCACGGCCTCTCTTGGTTCCAAAGTCACGGGCCTTGCATTCTCAAAAGGGTCACTGTACTATCTGCGCAATTATTCCATTTATCAGACGAACGGCACAGCTACTGGCATCAGTAACATTTTCAATAGCACATTGGCCACTGGCATACCTGTCATCGGAAAAGGAATACAGGGACAGGTTTGCGATGCGGCATATGGAAACACGACGACGCTAAACGCGCCTGTCGCAATAACCATAGATATAAATGGCGCGATGTATATTGTCGACACAGCCGTAAAAAGTCCGACGACACTAGCACTAGAAACAACCAGTATTATTATTAAAAGTACGAGTTATATTAGGTTGCAGTCAGGTCTTCTCTATAATATTGCGGGGACGAATGCGCCTGGAAATATAATACCGAATCTGAGCGCACACTTGGCAAATTTCTCGTCAATTCAAGGAGTCTGTTATGATTCCGTGGGCAATATGTACGTAGCCGATTCCGCTCTAAACACGGTGAGTAAAATCGACTTGACAGGGAAACTCACGACGTTTGCGGGGGAGATTAATACGGTCGGTAGCTACACAGGCGACGGGGAGGTCGCAGCAACGGCGAGACTCCGAGGCCCCACAGATATAAAAATGAGTAAATCGGATGTCCTGTATATTGCCGATACGGGCAATAATGCGATTCGGCGAGTGAAGCTCGTTGGTGGCTCGAACTATAAAATCGAAACCTTTATTTCAAATGTGACCAGTCCTACTGCACTCGCAATAGACTATTACGAGAATATCTACGTGGTCACAGGGGCATCTAATATTTCCGTCATATCTCCATTAACGGGGGTATTAACGAACGTAGTGAATGCAGGATTTAACGTGAATGCCCTTGCGGTAAATACGATGAACCAGCTTTTCTACACGGGGAACGCGTGTATTAATAGGGTCAATGGAACACCCATATCGGGTTTTATAGAGCCCACCGGTATAGTAATAGATGAGGACAACACTATATATGTTTCGGATGTGGTCGCAAACAAGGTGTTTTCCATATTAGGGGGGACAAACACGGCCATTATTGGCAACGGGCTTCAGGAGACGCCTGTGAGCATAACCGAAGGTCTCGCCGAAAATATATACGGGAATGGTGCTCCGCCCCTATTCCGAGCATTTTCTGCGCCTGGTGCGCTCTCTATAAAACCGTCGAGCGGGGGGCTCTTAGTCGCCCAGCCAACGAAGCTCTCGCTGCTGTCTAGGACCACAACGAATCTCATATGTGGCACACAGGCGAATTCGTTCACAATCAGAAACGGTGGGGAATTTCCGATATTTTTGTCGCAAGTGGTCGCTCTGGATACCACAGGCACGAATGTCCTTCTAAAAAGTGATGCTCAATCATATTTTGACGGCTTCTATGGTTGCAAATCGAATGAGAAAGCGTATAGAATAGAGAGGAATAATGCTCTGGAAATCACTCTTCCTACAAACATAACAATCACATGTATTCTTCTGTATTTCGGGGTCTCCTACAAAACGGGATGGAACGACGCCACGCTGGAATTCGGCAATTCCTACACGAGATATATAGAGGGGGTTACGGATACTCCTGAGTCGCAATACGCCTTGTTCGACTACAGAACAAGGACGCCTGCGTGCATACCCTTCATAAATTATGTGAATAAATATAAACTACAAACGACGGCATCTCACACGACGGAGACCTATAGAGTGCAGTACGCACGCTATATACGTATTAAGAGTTTAACTACGCAAATGACTGTGCGGAATATTTACGCAATTCACGGAGAAACGGGCAAGGACTTGTTGTTTAGAAAAGTGCCCTATTTGAATGCGGATATAAAGAGAATTTGTCAATCGTATGATATAACTAATATTGCTAACGCTACGACGACAGGAGTCTTACAAATTTTTCCAAATTCGAATGAGCATGGTATTACGAATTTCTGGATTGAATATGACCTCGGAGACGAATATCCTGTAGAGCAGATTATCATAAATAATTTCTCGGTGAGTGGTAAATATTCCGTCTCATTATACACAAGCAATCGTGCAGAAATATCGTTTCCTAATTTGCTCGATAGCCAGATAGACACGATTCAAATGGACTCGGGTCTCACGATAAGACCTGAAGCAACGTCTCAAGAAATTCAGAACAGGTCGGAATTTACAATAACGGATACAGCTCTAACTACAACAACCGCAGCACCCACGACCCCTACAGGACTCGTGTCGCACAAAATGCTCCGCTTAAAAAACTTGGCTAAACAAGAAATCGATAGAGTGGGGATCACGTACAACCAGTATAAATATACTCCGCCATCCCCTTCCTTATATTTGGCGTATTCTTTCACACCGGTTGTGGGCACGCAGGGAGTCCGATACATTCGTCTTTCAGGCCAAATACAACTTTCACAGATTATCGTGTTTGACTCGAATGGTATAAATGTCTCGTATGGAAAGACGGCCACCTCTTCCGTGGGAAATTCTAATGTGAATTTACCTATGAGTGGGAGGGATGAGGCTGCATTCTCGGCGTCTCTGAACTCCTGGTGGGAACTTGATTTAGCACAAGAGCACGATCTGATACAGGTTGTTTGTATTAATAAAACATCGACTGCTAACAACGCAACAATAGAACTGATGAACGCCTTCCGTGAGCAACAAGGGTCTACCTTGAATTTAACAGGCACCGCACAGTACACATCATTTGATTTGCGCTCGACAGTAAAGTCGGTAGTCTTACCCGTTTCGGATCTAAATTCTGCGTGGAATATGTATACTCCTGATGGCAGCCTACAGCGAATTGTAAGGGGTCGCTATGTGCGTATTGAAAATGCGAGTCCTGGTTCGCCCTTTTTTCCAACGGTGACAGGAATATACGATATTTACGGAAAAAATCTCATGGTTGCTCGGCCTGTATCTGACTCGTCGCCGTCAACGAATTATGGGGCCTGGTGGGAAGTGGACCTCGGCCAAGAATATTCGATAAAGAATATTTTGTATGCAGGGAGGACTGTTGCCGCCGCAATATATAATCGTATGAGGGCGGAGATTTGGAGAAACTTTATAAGTGGGCCTATAGCTAGCCCGTTTCCCTTGCAGATAGACCCTGCGACAACCGCAGGGACGGCCATGCGCTTTATACGACTCGTAGGAACATGCACAATAAATCACGTTGCGGCGATTGATGTGAATGGAATAGACGTGGCCGTTTGGAAACCGGTGCGCATCGTTTCTGGAGCAACGGCGACATTTAATGCCTTTAATGGGCTGTATGCGAGTGCCATAAGTATTACTTCGACCGGCAATAATAGACTTGAAATTGACTTGGGGAGAAATATAAGTATATCGTCAATAAAGATATATTTATCGAGCGGTTCTGCAACATGTACAGCATATAATTCGTTGGGTGTTCTTGTGACTTTAGCTTCAGGATTTTCCACTACAGTTGATACGATACCAACCACCCTGCAAAACTACACACTCACCGGATTTAAAACGAGATACATTGGAATAACAACTGCGGCCGTTAACGCAACGGTAAACAATATTGTTGTCTTGGACACTCTAGGGAGAAATATAATTCCTAGTTCTGCCAAGGGTACGAATGAAAATATTGTTTCTCGCTTTGTGAACTCATTTAATAGTGCGAATACCATTACATTACCGACCCTCTATACGGAACTTGACCTGGGCCAGGAACATTCTATAACTTCCGTCATTGTGTATTATAATCTGGGGTCTTTCACAGGTCTAAGCACGATTGCTGTGAAACTGATGGATGCGTATTATAAGACGCTGGTGTCAAGTAGTTCTGTAACAAAGTCAGTGCCTGCAGATTATGGCAAGATTAGATTTAATTTGGGCCAACCTTGGAATAATACCGATAATTTGTTAATAACGTCTAGTGAGAATACAGTAATAATGAATATTCAGGATTCGGTTACTCGGAGTTTACTTGATATTGCGACTGACTCTTTTGGTAATATATATGTATTATTTAAAATTGATACCAATAAACATTGGTTTACCTCTAGTTTAAGAAAGATAAATAGAGATGGAACATACGTTGAATATACTTTATCCTCGTTGTATGGTAATTTTTTTAGGGTTAGCTATGATAGTATAGTTATACAAGGAGATTCTATGTATCTGTTTGGTAGGGCGATTAAGACTGAAGAAGATCTAACAAAATTTTCTCTTTCTTCAATATTTTACGTAGCATGTAAATTATCTATTCCTATTTCATCTGCTGGCTTACAAGGAACACTTTCCACTCTAATATCTAATAACCGTTATGCAGGAAGTTACAATTTTATACCTCATATAGAAGGGGAAACCATGCCGTCCATTTGTAAAATAATAAGGCCGATTATTGATAATCGGGGTTATGTATATTTTATTTCTAGGAGAGGAGATGCAGAGAACTCCCAAGATCCATATCTTACACACTCGCGGAAATTATACCAATATAATTTAACATCTAATACAAAGACAGAAATATCTAACAATTTTTTTGGTAATGTGATAGCTTTTGATAAAGATAATAATCTATACTACACTAAGATTGTTATAAACAACGAATGCAGCCACGAAAATACAATATTTAAAAGGGAGAAATTAAACAATGGCGATGGATTTAAGAATGAAGAAACTTTCGTCTCATTTGAATCCGCCATTGTAGGAATGGCATTTGATTCGAATAATATATTGTATGTTGCTGATACTTACAGCAAACGTATTCGAGTCGTTACACCTACAGGAAATGTAGAAACAATCATAGAAACAGGTGACATAAGTTTACTAGGATCTCTTATTGTTGACAGCTCTAAAAATATTTACTATATTACTGGGAAGCAGTGTAAAAAACTAAGAATAACAAGCAGTTATAACCTGCCCTTTTTGGCGCCCGTTGAAGATAATGTAGGTTATGTTGATATGCCACCTGCTTGCACAAACACCGCAGAAATCTTCGATTTCTCTCTTCCATCGGAACCGGCCTACACAATTGGAAATATTACAAATACGACATTCCAGATTACCCAAATATCCGCAGATAATGCCACAGGATTTCAATATTCTTTGAACAACGGGGCACTCATAACGCTTGGCGCTGTGCCAGTCACGATTACATCAGCCGCACAAAGTTACAATACACTTGTCCTATATTCTGTGAATAGTATTGGTAAATCGCAGGTCAATACATATGTACAACTTGCTCCGCCCGCACCTGCCATCACTCTTGGAACAACAACACCTACAGGATTTTCTATAACGTATACTCCTGTATTGAGCCCAGGCAGCGGCTCTACTTATAATACAGAATACCGATATATTGTGAATGGATTCAATACGAAACCTACGTCGATATCAGGGACTAACCCAATAACTGCAACATTCATAGGTTACACTGCAGGGAATGCTCCGTCGATTAACATATCTGCCTATTATAAACGCGGTGGTGATACTGTATTTTCAACGTCTTCAAATACCTTGCAAGTCCAACTTGCTCCTCCTGCGCCAATCCCAACTCTTGTGGCAGACTCCACAACAGACACAGGCTTTCAAATATCGTGGGCTCCTGTGACTGGTCCAAGTCTTTCTGAATATACACTCAGCTATCTTTGTAAAATAAACGGAACGGCGGCGCCATCAGGCCAAGTGAGTATTGACACAACAGTCACGCCGCATAAAGCAACATTCACAGGACAAGCGGCCTCGACAAACATGAATGTATCTGTTGTTGCGCAATATGTAGGAACGGGACTGCCAATGTTACAAACAGAATCGACGAGTTTGAATGTACAAACTTTACAGAATGCGCCTATTATTAATGCATATTCCTATCCAGGAATAACTGATACGAGTTTAGAGGGGATTAATTTTGATTATAATTTCGGAAATCATCAAAATAGGGTGAATATTTTTGCGAATTACAATGTATTCTATCAATATTATTTAACGTATTCAGATTCTACTCCAGCATACACAAGTGGTGAAATTAGTAATATTGGAAGTCCAATAGACATATTTAATATACTAGCAAATCATTTTGTAAATATTCAAGTACGCAGTATACTAAAATCTAAAACGAGCACAATTACGCTAACATCACCCTATTCAAATACATTAAGTTTCCAACTAAATCCTCCAGCACCGACTGGTTTAGCAATTACAGGAACTACAACGACTACAGGATTTTCTATATCCTGGACTGCGGTAAATCCGCCGACTGGTTCTCCTACAACCACGGCGTATCAATACAGAATCAACGGGACTCTGATATCATCTGGAGTTACAACGACATCGACCGGTTCCACAATCACAGCAACATTCACGGGACAACCTGTAGGCGCATATTTTTCTGTCTCCGTTGCAGCGGCGTTTACTTACGATGGAAGAACAATGATATCCGTCCCAATATCTATATGGGTGCAACTTGCTCCTGGTGCGCCCACTCTCACTCTTACTACTGGAAGTAGAACAACCACTGGATTTTCTATGCAGTGGGGCGGTGCTTCTGTTCCATCGGGTTCCCCCTATAGCGCCGCTTACAAATGGACACTATCCAATGGACTCACTGGAACAACTGCAGCCACTACTGCAGAATTCAGGGGGCTACCATTCAATACTATTGTAACTGCAACTGTACAGGCAATATACTCTTTAGGAACTACAATGATGAATTCCGCAAATTCCAATACTTTATCTGTGACATTAACTCCTGTGACTACAGACTTGGTAACAATATTAGGTGTTCCAACATCAACCAGTTTCACAGTGCAATTTTACACAATATCATCCTATAGCATTTTTGAATACTCTTATTCTACCTACGGTGGAACATCCTATATAACTATTCCAATATATACTTACAATCCTACTACTAAAATGGGTACAGCAACCGTGACAGGACAAACAGCGGGTAGTACAATAAATTTTTTATTCAGATTTAGATATTTATCCTTTGGAAGCTTCAATTTTACGTATAACGCATTTAACATCACGCTGGGCTCAGCCGCACCCACAGTCTCTCTCGTAAGTCGAACATCTACAAGTTTCGTGGTAAGTTTGCCTACACCAACTGCAACAATCTCTTACACATTCAAAATCGGTGCACAGACTCTAATACCTACAGCATCTGCTGGCGCTACAGGGCGAAACAATTATACATTCTCGGATATATTGCCTGCTGGAGCGTATATAACATTACTTACAACTCAAAATACGCTGAATGCTTCAGGAGTTATTGTAGTCATGTCTGATGAGACAAGTTTGGCTATACAACTTCTTCCTCCTGCTCCCACAAATCTAAGACTTCACGGGCAACAAAGTCAAGGCTTTCAAATATTATGGACCGCCGTTTCCGTTCCACCAGCAGGATCTTCTTATACCGTTTCTTACAGGTGGACACTTTCGAATGGACAAACAGGCTCATCCACAACAAATTCTGCAACGATTACACCCACCACATTCAATACTGCTATAACAGTTACATTAGTAACAATATATACAAATGGAGCGACCACACTCACATCAGCAGCATCAACTGCGCTGCAGGTACAAAATGTCCCCCCAACACCAAGCGGTCTAGCAATTACAGGAAGCCCAAGCTCTACAGAATTTTCTGCGAGTTGGACAGCAATCCTAGCACCAGGTGTTTCTGGATACACTACTTCCTACATATGGACATTGACTTCTACCACAGGAACGGTTACAACAGGAACAGTTACAGCAAATACTGCCACAATTACAGGATTAATAGCTAGCGGATTCTACACACTTTCTTTAGTTGCCATATACGATAATACTTCTTCGTCGCTTACTTCAGATATCGCCACTATCAATATCCAACTTGCTCCTGTTGCGCCAACTGGCTTAGCGCTTGTCACTAACTCGTTAACTTCTACTGGGTTTGGGGTATCATGGACACCAGTAAGTGCTCATACAACAGGCTCTTATATAACTGTATACATTTGGACTATAAACCTTGATGGACAACCAACACCGGCAATAGACTCATCCTATATAACTCCAATTGTTGCAAGTGTAACTGAATTTATAGATGCGGCCGCAGCTATTTTGCCCGAGCTCACGGCGGCGGCCGTTGCTGCGGCGGAGGCTGCGAGGGTGGCGAACGAGAGGGCATATGAATCATCAGTTATTAGTAACATGTTGGCTCAACGATACCATAATGATCCCAGCAACGCTGATATTAGCACTGCGTACTCTATAGCGCATGCAGAGATGAACGCAGCAGCAAACGCAGCGGGCTACGCGAACCTGTTTGCGGCGTGGACGGAAGGGAGGCGCTTGAGGGCGTACGGCGGCGCGCAGTACTGGGCGGATCGTGGTTCGAATTATGGTACTTCACCTCCCGCAACATTTACAGGCTTAACACCCGGTTCTAAACAAAATGTTAATGTGTATACCCTTTTTATTAAAACGACAGACTTCTCTGTATTGACATCAAGCCCTTCCACAATCTCTGTTACATTACCTGCAATAAACCCTCCATTGGCACCAACCGGTCTAGCCCTTTTTGGAACACCTACGCTTACGACGTTCACAGTAAGCTGGAATAAGGTTGCAGACCCGCGTTATCCATACTTTACCGAATACGTCTTCCAAGCGAATGGAAATACGATACAAGAAGTTTCAATACGGCCATTCACCGCTGAGTTTCAAGGAAGAATATCAGGTACAACTCTGACGGTGACATCCATAATTTCGGGGGCTATTTCTATAGGGATGGTCATTGATACGGAGACGGGTGGTGCGATCACGGCGCAAGTTACAGCAGAACTTGAAGGTACGACTGGCGGAACGGGTCAATATACAGTTGCGTTATCGCAAACCGTTGATGGAACGACAATAACTGCTGAAACAACTATTGGAAAAGCAACGTTCACCGCAGGCGCAAGTAGTTATATAAGCGCTTTCAGCATGTATGCGAATTATATTCATAAAAATACAACAACAGGAATAATAGATGTGATTGTCTCATCAAATTCTTCATCACCCATATCGGTTCATCTTGCCCCTCCTCCTCCTTCTTTTCTAGCACTTTTAGGAACTCCTACAGATTCTCAATTCTCAGTAGTTTGGAATAGTGTTATAGATCCAGTTCGAGAATCTGGCTATTCATTATCTTACGAATTTAAAAGGGATGGACAATCTATAAATTCGATATCCTTAAATTATATAGGAAATTTGGGCCCAATACAATTGAGTTCCGTTAGCAGCGTCTCTGCTAATGTTTTGATAGGAACGATTGGAATCTACAATAATAACTATTATATTTCTGCCGTTAACCCGAATCGTGTTTGGGCTAGTCTTACTAACACATATACTGTATATAATAATTATACAGTATATAATGTAGGAAATGTTGTGAAATATAATAATTTTGTATATGCTATGAAAGAGCACGTAGGAAGTGTGGGGTATAGTCCAATTAATTCACCTTTTTGGGCTAGAATTGGAGTATTCTCAGATCAAACTACCTGGATTATGATGCTCGGGGCACAGCATGAAGCTACATTCAACATAAATGCTAATAACTTCGTACAATTTTTTATTAAAAATTTCAACGTATACGCAAAATATACAGCAGGCGCTAGCGTTGTAATATCGACCCCTTCCAATCCGATTTCAATACATCCTTCTCCCCCTTCCCCCTCTATAAGTACTAAGCTATTAACATACGAGGGATTTTCTTTAGAATGGAACAATATTCCAATACCTGTGGGTTCACCTTACAGTCTTTCCTATAATTTTTCTTATTCAGGGTCGAGTCATACATTAGAGGCTACTACTTTATCTCCATCAATATATTCATACGTGACAAGATGGAATTTCACAGTTAAAAACTTACTTAATGGTGGTAGTATTCTAGAACTGAAAATAACCGCAATTTATAAGTATGGTTCTTCAAATATATCAACAGAATCGAATTCACTAACAGTAACCATTCCTCCTTTCCCTATTATCCTAACTAACAGTAACGACAACCTTTCTTACATTATAACTGAATTTGAACTAGGAAATTACCCTGAACTAGGAATTTACCGGTATTGGAAACGGGTGAAGTACCTTTTTGGGAATTTCAATGTTTTTGACGGTGGTTGGCCTACTTCTTATGATTACACGAGTCCATTTGTTGATGGTGTAAAATCTATTAATAATTTCCTACATAATCCTGTGAATTTTAAGGGTTTGAAAATGGAATTTACAGAAGATGTTGAACAAAATTGGTCGATCTATCTTAATACGGCAAAATATTCCGACCAGGTAGAGAATGGGACCGATTCCAGCGGAAACCAGCAAACATATTGGAAAAACTATAAAAAAACAGTAAGAATAAATGCAAAAAATGCTTCTCCAAGTACCGTGTCAAGAGACATATATTTTTGTTATCCACCAAAGTATGCGTATATGATTATATTAGGGCCGGGCTTGGGCGTGAACCCAATCTCCAATACTTATGGAGAATCAGTTTGTACCCTCTTAAAAATTTATACAGTAGAATGTAAATTTGGTTACAATTATCGGCTTTTAGCACGTGATACGTATGGCTCAAACACTCACAAAACTCTTAAACAATTAATAGAATCGTCTGTTATAACAGATTCAAATAGTGTGCAGTGGAAATATGTTGGTGCAGTTACTACAAAAAAAACCAACGGCATTTGGTTTGGTAATAATACAACTATCTTTTCAATAGATAATGATATTCCAAATGTGAATATACCTTCAAATGTCGCTAAAAGGGAATGTACAATAGAACTAACAAATGTTCAAATCAGTAATGAGAACAACGTCCCCTCCGTGAGAGCGAGTGTAACTCTTAGAGATATAATCCTGTGCCAGGAACGTTGGGAAGGTGGTACAAGCAATCACGTAAGTAGTTATACTTTTAGTGCAATATTAGGAAATTTATATGACATAAATAACAGAGCGTTTTTTGTTAAGTTCTAATCATAAAAATATGATTATTTGTACCTAACTGGTACAGTAACTCGTTTAATCTTTTTGTTCTAGCCATCAGAGCCAACTACTTAAATTAAGTATTTGGCGGTAGATGTGCTCATTAAATAAGTACCCACTAACGTGATGTGCCGAAGATAAGTACCCCCTAAAGGGAGTACTTATTTAATGCGCACATCATGGTATAAACATCGGCACTCCTCGCTTTACTTTCGTCTCAAACTCACCCACAGCAGCCTCCCCCATCCCCTCCATCTTCAGACTATACGCACACGCCTTGTAATATGCCAGCCGCTTCTTCCACTGCCCCCTATACATCGGATGCACATCCACAATATCCACGATGAGCGGGACAACGACCCGCTCAGACGGCCGCACACGCAGAATACGCCCCGTGCTCTGCTCCACGTGTTTCCGAGGACTCGCCAGAATGACCGTATTCAGCGTCTTAATATTCATTGCTTCCGATGCCATAGCATAGGAAGCAAGTAATATCCGTGCTGTCGCTGCTCCCTCTTCACGCACCTTCTCCTTCATTCCGCCAATATAATACGACATCGTAAGCGCCCCGTCAACAGCGGCCACACGCCGCTCAATCTCGTTCAAATGTCCAATCCGCTCCGAGAGAACGAGAACACGCCTGCCGGCGTCCGCACAAAGCCCCACGATTCTTCGCACAATCTCATCCGTCCTCTCGCTGCATCCGAGAACATTCGTCAGCAGACGTGCCATGACCGTCTCGCCTCGCCAATCGGTTGGCACAGTATTATAATTCACATCATCCGATTTTACAAGAACCGAGACAACTTCCACGGTCGGGTCTGGCTCACGCTGTTTCTCCCAATACACCGGCTTCCCCAGAAACCAGAAGAATACCTTCGTCAGCCCGTCTTCCCGTGTCGGCGTTGCCGACAGCCCCAGCATACACTTCGTCTGGATCTTCTGGAGCGTCTTGGAGAAATGCTGGGCGGCGAGGTGGTGGCACTCGTCGAAGATAGTGAATCCATACTCCTGGAATGTCTGCTCCGTATAGTCCTTTCCACACAGCGTCTGAATCATACAGATTGTACAGTCATATTCTGTCGCATTCACTTCACATTTCGGACCTTGGAGAATGCCAATACGGAGACCAGGCATCAGGGCCGACATCTCGCCCCGCCACTGGTTCATGAGAAACTCCTTATCCACGACCACGAGGAAGCGTTTCCCGAGACTCGCAGCAATCTTGAGCGCCATAAAGGTCTTGCCCTTTCCACAAGGGACGCAGATGAGCCCGTTTGAGCCCGCAGCCAGAAAGGAGTTGATAATGTCCGTCTGATACGGGTACGGTGACCCCTTGAACTCCGCAGCCGTGGCCGACAAGTCGAGACCCTCCGATAGAACGGACGATTCGGCGAGACCAAACGTTTCTACACCGTAGGCGCGAGGAAGATACCAGCGAGTCGATGACTCTTTGAACAATTTGAACGTAAGCCCGGCTTGGACTTCCGCCGATGCAAACTTCTTATTGAGTTTCGGACAAACGGTCAAATCAGTCAACATCTGTTTCGTTTTTGCTGCGTCCACTTTAAATTTTGGAATAGAATATCCCCGATGTGTGAGAATTGTGTCCATAGTCGTTTCGTGCAAACGTGGCGCAACCCCATCCGCTCAAATTTACTGGGAGAAGGAATCTTTGCAGATACTAGAGAATGAAACCGATTCCGATGTTACCGCAAATAGTCGCGTGTCTCGCCGTTTTCTTGGCCGCCCCGTATTTACCTTCAGATGTTCTGTACATGCTTGTTGGAAATTATATAGGTGTTTTCGCAGTTCTTGCAACCAATCTCTATCTTCTTCAAGTGAATCTGACGCTTGCGCTCGCCTTCTTTTTTGCGTGCGGCGGACTCTTCCTAGAAAATCGTAAGAGGACGCTCACAAAAATAGAGGGGAAACTACAGCAAGCCAGTATCAAAGGGATAAATTTGTCCCCTGTTTCCAATTTGTCTGTTCCCGCTGAAGATCTTGTAGAGGGTGAAGTACATCCCGAGCATGATGAACCTACAGGAGACCAAAAGGCGTATGAACCGAGCTCCAATGATCAGACGAATCGTTTTGAACAAGTCGACGAATCTATTAATGAAAAACATGTGCTCGATACGGATGAGTCTAGGTCTGGGTTGTTCCATTAACATTTGGACAAGAAGCCGGAAGTGTGTATATTCCTAATAAAAACCCCCCAATAAAGATTGCAAAGCCGAGAATTATTGCCAATCCTTGAAAGGTGTATGAGCTTAAGTTTGTGTTGACTTGTGTATAAGAAACAACTGAATACGTTATACCAATCAATATTAATAAAATTAAAATACCAACTGTCGTCCAAACAATACCTTGTTCAACATCCGTTAAATTAACTTTACCTGTACGACTTAAATTCCAAGTTGTTTTTTCAGAATTTCGTTGCATATTTATGGTATTAATTGGAACTCCAGCAGCGTTAAGATGTATCATACCATCTGAACCCACCAATTCGGGGTCAAATGGAATGCATTTGTTTACTCTATAGGAGCCGCTGCTACCGCTCGTATCACTAGACCCTGCGCTGCCGCCGCCGGCGCCACCGCCGCCGCCACCGCCGCCGCCACCGCCACCGCCGCCGCCGCCGCCTCCGCCACCACTACCGCTTCCATCGGCATTACCGCTTCCATTACAACATGTACAACTAACGATGTTTCCAGCGGCGGCACTTTGAAAACCTTCACGAATTGACTTAATACTATCATTCGGATTAAATTGCGTTATAAAATTTCCAGGAGGAACATATTCCGGATAGTCACCATCCGAAAAATTATTATACATATCTTTTATTCTTATCATTATTTCAGCAGAAACAATCATTCCGTTCAGATTTAGCAACACAAGAATATTTTTATATGGGTCTTGTGTTGTTAATCCGTTTACACATGTACTGTAGTATGCAAATGTACTTAATGAAATAAATGGGCATATTGTTTCCAATGTTAGGGGTGATACAATCTGATTTGCAAAATTTGCTAAATAAAGGGGGTTTCCGTTTTGTGAAGGAGTTCTCAAAATTGGATTTACAATAATAATAATTGTTGGGTCGTTAATTCCAATTGGAGCGTACATATCACGCTGAAATGTTAACATAATATCTTCTTTATTATCTATTCTGCTCACTTCCAAAGAGTTTGGTGTTAGCCAGCTATTATGTGAAGGCTTTGTAATTTGTACGGAAGCAAGTAAATAGAGAGTTCCGTTGTACGTTAAATTCGTTAAATAGTCATTATTTATATGGTCAATTATACCGGAGTTTGCATATGAAAAATTCGGTGCAGTTGTCCTTGTTCCCCAGTTAAATTGTATATTCAATGGTTTATGTTTTGCCTGTGTAAATGTTGTATCTGTTACTGAAAATCCAGCCCTTACTGGAAATGATTGAAGACTACCCACTGGGCATTTATTTTTATACATGATAGCCCCCTCTAAATTAGACAAACGGAATATAAGTTGGCCCAGAAAACCTATAGACTGTTACTTCGCCACTCGTTTTTAAGGGACCCAAATGCACATGGTCACGGTCATATAATTCCTCGCAACCGACATCATCTTGACAATTCCGCCGCTTATATTCTATAGGAATCTGTACAGGATTATACGTATCGGTGCGCGTATAGTACTGAAAGCGGTCGGACCGGGATGCTGTGCGCCGACCATACAGGGGTAGAATTTTCCCATCTTCGGTGCGTATTGTTCCCATTGACTGATACGTTTCGGGAATTCCCCGAGTTGGAATAGCGGGAAGAGTGGCCCCGCTATTCCAAACAGCGGAAAGGTCAGGTGTTGCGACCCAATTTCGTTCTGGTTTTGGCGCGCGAGTAAAACGGTCGTCGCCGTTCCCTGGATATGATGATGCTACGAGAACTTGATTGGAGGGGGGAGGCGATGAAATAACATAGGGTGTGTAACGGTTCATCATTACGAACGCGCCCACAAAAATACCAATCCCTATTAAAAAAATCAGGTCTGAAGAAACACAAAAGACGCCTGGTCCGCATCTAGAGTATGCGCGTGTCATTATTCAAGAGGGAGAAATTTAGCGTACTTTTGAAAATAGGGTGGATATATCCCCCTTAAATGTGGTAAATGTTTATCTATTAAGGAATTGTATTCTACAAAAGAGTCTGAATCGATTCTAGGGATGGGAGGACGAGGGTTTGGAAAATTCCAAATATGTCCCCCCTCCTTGTATAGAATTCCGGATTCCTCCCAGAGGCGCGCACTACAATATTTTAATTTTGGCTGAGCCCTTATCTGTGCTGCGCTGTACTCTTTAAAGACGGCATCTACGAACCATTTTGGGCCATCACGTGAAATAATAACAGATGCTCCCTCATGAAAAAGTGGTCCATGTGACCAATTTCCCACTTTTCCATTCAAAAGTGATGTGCGGACACTACACTCTAAATTGGAGTCCATATATGGGTCTGAGCCACGCCATTTCAATAAAGATTCTAAGATAGATTTACGCTGTATGAACGTCTTTGGAGTTACTTTAAATTCTTCTTTTTTGTTAAAATTATGAATTGTCATTTTTCGTAGAACAAGTTGTGTAGGAGAATATGGTATAATATGATAGAGAACTTTTCCTTTGTTATTAATTCGCATGGTTGACTTTCTATCCCCAAGAGTGTTCTGTATATTGCTGATACCTTTCAGAAAATTTTTATTGCGGGACGCAGTGCGCTTGTGATTACGCACTGTTCTATTTTTCAAATTCTGAACACGCTGTTCCGTATTGCGAAATATAGCAATATCTCTCTCGTGGTCGGCCTTTGTCGCATACAGGTCCAAAAGACGGTGCGTATATTCAAGGAACATACGCTCCATATTGTGAATCTCGTTTGGCCTTAGTGCCATCTATTTAGACTGCGTGTTTATTACCACCAAGTACCGTGATCTTCTTAACGTCTAGTACTAAAGTTAAGTACTCCCCATAGATAAGGCCACTTTGTGGCCTTATCATATTGGAGTGATTTAATCTTTTCGTTCTAGTTATCAGAGCCAAGTACTTAAATTAAGTACTTGGCGGTAAAAGATTAGACCGGAGCGCCGGGACCAACTGTTGCACCAGCCTCTTCATGCATTTCCCCCGTAAGCAAGGTCTTCTCGAGAGCCCGCTTCACGCCCTCTTTGTCCTCGCCATTGTGTAAAAAGGGGTTGCCTCTGGGTGCTCCTAAGTCGGGAGAGGGCACATTTGGCACGAACCCTTCTGCAGGTGTGCGAATACGCTCCGTGACTCCAACAGTCGCTGGAAGGGCTTTCGAAGACGCGCCGTTCTCAAATGAGTCAATCTGACTTATTTGCAGAGAGTTCAGAATTGACGGTGCCTCCAAGACTCCCTGAACCTGATTGACCTTCGGCTGAAGCGGCAGACCCCTTTTGTCCGAAGAAAGACGCTGATGAATACTTACCGGGTCTTTTGGCTGAAACGCCTCTACACCTACAATAGTTCCACCCGTGGGGCCAGTTATTGCGCCATACTTATTGGACTCCACTGTGGTCAAAAATACGGCATTTAAAGCATTCAGAAGTACCATTACAATTAAGACACCGAGAACACTGAAATATGATTTTGTAAAAAGATATGCCGCCACCGTTAGAATAGCCGTCAATAGCAGATAGCCAGATGGAAAAACGACTACCGCATATAGGGCGATAATTGTAGATAAAAGAAGTTCCATTTTCACTCTCATTCTAAAATGGACGACTATTTATTGTGCAAATAATGGAACAACTACTCGCTGTAAAAGCCAAAAGGTAGCTCCTGTAGTCAATGATTTTAAAGCAAGACCAATTGTCGTCATTTGACCTGTACTCTGTACTGTACATGGGACATAGCGCGCAAAGAGAAGATTTATCATTGGAAGAGAAAAGACAAAAAAAAGGATAGAAATCATTATGGGAATCTTGAATTCGTCACCGAGACGCTGTAGAAACGATTTCTTATAGGGGCGGTGCGCAACAGCTGATGCCGGGAGCGCAGGGGCTTCCGCGTACATGGAAGATGAGTGTGGAACTCCATGCATGGCCGCAGCAAAATCAGCAGGAGTCGGATGCGCTCCACCGATTACATGGGCTGTTGTGGGATTTATTGCCATTGTATAGGAATTTACAGCAGTGTTTGCCGGAGAGGAAGGAAGCGGTGGACCGTTCATTTCTTTTAAAATCTGGTCGACGAGGTCACCGTCCTTGGAAGAAACTGGTGGCGATGAATCTAAATCTGTAAGTAAGGTACTCATTTCTGAAATAAAGGTCTGAAAGATTAATTATAGAAAATCCCCAGTTACCGTGATGTGCATAAAATAAGTACCCCCTTTATGGGGAACTTATTTTATGCCTATATCACTACTGTAGGCATGTAGGCTAAGTTAGGAACACCCCAAGGGTGTTCCTAACTTTTGCACATACCGGTATCCCCGCGCGTCGTCCGACATCTCTTAAGAATGTCGGAATGCTTCAATAATCTCTCCGTTGGTTGGACAATCTGTATTTCGTGTTCCAAATTGATAACATTTATTCCCAATGTGAAATGTCGATTTCACAACATCCTCTGTTGGTGCGGCTTTCTTAATAGAGCAATCGCGCTCTCTACAACCAGGTTTGAGCGCGGCCATAATTCCAACGCCCAGGATAAAACTGAATGTGAGTGGATACTTTTCTGACTTTAAAAACTGCATTGGAGTCCCTCTGATTTATGTACCGGAAATCTCTATTATAGTCAGAAAGGCATGTTGAAACATTTTCGTATTGCACCGTTTATAGGGGGGTTGGCTGTTGGCTATGCTCTCTTTATTTTTTATAAAAGTGAGCCGCGTACTATTTACGAGTATCCGCACCCCACGAATGTTGATACTCGCACCTACAAGGATAAAAATGGTATTTGTTATTCCTATACCTCAAAGGAGGTGAATTGCGACCAGAACGAAGAAAGCATACGACCTTATCCAATACAAACGTAAGGTCTAGTAACGGCACATGCCGGTACTTAAGTTATGCACATCACGGTAGCGGTAGAGAACTTACTAAGGGGCTACTTGTCCTTTTCCTCTTGGAAAGAACCGTTTACGTTGTCCAATAATTGCTCCGGTGCGCGCGGCTGCTTGCTCCTCTTCTGTGATAACTGCCCTGTCTGGAGCCGCAGAGGCGGCTGCACCCTCTTTTGCAGTACCCTCACGCATTTCGTAGCGCAGAGTTTCTAGGGCGAATCCAACAGCATTTTCGCCGATCCATTTCGACGCATCAAGAGTTTCTTTAGCCCGTTCTCCGAACCCAGTTCCTGAAGGACCTTCCCGCACATCTGCAAATACAAGAGCGTCTGTCCCAGTTCCGAGCAACTTATTTTTTAGTTCCGGATGTTGTTCATAAACTGCTCTGAAAATATTAAGCCACAACCCTTTTGGATTTTTTGGCTGTGCGGTTAGTGATTTTGTAAGAAACCGCATAGTATTTGTAGATCGAGACTGTAGGATTCCTTTCATGATTTTTTCGTTACCAGCCTCTTTCGCACGAGCGTATTCCCAGGCTTGCGATGCTGTGAAATAGCGTATATTTTCGCCAGTGTCAGACTCCATTGTAAACTCCAGCGGCCAAAAGGGACTGAGAAAGCCAGAAGGCCCGTCATCCGTATTAAAAAAGATACGAGCCCAACGACCATCGCGCAGCTTCTGTCGTACGGATGCGTCAGAACTCCGTTCTTCTGCGCCTTTGCCCTCTTCCTCTTCCTCTTCCTTTTCTTCACCAACCGGTGTATCTACATATGTTCCATTGAATTTTAAATAGGGATGTTCCAAAACAACAAGACGATATAGTTCTTTTTTAAAGGGGTCGCCAATAGAGAATAATTTTCTGGCCTCTTTTGGTTTGTCAAATTGAACTGAGCGTACTTCTGGATTTGGAATACTTTGTATCGCTCGAGTGCCGTAACGAATGCGAGTAAGCACCTGGTCAGCCTCGCTTGCCGCCTTTTGTGCTGCAAGAACTGGTTGTTCGGCACCCGATATCTTATATTGTTCCATTGCTGCACGAAGAGTCTCTATTGCTCCTTCATAGCGTAAGTGCGCTTCACCTATAGCATCAAGGCGTTCTTGGTCAATCACTTCGCGTTGTGCAGGGTCTAAGGAAACAAATGTTTTTAGACGAATAGTTTCTTCTAGTGTTCCAGCCTTATTAAATACTGTTAAATCACCAGCCTTATTATATGTAAACATAGATGGATACCGTTCTCTTTTTTTGAAAAATGTTGTAATACGTTTTTCTTGTTCGTCAGTGTAAGGTCTAATTTCGCGAATATATTCACTCAAATCAAAAGGGTTTGCGGGAGCTGCTGCGGGAGCTGCTGCAGGAGCTGCTGCGGGAGCTGCTGCGGGAGCTGCTACTGCTTCCATCCTCTAGGAAAGGTACATATCATTCTTTGCCTAACGACGGCGCTTCCGTTCCATAATAGACGTATCTGGGTACACCCTCTTCTTTTGTTCCAACGTTATTTAGTACATAATAACCAGGCTTAGGCGGGTTTTTCCCTTTTATTTCAGGAATTATTGAAAGGGGTTCTACCAAATTTTCCGGTGGAGATTCCACTGGTTTTGACCGTTTACCAGATTTTGACCGTTTGCCGGAACGGGGATTGGAGCGAATGGGTTCGTCTACCGGAGATTTTTCAGCAGCAGGGCTACTACGACCGGGTGCTCCAATAAAAAAGAGCGTTATACAATACGATAGAACTGCCCAAACAATACAAAAGAGCCAGAATGGAAACACCGTATGGAACTTCGATACAATTCCAAATTCCCTCCAGTCACCGTTCTCATCAAACATCGGTTTTGGCCTTAAAAGGAGGATAATAACAACTCCTATTAAATAAAGAATGGCTGCGAGGAGAAGCGTCCTCATCTGTCGTAAGAGGAGGTTATTCTTTTATTCAAATGCGAATGTCTACATGCCGGTAAACAAAAATGAGGATAAATCTTTAGAACGTCACAATGAAAATTCTTTATGTGCATAGTCGTACCCTTTAACGGACTTTGTATACATTTCATAACGATTCCATATGTCGTCCTGCATTTCTTTCTCCATATTGGGAATAAATCGATCTAAATTTTCTTTAAATCCAGGTATAGTCGAAAGAATGTTATAACACTCAACTAATTCATTCTGTATTTTATATATTAAGTCTATTTCCACCTGGTGTCTGATTCTCGGATACGTATTTGCTTTTGGACCACTTCGGTCAAATGCTAACCCCTTTGCGGGTGTTGTGGCAGATGTAAACTTATAAATTGAATAATCACATTCTTTGGGTTCATAGTATATAGTATAGTGTCCAATGTAGACCTTTGTGTATAAACCCCCTCCGTAAAGGCAGACAAAGAGGTTATAAAAGCCAATATACATTGCATTTAAAATCTTAAAGGCGATGTGTATTGGTAGGGTTTCATTTGAATAGTACGTACAGTAATATTTTACAAGAGAAATGCTTGTGTTGACTGCTTTTATATTTTTTTCTAGGTCGGAAATATCAATTGTCCCTGTGATTCCATTCATGGGGGCTGTATTCGTACAACTGCGCCCAGCCCGCGCAATTTTTTTACATGCCGGTACTTAACTTAAGCACATCACGATAGACGTTAACTTTGGCACATCAGGGTACTAGATGTTATATGCTTAGTAATCATCCTCTGCAATCTGTTCGTGGTCGTACCCTCCCTCTGCACCAGCATCCTCGGGGCTGAATATTTCCGTGAAACCCATTTCTGCGCGTTGATTTCGCTCCACCTCATATTGGTCAGAGTCGTATTTCTGAATTGCGTTCGTACCGCCAATGGCCCATTCTTTCAAACCAAGTTGTTTAATTCGTTTTGCCATTGCTTTTTCTTGCGGAGTCAAACCCTCAAAGCGTCGAATAAACAGATTCTTTTCAATCTCGTCCCTGCGCGCAATCATTTCTTTTATATTCTCGTTCGTAAATTTCAAAGACTCCAGACGCATTTTTTGAACACATACATCCAGAATTTGCACAGGGCCTCTTGCAGTCGCATCTATCATTTCAGTTTCGCCATTTATAGGGTTGAAATCCGGGTCAATAAAATTTGCGAGAATTCCCGTAACAAGAGCAATAACTACATAGGGTAGGCCAATTTCCCCTCCTGGAATAAAGGCACTGCGTACATTCTCTTTCAAAAGTGTAATTGCTCTAGATATTCGCTGAACAACCCATTTAATTTTTTCGAGTGTAAGTCCCACCGCACTTTTTGAAAGTTGCGTAATGAATTGAACGTGTTGCTTTAAATTTTGATTGATATCCTCTTCTGTTCCTGAACCCAACTCATTTCTATTTGAAATTTTAAGAGAACTTATTTGAAAACCTGAAACAATCCGTTGAAATGGAACTAAAATATAGGTTAATATCGCTTCCGTTGATTCAATCACTGGGCCCTCCAGGATTTTCTGTAAAGTAGCCGTGTTTTGTAAACCAATCCGCTCCTTCAAAACATTCAGTGAATCTGTGGAAAACTCTGATAAAATACCGTATGCTGTCGCAATCTCTATTTTATTTGGACCAGGAACAAGTGCAGAAAATTTTTCCATTGTAAGCGTAACAAGTTTTTTCCACCCCTCAAATGGTTCAGGGTCTAGTGTGCGAAATAATTCAAATAAAGACATTCCTGCAGGAGGACGTCTAGGACTATATGGAATTACAGAGTAGGCTCTATGTGTTGCATCTAAGACTGACTCAAAAGTGCTCGAGTCCGTCTTTACTTTCTGTGTCTGCAGAGAAACCTTTCCCTTTGTAATTATAGATTCCACCTCTTCCGTGTAGGTTTTTAACAGTTCTTTAGAACCAATTGGAGGGAATGGTTTTGTGGTATAAGGATTTTCTGGAAAAATAAATCCACAATTTGCACAAATGTTTGTGTACCCTGGTTGATGCGCCAAGCCTTTTTTGGGACCCTCATAGCAAACCTTTAAGAAAATACGGTACATAATATCGGGTGGAACTGTTCCCACAAGCGTTTCATACGGCCTCGGCCGAAAATGAATACTGACGTGCGAATTTATTGGACCTTGTGGGGGTGTTTTCAAAGGCAATTCGGGAAGTGATGTTACTGCTTTCCAGAATTTTCCCGGTTCTTGGATGGGGCCAAGACAACATGTTGCATCCGAAAATGGATTTCCCTTTACAACATTTCCAGATTCCACACCTAACTGATGTGCCAACATAATCCATCCGTGAATTTTCTCAGACTGTGTTGCGGCATCTGGAATAGTGGGCATCTTTGTAGCATCCTCTTTTGAAATTGCGTACGGAATTGGGCGGAAACCATCTGGAATTTTTTCCGGCAATTGTTCAGAATTTACAAGCGTACCATATACCGATTTTAAGTACTCCCGTTTTTTAGAAATTTGCTGTTGAACTGCTGCCTGTGAAAGAGCCGCATTTAATACGCGTTCTATATTTATTGTAATGGACTCAATTCGCCGTTTTTCGCTTGTTTCTTGTTGATAACCGGTTAAATTCCAGGGGGCAGTATCATCGCGAACAGATGCCACTGCACAAATTATGTACTCGAGGCCAGTCCTATCCTTTTCGTTTCCTACAGGAAAGCCAGAAAAACCGGCGCGACATCCTGCCAATTTGTAACGGACAACAAAGCCTGGGATATTCGTTTGAATTTCAATCAAGCAATTCCCAGCCAGAGCTGCAACCATAATTCGATTGATAAACGTTTGATAGTCAATTGCACGTTTCCCCTTCGTAAGCTGCTTATAATCACCCAGGGACGGTTGTTTAAGCATTTCCGCCTCTACGCGTATGAGAACCCGTTTGAGCGTGTCAGTCTTTGCATAAATTCCAACAGTGTCAAAAAGTCTTTTTGCTGCTGTGAAGATAATTCGCTGCGACTCGGACTTAAAGGTAATTTCATCCTCCACTGTTCCGGAATTTTCTACATCATCTCCAAGAATTAGATCAAGTGTGTCCTTGATGTTTGGCTCCTCCTCTAAAACAGCTCTGCCTGAAAGTGGTGTGCCATCATCAGCATACTCTATACTTGTATCATACTCAAAGTCAGATATGGGTTGTCCACAATTCTTACAGATGAATTTCCCCTGGAAGGCGCCGCCACTAAAGGCCAGAAGTAATTCCTTGTGAATTTCCCCTTTTTCTTTGGGATGCAGATATTCTTTCAGGAGAAGAATTTCATGGTAGCAGACTAGATGCTCTTTACATGCAGAGCAATTCACCCAATTATGTTTACGAGTACCTTCATAGCGGGTAACGAATTTTGCAAATAATTTCATGCGCGTTTCCAGGTCCTTTTGCCTTTGAATGAGTGTATAATCCTTTACATGAGCGCAATCATTCGGCTCAGGTATATAAATTGAAAGTGCGTTCACCTCCGATTTCAAAAGTGCGTTTGAAAGTGCCTTGATGTACTGTTCACGTACAAGTCGATTTCTCTCTTTTGCAAGAGTTCCTGGAATTTGTGCCATCGCATTCAGAAAAAGGTCAGTGGAACTGTTGAGAATGGCTGCAACAATTGCAATGTCGTTATTTTTATAAGGTGGTGTGGTATTCTTTACATTTGTTAGAATTACTTCCAAAAGTGGCTCGGCTCTTATTGAATCTACAAATACTTTTAAGGTATCTCCTTGTAAAAAGGGATTTTCGGTTATTACTTGTTCGCTAATAACTTTTGCCATACGGTCACGAAGTTCAATAATGAATTGTTTAATAAGTGCACGATACCCATCTATTTTTTTAAGAAGGACGTCCTGTTGTTCCGCATTCCATTCAAAATTCGAAATACCATAGCTTGCAAGTTCTACCATTGCATCCGCAAGCCCAAGAGGGTATAGGGGTTGTGAAGCAATCCAATCATCTAAACTAATAGAGCCGTTTGTATTTCCACCCTCACCTACAAGAAGAATTCCACCTGCGGTGGGGCGGTCAGGAATGCCTTCAAGACGTTCCATAATATCTTTCATAGTTTGAATTGGCATAGAACTAAATGCAATATCCTTTGCGATAACACCGGACCGAATGGAACCCAAATACTGTCTCTCTGAAAGAGGGAAAACAATAGTGTTCACAATAGTACCCTCCTCGGGTGATTCGATTCTTCTGAGAGGGTCTTTCTCACGTAAACGCGCAAATTTGGGGCCAAGTCCACGCAGAAGGCTCATTTGAATCTTTTTCACTTGGTCACTCGTAATAAGAGTTTCTGCGCCGGCATTTAATGATGGAAGACCATCTACACATTCGATATCAAGTATTGGAAATCGAAGAAATTCAGTGTCACGAATAAACGGTTTTGGCTGTTGTTCACCAGACAAGGTCCATGATGTATGAAATACTTTATTGAGTGTTTCCCAAGATAAATACCATTCGGGTAGTGAATCAGGAGACAAAATCTGAGAACTTATTCCGCCCATTTGTGTATTCATATAATCGACAGTTTCATTGATAACTTCATCTAAATATCGTATGTCAACATCCGCATCTGGAATTTCAGTAGGGTCTATGGGAGATTCACCCAAGGCTATTTTATACAACGATTCTCGTGTGTGGTCGAGATACAACACGCGTTTTGCTCTCATTACAGATCTTGAAAGTGATACTGTCTTGGTGGCAATGAGATCGGAAATTGTCAGGAGAGATGTAGTGTATGTACCTATAGGCTCCCCCGAGGGGTTATATTCTATAAGGGCATTTCTGAGTAAAATACACTGTTCTACACGAGTCCGTATCTGTTTATGACGTTCTGGGTTCTTTTGGGCAGCTTTATCTAAAAAAGACACCATTTCTTGAAGCATATCATTTCGCTGTACTGCATCAGAATATATGCGACGCGAACTTGGAATTTCGCGAATTTCCTCTACCGCATCACCTGCGTCGTTTATTTCCTCATCTAGAATCTCACCAAACCCATCGTCATCCTCTTCATCGGCGGGAAGTTCCGGCCCATTAACAATTTCCTCTGGAGGGGCTCTGGGGCGAAGAACGGCGAAGGGAAGGTCAAATGGAATTCCGATGAAATTTGCTTCTACAACAATTTCTCCGCCCGTTTCATCCACCAATGTCAATGTGTCGGCGGATTCATTTATTGCGCGAATCTTATATGATGGGCCAGGCGTTCCGTCCTTGTCAAATGTTTCTGCGAACTCTTCCACTTCTGCAGAAATCTGTGCAACAAAGGCCGGATGTATACGTTTGGATACACTGTACAAATGTTCAATCTTGAGAGTGGGGTCCAGGTCGCCATCCACAATTGGAATATCTACGAGCCGGTCGGATAGACCGTCGGGAAGAATGCGTATGAGATTTTCGTCAATATAATAAATACGTCCACGAAGACCGTCTATTTGCCCACCAACAAGAAGAACGATGTCACCGAGCTCAAATAATATTTCTTCTTCACTCATTGGTCTCCCTATGGCTTAGTTTGAAAATATTGGGTTCGCACGGGCCGCTTAAAAACCTGTCAACCCATCTATGTAGAGCGAGAAATGTCTGGTAGCACGAACTATGTTATTGGGTGTGATCTTGCTACGTGTATGTCTATGGTGGCAGTCTGGAAGAATGGGGCTGTAGATATTATTGCGTCGGAGACAGGAAATAGGAGTGTTCCGTCAGTTATTAGTTTTGGGGATGAGCGTCTTGTCGGTGAGGCTGCAAAGAGTCTGGGCGCAACGAATCCAACAAATACTATTTTTGATGCAAAGCGTCTAATTGGGCGCACTTTTGACGACCCTGCCGTGAAGAAGGATATGCGCACATGGCCCTTTAAGGTAGTGGATGATGGGAAGAATCGGCCTCAGGTGGAGGTGGAGACAAATGGAGAGACAAAACGGATGTATCCTGAGGAGCTCTCCGCAATGGTTCTCGCAAAGTTGAAGGCAATGGCTGAGTCATACTTGGGTCAGGAGGTAAAGGATGCAGTTGTCACCGTGCCGGCGTATTTCAATGATGCACAGCGGCAGGCAACTAAGGATGCTGGTCGCATTGCGGGTCTGAATGTACTGCGTCTTCTTGCTGAGCCCACTGCTGCGTGTATTGCGTATGGTCTGAATGAGAATGGAAAGGGTGAGCGAAAGGTGGTCATTTTTGATCTTGGCGGCGGCACCTTTGACGTTTCGCTACTTTCCGTAGAGGATGGTGTATTCGAGGTGCTGGCCACGAGCGGTGATACGCATCTCGGGGGGCAGGATGTGGATACACGGATTGTGGAGTGGGCGATGGACGAGTTTAAGCGTAAGACAAAGTTGGATATTCGCACGAATGCGAAGGCGATGGCGAGACTACGCCTTGCTGCAGAGCGTGTGAAGAAGACGCTTTCTACTGCAAATCAGGCGAATTTGGAGGTGGACAGTCTTGCGGAGGGGAATGACCTGGTTCTGACAATTACTCGCGCGAAATTTGAGTCTTTATGTGAGGACCTGTTCCGGAAGTGCATGGGACCAGTGGAGCAGGTTCTAAAAGATGCAAAACTTGGAAAGGGCGATATTAATGATGTAGTGTTGGTAGGCGGCTCTTCTCGTATTCCGCGTGTCCAAGCTCTTTTGAAGGAGTTCTTCAATGGAAAGGAGTTGTGCCAGAGCATTCACCCTGACGAGGCAGTGGCGTATGGTGCTGCGGTACAGGCCCATATTCTCAGTGGGAACAACAAGAATGATGCAACATCAGAGCTTCTTCTGTTGGATGTAACGCCGCTCAGTTTGGGAATTGAAACATCCGGGAATGTGATGACGACGCTGATTAAGCGGAATACGACGATTCCTGTGAAGAAGTCGCAGACGTTTAGTACCTTCTCTGATAACCAGGTTGCTGTGGATATCTGTGTATTTGAGGGTGAGCGTCAGTTCACAAAAGATAATCGCTTGTTAGGAAAGTTCCGTCTGGAGGGTCTGCCACCGATGCCGCGCGGTGTTCCGCAGATTGAGGTAACCTATGATGTTGATGCAAACGGTATTCTGAACGTCTCTGCGGCGGAGAAATCTACAGGTAAGACAGAGAAGATTACGATTACAAATGACAAGGGGCGGCTGAATAAGGATGATATTGAGCGGATGGTTGCGGAGGCGGCGGCGGCAGCAGAGGAGGATAAGGTGCGTATGGAACGTGTGGAGGCGAAGAATGGTCTAGAGTCGTATTTGTACAATGCTCGGAACTCGTTCCGGGACGAGAAGGCAAAGGAGAAGACAGATGCGGCTACGTTGGAGAAGGCTGAGGGGATTCTCAAGGGCCATATTGAGTGGCTCGAGGCAAATCCCGAGGAGTTGACAGATGTGTATAAGGAGCGGCAGAAGGCAGTGGAGGAGGAGATTCGGCCGATGCTGATGGCGATGTATGGGGCAACGGATTCTTCGGGGCAGGGCTCGGCACAAGCGGCGGCGGCAATGCAGCCTGAGCCTACAGCGGAGCCAAGCCCTCGCGTGGAGGAGGTCGATTAAACGAACTTTTTCTAAAAAGTTCCTAAAAAGAACTTGCCAGAAAAAGTTCCTGCGATTTTTTATGAATATTTGTATCTTTCTATAGTTTATGGAAACATACAATACCGAGTATGGTTTAATAACACTATATAAAAATGATTATGGTGTTGGAATGGAATTTAAATTGGGGCGATACTGAGATATTGATACCCTATTAAAATTACGTAAATATATAGATCCGAATCGTAATATTCTAGAAATAGGGGGTCATTGTGGGACTTCATCCGTTGTATATTCTTCTTTTCTAAACACTGAACAAAAGTTATATGTGTACGAACCTCAGCGTAATATGTATAACCTTTTAGTTCATAATATAAATCAAAATAAATTACAAGATAAAATTATACCAAATAATCTTGGAGTATTTTGTTTTGTAGGAAATGGAAAAATGAACAGTATTGATTTGGATGGTGGCCTCGGTGACGTATCAAAAAGATACAACGAAGAAAGTAATTTAGGATGTAATTTCGGTGGAATTTGTTTAGGAGACGATGGAGAAAATATTAAGTTAACAACGATAGATAATATGTGGTTAGATGATATTGGATATATACATTGTGACGCGCAGGGCTCAGAGAATTTTATATTTTCAAAAGGGATAGAAACCATTAAAAAATATAGGCCAGTTATACTATATGAAAATATGGATTTATACGGAAGATATATGTATAATAATGTGCGTAAGTCGTATCCCAATTATATAGAAGAGGGCATGTTTGATATAAAAGAATACTGTATGGAAACCCTACACTATTCAAGTTATATTGATGGTTTTAACGGAGGAGTTGATACACTTTTAATTCCGTAGGGAACTTTTTCTAAAAAGTTCATCGCCTACCAGACCGTGTAACCCGCTCCAAGAAATACAGGCAGATTACTGCCGCAAATAGAATGCGCATATTCACCGTAATAATTCCTCGGTCCTTGTAATCGCTAGGAAGATCGCAAATCGCACATTCCGTCTGTAACTGAATGTCTGATTTTTCGCTTTCCGAAAGAAGACTCAGAATGAGTTTCTTGTGCGCCACACACTTAACACGTCGCAGTTCCGCGCACATACAAATATACATGTCTACGTGCATATCAATCGGAAAGGCTGTATCCAGGAGTTTTTTAGCGCCCTCTTTCGTTATGAAATATCCGTTGAGTCCACCAGGACACGTATTGAGAATCCAGGGCCCACGAACATTCTCGGGAATATCCTGTGGATATTTCTTTCCTTTTGCTTGGTAGTAGAACCACCAGCCATACGAAAATGTCCAGACATCCGGCATATCAGGAAGAAGATTCTTATCGTAGAAACAGCGCTCAAATGTGTACAAAAAATCGTTGGGAAGTTGTGTGTCATCCTCAAAAATAACGGCAAAGGGCTTCGAGCCGTCTGCGACTTTACGCCAAAGGTCCGTGTGGCTCAAATAACATCCAATCGCCCCAGCAGTATTAATATCCGAGTGTTCGCGCCTCGCAGATTCCTTAATATTCCGTTTTGTTCTGAGAGAGATGCGAGAGTCATTCTGGACATCTACTGTGGAACCAGATACAGCCTCAAATCGTTCGAAGTGGTGCCTTTCCTTTATATCTTTGATGGCCGATTGGCTAGAAAAATTATCCCAGCGGTCCGTACGATTTTTCAAATTGATACAATAAAAATGGATCTTCTGTTCCATTACACCTATTTATAGATTATTTATTTTAAGTTACAAGAAAAGAAGGAGATGGGTGCTCCTGAATTATTTTTTTCTTCTTCTTTATTAGGATATTTACAATTAAATGTAGCTATCATATATCATGATAAACTTCCATTTCATTACTTGTTTTTTCTATTATTAGGAACATTTACATCTATATGGAATCATGGATGTCCTCTTGAATATTCTCATTATATGCAGAATCTAATAAAATTATTAGATCGCATAATTATGGTGTATTGTGTTTACATGGATTTTAATATTGTGTTATGGGGAGAAAATGGTACGAATAATTTGAAACAATATAATTTAGAATATCGGATGTTGGGCGCATCTTGTTTATACAAAGCAATGTTTTCTTACCTCATTGCAAAGCAGCTTTCTGAAATAAAGTATCATCAATTAGCTCACATTTTTGCATGCTTGGCAAATATAATTATTATAATTAAAATTTTTTAAAATCCTTTTCTACATTATCCTTTAAAATTCAGTATTTTATCATCTAATAAATAATACAAGTGGCTTATATCATAGTTTGTAAACTTATATTGAGAAAACAACTTTTCAGCCATATCCGATTCATATCCATTACAACTAGAAAGAAATTGAAATATGATAAATTTGTCATCCCTATATGTTTTGTTAGAAACAACGTCGTCGATATCAAACGTACACCATTTTCCAGACCACCCTTCTCGTAAAATATTGTTCATAATACTTTGGTCATGGCCTCCATTTTGATTAATACGAGCTTGAATATCCTTCCAAAGAGCCAGCGTCGCCTTATTCGCTCTTGTCAGAATAAATCCAATATTTACTTCGGAATCATAAGAATTTTCCGCCATAAAGACAGAATCATAGCTAAGTTCCATGAATGGGGCGCACATCTCTTTTACCTTTGCGGACCTAATGAAAATGTCTGCATCGCTGAAAATGAAATATTTGCCCCAATTCTGCTCTATACACTGAATAATCAAATCGACTTTCAGATTCGAGTTCATAAAACTGTGCACGCTGGCCTCCGTAGATAGTTTCTTATTAAACAGAGCCTGCTCGAAAAATATGGGACGATCACAAAAATCCGCTCTAAGGCGTGGAAATCGGTCCATACTCTCTTGTATCAGGCGATGAAAAATTTCATATTTGGGAGTCCACATATAATACCAGGGAATGCGCTCATTCATACTTTTATGTTTCTAGATATAATAGGCGTAAAGAAACCGCGCATTTTATACATAATGGAAAAAAGTCTTATAGTACTATCGGTATTTCTGAAAAAAGAATATGTGGAACTCGCCTATCTTTTGCTGAATAGTCTGTACAAGTACGGAGACCTGGACGACTCAACCGACATTCTTATTTATACGTCCACCGAATTCATGGACCAGATGCGGCCGAATATAAAAGGTGCGCCCATCTTCAAAATAAATGATAATATTCAAACAGTGGTCGCAGCCTCTGCTGCGCGCCTCGACATCTTTGATTTTCCAGATGTTTTAAACTACGAGAAGATTCTTTATCTGGATACGGATATTCTGGTGATACGCCCGCTTAAGCCCATCTTTGATTTGGCCACAGAAGACCGCCTGTATGCGTTGGAAGAGGGTTCGCTAGATTTAGTAGTCCCCTATGATTATTGGGGAAAAGACCTTTTCGCTCCAGGCGAAGTGGCGGCCTTAGAAGACAAGACAGGATTTTCGGCGGGCGTACTCTTGTTCAAAAACACGGACACCATACGAGCTCTCTTTCAGAGAATCAAGGCGCATATTGCGAGTACACCTGGTGTAGGATTTTTTGAGCAGGCGCATATGGTTTATAATACTATCAAGAGCGGCCTTAAAGAGAATCAGGCCATGAAGCCACATGTGGTGATCAATGAAACATCGATGAAAACTACAAAGACGATTCTACATTTTGCGGGAAGTCCTGGGGATCATCAGTCGAAACAGACAAAAATGTCGAAATTTATAGAATTACACGAGAGTTCTGGGCAAATTGTGACTGCATTTGGAAGTTGTAGAGTATCCTATGTTGTAAATAATACGAAATTGAGTGATATGATTACTTATACGCATACGACGAGCGAAGTTGTTCAACTCATTCATTATATAAGAGGGAAATTAATGCTACAACCACCCTATAATAAAATCTGTTTTCGCGCAGGAATTTTACAGGGGTCTCCTTTACAATGGACTTCCACTTACCGCCAATTATACGAACAGACCGACGTATTTGTTATAGAGGTGTGCTCGAGAAAGAAGTATATGCACGGTGGCCTCTGTTTGCACGACCTGAGTGTAGACAAGCGCTTCCCCGATTTCAATCGAGGAACGCCTACAAATGTTTTGGAGGGGTTCAGATTGGTAGAGCAGACGGACGAGGAAATTCGTAGAGACCTCCAATTATTGAAGGCAACTCTTGAGCCAAAAAAAATGATTGTAGTGTCGCACTATAACGCGAAACTGGGGGGAGAGTACCTGGCCTCCAGGAACGCGCTCGTGCAACTTCTAAAAGGGGTTTGCGCTGAGAACGCAATTCCCTTTTTGGATCCAACAGAGATGCTCTCGGAGTTTCCACAAGAGGCTGTAATTTCCCCAGACTTGAGCCATTATACGCAATTCGGGATGAATGAATTCACGAAAAGGTTAAATGCGTTGGTCTAAGCTCTATCGTGATGTGCCAAAAGTAGTTAATTTAAGTACTTGGCGGTATTTCAAAATCCGGGCTGCGCATGCCGACTGGACCGCACTTGCATCGCCTGGCGCACGCTAGACTGGCGAGGAGGTCCCGCCGCTGTTCCACCGAGAGCCGCCCAGTCGGCGCCCCAACTCTTAAAGAGGGTCGCCAGGCCACGAGTCGCCTTCATGAGCGCCGTGCGTGCAGTGTGCTCCTTTCCGTCCTCCACACCGACCCTGAGGACCATCTCATCTTTGAGAGGGTGCGGGACCTTGTAGCCTACATATGTAATCTCGTTCGTATCCATCAGGTTCGCATCCATCCATGTCTGTAGAATATTTCCGAGAGTGTGGTCCTCTCCCTGAAAGACGAAATCGAACCCTTTCATTTTTGCATCTGCGGGCCTAATCTGGACGTTCAGAGGAAGATCACCTGTGTCCACAGAGGCATAGAACGTCACCTTCTCTTGAAGTACTTGAATTGCGCGAGCAACAATATAAACCGGGTCTAGAACACCTACACTCTCTAGTACAAAGTCAAAACTATTCGGCTCTCCTTGCTCATTTATTACGAAACACCTTGCAATCTCCATTGTCTTAAATTCGCGCTCTAGTTCCTCTTTTTTCGTAGGATTCTGTGCAAGCTCTTCCGCGCTAATTTTTTTATGTGAGGAGAGCCAGGCCTCAAAATGTTCACGAACACGCTCAGGGTTCGTATCGGGTGTATACGCATAAGAGCACTGGCTTACTGGGATAAACTGTGCGTTCTCACGCCCGGTTCCCAAGGTTGCAGTTGCTTCAAAAGACAGAACCTCGGGATCTTGTGTAGCCACGTGCCCCTTTAGAACGGCAATTAGCACCGTTTCCTTTGAGTACGGGTCAGGATGAAAGAACTCTACGCTGGGGACTGGTGCAAATTCTTCGCCCGGCTCACGAACACGGAGAACTTTAATATCAGACGCAACAACGTCAATAGAATCCGGTGAATCGTTAGTCACATTTAGTTTGAAGGTGTGACTCTCGGAGTCCCATTCTAGCGGATTTGCTACGTGGATGGGAATAAGCCCGATACGGTGCGCAAGCATTTCATTACTCATCGGAGTACTGTTTTTCAGAATTTTTATACCGGATATTGTGCCGTTCTCTAGGATTTCAGAGCGAAACGCAATGCACTCTACTTCGGTAAGAACAACTCGCCGAAGCGCATTTGCATAGGCAACGTCAGTTGGTGCGAGGCGAAATTTCAGAGTATTCCGAGAGGGCTGTAAGATATTTTTGAACACATTCGTCGGACCAGTCGTTGCGGCGGCGGGCTTGCGAATTGTGAATTTGCGCCTGGGAGGTTCAGCCATTCTAATATACTCTCTATGTTCCACGCGAATCAATTTTAGGCGGCGGGAGCGGCAGAGTTCACCGCGTTCAGATTTTACTGGAATGACTGTTCATATTCAATAGTAGAGGCAATGTCCGTCCAGAAACCTATACATATTTGTTATTACAGTAATCGTTGCCAGTGGTCACGCGCATTCATAAGCGAAATTGGACAAACTCCTTGGAAGGGACTTTTTCATTATGTGTGTGTGGACCCATCCTCCTCTCGTCCTCCGCTACCCTCTTGGTTAAAAAAGGTCCCGACACTGGTTCTTTCAGGTGACCCGGAACCCAAAACAGATTCGGATGTGATGAATTGGTTATATGAAAAAAAGATGATGGAAACACAGAATATATCAAAGAATGCTGGTGTGCCGACCCCAGTTGCTGGAGCAGGCGGTGAGCCGGATCCCTGGAACGTGCAGGAGCAATCTAGTTTTTCAAAGGGCTTCGGCTATAGTGGTCTGGATGTAGACACGTCGACGCAAGGGAACGGTGGTGAAACCATTCCTGGTGCATTTTCTTTTTTGAATGGCGGGGCGAGTCCGGGCGACCGTTCACAGAATTCCTACAATACAGGAATAGAATCCGGCAGGAAAAAGTCTAAAAAGGAAGAGTTATTTGATAAGCAAATGGAGGCATATCAGCGCGAGCGGGATTTGGGAACGCCTCGTGGACCTGCAAGAGCAATTTAGACGGAGGCGACGCGCATATTGGTCTAAAGTTTTACTATATCTTAAATATAAGAGGCATGTCTGCGCTAGGTGCTTTTAACACACAGCTTATTCGTTTCTTTGAGCAGCTTTCTGAAACCTATCCTGAGGAGCGTGAAATCAAACTAAGTTTGGAGGCGATTCGTGGTGCGAAACTTATCAATCCAAAACTGATTCTAGACTTATTTTATGAGCATGTGTTCAAGGACCTTCGAGATATTATTAAAGATAAAGATGCAGATGCTATTATTCAATACGCACGTAAAAAGATTACGACACATTTCAACGAAATGTCACCGGCTCTTACTATCTTTGATAAGCATTGGAACACAATGACTGCTGACAACCAGGAAGTGATTTGGAAATATTTACAGGTGTTGTGTATTTTGTGTGAACGGGCTCGGGCTGCGAAGTTGCCGTTTTGATGTGTTTTGTGCGCTAAATATACCGCAATCATTCTTCCTATGTATAGTAAGAATGAATACGGCTGAAACTTCTGACATGTTTGGGAAGAAGTACGAGGAATTTGCAGCGGACCTTTTGGAAACCTACCCGGAACTTAAGGGTGATCTGGAGGCCGCTCTTGCAATTCCCGCAGAGGAGCGCTCAACGAAATACAGGATGGAAGTGTTCTTTCATACGCGCAATCTCACGCAGTCCGCAATGGAGAAAACTCCGGGTAAAATTCTTCCTGGTGTTACCATTTTGGATGAGTTGTGGAAGACTACTGGAAAGAAAAGCCGCACGGCCATCTTTGAGTATCTTTCTATTCTGAATCTATGTGTCGCTTTTCATAGTGGCGCAGACGGTGAAACTTTTACAAAGGAGTGGGCAGACCGCGTAATGCGTGAGGCTAGAGCCGCAATGAGCAATATTGATTTCGATAAATTGTCCGAGAAGTTCTTCTCTGTTTTTGGAACGAAAGGGGAAACACTACCACCTCTTCCAGAAAAATTCCTCAAAGGAAAACTTGCGAAATTGGCCGAGGAAATGGTCCGCGAGTTCCGCCCCGAGGACTTTGGATTTACTAAGGAGGATATGGAGGCATGTGAGCGTGACCCGGCGCGCGCCTTTGAAATTCTAATGAAGGGGTCTATGGGAAATCCAAAAATGATACAGTCAGCGATGGCTCGTATTGCAAAACGCCTACAGGAGAAGGTTCAGCGAGGAGAACTCCGACCCCAGGAACTCGTTGCTGAGGCCGAGTCACTTATGCAGGAGTTTCAGTCACACCCTGCTTTTGTGGAGTTAATGAGTTCTTTTAAGACGATGTTTGGGGGAGGGAGCAATGACGAAGATGTCATGCCAAATTCTGGCGAAAGTACACGTCTTTCGACTGTTCGCGCAAGACTCAGAAAGAAGTTGGAGGCGAAAAAGGCAGGTAAGAGATAGAGAGTTTCCAGATGCCTAGTAAACTATTATGTGATCCATATTTCTGGCAGAGTCCCAGAATTTTTCTTCATACACCCATATTTCCAACTGATTACACGTATTGTGTGAGCGATCGGTTGAATCAAATTGTACTGGTGTTTGTGCTTTTTATGGGGGTCGGATATCTCGCAACTTCCAAACTACATTCAGATATTCCCGTAGTTATTGCATTGCTATTAGCATTACTCGTGAGTGGGCAATCTATTCTTATATTTTTAAATATTCTTACGAAGCGGGATGAAGGATTCCAGAACAGGCCATCCTTATATTCAAAGTCTTCTGACCCATTAATGCCAGATATCCCTGACGTAGACGTTATTGGTAAAAATAATGAAGGAGTTCAATCCATGCCTGTAGAGTGTGTGGGTGATTCCAAGAAGGCCTTTGAATGTGGACCGAAGGCCACGCAACCGACTTCTGCAAACCCTTTTATGAATGTCCTTATAGATGAACTGAAATACAACCCTAGCCGTCCGGCAGCGAATTCAGTGTTGGACCCTCTAGTACAAACAACGTTGAGTGATTTTTTCAAGACAGAGTTTTATGCTGACCCTACCGATGTATTTGGAAGAAACCAAGGACAGCGTCAATGGGTCACTATGCCCTCTACCAGTATTCCAAATGATATGAATTCGTATCAGAATTGGTTGTATAGAATACCATTTAAGACCTGTAAGGAGGGGAATTCGGCGGCGTGCTTACCAGGAACAGATGGTGGCGCACTACCCTGGTTGAACGAGGATAATACATTTACAGTTGATGGAAGTTCTGTGACTGGTCCCGGATCATCTCCGCGGGATGTAGCGGCAGGAAAGCGGATTGCAGCATTGGAGTCTGCAGTCGTCAATCGCTATCCTTCGCCGTATGTTGGAAGTGATTCCGGGCTTGACAAGGCAGTCGCTGCTTTAGGCCGCTGAACAATGGTCTACCGGTATACGTTACTTGAGTTTCTGAGTATTGAGTTTTGGTCCATTAGGCTTAGCACATTTTATACGCTTCAATGTGCGCCCTTTCCGTTGGAGCATAGACTTTGTACATATTGCGATAGCAGCTCCTTCTGTAGTGGAACCTCGACGAACTTTCACAGTCTTTTTTACGGATTTAATACAGCGACAGAATTTCTTGGCTTGGTTTTCTTTCATCTATCGTATTGGATGAAATAAATATCAAACAGTATGGCAGAGAGGATGGAGATTAATCGCCTAACAAAAACTCGGGATGACACGTGCGGAATACAGCAGTATTATATGCAGTCAGTGGGTCCCGGACAATATGTAACTCGCAATCTTGTTCCCGATGCGAAGGAAGTGAATCCGCTGGCCGTTGAGCAGTTTTTAATATATCCCCGGGAAGGATTCGGATTCAACAATGCAGCCATTGACTCCGACTCTGTTCTTCGCAATCAACCGGAATTTAAGAATAACCGATGCCTGATTCGGCCGCAGGCGCGCCCCTTTTTGGGTGTGCCTTATATGGGCGGTGGTCGTGGAAACGCAGATGTGGAGAGTCTGTTGTTACACAGTGAGCAGGTGCGCCAAGGAAAGGAGTGCGGGACAGTTTCTGAGCAGCAGTTTGACGGTGTATTTACACCTATGATTCCGAATCTGAAACAGAATATCCAGAATCCGAATAATCTCATCACGGAGGATGCGGCGCCTGGATGGGTGCGTGGAGGACTGCCAAGCCGTGCATATATTCGAGATGTGAACTGCTAAAGGGGGGGCAGCCTGTCCAGACTTTTTGGGGACTTTTTAGAAAAAAGTCCCCAAAAACCAAGCAGTGTTTGGGGACTTTTCTAAAAGTCCTTCGTTTTTGGGGAGTTTTTTCTAAAAAGTCCTTTTTTAAAAAGTCCTTAGGTAGAATGCTCGCATCCTTATCCGAGGCCTACGACTCAGTGAATAAGACGGCAAATGACCGTGACAATTACGAAAACCCGCAAAGTTTTGACCGTCTTAAAACAGAAGTCGTACACCCAAAACCCACCCAACATATGCTCGGCCTCGTCGGTGGGAATGAAGTCCAAGTCGGTCTCCACGGCGGAAATCACTACGTTGCGTGGTCCTCTATGGCTGATATTGAGTCCGATCTACGTGGAACGACTCGCCCCAACTCCGATTCGGCTGCCAGAAAACACCTGCCGAACACCGGCTCTCTCATTGTTCGTAGAAACCCGAAACAGCATGTGGTAATTGAGACGAAGACGACGCCCCTCGCTAGAGCGCAATTCTGGGCCTATCCGTCCGTGATTGGCCCGAAGCCGTTCCGCAACGAAGTCTGTGTCCGGCCTGAAAAGTATTAATCGAAGTAGAATAGTTGACAAACCTATGATACAATCAAACCCATTAATATTTTCGTCCCTGTTTTTTCTGACAAACGCTCTCGTCGCCTTTTAAATAAATATTATTTGTATGCGCTCTTTTTCCTTGTTCTCACAATCACATCTCTCATCGTTCATAACAACGATACTATTCATACGAATCTTATTGATAAAATCGCAATTTTGCTCGTTGTAATTTACGGAGCATATCTGTTATTCCAGAAAATGTGTGCGAAACATGCTTTTACCTGTTTTATGATTATTCTTACATTCATTCTTACTGTCTATTTATACATCTACGGTTATATGAACAAGACATACTGTTTTTCGGAAGATAATGGTATAGCCCAAACATACCATTCCATTTTACACCTTATCAGTTCTCTTGGCCATCATATCATCATAATTTTATAAAAGATAACATACAAGAAGTAGATGACGAGCCTTACTGTAAAACAACAGGCTCTGACCCGCCCCCGCTTTGACGATTTTCACCAGGAGGACGACATGCGCATCACCAGTTACGCTCTGAAATATTACGCGAACCCTCCGGATGCGAATTGTCCGACCACATTCCCTGTCGATGCGACCGTTCGTCTCCAGCACAGCGGCAACAGTTGGCCACAGGGCCAGTGGAAAACTGACGTGGAGTCCGACCTCAAAGGTATTAACCGTTTCAGCAGCCGTGTAAGATGCGACACGGCGCTCTACAATCCCGAAACAAATAAGATGAACAAGAAACATTATACGTCCGCACCCGACGAGTCCTTTCCGATGGTCTTCAATCGCCTACACAATCCTCCGTGTACTCTGCGCTCAACTGGATGGAATCGGTGGACTCCCCTTCCTCACCAACCGCAACTCACATATGAAACACCATTCGACTTTTTTATTCCGTCAAGGGATCTTGATAAGGAATTGTGTAAAACGCATTAAAATCGGCCGTCAAAGTGTGCGAATCTTTCCAGAAGTCCAAATAGGAATGGAGGCCGCTGCATTATTTGTATTAACTGGACTCGGTTATGTTGTTACACAACTTTCCGGAAAACCAAAGGATACAGAGTCATTTCAAAGTGGAATACGGTTTCCGACGTTCAATACCCTCATGGCCACAGAGCCGCCTCCTTCTGAGCCGAGTCCAGAGGAATTACAGGGAGAATACATTAATGCTGTTTTTTCGGATGCTAGAAGTACGCAGAACCCCATACCTGCTGCGCCCAATAATACTATTGAAACAGTGATGATGAATCAGGGAGGTATAGAGGATACACCATCATATGGCACAATCACTACAGATGAACAGGGTCGTCGTATTCTAAAAGACGCAACTTACAGTGAATTAATGGGCATGAATGTCAAGACCTCTGATTTTACACATAATAATATGGTTCCATTTTTCGGAGGCCGTGTGAAACAGAACGTGGATTTTGATAAAAACACTGGGATTTTGGACAATTTCGTGGGCGCAGGTACACTCCAAATCAAGAAAAAAGAGGTGGAAACGATGTTTGATTCCGCAAGGGCTCCATATGGAAACCCTTTCGGAATGGAATCCAGCTCTGATTTTGTCCAGAGCCGTATGAACAATCCGCGCAGTCGCGCAGGAGAAAAACCATTCGAACCGACACGTGTGGCTCCGGCCGTAAATGAGGGTTTTGGAACAACAGGTAAGGGTGGTTTCCAGCAAATGGAGGTAAATGAATACATGATGGGGGCCATACGCAAGACCGATGACCTGCGCACTGCCGATAATCCGAAACTGACGTATGCGCAACCTGTTGTTCCCGGTCAACATTTCATCGGAGGCGCGGCAGAAAATCCTGGCGAAGTTCGCAAGTATCGCCCGGACAAGTTCTATATTGATGAGCATGGCGAGCGGCTACTTGTGACGACTGGTGATGTAATAAAAGGGGCTACACGCCCCGTCCAAGTCATGAAGCACGTGACTCGCCCCGAAACCTCCGTGGAGAATTTCGGAACGGCGGGTGCACAGGATGCGGGCCAATCCTACGTCACAGGCTCGTATCATGTCCCTATGACGCAGCAATACGGCGGAGCAGGTTTCCGTAATGCGGATATGACATCCTATTATACAAATAACCCAGAGGCACCCGAGAGTGACTATGGGCGCTCCTCTATTGAAATCCGGCCGAATGAGCGCAATCTCACAGGCGAGCGCACGATGGGTCTGAATCTGGTTCCTGCCGATACGGGCTCAGTGACAGTTCACTATAACGATGATGCGCGCCCCACTCGCCGCGAAGAGATGTCGGGCAATATTCGGCAAACGGGAACGCCTGTTGGATTTGCTGGAGGTGCGCCAGCAGTGACTGTTTGGGACCCGAACGATGTTGCGCGCACGACAGTCAAGGAAGGGACGATTGACTGGAACTATATGGGTATTGCGGCCTCTGCAGACGGCCCCACAAAACTCAGGGTATATGACCCGGATGATATTGCGCGTCCCACTCAAAAGTCGCAGATATCGGCAAAATCCGATTATTTCGGTACGCCGAATTCTATTAATAAGGATTTCACGAGTCATGATTCCGCCTATAATATGCGGCTGAATCCGAATAAGCAGCAAATAGCCAAAGGTCGTAACCCGATGCACGGAAACGGAGGGGCTCTGGCCATTTTCGATGGACAAATCAAACAGACTACGCGTCGCCTGGATGCCGATAGTGTAAATGATCGCGCCGATGCTGTGAATCGCGTTGTTGGTATACCTACAGGTGTGGGGGATATTGGTCAGGTCCGCTACAAAGTCCCTTTACAGCAGGATGTGAACGTCATCCGCAATCAGCGAGAGATTCTGGCTGGAATACATTCAAATCCGCTGTTTGATACACAGGACCTGAGCCGCAATGCAGAGCATGATGAGGCCATCTATGCGAAAGTTCTAGAAACAATCTAAACGGTTCTTGCTTGAAAAAGTCACCGTTCACGACTTAATCTGATGGAATTTTAATTCGTAAAGGGAATGGGGGTTTAATTTCATACGCGGATTCTTCTGGTGAAGAAATCGCAGTAAGTTCAATGGATTCTACAGGCGGCACTTTTGGCGCAGACTTTCTACAAAATATTTCACTGATTTTGAGATATATACACGAAAATATTCGTACTGAGCACATGACTAACCTTTAGGAACATCTCAAAATATTCAATTTTATATTTTACCACCGTCGAGTACTGGATCTTACGCATACCGGCATCTGGGCTAAGTTAGATACACCCTTGTGGTGTACCTAACTTAGCCCTTATGCCTACAGTAGTGATGTAGGCATAAAATAAGTAGCCCCTAAAGGGGGTACTTATTTTATGCACATCATGGTAGGTCTAAATAGGAAGCATTTTACATGCTATAGGAATGCCTCAATCATTAAAAAGGTGTCCATGGAAAGGTGCACTGCTGGTATGTGGTGAACCTGGCACGGGAAAGTCGCATTGGATAAAGGAGGAAGCATCTGCAAATTCCGCCAGAATATTTCGCTGGAATGCGCGTGCAGACCGCTCTTTACGCGAAGGGCGTGAAATTTTACATCAGCAGGTGCGTTCCTGTGAACCACATTTTGTATGGATAGAAGGTGCAGACGATTTGACACAAGAGGCACAAGCGTTTCTTAGACGAATTCTAGAAACTGCATCTTCAAATGTTGTTTGTGCTTTAGAAGTCAGAGAACTTTGGAAAATGTCTTTACCAATTTTGTCACGTTGCTCCGTTATTTATATGAAAACTGATATATCTTTTCGTTTACGGAATAATTATAATAGGTCTATCCATTATGGTCTAATAAAACAATTAACAAATAATTATAGTACTATACAATTTAAAGATATTCCGGATCTTCGTAGGGCAGGAGGTGACCCCCTTGCAATTATTAATTCGTTCGTTTTAAATTCAACAATCCTTTCAAAAGAACTTATCGAAGTATTGCGTGCAATTGGCAGCGGTTCGTCTCCTTGGATTCAATTGGCAAAATATTTAATGCGTAAAGAAAACGTTCAATAAGCTAAAATCTTATATTAGTATGGATTATTCTGGTGATAGTGTTGGCGTATATGCCGAAGCAAAAAGTGAGTATACGCGTCAACTTTCACAATTTTTAGCGCCACCATTATTTTCCTTTTTTTTAAAGCTTCTAGAGACTGCAAAAGAGCGTGAATCAGAACCTAAAAAGCACCTTTTGAGTTTTCAAATATTATTGGAGGGAATTTCAGAATGGAATCACGATAAAGTTCAGCGTGAAACACAGAACATATCAATGGGTACGCAGTGTGACTATCTGGAAGAACTACTGACAGCCGTTTTTGTAGCACATACAAAGGTCCTTTCATCTATTCGATTGACAAATAAGCAAAAAAGACTACAGATTACTATTCCAAAGTTGGAACACTATTTGCATAAAACACTTATAGAGTGTGCACGTCTTCTCTGGTCAAACACATATCTTTTTTCAACAACAAACTCTTCGATTGATAGACAAAAAAACATGAGGCAAATTGAAGCCCTTATCCAAGATGGGATTAATCAGGGTATTCGTTTAATGTTACCTGTAAAGAGTATTTTACGGGAATATCTTTCTACCACGGAGAGCGACCATGAAGAAGAGGATGAAGATGACGAAGAGGATGAAGATGAAGAAGAGGAAAATTCTGAGCCCGTAACTCAGCCCGTAACTCAGCCCGTAACTCAGCCCGTAACTCAGCCCGTAACTCAGCCCGTAACTCAGCCCGTAACTCAGCCCGTAACTCAGCCCGT